>LNFM01004205.1_pt1 | contig 30246 bp, 28 predicted proteins | sample 596031 | NCBI WGS metagenome assembly LNFM01 (sample SAMN04254537, study PRJNA301005) | activated carbon metagenome | isolation source: dual media filters at the Ann Arbor, Michigan drinking water treatment plant | place: USA: Ann Arbor
ATGCGCCAGCCATCGGCGGCGAAGCGCCGGGCGATGGCCAGGCCGAAGCCGGCGGTGGCGCCGGTGATGAAGGCGGTCGGGGCGTGCATCGGGCTTCTCCGGGTTCAGCCGACGCGCAACAGCGTCGGCCCATGGGTCCGCAGCCAGGCGGCGGCGGCATCGCGGTGTGGCGTCAGGCGGCTGACATGGGCCCAGAACCGGGCCGAATGGTTCATCTCCCGCAGATGCGCCACCTCATGCGCCACCGCGTAATCCAGCACCCAATCGGGCGCCATCACCAGCCGCCATGAGAAGGCGAGCGTGCCGTCGGGCGCGCAGCTTCCCCAACGGCTGCGCGTATCCTTCACGCGAATGGCGGCAGGCTGCACCGCCAGCGCCTGGCCATGGCGCGCCGCCAGCACGCCGATCCGCCGCTGCGCCTCGGCCCGCAGGAAATCCACCACCCGGCCCGACGGATCGGCCGCTGCCCCGCCGACCACGATCTTCTCGCCATCGAGTGCCACATCCGTGGACCAGGGGTCGTGCCGGATCGTGCAGTCCTGCCCACCCAGCATGACCCTTCCGCCAATCAGCAGCTTGTTTTCCGGCGCCAGCGCCGCCAGACGGGCCAGCGCCCAGGGCGCATTGGCGCGCAGCAGAGCCAGCCCGGCCCGGCGCGCCGCCTGGGGTGGCAGCACCACCACCACCGCCCCCTGCCGCGGACAGATGCGGAGCGAGACCCGCCGCGCTCGCGCCGAGCGCCGCCACTGCACACGGCAGGACCCGCCGGCCTCCGGCAGTGCGATGACCTCTGCCTCGCTCATCCCGGTCGCCGGAACGCCTCCCGCGCCTGCGCCGCCTCCGCCCGGACGGCGCAGCTCTCCGCATGGTCGTTGATCAGCCCCATGGCTTGCAGGAAGGCGTGCACCGTTGTCGGCCCGACAAAGGCCCAGCCGCGCTTCTTCAGGTCCTTCGACAGCGCGATGGAGGCGGCCGACGTCGCGGCGCCATGCGGCGGCAGGCTGGCCGCATCCGGCTCATGCCGCCAGACATAGGCGGCGAGCGAGCCTTCCCGCGCCACCAGTTCCTGCGCCCGGCGGGCGTTGTTGATCACCGCCTCGATCTTGCCGCGGTGGCGCACGATGCCGGCATCGCCCAGCAGCCGCGCCACATCCGCCTCCGTGTAGGTGGCGATGCGGTCCATCTCGAAATTGTCGAAGGCGGCCCGGAAATTCTCGCGCTTGGCGAGGATGGTCCGCCAGCTCAGCCCGGATTGGAAACCCTCCAGGCAGAGCTTCTCGAACAGGCGCCGGTCATCGGCGACCGGGAAGCCCCATTCGGTGTCGTGGTAGTGCAGGTATTCCGGCGTCGCGCCGCACCAATGGCAGCGCGGGCGCCCATCCGGACCGGTGATCGTGGCGCCCATCCCCGCACTTCCCCCAACCCAGCGTTCAGCCGGCCAGCGCCTTCAGCTCCACCTCGACGAAGGAGAGCTTTTCCGTCCCCGCATTGACCACATTGTGCTCCACCCCCGGATCGCGGGTGTAGGACACGCCGGCGGTCAGCGTGGCATTGGCGGTGGCGCCGCCCGGCAGTTCCAGCAGCAGCGTGCCATCGGTGACGGGGATCACCACATAGCCCCAGCCGTGGCGATGCCAGCCGGTCTCCGCGCCGGGATCGAAATCCCAGCGCGTGACGCGGACCATGGCATCATCCTGCTGCACCGTGCCGATCGCCGGCGCGCGGCAGGTGAGTGGGGTGCTCACTCCGCCGCCGCCTTCATGCCCAGGCCCGGCAACGGCAGCGCACCCGCAGCCTGCATCGCATCCCAAGCCTTCTGCCCGGCCTCGGCCGACAGCGGCAGGTGCGGCGGGCGGATGTTGCGCCAGGCGCTGTCACCCGTGCTGCGGGCGATGATCTCGCGCAGGCCTGGGATCAGCGGGGAGGCGGTGGCGGCCTTGCGGGTCGCGTTCAGCACCGCCTGCGCGGCATCCGCCTCCGGCCCCGTGCGGTGCTTGTAGACGATGGCGCCGAAGCGGGCGTTGACGTTGCCGGCCGCCGTGATGCAGCCCGCGCCGCCCTCGGCCAGGATCTTCTGCACGTATTCGTCCGAGCCCGAATAGACCTCGAACCCATCCCTGGCGAAATTGTCGATCATCGCCTTCATGTTGGCGTAGTCGCCCGAGCTGTCCTTCACGCCCTTGATCTGGCCCGGGAAGGCCTTCAGCAGCCGGCCGATCAGGTCCAGGCTGAAGGGCACCGCGGATTGCTGCGGGAAGTGGTACAGATAGATGGCGATGCCGCCGCCGACCCGGTTCACCACTTCGGAGAACCAGGCGAACAGCCCATCATCGGAGGGGTTCTTGTAGTAGAAGGGCGGCAGCACCAGCACGCCGCGGCAGCCCTGCGCCTTGGCATGCTTCGTCAGCTCCACCGTATCGGCCAGGCTCGCGCAGCCGGTGCCGGGCATCAGCTTCGTGGCCGGCACGCCGCGGGCGATGATGCCCTCCAGGATTTCCTTGCGCTCGGTGAAGCCGAAGCTGTTCGCCTCGCCCGTGGTGCCCAGGATGCCGAGGCCGTTGCAGCCATTGGCCAGCAGCCAGTTGCAATGCGCGGCGTAGCGATCGAGGTCCGGCGTGAAGTCGGCCTTCATGGCCGTCAGGGCCGCCGCGTTGATGCCGCCGAAAAGCGCGTCTTTCATGGCTTGGGGTCCTTCCCGTAAAGTGATCTCAGGCCCGCCTGCGGCGGGGTATCGGCCTTGCCGAAGCGGGCCACCGTCCCGGCCAGTCCACGGCATTCTCCTCCAGCGCGCCGGCATCGCGTTCCGCCACGCTGCGGCCGCGCACGGAAACGCCGGCCTCATGCACCGTCTCGGGCGTGCCGGAGACCAGCGGGTGCCACCAGGGCAGGTCCCGCCCCTCGGCCAGCAGGCGATAGGCGCAGGTCGGTGGCAGCCAGTCGATGGAAGCGACCTTGGCCGGCGTCAGCTTCACGCAGTCGGGCACGCGCGCCTTGCGGTTCGCGTAGTCCTTGCACTGGCAGCTCTGCCCATCCAGCAGCCGGCAGGCGACGCTGGTCCAGACCAGTTCCTCGGTCTCCGCATCCCGCAGCTTGTGCAGGCAGCAGCGGCCGCAGCCATCGCACAGGCTTTCCCATTCTGGCCGCGTCATCGCGCCGAGGGTTTTCACACGCCAAAAGGGCTCAGGAGACGCCATGGCCGGTACGCTACCCCCTGCGCTTGCGGGTGGGAACGCCGCCATCCGCATATCAGCCTTCGGCCACGTCCCGGAAATACGGCTCGACGGTGCCCTTCAGCTTCAGGGTCAGCGGCTGGCCCTTGCGGTCCACCGCCTTGCCGACGGAAACCCGCACCCAGCCTTCGCTGACGCAGTATTCCTCGACATTGGTCTTCTCGGTGCCGTTGAAGCGGATGCCGATGCCGCGGGCCAGCAGCGCCTCCTGGTAGCAGGGTCTCGGGTGCGTCTTCGCTCATGCCCGGGTGGTAGTCGCAGCGGGCCGCGATGCCAAGGGTTCCTGCAGGCGGCGCAGCGCCGTCAGGAAGCGCGCGGCGGCCAGTTCCGGCGGCCAGGGCTGCCAGGGTGTGCCGCCATGCTCGGCCACCAGCGGGTCCTGCTCCATCACCGGCGCGCGAATGCCGAGTGTGGCGCGCACCTCGGCCCGGGACCAGCCGGCGACATGCACCGCCTCCGCCGCCGCCATGGCCACGTCCAGCTTCTTGTGCAGCTTCCTCTCGGCCGGGTCCCAGGGCGGCAGCGCATAGCGCTGCGCCACCACCGCCGAGAGCCGGTCCTGCAAGGCCAGGAAACCCGGCCCGAGAAAGGGCTTCAGCGGCGAGATGCAGTCGAAATTGGTCAACCCCTCCTCCGCATCATGCAGCAATTCGCGCAGCGCCCCCGCCCGCCCGGGCGCCGGGCTGGCCCGCATCCGCAGCGCGAGCACGGCCAGCGAATGCTGCGCCACCGAAAGCGGCGCGCCCGGCCAGATGGAATGCCCTCCCCAACGAAAGGTCCGCGCGAGACCCGTCGCCAGATCCTCATCCGTCCAGTCGAACGGCGTGGGCGCCAACAGGTCCAGCCTGCGGCCGGAAGGCAGGCGAACCCAGGCGCGCGCCGCGGTCACGGCGCCGTCAGGTCGAAATCGGCGGTCACGGCGAGGTCCTCGCTGAACCAGGCACGCACCGCCGCCTGTCGTTGCCCGCAATATTCGGGGTGGCCCGCCGCATCCAGTCGCATGGTCAGGTCATGCCCCGGCACCAGCAGCGTGCCTGGCGCCGCCCGCCACAGCGACCAGATGCCGGCCATGGAGGAGGCGGAGGCCGTGGCATCCATGGTCATATCCGCCGCTATCGACAGCATCTCCGCCCGGTTCTTCGCCGCATCGCCGCTGAAGATCACCGGCGGGTCATTCGCCGCCAGGTAATAGACCAGGCAGCCCGGCGTATGGCCGGGTGCCGCGATGGCGTGCACCCCCGGCAGAGGCTCATCGCCCGCCACAATCCGCCGCGTCCGCGGGCTGGTTGCCAGTTCGCGCACATGCAGCTCCGGCAGCGCGTTGAAATCCCATGGCTCGGCCTCGGCCCAGGCCATCTCCTCCGCACCGATCCAGACGGTGGCGTTGGGGAAGAGCGGCGCATTCACGCTGTGGTCCCAATGCGCGTGGGTGAGCAGGATATCCGTCACCTCCTCCCGCTTCACGCCCCGGGCCGCGAGTTGTTTCGCCAGTTCCGGCCGTACGCCGAAGGACCCCACATCGATCAGGGCAATCCGCCCCTCGCCCCGCAGCAGCGCGATGGTGCTCCAGCCCAACGCGCCATGGCAGACGGATTTGCCAGGGAAGCCCTGCACCAGCACGTCCAGCGTATACATCAGCCCACCCCCGATCGTCCCTCCCACAGTAGCGGGGTTGCGGAGCGCGCCAAGTCGGCCGATTCTGGAAGGCACATGAAGTTCCTGCACGCCGCCGACATCCACCTGGACAGCCCCATGGCCGGCCTGCAGGCGCGCGCCGACCTGCCGCCGGATTTGCTGCGCCACTGCACCCGCCGCGCCTTCGCCGCCCTGATCGACCTGGCGATCGCGGAGGATGTGGCCTTCCTCATCATCGCCGGCGACCTGTACGACGGCGACTGGAAGGACTTTTCGACGGGCCTGTTCGTGGCGGAGCAGATGAAGCGCCTCGGCCGGCCCTGCTTCCTGCTGCGCGGCAACCATGATGCGCGATCGGTCATCACCAAGGATCTGGCGCTGCCGGCCAATGTCCATGAGTTCTCGACCCGCAGCTGCCAGACGCATGAGCTGGGCGAGCTTGGCATCGCCATCCACGGCCATTCCTTCCCGAACCGTGCAGTGCCGGAGGATCTCTCCGCCAATTATCCCGCAGCGCGTCGCGGCTGGCTGAACATCGGCGTGCTGCACACCTCCGCCAACGACCCCGGCGAGCACGAAACCTACGCCCCCTGCGACCCCGGCCTGCTGCGGCTGAAGGGCTACGATTATTGGGCGCTCGGCCATATCCACCAGCGCCAGGTGCTGTCCGAAAACCCCTGGATCGTCTTCCCCGGCAACATCCAGGGCCGCCACATCCGCGAGACCGGCGCCAAGGGCTGCAGCCTGGTCACGGTGGAGGAGGGCCGCATCGCCGCCGTCGAACACCACGCCGTGGACAACCTCCGCTGGGCGCTGCTGGAGGTGGAGGCGGCGGAGGACGAACCCCTCGCCTGCCGCATCGCCGATTCCGTCGCCCAGGCCCTGGCCGCCGCCGAGGACCGTCCCCTGCTGGCCCGCCTGGTCCTGACCGGTGACGCAACGCCCGGTCTCGCCACGGATGCCGAGCGCCTGGCCGCTGAATGTCGCAACGCCGCGATCGAGGCCGGCGGCACCCTGTTCATGGAAGCCGTGCGCCTGCGCACCCGCCCGCGCCGAACCCTGGAGGCCGGCGCGCTGGACCCCCTGCGCGCCGCCTTCGAGGCCGGCCTGGCCGACCCCGCCCGCATCGCCGCGCTGCTGGCCGAAATGGCCGCCCTGCGCGCCAAGGTGCCCGCCCCGGCGCGGGATGCGCTGGACCTGCCTCAGGATGCCGAAGCGTTGGCCCGGCTTGGCGAGGAAGCCTGGCAACTGGCCGCCGCCGCCATTGAAGCGGAACAGCCCGCGTGATGCCCCCAGTCAAGGTGTGCGACCTGCGGCCACCATCGGTGGCCGAGGCGCCGAACGGCGCCCGCGGCCAATGCCGCGAGCCAAGGCCGCGGAGCGGCCGCCCGGCGCATGAGGGTATGGAAAGTGTACGTCACCGAAGGCGGCCGGTGGCATGAGGCTGCTGCGCCTGGAACTGCTGCGCTACGGGCATCTGACCGATGCGCGGCTGGATTTCCCCGCGGATGCGCCGCTTGTGGTGGTGCTTGGCCCCAACGAGGCCGGCAAATCCACCACCCTCTCCGCCATCGGCGATGCCCTTTGGGGCTTCCCGACGCGAAGCCCCTACGCCTTCCTGCATGAGACCAGCGCGCTGCGCCTCGGCTTCGAGGTGCTCGGCCGCGACGGCACGCGCGCCGCCTTCCAGCGCCGCAAGGGCAACAAGAACACACTGCTCGACGCGGCGGAAAACCCGGTGCCGGATGCCGCGCTGCTGCGCCTGCTCGGCGGCGCCAGTCGCGCCCTGTTCGAGACCACCTACGGCCTGAACGGCGCGGCGATGCGCGATGGCGCGCTCTCCCTGTTGCAGAGCGGCGGCGAAGCCGGCGAGAGCCTGCTGGCCGGCATGGGCCTGCCGCATCTCCGCAAGGCGCTGGACCGGCTGGATGCCGAGGCCCGGGCCCTGCACGGCGATGGCCGCGGCCGCCGCGCCCTGTCCGCCGCCGCCGAATCCTGGGCCGAACAGCGCCGCGCCGCGGAGGAGGCGGCGATCCGCCCGCGCGACTGGCTGGAAACCAAGACAGCCTATGATGGCCTGTCCACAGCCATCGAGGACGCAACCGCCCAGGGCGACGCGCTTGCCGTCGAAGCCGCCCGGCTGCATCGCGCCCGTCGCATCCTGCCGCTGCTGGCCAGCCTCGACGCGCTGCGGTCGGACGCCGAGGCGGTGGCGGACGCGCCCACCCTGCCCGCCGATGCGGGCGCCACGCTGCGCCAGCTTCTGGAGGACCAGCGCCAGGCCGTAGAGGATCAGCGGCGTGAGACGGCGGAGGCAGAGGCGCTGGACGCCGAAAGCGCCGCCCTTGTGCAGGACCCGGCCGTGCTGGAACAGCAGGACGCGCTGGACCTGCTGGCCGCCCGGCGCAACGGCGCGCTGGAAGCTGCCCGCGACCTGCCCGGCGTGCAGCGCAAGGTGGAGGGTTTCCGCGCCGAGGTGGAGGAAGCCGCCGCCCTGCTCGGCAGCACCGACACGCCGGAAGACCTGCGCGAAGCCCTGCCCCGCGCGGCGGATCGCCAGGCGGCCCAGGCCCTGATCCGCCGCCACACGGAACTCGCTACCGCCCGGCGCAGCGCCGAGGCGGCGCTGGCCGAGGCCCAGCGCCAGCGGGATGCGCTGGCCGCCCGTCTCGCCGCCTGCCCCGCCCCGCCCGCCACAGCCCCGCTGCGCCGCGCCATCGATGCCGCCCGCGGCGAGGGCCAGCTGGATCGCGAACTGGCCGCGGCGGAGCGTGCGCTGGCGGAGGCCACGCGGCAGGTGGCCACCGCGCTCTCCGCCCTCCCTTTGTGGTCCGGCAGCGCCGAGGAACTGGCCGCCCTGCCGCTACCTCTGCCCCCCGCCACCGACTCCGTTGCGAAGCTCCTGGCCGAAGCCACCGCCGCCGCGGAGGCCGCTCGCGCCGCCGAAGTGGCCCTTTCGGACGAGCGCGCGGCCCTGGAGGAAGCGATCCAGAACCTGGCACGCGGCGAGACGGTACCGACCGCCGCGCTGATCGCCGCCGAGCGCACCCGTCGCGACGCCGCCTGGGCGGTGTTGCGCGGTCACCTCGCCGCCGGCACGCCCACCGACCCGACCCTGCCCGACACCTTCGAGGCGCTGCGCGACCAGGCCGACCGCCTGGCCGATGCCCGCGCCGATGATGCTGGCCGGGTCAGCGACTACACCGCGAAAACCAGCCGCCTCGACCTGCTCCGCGCCCGCGCGCCGCTGGCGCGCGCGGCCTGCCTGCAGGCCAGCGCGGCCTTGGCTGAGGCCGAAGCCGCCTGGCAGGCGCTGTGGCAACGGGCCGGGCTCGTCGCCCAGGATGCCGCCACCATGGCCGAATGGCGCCGCGCCCGCGCGGAGGTGCTGCGCCTGGCGGAACAGAACGCCGCCGCCCAGCGAAAGCGGGATGAGCTTCTGGCCCGCCGCGCCGCCGCGCTGGACGCCCTGCACGCCGTGCTGCCCGGCCCCGAGACGCTGCTGGCCCCCCTGCTCGATTGCGCCCAGGATGCGCTGGCCGAAGCCGAGAACGCACAGCAGCAGCACCGCGACCTGACCCGGCGCGCGACGGAGGCCGCGGAACAGGTGGAAGCCGCGCGCCACGCCGCGGCCCGCACCGCTGCGGCACTGGCCGATTTCGCCCCGCAATGGCGCGCCGCCACGGAAGCCTTGCGCCTGCCGGCGGAAGCCTCGGCCGAAGCGGTGGAACGCGCCCTGGGCGCCTGGACCCGGGTGGCGGAGGCCGCGAAAGCCTGGCGGAGCGATGCGGCGCGCGTTGCCGACATGACCCAGGCCATGGAGGCTTTCGATCGGGACACGCGGCAGGTTCTGCACCGGCTCGGCATCCCGCCCGGCGAGGAATCGGCGCCCGCTCTGGTCGCCCAGCTCACGCGGCGCCTTGCCTCCGCGCGGGACGCGGCCAAGGCGTCCTCGGCACTCGCAAGACGCATGCAGGACCGCCGGCAGGCCGCCGCCGCCGCCACGACACGCCGCACGGAGGCCGAACAGCGCCTTGCCGACCTGCGCGCGGCCGCCGGCGCCGAGGACCTGCCGGCGCTTGAGGAAGCCATCCGCCGCGCCGCCGCCCGCACTGAGCTTCGCACCGCCATCGCCCAGGCGCAGGCCGCCCTGCGCGCCCAGGGCGATGGCCATGACGAATCCGCGCTGCGTGCCGAGGCCGAAGGCACGGACCCCGACCAGGCCACCGCCCGCCTGCACCGCATCGAGGCAGAGCAGGCCGCGCTGCGCGAACGCCTCACCACGCTTGGCGCCCAGCGCCAGGATGCGGAGGCGCGGCTGGCCGCCATGCACCGCGGCCAGGATGCCGCAGGCCACGCCCAGCAGGCCCGCCACCATCTGGCGGAGGCCAGCGCTGCGGCGGAACGCTACGCGAGGCTGCATCTGGCCCGCAACCTGCTGCAAGCCGGCATCGAGCGCATCCGCCAGGAACGCCAGGGCCCGCTGCTGCGCCAGGCCAGCGCGCATTTCGCCCTGCTGACGGAGGGCCGCTACGCCCGCCTCGCGACCGATGAGGATGAGGCCGGCCGCACCCTGCTGCGCGCCGTCCGCGACAGCGGCACCGAGTGCCCGGTGGATGCACTCAGCGAAGGCACGCGGGACCAGCTATTCCTGGCGCTGCGCGTGGCGGCGGTGGAGGCGCAGGCCGCCGCCGCCGAACCGCTACCCTTCATCGCGGACGATCTGCTGGCCACCTTCGACGACCGCCGCGCCAGCGCCGCGCTGGCCCTGCTGACGCGCCTCGGCGCCACCACCCAGACAATATTGTTCACCCACCACGCGCATCTGGCAGAACTCGCCGCGCGGCAGGGCGCGGTGGTGCGGGAGATGCCCGGCTTCCAAGCTTTGGCCCAGACGGCGTAAGCTCCACCAAACGGAGGAATACGAGAATGGACGCCACCACGCTGCCGCCGGTGCTCCGCCTGGCCCCTGATGACGGCGTGCTGATCGCGCGCATCGCCCTGCCCCCCGGCACCACCGTGGCGCCAGGCGTCACGGTCGGCGAGAAGCGCATCCCGCCCGGCCACAAGGTCGCGATCCGCCCGCATGCCCCCGGCGAGGAAATCCGCCGCTACGGCCAGATCATCGGCTTCGCCACCGGCCCGATTGCGCCCGGTGACTGGGTGCACACGCACAACTGCGCGATGGGCGATTTCAGCAAAGATTACGCCTACAGCCGGGAGGTGAAGGCGACCGCCTATGCCAATACCCCGGCCAGCTTCATGGGCTTCCGCCGGCCCGATGGCCGGGCGGCGACGCGCAACTACATCGGCATCATCACCAGCGTGAACTGCTCTGCCCATGTGGCCGACCTCGTCGCCGATGCCTTCAAGCGCAATCCCTTCACCAACACCGACCCGCTGGCCGACTACCCTAATGTGGATGGCGTCGTCGCGCTGACCCACAAGACTGGCTGCGGCATGACGGAAGGTGAGCCACTGCGGCTGCTGCGCCGGACGCTGGCCGGCTATGCCCGCCACGCCAACTTCAGCCACGTCATCGCCATTGGCCTGGGCTGCGAGGTCAACCAGCTCGGCGGGTTGCTGGAGGAACAGCGCCTGGCCGGCCGGCTTCGCAGCATGGACATCCAGGAGATGGGCGGCACCCGCAAGACGGTGGAAGCCGGCATCGCCTTCGTCCGCGAGGTACTGGCCGAGGCCAATGCCGCGCAGCGCGAACCCATCCCGGCCAGCGAGCTGGTCGTCGCCCTGCAATGCGGCGGATCGGACGGCTATTCCGGCATCACGGCCAATCCAGCGCTCGGCTATGCCTCCGATCTGGTGGTCCGCCATGGCGGCACCGTGATCCTGTCCGAGACCCCCGAGACCTACGGCGCCGAACACCTGCTGACCCGCCGCGCGGTGTCCCGCGAGGTGGGTGAGAAGCTGGTCGATTTGATGCGGTGGTGGGAGGACTATACAGCGAAGGAGGGGGCGGAGATGAATGCCAACCCCTCCCCCGGCAACAAGGCGGGCGGGCTGACCACCATCCTGGAAAAATCGCTCGGCGCCATGGCCAAGGCCGGCACCACCAACCTGGTCGAGGTCTATCGCTACGCCGAGCCCGTGACGGCCCCGGGGGCACCGAAAGGCTTCGTCTTCATGGACACGCCCGGCTACGACCCGGTCGCCGCAACCGGGCAGGTGGCGGGCGGCGCCAACCTGGTCTGCTTCACCACCGGCCGCGGCAGCGTGTTCGGCGCCAAGCCCGCGCCTTCCATCAAGCTCGCCACCAACACGCTGATGTTCGAGCGCATGTCGGAGGACATGGACGTGAATTGCGGCACCATCGTCACCGGGGAGGAGACCATCGAGCAGGCCGGCCAGCGCATCTTCGAACTCATGCTGCGGGTGGCCAGCGGCGAGCGGACGAAAAGCGAGAGCTATGATTTCGGCGGCAGCGAATTCGCCCCCTGGGTGATCGGAGCGACGATGTAGCGCGTTCGGAGAAGCCGGGGGTGAGGTTTCACCCCTGGCGCGACCCGATGACCTCTCAGCCGATCGGCCCGCGATCCAGCCGGCTCAGCACTTCATTCACCCCGCGATAGGTCGCCTCGATCCCCGTAACGCCGCATGCGGCAAGCCGGGCCGCATGCATGACGTGGTAGGCCTCCGCCGCTTCGCGCGTCTCGAACAGATAGACGCCGCCCGCGCGGCCTTCGGCCGGTTCTTCCGTCCAGATCTTCCAAAGCAGGCCTAGCTGGCCGGCGATGTTTTCCGCCAAGGGCTTCAACGCCTCCGTCCGGTCCAGGCCGAAGGCGCTGTTTGCAAAGTCGAAGATCAGGACGGTCGCGGTCATGCCTCCGGGGCCTCAGGCGACTGGCGGGGCAGCCGGGGCGTTGAGGTCCAGGAACTTCAGCGGCCGCCAGCCGGAGACGTTGTTCGCCTCGAAGCTCAGCTTCCAGGATCGGCCATTGGTGCTGTCCACCAGCACCACGAACATGCCGGTGCCGACCGGGCAGGCAACAACCTGGAACCGGCCCGTGTCACTCGTCTCAGACATCAAAACTCTCCCGCCTATTCAACTCAGGCGTAAGATACGGTGCGCTGTACCTGTTCGCCCAGCCCCTGAATCGACAAGCGGATCGTTTGCCCCGGCTTCAGGAACACCGGCGGCTTCTGGCCGAGGCCGACGCCCGGCGGTGTGCCCGTGGAAATCACGTCGCCCGGATGCAGCGTGATGAAGTGGGAGACGTAGGAGACAAGGTGCCGCACGCCGAAGATCATGGTGCGGGTCGACCCGTCCTGCATCCGCGCGCCGTCGATATCCAGTGTCATCGACAGGTCCTGCGGGTCCGCAACCTCGTCCTTCGTGACCAGCCACGGCCCGAGCGGCCCGAAGGTGTCGCAGCCCTTGCCCTTGTCCCAGGTGCCGCCGCGCTCGATCTGCCACTCGCGCTCGGAGACGTCATTGCATACGGCATAGCCCGCCACATGCTCCATCGCCGTTTCCTCCGGCACGCATTTCGCGGTGCTGCCGATGATGATGGCGAGCTCGACTTCCCAGTCGGTCTTCACCGAGTCCTTCGGGATCATCACGTCGTCATTCGGCCCGCAGACGGCGCCGAGCGACTTCAGGAACACGATTGGCTCCTTCGGGATGGCGGCGCCGGTTTCCGCCGCATGGTCGGCGTAGTTCAGGCCGATGCAGACGAAGTTCTTCATCCCCGTCACGCAGGGGCCGATGCGCGGCGTGCCGGTCACGGCCGGCAGGCTCGCCGGGTCCAGCGCCGCGATCTGTGCCAGCCCGGCGGAGGATAGCGCGACCCCCGACAGGTCCGGGATCACGCCCGAAAGGTCACGGATGGTGCCGGAGCTGTCCAGCAGGCCGGGTTTTTCCTGGCCCGCAGGGCCGTAGCGCAAGAGCTTCATGAATATGCCTATACCCGTGTTGAAGGGTCCGCGAAACTACAGCGTCCATCCGCCATCGATGACGATGGCCTGACCGGTGACGAAGGCGCTCTCGTCGCTGGCGAGATACACGGCGAGCGCCGCCATCTCCTCCGCCGTCGCCAGCCTGCCCATCGCCTGGCGCGCGACGAAGGCGGCGCGCGCCGCTTCCTCGCTGCCCGCCTGCGCCGCATCGGCGCTGATGCGCTCACCGAGGCTCGGCGTGTCCACCGTGCCCGGGCAGATCGCGTTGCAGCGGATGCCCTGGGTTACATATTCGGTCGCCACCGACTTGGTCAGCCCAATGACGGCGGCCTTGGTGGTGCCATAGAGGAAGCGGTTCGGCGCGCCCTTGATGGAGGAACAGGCCGAGGACATGTTGACGATGGTGCCGCGCTTGCGCTCCAGCATCCCCGGCAGCACCGCCTGCACCATCTTCCACATGGACCGCACGTTCAGCGCGAAGCCGAAATCCCATTCGGCGTCGGTTGCCGTCAGCACCGTGTTCTGGTGCACGAAGCCGGCGCAGTTGAACAGGATGTCGATCTGCCCGGCTTCCCGCACCGCCGCCTCGATCGCCGCCTGGTCCAACACATCGAGGCCGCGCGTGGTGATCCCCGGCGCCTTCAGGTCGCCGAGTTTCGAAAGATCCTTGTCGGTGGCGATCACCTCTGCGCCCTCGGCCGCAAAGGCCCGCGCGGTCGCCCGCCCGATGCCCTGCGCCGCCGCCGTCACCAGGCAGCGCTTGCCTGCCAAACGTCCCGCCATCAGCGTTTTCCTTTCCGGGCGGACCGATTCAGACCTGCGGGCCCTTCGGCCCTTTGGTCGTCGGGCCGCCTCAATGGTTGTGCCGGCTCTCGCCGCGCGTCTCCAGGATGTTGAGGAACAGCGTCGCCGGCTCCAGGCAGCCGCCGGTGCCAAGCTGGCCGACCATGCTGCGGTAGATCTCCTCCCACGGCGTCTTGTGCAGCAGCACCGGCGCGGTCCAGGCCGCGCGCCGCGCTTCCAGCTCCTCCGCCGGGATCAGCACATCCACGCGCCGCGTCTTCAGGTCGATGCGGATCGGGTCGCCATGCTTCAACAGTGCGAGCCCGCCGCCCACCACCGCTTCCGGCGTGACATTGAGGATGGAGGGCGAGCCGCTGGTGCCTGATTGGCGGCCGTCGCCGATCGTCGGCAGCGCCATGATGCCGCGTTTGATCAGCGCCGCCGGCGGCTGCATGTTCACCACCTCCGCAGCACCTGGGTAGCCCACGGCGCCGCAGTTGCGCACCACCAGCACCGTTGTCTCGTCGATGCCGAGGTCGGGGTCCTCGATGCGGGCGTGGTAGTCTTCCGGCCCTTCGAACACCGCGACCTTGCCCTCGAACACGTCGGGGTTCTCCGACAGGAAGCGCGACCGGAACTCCTTGTCGATGACGCTGATCTTCATCACCGCGCTGTCGAACAGGTTGCCGGACAGCACGATGAAGCCCGCATGTTCCTTCATCGGCTTGCCGAAGCTGCGGATCACTTCGCGGTCCGGCTCGCCGAGCCCTTCCAGGTTCTCCGCCACCGTCTTGCCGGTGACGGTCATCACATCGCCATGCAGGATGCCTGCATCCAGCAATTCCTTCATGACAGCCGGCACGCCGCCGGCGCGGTAGAAGGCCTCGCCCAGGAAGCGCCCGGCCGGCTGGCAGTCGACCAGCAGCGGCACATCCGCGCCGACGCGCTGCCAATCGGCCAGGTCGTGCTCCACGCCCATATGCCGCGCGATCGCCACCATATGAACCGGGCAGTTCGACGAGGCGCCAATGGCAGACGCCACCATCACCGCATTCTCGAAGGCCTTCTTGGTCATGACGTCGGAGGGGCGGAGATTGGCCTTCACCATCTCCACCGCCCGCACGCCCGTCATATAGGCCATCTGCGCCCGCTGCCGGTAAGGCCCGGGAATGGCGGCGGACCCCGTCAGCGTCATCCCCACCGCTTCCGCCAGCGAGTTCATCGACAGCGCCGTGCCCATGGTCGAGCAATGCCCCACCGAGGTCGAGGACGCCGCCACCATCTCAATAAAACCCTCGTAGTCGATCTCACCGGCGGCGAGCTTCTTCCGCGCCTCCCAGACGATGGTGCCGGACCCGGCCAGCCTGCCATGCCACCAGCCATCCAGCATCGGCCCACCGGGCAGCGCCACGGCCGGGATGTTCATGGTGGCCGCCCCCATCAACATGGCGGGCGTGGTCTTGTCGCAACCCGTGGTCAGCACGACGCCGTCGATCGGGTAGCCGTGCAGAATTTCCACCAGCGACAGATATTGCAGGTTCCGGTCGAGCGAGGCGGTTGGCCGCTTCAGCGTTTCCTGGATCGGGTGGACGGGAAATTCCAGCGGCACGCCCCCGGCATCCCGGATGCCCGCCTTCACCCGCTCCGCGAGCGCGATGTGGTGGCGGTTGCAGGGGGAGATGTCGGAGCCGGTCTGGGCGATGCCGATCATCGGCCTGCCGGACTGCAACTCGGCCCGCGTCATGCCGAAGTTCAACTGCCGCTCGATATAGAGGGAGGTCATCCCCGGATCCTGCGGGTCGTCGAACCAGCGCTGGCTGCGAAGCTTGAAGGGCCGCTTCGTCTGGTCGTGGTCGTCCATGGCCTTTTCCCCCTCGGCTGCCGCCGTTTGGGGGAGTGAGGCGCCGCGCCGCGCTTTCGTCAACCTCTCCCGACCATGGCGGGGTTGTGGGAGGGCAATCAGGCGCGGGCCGGCCCCGCGTCAGCCACCGGCGCGCAGCCGGATCCGGGGCGCACCGATCAATCGATGGTCAGGCCGCCGCTTCCTCCACAAAACCCTGAACCGCCTGGAACAGCGCGCCGCGGTTGCGCTCCATCCACATGTTGTGGGTGCCTTCCGCCAGCACGACCATGCGCTTGCCGGGCGACTGGCTAAGCTCGCCGAACACGGCGAGGCCCAGCGCCGGCGGCGTGGTGCGGTCCCACTCGCCGACCACCACAAGGGCCGGCGCGGTGACCTTGGCCGGTTCCCACCACGGCCTTCCCGCGTTCCAGAATTCCCGCCCATCCGCCACCGGTCCGTTCGGTACGCGGAGCACGGAGGGGTTGGCGCGGATGCCATCCGGGTCCAGCGCCCAGGTCACGCCGGCGAAATGCTCGAACCAGCCGGGCGGGATCAGCCCGGCGCGCTGCGCTTCCGGCGCCTGCGCCACAATCCCCTCCCGCAGCGCGCGCTGGGTCAGTGGCCGCCAGGCCCCGAGCGGCCCGCCGCCAGGGTCCGTCCGGCTCGGCCCGTCGCGTAGCCAGGGCGGCGCGAACAGCACCAGGCGTTCCACCTGCGCGGCCTGGTCCGCGGCGAAGCGGCCGACCAGCTTGGTGCCCCAGCTATGGCCGAGCAGCACCAGCTTCTCCAGCGACCGATGCTGGCGGATGAAGGCCACCGCCGCCGTCAGGTCGGCCAGCGCCTGTTCGCCACGCGCCACCGGCGGGTTCTGGTCCGCCGGCTGGGCCAGTGCCGCCGGGCGGCTGGAACGTCCGAAGCCGCGGATATCGAGGGTCCAGACATCGAAGCCGCGGCCGGCGATATAATCCATCCAGGACAGGCCGCCGAAGGGCAGGTCGAAGCTGGTGGAGGCGCCGAAGCCCGCGCCATGCACCATCAGCAGGGTGCGGGATGCGCCGGTGGTGACACCTTCCTGCCGCTTGTTGCGGAGGAACACCTCGATCCCCTCGCCGCTCGGCACCATGAATTCCTCGGTGACGATCTGGGGGCTGGCCTGGGCGCGCACCGCCCCCGGCAGGGCGGCGGCGGCCGCCACCACGGCAGGCGCGGCGAGGATGAGGCGTCGCTTCATGAACCGGGCTCCGGACGTCGTTGGCCTCTATGTAGCCCCGGCAAGCCCGCCCCCCAAGCGGGCCGCGCGGGAACATCATGGGACGGCGGCGGCGATCCGGGCTAACACCCCGCCGCCATGTCACATGCAACACAAAGCAGCCGCCCCGGGCGCCTCGGTGCCTGGGGGCCGGAGATCCGCGCCACCCTGGCGCTCGCCTGGCCGCTGGTGCTCACCAACCTGTCCCAATTCGCCCTGTCGCTGACGGATGCGCTGTTCCTCGGCCGCGTGGCAACGGAGGCTTTGGCCGCGGCCACCCTCGGCGGCAACCTGTACTTCGCAGCCCTTTCCCCCGCCTTCGGCCTGGCGCTGGCCGCCGGGCCGATGTGCGCGCAGACCCGCGGCCGCGGGCGTGGCCATCTGCGCGGCATGCGGCGCGATGTGCGGGCGGCCTTCTGGGCCTGCGCGGCGGCGACCATCCCGGTCTGGCTGCTGCTGTGGCACACGGAAGCCGTGCTCGGCGCCATGGGGCAGGACCCGGTGCTGGCGACGCTGGCGGCGGATTACGTGCGCGCGCTGATGTGGGGCATGCCGCTGTTCTGCGGCTTCGTGGTGCTGCGCGGCTTCCTCTCGGCGGAACAGCGGCCGATCGCGGCGCTGGTGGTGTCCTTCGTCGGCGTCGCGCTGAACATCCCGCTGAACTACTGGCTGATCCATGGCGGCTGGGGCCTGCCGGCGCTGGGCGTGGTCGGCGCCGGCATCGCCTCCGCGCTGTGCAACCTGTTCATGTTCGCGGTGCTGGCGGTGGTGATCGCGCGCGACCGGCATCTGCGGCGCTACCATCTGTTCGGCCGGCTCTGGCGGCTGGATGCCACCCGGCTGCGGGAGGTCGCGCAGATCGGCCTGCCGATCGCGGGGTCCATGGCGCTGGAGATTTCCGTCTTCGCCTTCGCCGCCATCGCCATGGGCTGGTTCGGCGCCGTGGCGGTGGCGGCGCATGCCATCGCGGTGCAGGTGGCATCCGCCACCTTCATGGTGCCGATGGGCATCGGCCAGGCCGCCACCGCGCGGGTCGGGCTGATGACGGGCGCCGGGCGAACGCGCGAGGCGGCGCGCGCGGGCTGGATCGGCATCGCGCTCGGCGCCGGCTTCATGGTGGCCTCGGCCACCACGCTGGTGCTGCTGGCCACCCCGATCGCCTGGCTGTTCCTGTCCCCCGGCAATCCCGGCGCCGCCGAGACCGCGGCGCTGGCGGCCACGATGCTGGTGCTGGCCGGCTTCTTCCAGCTTTCGGATGGCGTGCAGGCCGTCGCCTCCGGCGCGCTGCGCGGCTTGAAGGATACGCGGGTGCCGATGCTGCTGGCCGGGCTGGGCTATTGGGTGCTCGGCCTGCCATTCGGCCTGGTACTGGCGCTGTGGCTGGGGGTGGGGCCGATCGGGCTGTGGATTGGGCTTTCGGTCGGCCTGTTCCTGGTGGCGGGGATGATGCTCGCACGATGGATGCGGCTTTCCGCCTCGGGTGGCTTGACGCTGCGCCGCCGGCTGGGATGACTGGCGCCCGAATTGTGACGGACCCTGCCATGCCCCTGTGGAAACGCGCCTGGACCCCGGCGCAGATCAATGCGCGCATGGCGGATAACATGGCCGGGATGCTGGGCATCACGATCACGGAGATCGCGGCGGATGCGGTGCACGCCACCATGCCGGTCGATGCCCGCCATGTGCAGCCCTTCGGCCTGCTGCATGGCGGCGCCAGCGTGGTGCTGAGCGAGACCATCGGCACCCTGGCCTGCATCCTGACCCTGCCCGAGCACCAGCGGGCCGTCGGCATCGAGGTGAATGCCAACCACATGGCCGGCGTAAAGCGCGGTGAGGTGGTGACGGCCATCTGCCGCCCGCTGCACACCGGCGCACGCACCCATGTCTGGCAGACCGAGATCCGCCGCCCCGACGGCAAGCTTGCCTGCGTCTCCCGCCTCACCTGCGCCGTCGTCGACGCCTGATTCCACCCGGAGACCCCGATCAACATGACCAAGCGAAAAGTCGCGATCATCGGCACCGGCGGCACCATCGCCTCCCAGGGGCTGCACCCGCTGGATGTGCAGGATTATGCCTCCTCCGGCCGCCCGATCCTGGATGCGGCGGCGCTGGTCGCGGGCGTGCCGGACCTGGCGCGCGTCGCGGATGTCTTCGCCGTGCCCTACGCCGCCATTCCCTCCACCGCGGTCGGCTGGTCCGACTGGCGCGCCCTGGTGGCGAAGATCGTGGAACTGGAGGCGGCGCATCCGGACCTGGCGGGCGTCGTCATCACCCATGGCACGGCAACGCTGGAGGAGACCGCCTATCTGCTCTCCCTGACCCTGCCGACCGACCTGCCCGTGGTGGTGACCGGCGCGCAGCGGCCCTTCACCGGGCTTTCCTCGGACGGGCCGATGAACCTGGTCGCCGCCGTGCGCGTGGCCGCGGACCCGCAGGCGCGCGGCCTCGGCGTGCTGGTGGTGCTGAATGACGAGATCCATGCGGCGCGGGAGGTGACGAAGACCTCCACCGGCCGGATGCAGACTTTTCGCAGCCCGGATCTCGGCGCGCTCGGCCATGTGGACGCCGATCGCAACAGCATCTGGCGCCGCCCGACCCGGGTGCTGCCGGTGGCGGAGCGCTTCGACATCAGCGGCATCGAGCAGCCGCCGCGCGTCGATGTGCTGTATTCGGTGGCGGGTGGCGACGGAGTCGCGGTGCACGCCTTCCTGGCCGCCGGTGCGGCCGGCATCATCGCGGCGGCGCTGGCGCCGGGCTTCCTGACGCCGGCCGAGCGCAGCGCCATGGTGGAAGCCATCGCACAGGGCTGCGTCGCCGTCCTGTCATCGCGCGCCGGCTCCGGCCGGACCTTCCCGACCAAGCGCTATGGGGAGGAAGGTTTCCTCAACGCCGACAACCTCAACCCGCAGAAGGCGCGCATCCTGCTGATGCTGGCCCTCACCCGCGGACGGGATCCGGCGGCGATCGCCCGGCTGTTCGAGACGGCCTGATCAGCAGCCACCGGGCAGCGCGGTCATCTCCAGCGCCTGCCCGTTGACGGAGAATTCGCCGAAATCCATCACCAGCTCATCGGCGATGCCGTTCTCGAAATAGCGCAGCCCGACCTCGTATTCAGGCTGCGCGGCGCCACCGCCACCGGCGGCGCCGCGCTCGAAGAACGCAATCCGCATATGGCCGGAGGCCTGGTTCGCCAGCAGTGGGAAGCGCGGCTCGCCGGACGCGGCGACCCAACTCGGGATGATGGTGGTGGTGTCCTGCGCGCCTTCATTCGTCGTCCCGTCGAACAGCGGCGCGGCGAATAGCCGCTGGCCGGCGCGCGCGGCTTCCACCGCCAGCACCGTGTGGCGCATCGGCAGCAGGGTGCCGGGCGGCAGCGTTTCCTCGTGGCCCGCCGGTTCGCTGAAGCGCACCGTGCCGCTGCCATCCGGGCGCAGCTCGGCCTCCCCCGAGACGCGCTGGTTGACGGCACCCTCCGTCGTCTGGGTGAGGGAGAAGCGCAGGCTGGAGTTGTCCTTCGCCTCATAGGTCGCGTAGTCGGAGACGGTCTCGATCTCTCGTCCATCGCGGTCCATCACGGTCATGGTCATGCGCTGGCGGGTGGCCCAGCCCTCGCAGGCATCGGCCACGTCGAACACCATGGCGCCGCGCACCCCGGTGATGCCGGAATTGCGCCCCTCGCCCAGATCCAGCCGATAGGCGGCCCGGTGCGACGCCATGCGGGCAACGCCGGCGGCCAGCGCCGCCTCCGTCACGCCTGGCGCGCGGGGGCCAGTGGTGACCGGCTGCGGCTGAGCCAGTGCGGGGACGGCAAGGCAGCAGAACGCGGCGAGGAGGCTGAGGCGGCGGGTGGATTTCATGGGGACTCCTCGAAGCGCAATCCGCTGCATCTAGGAAGTCTTGGGCCCGGCCGCACCACCCTTCGGCGGCGGCAGGTCCAGCTTGATGGAAAGCTCCTTCAACCGCGCGGCATCGACGGGCGCCGGCGCGCCCATCATCAAGTCCTCGGCCTGTTGATTCATGGGAAAGAGAATGACTTCCCGAATATTCGGCTCATCAGCCAACAGCATTACAATGCGGTCGATGCCCGGGGCGGAGCCACCATGCGGGGGCGCGCCGTAGCGGAAAGCATTCAGCATGCCGCCGAAGCGGTCTTCCACTGTCTGGGCGGTATAACCGGCGATCTCGAAGGCGCGCACCATGATATCCGGGCGGTGGTTCCGGATTGCGCCGGACGAAAGCTCGATGCCGTTGCAGACGATGTCGTACTGATAAGCCTTGATCTTCAGTGGATCCATGGTGTTCAGCGCCTCCAGCTCGCCTTGCGGCATGCTGAAGGGGTTGTGACTGAAATCGATCTGCCCCGTGTCTTCGTTCATTTCATACATGGGGAAATCCGTGACCCAGCAGAAGCGGTAGGAATCCTTCTCGATCAAGCCGAGTTCATTGCCGAGCCTCGTGCGCGCCTGGCCCGCCAGCTTGGCGGCGGCTTCCACCTTGTCGGCCGCGAAGAACACCGCATCGCCATCCGCCAGGCCGCAGGCGGCCTTGAGGGCGGCGACGCGTTCCGGCTGCAGATTCTTGGCGATCGGGCCGCCGGCCTCACCGTTGTTGAAGGTGATGTAGCCCAGGCCGCCGGCGCCCTGCTCGCGCGCCCACTCGTTCATCTTGTCGAAGAAGCTGCGCGGATTGCCGGCGGCACCCGGGGCCGGGATGGCGCGGACCACGGCGCCCTTCTCGATGGCGCGCGCGAACAGGCCGAAGCCGCCGCCGGCGAAGTGCTCGGTCACATCGGCGATACGGATCGGGTTGCGGAGGTCGGGCTTGTCCGAGCCGAATTCCAGCATCGCCTGGTCGAAGGGGATGCGCGGGAAGGGCGCCGGGGTGACGGACCGCTTCGTGCCGGAAAACGAGGAAAATTCCTCGAAGACGCCGGCGAGAACCGGCTCGATGGCAGCGAAGACGTCTTCCTGCGTCACGAAGCTCATCTCGAAGTCGAGCTGGTAGAATTCGCCGGGAGACCGGTCAGCTCGTGAAGCTTCGTCCCGGAAGCAGGGGGCGATTTGGAAGTAGCGGTCGAAACCGGCCACCATCGCCAGCTGCTTGAACTGCTGCGGCGCCTGGGGCAGGGCATAGAACTTGCCCGGATGATTGCGCGCCGGCACCAGGAAGTCCCGCGCGCCTTCCGGGCTGCTGGCCGTCAGGATTGGGGTCTGGAACTCCGTAAAGCCCTGGTCGATCATGCGGCGGCGGATGCTGGCGATGACGGCGCTGCGCAGCATCAGGTTGCGGTGCTGGCGTTCGCGGCGCAGGTCGATGAAGCGGTAGCGCAGGCGGAGGTCCTCGGGAAACTCCTGCTCGCCAGCCACCTGAATCGGAAGAATTTCTGCCGCCGATTGCACCGTGACCTCGCGCACGCGCAGCTCGATCTCGCCGGTCGGCAGCTTGGTGTTGATGGTCGCGCCCTCACGCGGCACCACCTCCCCGGTCACGGTCACCACGGATTCGGGGCGGGCGCCGTCCAGCGTCGCGAAACCCTCGCTGCCCTGGGCGACCACGCATTGGGTCAGGCCGTGATGGTCGCGCAGGTCGACGAACAGCAGCCCGCCATGGTCGCGCTTGCGGTGGACCCAACCCGAGAGGCGAACGGTCTTGCCGGAATCGGCGGCGCGGAGGGCGCCGCAATGGTGGGTGCGGTAGGCGTGCATGGTGGGGGACTGGCCTAGCGGTGATGTGCTGAGCCGGCAAACCGCCCGACCGGACCCGCGATGTCAAGGGCGCCGCCTTCCGCAACCGCCGCGCGGGCGCTACAGACAGGGCATGAGCCGCCGGAATGCAGGCGCCGAAGCGGCGCCCTACCTGATCACCGATACCGAGGCGCTGGTCGCCCTGTGCACCCGATTGCGCGCCGAGCGCTTCGTGACGGTGGACACGGAGTTCATGCGCGAACGCACCTACTGGCCCGAGCTCTGCGTCGTCCAGCTCGCCGGTGACAACGAGGTGGCGGTCGTGGACGCCCTGGCGCCGGGGATCGACCTGACCAGCCTCGGCGAATTGCTGGCCGATACCGCGGTGATGAAGGTGTTCCACGCCGCCCGGCAGGATGTGGAAATATTCCTGCTGCGCTATGGCGCCGTCCCCACCCCCATCTTCGACACGCAGATCGCGGCGACCGTGGCCGGCTTCGGCGACCAGGTGAGCTACGACCAGCTCGCCCGTTCGCTGGCCAACGCGCAGATCGACAAGGCGCATCGCTTCAGCGATTGGGCCGCCCGCCCGCTGTCCCCCGCCCAGATCGCCTATGCCGCCGCGGACGTCACCCACCTACGCCGCATCTATACCGGCCTGACCACCAAGCTGGAGCGGGAGGGCCGCACCGCTTGGGTGGCGGAGGAAATGGCGGCACTCGCCGAGCCCGCCACCTATCGCCAGGACCCCGAGACGGCATGGGAGAAGCTGCGCCCACGCACCACCAACCGCCGCTTCCTCGGCGCGCTCCGTGCCGCCGCGGCGTGGCGGGAGCGGGAGGCGCAGCGCGTGAACATCCCGCGCGGCCGCCTGGTGAAGGACGAGACCCTTCTGGAGATTGCGGCCACCGCGCCGGAAAGCATCGGCGACCTGTCCCGCGCCCGCGGCATCTCGGAGGGTTTTGCGAAGGGCAAGTCTGGCGCCTCCCTGCTCGTCGCCTTGCAGGAGGCGAAGGCGCTGCCGGATGCGGCGCTGCCGGAGGCGCCGAAGGAACGCGCCAATGGCGCCAACCCGTCCCCGGCCCTGGTCGCGCTGCTGAAGGTGCTGCTGGCGGCGAAAAGCGAGGAACACCAGGTGGCCCCTCGCCTGCTTGCCAATTCCGAGGAGCTGGAACGCCTGGCGGCCGGGGAGACCGAACTGGCCGCGCTGCAAGGCTGGCGGCGGGAGGTGTTCGGCGCCGCGGCGCTCGACCTGCGCGCCGGCCGCGTGGCGCTCGGCGTGGATGGGCGGAAGGTGCGGCTGATCCAGGCCTGAATATCCGGTGCTGCGCTGCAACCGGATCGGGTCGGCCACGTTCTTCGGGCACATTCAAGCCGGAGCCGCCACCATGCCGATCGATCGCCGCACCCTGAGCCGCCACGCCCTGCTGAGCCTGACCGGCGGCAGCCTGCTATCCACCCTGCCGCGCCCCTCCTACGCCGCGACGCGCGCGGAAATCCAGGCCGAGACCACCGCCGCCATGGCCCGGCTGCGCGCCATGCCCAACACCTCCGTCCTGTTCGAACGCGCCCAGGCGGTGCTGGTCTTCCCGCGCATCGTCAGCGGCGGGCTGATCGTCGGCGGGCAATACGGCGAGGGCATCCTGTATCGCGGTGCCGAACGCCAGGGCTTCTACCGCATCGTCGGCGCCAGCTTCGGCTTTCAGGCGGGCGCGCAGGTCGCGGGGTTGGCCATGTTCTTCATGACGGATGAGGCGCTGCGGGCGTTGCAGGCGGCGGATGGCTGGGAGATTGGCACCGGCCCGTTGGTCGTCGCGCTCGACCGTGGGTTGCAGGCCAACATGACCAGCACGACGCTGAGCGAGCCGGTCTATGCGATCAGCTTCAACCAGCAGGGGCTGATGGCGGCGCTGGCGGTGAACGGCACCAAGATCACGCCGTTCAACCCGAGCTGACCTGCGGCGCCCATCCCAAAAAAGGGATTGGCCCGGCCAAGGTTCTCATTTCTGCCTCTGTGTCTATTCTCCTTCGCACTGACATGAGGGGGCGGGGACATGGCGGCAGGAATCGGGCGGTGCGCGGTATCGTTGGGGCTCGCGGCGCTGGCCTGGATGGCCTTCGCGCCGCAGCCGGCGGAGGCGCAGACGGGCGTGACCTATATCCGCTGCAGCTCGACCGTGACGATGTCCCGCATCAACACCATCGAGGTCGGGCGGCGCTACGTCTCGATCTATCAGCTCAACAACGGCAACCGGTCCTTGCAGGAATGGTCCAGCCAGACGAATTCCTGGCGCGGCTGGCAGGCGCGCGAATTCAGCGCCAACCGCGTGGTGGGGAGCATTCCCAACATCAACAACTGCTCCCAGGTGGCGACCTTCTATCGCGGCACCGGCGGCTATGTCCGCGCCCAGCACTGCCCCGGCGGCCCGACCCTGTCGCATGAGGGAAGCTGCGAGCGCACCCAGGCGCCAGTGGCGCGCCAGCCGCAGCAGCCGCAACAGCGGTTCTAAGGGCGCTAGACCCGGCGCACGGCCCGCAGCACCAGATGGCGCGGGCGGCGCGGGGCCTTGTCCACCAAAGGCGGCAAAGCGGGCGCATGCAGGCGGGGCGGCGGCAGGCCGCGCAGGGTGCGACGCGGGATGCGCGGCATCTGAGCCGGGTCGAATTCAACGCGCGGCATGCCGGGCTGCTGCACCGGCACATGCGGCAAATCCGCCGCATTGCCGGGCAGCGCGCTTTCCATGCCGAGGTTGCGGGCCAGCATCAGGCTATGCGGGCTGAGCTGCCGGGCGGCGCGGCGGAAAGCGCGGCAGATGCGCCATTCCAGGCTCTCCATATCCGGCCTGGCGAAGGGGTGGCGGGAGACGGCGATCAGCAGCCTGTCCAGCGTGCCGTTGCGCGCCTGGTAGATCAGGGCGCTGTGGGCGGTGCCGTAGTCGCAGAAATCCTTCGGCAAGGCGGCCCAGGGGTCGGTGCCGCAGGCCACCCAGAAGATGGCATTCCAGATACGCCGGCGATCCTTCGGAGGTCTGCCGAAGCCTGTCGGCAGGTAGTCGCAGAGCGCCGCCCATTCGCTGTCCGTCAGGGGAAACCAGGGGTGCGGGGCGGTGGGGCGAAGGGGGAAGTGGAGCCTCATGGGGGTGCTCCCGGCGCGGGTTTATCGGGATATGTTCCTATAGGAATTTTTCCCGTTTTGCAAGCCTTTTGCCGTTGGCTGGGCGCCCCCGTCAGATATCAAGGGTCGGCTGGCTGGTGCCGCGGCGGGGGGTGGATTCGCGGGCGGCGCGGCGGAAACCCTCCTGCCGTCCGAGGGGCGGCAGGCGTTCGTTGTCGTCCTGGATGCCGTGCAGCAATTCCTCCACCGTCTTGACCATAATCTTGCCGAACTGGCCGAGGCCGGTGGAGGCGAAGCCGGCGCTGGCAGCCTCGCGCATCATATCCTTGGTGGGCTTGGCCAGGGTGACGAGGACGCCGCCGAAGTCGGCAAAAATCGGTTCTTGATCTGAAAACGAAATCAAGCGAGTGTTGGGTGTGATCTCAACTGCGTATCGCGAGCTGAAAAGAACCAAAATTTGACTTGGAGAAGATAGATGCGTCCTGCATTTTTGGTGAAAATTGGATTAGTTTTTTTGATTTCTGGCTGTGCATATTCGCCGAATTTGGCAGTTGTGCAAAATACTAACGGTTGTTTTTTCTCCTGGCCGGACGACGATATAGATAATCTTCCTGGACGAACCAGGGCCGGCCTTACATTTGTCGCACCGTCTCTAAGTTGCGACCAAAACGGTCTTTCGGGATATGGTGTTGCCACTGTGATTCGCGGCAACAGTGGAGCCCTTTTGACAACAAGAGGAGCATTTCAAGCTGGTCGCCCAGTTGGCCGCCATGAGATGAGCCATCTGCATGACGGTTATCCAAACCGAGCCTACGCAGTCTATCATTTTGACGCCGAAGGTAGGCTGAATGGGCCTCTGGTTTATATCCAGGCAGATGGCACCGTCGTAACCCTCGCATGCAACGAAGGTAGCTGCAGCGGCGACTCCATGCCGCTGCAACCGAGTGAACGGTCAGCCATCGTCGCGAATGCGCCCAACCCTGAACAGGTAAGCTGGGCGGCATCGAGTTCAGGCAGTGGGTCTGTATTGGGTGAAGTGCTCGCTGTTGGGGCGCTAATGGGCCTTGGCGCATTTGCGGTTACTCAAGGAGGAGGCCAGGGGGCTGCGGCACTCAGTCAGGCATTGGGTGCTGCGGCTGTCGCCGCCGGTGCAGACCCAGCATCAGTACCGTCACTACCGATCGTCCCTAGCTCTGGTCCTACAGCGCACGTTAGTGACAGGCCTGCCACAGCATTGTCACCTACCTCACCCACTCAGCCAGACCGTTTCGCAGATCGATCGGGTGGTACTCGCCTCACGCCAATTCCTTCGATTTCTCCCCTCGCGCAGGTAAACCGGCAGGGGGTATCTCCTAATTCGGGACGCGCGCCCAGTCAGGCGCCCTTCCATCACACTCACCAAACAAATCGGCAACCGCCAGCCCAAAATATTCGCGGGCAAAATCCTTCATCAGGTGCGTGCGCACCTCTAACAACAGTGAGTATTACTTGCGAACAACTAACCGCTGGGGTACGTGGACGTACACCTTGGGGCATGACTTACTTAAACCTTGTATGTAGTAATTCAACCAATTATCGCGTTAGACTCACTTACTATCTTACTGGAACAGGAGAAAGTGGCCGGACAATTCTCGGACCTGGCTTTCGTGGTGTTGTTCGTCAATTAGATCCCTTCACTGCATCTCGTGGCGTCATAGGCTTTAGCACGACATACAATGCAGAATGCGCATCGTGATTTCCAACTTCATCCAACTATATTTTTTCGAGCCCGTGATAATTTCCGAGTTTATTCTTGCATTGAAATCTACAATATGATCGGATGATATCGCTAAGTCCAGACCGCAATTCTCTGTCCTCGAAAACGGCTTGAGCTAACGCGGTCGGCCGCCCGGCCAGCAATGCGGCCGTTGTAAAAACCTATCTTTTGTCCTTGCGCGCCAAGGTGCCAGTTCCGGGCGGTGCTGCGAAGGCGTGAAAGGCTGCATCAAATCGCCGCCACCTCCACACTCGCCGTCAGCCCCACCGCCCCCGCCAGCGCATCCAACCGCCGCTGCACGCTCTCCCCCGCAAACACGCCGCTCCCCTCCACCAGCCGCAGCGCCAATTCGCCGCCGCTCCGCCGCAGCGCCGTGCCGGCCAGCAGAACGGGTGTGCCGCCAGACAGCGTAAAAGCCAGCCGCAGCGCGGCGCCGAGCGTCTCCGCCCGCTTCACCGCCGCCGGGTCCAGCAGCGTGCGCGCGGTGGCCAGGAAGGGCGCGGTGGCGTCGGCCTCGTAGCGGAGCGCCACCACCATCGCCAGGAAGGCGCGCTGGTGGTGGTCCAGGCCCACGCCGGGCTGGCGCAGGACTCGAAAAAAGGCCTGTTCGGCGCGGTAATCCGGGTGGTCGTGGCTGCCGATGTCGGCGATCCAGCAGCTTGCCTCGCGCAGCACCGCCTCATCCGGCGTCTCGCCCTCGAACAGTGCACCGGTCCAGGCGAACAGCGCCGGGGGCAGGTCCGGGTCGCGGCCCCAGCGCTGCGCCAGCTCATGCCCCGCGGCCAGCATCGGGTCTTCCTGCCGCACCGCGTCGGGCAGCAGCCTCGAATACCAGCCCTCCCGCAGCCCGTTGGCGGAGAACACCACGCGGCTCGCCCCGGTGGCGCGCAGCAGGCGGCGCAGCACCACGGCGGCGAAGGGCATGTCGCCCAGGCGCTTGGCGGGCGCGCCGGGCATCGCGGCCAGCATCTTGCGATCCGCCTTGGCGACCACGCCGGCCAGGTCCCGCGCTTCCTCCCGCCGCAGCACGTAGTGGTGGACGATGGAAAGCGGGTAGCTGGTCTGGGCGATGTGCATCCGCGCCAGCGCGCGCCAGGCGCCGCCCACCAGGTACAGGTCCCGCCCCTCCCCGCGCTTCAGCCAGGGCACGCGGGCGAGGTCCGCTTCCACCAGGCCGCGGGCCTTGGCGATATCGCCGCCGGCGCGGTCCGCCAGGCGGATGGCGCCGCATGGCAGGCTGGCGGCGTTGGCGACGCGGCCATGGTCGAGGTCCACCACCTCCAGCGACCCGCCGCCGATATCGCCCAGGATGCCGTTCGCCTCGGGGAAGCCGAGCAGCACGCCATCGGCGGAAAGGTTCGCCTCCTCCTCCCCGGTCAGGACGCGCACCTGCAGGTCCGGCAGGCGGTCGCGCAGGGCCTGGATGAATTGCGGGCCGTTGCCGGCATCGCGTGCCGCGGCGGTGGCCACCACCTCCATCGTCTCGGCGCCCATGGCGCGGGCGACGGCGGCGTAGCGGCCCATCACGGTCAGCGCCGGGCCGATCGCGTCCTCATTCAGCATGCCGGTGTTCTGCAGGCCACGGCCGAGGCCGAGCACCGCCTTCTCGTTGAAGATGGTGAGCGGATTGCGGGACAGGCCCTCGAACACCACCAGGCGGACGGAGTTGGAGCCGAGATCCACTACCGCCCAGCGGGGAGGCAATCCGTTGATACGGTTACGGGGCATGGTGCGATGCAGCGTCCAGACGAAGTGGGTGCTGCGTGGCGAAATCCGCGCGGCCCGTCAACGCCCGCCTGCGCGCCTCAATCCTGCAACACGCGGTCCTGACGGCGGCGCACCGGGCCGGCCGGGCGTTGCAGGGCGCTGCCGCGGCCGGAGAGTGAAGGATTTGTCATGAAGTACTCATGCGCCGAGACCGGCTTCGGCCCGGCCCCGACACGGCGATAGGTGCCGTCGGCGCGCAACTGCCAGGATTGCATCGAATCCTGCATGTTCACCACCATCACCTGGTCCAGGATCTGGGTGTGCACGGTGGGGTTCTCGATCGGCACCATCGTCTCCACCCGCCAATCCATGTTGCGGGCCATCAGGTCCGCGCTGCTGATGAAGACGCGGGCGCGGCGGGATGGCAGGCGGTGGCCGTTGCCGAAGACATAGACACGGCTGTGTTCCAGGAAGCGGCCGACGATGGACTTCACACGGATGTTCTCGGACAGGCCGGGCACGCCGGGGCGCAGGCAGCAGATGCCGCGGACGATGCACTCCACCTTCACCCCGGCCTGGGAGGCGCGGTAGAGCGCATCGATGATCTGCTCATCGACCAGGGAGTTCATCTTGAGCCAGATGCCGGCCGGCTTGCCGTCCTGCACAAAGCCGATCTCGCGTTCGATCAGGCCGAGCAAAGCGGGGCGGATGGTGAGCGGGGCGAAGGCCAGGCCTTCCATGGTCTCGGGGCGGGCGTAGCCGGTCATGTAGTTGAACAGCTTCGCCGCATCGCGGGTCAGGGTGGGGTCGGCGGTGAAGAAGGACAGGTCGGTGTAGATGCGGGCGGTGATCGGGTGGTAGTTGCCGGTGCCGAAATGCGCGTAGCTGCGGAGGATGTCGCGTTCGCGGCGGACCACAAGCGACACCTTGGCGTGGGTCTTCAGCTCGACGAAGCCGAAGACGACCTGCACGCCGGCGGCTTCCAACTCGCGGGCGAGGGCGATGTTCCGTTCCTCGTCGAAGCGGGCCTTGATCTCGACGATGCCGGTGACAGATTTGCCGGCCTCCGCCGCCTCGATCAGTGCGCGGGCGATCGGGCTGTCGCGGGATGTGCGGTACAGGGTCTGCTTGATGGCGACGACATTGGGGTCGCGCGCCGCCTGGCGCAGGAACTGCACCACCACGTCGAAGGATTCGTAAGGGTGGTGGACGACGATGTCCTTGGCCGCGATGGCGGCGAAGCAGTCGCCGCCGAAATCCAGGATGCGTTCGGGGAAGCGCGGCGTGTAGGGGGTGAACAGCAGGTCCGGCCGGTCATCGACGATCAGCT
>LNFM01003585.1_pt1 | contig 30240 bp, 20 predicted proteins | sample 596031 | NCBI WGS metagenome assembly LNFM01 (sample SAMN04254537, study PRJNA301005) | activated carbon metagenome | isolation source: dual media filters at the Ann Arbor, Michigan drinking water treatment plant | place: USA: Ann Arbor
GTATTTGAAATTTGGCCCGGATTTTTTTAAAGATATAAGAGGTATTTATGCTTTTGCAATTTATGATTTCAGATCGGAACCTAAAATAGTTCTGTATAGAGACCTTGCTGGTGTTAAGCCTCTGTACTATTTAAAAAGTGATAGCACCTTGATTTTCGCGAGTGAAATTAAGGCGATAAGAGCAATGGACAAAAATGAATTAACGATTGACGAATCTATTCTTAAATCGTATCTGTCACTGGGGTATTGTATTGAGCCAAGTACAATTTATAATGAAATAAAGGCAGTAGAACCCGGAGAATGCATCGAGATCAATACGAAAACCGGTGAAAAAAAATCCAGAGTTTTATTCAGGTATACACTCGATGAGGTTAATTCTTTTTCCTTTGAAGAAAATGTCATAAAAGTAAGAGGGTTGTTATTGCAGGCTACGCAGCGTAATCTGGTGGCAGATGTTGATGTGTCTATTGCATTAAGCGGAGGAATAGATTCTTCTCTTATTTATGCTTTTGCAAATGCTGAACGAAGGTATAAAGGGATATCCGTTAAATTCAATGATAAGGACTATGATGAAACATCAATAGCTAAAGTGTATGCGGAAACCCTAAATGCACCGTTGGATATTATTGAAACGAGTACGGAAGGAAATCTTGAACTATTAAACAAATTACTTTTACATTTCGATCAACCGTATTCTGATACTTCCGCAATACCCTTTTATTTTTTATCAAAAAAGGCAGTAGAAAATTCAAAAGTACTGATTGGAGGAGACGGGGGTGATGAAATACAAAATGGGTACCCTTCATTTTGTTGGTTGCCTTACATCCACAAGGTTTCAAATAATCCATGGCTTCAAAAAACATTTCTTTTAGGGGGAAATATTCTTAAGCCCATGTTGAATCCTGATAATGCAAGAAGAATGCTGAGATTAAATGAATTGGTTAAATTGAATAACGAAGAAGAAATGATTTGTGAATGGCAATCATGGTTGTCGGTATCCAATACATTAAATCGAAAATCTCCTTTCTTGTATGACACGAGTATTGTAAAAGAGGTTTATAAGAATAGTTTCAAATCTATTTTAACACACGACTTTAGTGAGTCAATGGTAAAAAATTACTTTTATAAAAGAATGTTGGGGGATTATTTACGAAAGGCTGACATGATGTCCATGATGAACGGTCTGGAGTATAGAGTGCCTATGTTGGATGAAGATCTGGTGTCTTTTAGCTTCTCTATTCCATACAGCCAGAAATCAAATTCGAAAGTTGGAAAATTAATTTTTAGAAACATACATCAGCAAATATTTCCCAAAGAAACATCCAATGCACCTAAAACTGGTTTTGGAATTCCATTGGACAAATGGCTCACAAAATCGGATTACAGCTATATGGAAAATTATATTTTAGATCCAAAAGGCATCGTTACAAATTATATAGAAAAATCGTACATACATTTTTTGTTTGAATCTCTGGGGAATAGAAAAAATGCGGAGGCTATTAGTAGAGTATCAGTGTATCAAAGAATTATAATGCTGTATTCCTTGCAGCTTTGGTATTTTAATAATTGACATTTTCTACGTTGAATGCAATTGGACATCTGTGAATCCCTATCCTGTAAATAAAATTTTAAATGCGCATTGCCTTTATTGGAGATTTAAGAAGTGCGAATACTAAATCGTGGTTAGACGGTCTAAAAAACCAGGGCGATATTGAGATTCATACATGGAGTTTGGATGCGGGCACTCATGGAGAATCTAATTTTAAAAGAATGTTTCGATTTTTATTCTGCTTGAGGTCGCTTAAAAAATGGTTAAAAGAAACAGATCCTGATATATTGATAGGGTATAGAACAACAAGTTATGGATTTTTAGCAGCAGTGTCTGGATTCAAGCCCTATGTAATTGCCGTTCAGGGTGAAACAGACCTCTGGCCTTATACGCTGTATACGTTACCGATAAAAAAATGGTGTAAAAGGTATGCAATAAAAAATGCAAGCATGATTCATGCATGGGGAGAGAATATGGTCCCTTCGTTATGGGAACACGGAGCAAAAGAAGAGCAAGTATTGGTAATGCCTCGGGGTATTGACATGGATTCTTTTTTCTTTTCAGAAAGAGATTTTGGTAAAAATGTAATTAAAATAATTGTGACAAGGTCGCTTTATCCGGAGTATCATCACAAAACCATTATCCAGGCCATCAATATTTTAAAGAAAGAGGGGAGGGAGGTTGAACTGGTAATCGTGGGAGAAGGAGCAAGTAAAGTGGAACTGTGTCAGCTTGTTGAAGAATATGGTTTGACGTCAGAAGTGACTTTTGAGGGTTATGTTACCCAAGAGAAATTGCCGATGCTTTTAAATCAATCTGACTTTTATATTTCTATGCCGGAAACGGAGGGAACATCAGCTTCGCTATTTGAAGCCATGGCGTGTGGTTGCATTCCAATTGTGTCAGATTTGCCAGCCAATAGATTTTGGGTTAAGCATGGTGAAAACGGAGGGTTAATACCTTTCAATAACGCGGAATATCTTGCCAATTTTCTTGAGACTTTTTCACAGAAAAAGGACCTGCTTAAAAAAGCTGCCCTCGCAAATAGGGAGCTGGTACAAATGAAAGCTTCAAGAAAGGAAAACATGATGCGATTTGTTGAACGGTATAAAAAGCTTGTGCTGAATCATAATATCTAATCATGTCATTTTTGTCTGGTAGAATCTACTCAAAATCACCTGTGTTCTTACAAAACATTGGTATTTCCCTCTATGGTTACGCCTGGAAAAAGAGAAGATTCGGTGGAATTTTTGATGAAGAATTAATTGAATTTAAAAGAAGAGAAGAATGGAATTCGACACAATGGAGAGATTATCAAACCATTCAGTTAAGGAAATTACTGGTTCATGCTTTTGAAACTGTTAAATTTTATCGCGAAAGCTTTAGTCAGTCAGGATTTAGCTTAACTGACTTTAGAAAATTTGAAATAGAGGATATTAAAAAGCTTCCATTATTGGAAAAGAATGATTTAAGAAAATTTGGTAAGACGACACTAATCTCATCTAAATTTGAAAAAGGAGGTAAGTTTTTTGCCAGCAGTGGAAGCACCGGAACACCCACCCAGATTTTATTTTCTCATCCGATGCACCAACGGTGGAGCGCAGGATTTGAAGCGCGTATCCGTCACTGGGCGGGTGTAGATCGTTTTACACCTCGTGGTATGATTGGGGGAAGAAGGGTGGTGCTGGAAGGCGCTTCTTACCCTCCGTTTTACCGATATAATTATTTTGAGAAGCAGGTATACTTTTCAGCGTACCATATTTCGGAAGCAAATGCATCTGATTACCTGCAAGGCATCGCGAGTCATGGCCTGAAGTATATGACAGGCTATGCTATGAGTAATTATTTTCTAGCCCGGTTCATCGAAGAGTCAAAGCTGGAAGCACCCTCGTTAAAGGCGGTGATCACGTCTAGTGAAAAACTTACCCACACCATGAGGCAAACTTTTCAACGCGTGTATCACTGTAAATCCTACGATAGCTGGAGTGGTTTAGAAGCATGTGGATTAGTATCCGAGTGCGAATATGGATCACTGCATATTAGTCCTGACCTTGGCATTATTGAACTGATAGATAGCAGTGGCAATGCAGTTAAGCCAGGGGAAGTAGGTGAAGTAGTATGTACTGGGTTGGTTAATTTTGATCAGCCTTTAATTAGATACCGTATTGGTGACATGATGCGTCTGGGCGTTAAAAAATGTTTGTGCGGCCGGGCCATGCCGGTGATCAGTGAAATCATGGGCCGGGTGGAAGATGTGGTGGTGGGGAGGGATGGCCGGGAGATGGTGCGTTTTCACGGCATATTTATCGATCTGCCCAATTTGATTGAAGCTCAGATTATCCAATGGGAAATGGATCGATTTGAAATAAAGATCGTAACCAATGGAAACTGGTCGGATGAAGAAGCTACCATGATCAGAAAACGTATGGTCAGTCAGTTAGGGGAGGTAAGTATTGTCATTCATGAGGTATCTACTATTCCCAGAAATCAAAATGGAAAATTTCAGGCTGTGATATCGCATGTTGAGCGTAAGGCAGCGAGCATCTCGCATCATGTCTAGTTTTATCATTGTTACTCAATACTATCCTCCGGAAACAGGCGCTCCTCAAAACCGACTTCACAGTCTCGCCAAATATTTAAAAAAGGTCGGGCATGAAGTGCATGTGGTAACGGCTCTTCCAAATTATCCCAAGAATGAAATATTCAGCGCCTATAAAGGAAGGTACTCTGTTTACGAGACAATTGAATCTATCCCGGTGCATCGCACCTGGATTTTTGTCAGTAAATCACGAGGCATAGTAGCGAGGTTGTTGAATTATTTTTCATTTGTATTTACTTCTTTTTTTGCATTAGTGAGGTTGCCTAAGGCCGCGTATATTATATGTGAATCACCGCCTTTGTTTTTAGGAATTACTGCCGTCTTGATTTCATGGATCAAAGGCTCACGACTCATTTTTAATGTTTCTGACCTTTGGCCGGAGTCGGCAGAGAAACTCCATATTATTTCAAACAGATATCTAATCAATCTTGCTTATCGACTTGAGCACTGGATATACCGGGATGCTTTTCTCATTTCAGGACAAACCAAAGGTATTGTTCATAATATTCAACAGCGTTTTCCAAAGAAGAAAGTAGTGTGGTTTCCGAATGGCGTGGATATTGATTTTTTTGAAGGTGAACATGAAGCCATGGATTGGAAAACAAAGCTTCAATTGCCCGCAGGGAACATGGTTATTTTGTATGCCGGAATAATTGGTCATGCACAAGGTCTCGAAGTAATTATCGATGCAGCTGAAAATATTAAATCATCTCCTATTAGTTTTGTAATTGTTGGTGATGGACCGGAGAAGAACAAACTGGTCAGCATGACCCATGAGAAAGGATTACTGAATGTTCATTTTCTCCCTAATCTTGAAAAAGCCAAAATTCCATCGCTGATCAATGCGTGTGACGCCTACATTGTTCCGCTCTTGAAGCTTGATTTGTTTAAAGGTGCAATACCCTCCAAACTTTTTGAACCATTATCCATGGGCAAACCTATTCTTCTCGGTGTTGAGGGCGAAGCAAAAGAACTGTTTATTGACGAAGGTAATGGCGGTTTATTTTTCGAACCTGAAAATTCGAACGCATTAGCGCAAGGCGTGCTTGCTTTGTTGCAGGATAAATCGCTTCGCTTGGCGTTGGGTGAGAACGGTAAGAAGTATGTTAAGACTAACTTTGACCGACAACGTATTCATGAAAAGCTTTTAAATGATTTAGATGTTAATAAATTAAGCTATGCCTGAGATTGTAAAAGCAAAGCCAGAGCATCTGACAAGAATAGCAAAATGTCATCAGCATGCATTTCCAAAATCATTGTCGTCTGCAATGGGCCTTACATACCTCAGCAAAATGTTCGACTGGTATTTAGTGGATAGTAGGGCGTTTCTTTTCTTTATTAGTCAGAATGAGGTTTGCGTGGGCTACTGTGGTGGTTTAAAATTTGATGGAACAGCGCGGGTTGGTTCTGCCAGCAGTATGATTCAGCATAGTTTTAACATGGCTGTTAAAACATTCTTAATGAAACCTTGGCTCTTTTTTCACCCCGAATTTTTACCGAAGTATAAATTGGCTTCCAAAAATGTTTTAAAACGCATTAAATTGATTTTAGGAATCAAAGAACAATCAAAGCCTTTGAATGTTGGTGAGGCGGAACCCCATACAGGTTTAATTGTAATTGGAGTTGATCCTAACGTTCAGGGAAAGGGATATGGATCTCAATTGCTTCAGGAGTTTGAACGGGTTTCTAAAAATTTGGGGTTTGTAAAAATGATGTTAACAGTTCGAACGGATAATCATCAAGCTATCAAATCTTATTTGCGCAATGGTTGGAATGTCGTAAAAGTGGAAGCAAATTCAACTACGATGGAGAAACTTGTGAAATAAATCACTTTTTCTAATTTTAAGATTCTTTCATGAAAATTCCCTTCTCTCCACCGTACATAGATAATGACGTAAAACGCGAGGTTCTCGAAACTCTTGATAGTGGCTGGATTACTTCGGGCCCCAAAGTTTTGGCATTAGAAAAACTGGTGGCTGAACAAACGGGTGTGCCACATGTGGCTTGCTGCAATTCGGCTACTTCCGGATTGATGTTACTCTTACATTGGTATGGAGTAACCCGTGGCGATGAAGTGATTATCCCGGCCTATACCTATGCAGCCACGGCACTGGTAGTGATGCACCTCGGGGCTAAACCCGTTCTGGTAGATAGTGGCCCCGACTTCAACATGGACGTGACCCAGCTACGCCAAAAGATTACCGCAAACACAAAAGTGATCATGCCCGTGGATATTGCAGGCTGGCCCTGTGATTACAAACAGATCAACGAAATTGTCAACGAGCCTTCTGTACGCGCACTGTTCAATCCTAAAACAGAAACCCAAAAGCAGTTATGTCGCATCCTGGTACTATCTGATGCAGCTCATTCGATTGGTGCAACTTATCATGGGCAACAAATGGGTCATGGGGCCGACTTCACCGTATTCTCTTTCCATGCAGTAAAAAATGTTACGACTGCCGAAGGCGGAGCGATGTGCATAAATCTTCCACAAAATTTTGATAACGTGGCTGTTTATAAAACACTAAAGCTTTGGTCGCTCAACGGCCAGACAAAAGATGCACTCGCCAAAACCCAGGGGGCAGGGTGGAAGTATGATATTGTTTATCCGGGTTTTAAAATGAATATGCCCGATGTATGTGCAGCGATTGGGCTCGCACAGTTGCGCAAGTACCAGGCAATCATTTTACCAGAGCGTAGAAGGGTATTTAATGAATACGTTGCTCAGTTTTCAAAACACACATGGGCACTGCTTCCGCCTCAGGACACACACGAAAAGAAATCTTCCTATCATTTGTTTGCACTCCGCATCAACGGCATCTCCGAATCCCAACGCGATCAGATGATTGATCATATCACCGCCACCGGGGTCTCGGTCAACGTACATTTTCAACCGTTACCCTTACTCACCGTCTTTCGCGAGCGCGGCTATACCATGTCCGACTACCCGGTAGCCTATGATTCGTATTCCCGCGAAATCTCCCTTCCCATTTATCCCGAACTGGACTCACCAAAAATCGACTTCATTGTTAATGCAGTTGTTGCGGCTTACCAGTCTCTGTAATAGGATAACATCAACCTCACTCACAATTTAGTTCAGCTTTTTAGCAGCTTCGGGACTTGCCTTTGGCAACTGTCTTTATGTTTTTGGGAAAATAGTCAAATAGGCATGCTAATTTTAAACTCAATCCCAACCCTGTAGGGTTTTATGTTTGTAGCCATGGGCTTTAGCCATGGATCAAGTAATATCATATTTCTGCGCCATAGGAAAGTTACATGGGGCTTCGCATAATTTGGCGCCTGCCTACCGGCCGGCAGGCGGAGAGATGAATTTATTTGAATGGATTTTTAGTTAAATAAAAACCAGCGCTTTCAAGTTAAATGAATTGTATACCTGGTTTTTCTTCGCCCGGATGTAATTTGTTTTACCAGATCTTCAACATTAAATTGCTTTTCCGCTTTAAATTAATATCCTCCGTAGCTTTTAGCTTAGGCAGAAGTTTTAACATAGGCAGGAGCATAGGCAGATTCATCCACCGAAGCTTTTGGCGTAGGTAGAAGTTTTAACGAAGGCAGGAGCGAAGGAGGACTTTCCGCTTTTAACTTTTAACTTTTAACTTTTATGCTTTCCGCTTTCCGCTTTTAAGCTTTGCCCTTAAATGATACCTTTACTCTCTCGTAAAACTCCATGTCCAAACGACTTTTTGACCTCCTCATCTCAGCCCTCGGCCTCTTCCTCCTCTTCCCTTTTTTTATTTTGATTGCTATCCTCATAAAACTAGATTCAAGCGGTCCAGTCTTCTATTTGCAGGAACGAGTAGGACAGGGTGGAAAAATCTTTAAGCTTTTCAAGTTTAGAACCATGCGAATCGGAGCCGATAAATCTACGGCAATTACAGTAGGCAACCGCGATCCGCGCATTATCCGTGTGGGCTATTACCTGCGTAAATTTAAGTTAGATGAGTTACCGCAATTAATTAATGTATGCCTCGGCACGATGAGTCTGGTGGGACCCCGACCCGAACTAAAAAAATTTGTCGACCTGTATTCAGCCGAACAACGAAGGGTGATTGAAGTGAAGCCCGGCATCACCGATTATGCTTCCATTGAATTTAGAAATGAAAATGAATTACTGGAAGGCAAGCCCGACCCCATCGACTTCTATATTCGAGAAATCATGCCGGTCAAACTAAATCTCAATTTGAAATATATTAATTCCCGTTCCTTTTGGATCGACCTTAAAATCATTGTCCAAACCATTTGGTTGATTATGCCTGGTAAAAAATGAATTAGTCCAAATCTTAAATCTCAAATCTCATATCTCACATCTTGATACTCATGTCTTCCTTCTTAAGTTTGCACTAAATCAGCTAATCATTGCCTTACCCAAACTACATCAAGCCCACACTCGACTACCTTTTAACATTAGTCATCCTGATCCCCGCTGGGTTATTAATGATTTTGATTGTATTGGGCTATACAATAACGGGCCAATTCCCGATCTTTTTTAAACATGAACGAATTGGAAAAAACTGTAAGCACTTTATGCTTTGGAAATTCCGGACGCTGTCCGCAGATTCAGGCAAGACGCTGCAAGAACGAAAATTTTTCTGGGGCAATCTACTCCGCGCTTCCAACCTCGATGAACTCCCGCAACTCTGGAATGTCTTGCGCGGTGAAATGTCGTTAGTTGGTCCGAGACCTTTGCCAGTAGAATATGCTAACCTGTTTTCTGCCGAACAGAATAAACGCCACCAGGTACTCCCTGGCATCACGGGTTTAGCACAGGTAAGTGGTAAGAATACCCTTTCGTGGAATGAGAAATTCAAATTCGATGTGGAGTACATCAATCGCTGCTCTTTTTGGCTTGATCTAACAATCCTGTTCAAGACAGTTCTATTGGCACTATCCTTCAAACAAGATACTTCCCTGAATGAAGAAAAATTTACCGGTTAAGCCATTTCTAAACTTTTAGCTTTCCACTTTCAACTTTAAGCTTTCCACTTTAAACTTTTAACTTTCCACTTCTAACTTCTAACTTTCCACTTTTCCATATGAGTGCAAAAGACATTGCTATTGTAGGCGCAGGTGGGTTAGGGAAGGAAATTGCTGTTCTGATTCATCAGATCAATCAAAAAGAATTAACCTGGAACGTGGTCGGTTTTTATGATGATGCACAACCGGTTGGAAAAAAAATGGCGGGCCATTTAGTGTTGGGTAAAGTTTATGAATTAAACACGGTGGACTATCCGCTTCACGTTGTTATTGCTATTGGTGATCCATCAATAAAATCCAAAGTGGTCAGCCAAATCAAAAACCATCATATTAGTTATCCGGTCTTGATTCATCCAGCATCCACAATCGGTATGGAAATACAGGTGGGGGCCGGCTCGATGATTACGGCCGGGTGTCATTTAACCATCGATATTCAGGTAGGAGAACATGTGTTGATCAACTTAAACTCCACCATTGGTCATGATGTAAAGATTGGAAGTTATTCATCGATTATGCCTGGGGTCCATATCTCAGGATTTGTTCAAATTGAAAAGTCTGTGCTGATTGGCACGGGCGCCTCTGTGTTGCAGCACATTCTCATTGGGGAGGGTGCGCGAATCGGAGCCGGGGCTATTGTTACCAAGAATGTCACTACTCAAACAACGGTCATGGGTGTACCTGCCCGCATTAAAGAAGGATGAAAGAATTTATACCTGCCTTTCGGTTTCTGGGTGTCTTCCTCGGTCTTTATCTGGGGCTTAATATTATCTATGGTATCTGGATTTCATCCTATGGAAATCAAGCCGACAAAGCCACTTGGATAGTAACCGAACAAACTTCCTCGCTGCTGAATCTTTTCGGAGAGGAAACGCAAACCCGACCTAAAGAAGGTGCGGCCACGGTCTCCATCATTAAAGATTCTCGGGTTGCATTGGGTGTTTTCGAAGGCTGCAACAGTATCAACGTGATGATTGTGTTTGTTGCTTTTTTGTTTGCCTTTAGAGGAAGTTGGAAAAGCATGGCCTGGTTTCTACCACTGGGGTTGGCGCTGATCTATCTGGCTAACCTTGTGCGAGTCGTGTTGTTATACTTTGTGGCCGAATATTGGCGGCAATATTTCTACTACATCCACAAGTATTTATTTACGGCTGCTATCTACCTGATTGTGTTCATTCTCTGGTGGTGGTGGATCGAAAAAGTAAGTGGGGTTTCACTAAAAGGAATGATTAAAACCAGGCAGTCATGAAGCGGTACGCGGGTATGATCATGGCCATGCTGATCTTGCTAATGGTTTATGTTTTTCAAAAGGTAAGTTACGCGGGGATTTTGAATAGCATACTCCCGGAGGGTCTGTCCATCCATCATCCGTACACAATTTTTATCGTTAATCGGACAATCCGACTAATCATCAACGATGTTGCGTGTATGCTCTTAATCTGGAGTCTCTTCGGGGAAATGAAATATCTTGCCGCTGCTTTTGTAGTATTTCTTGTTGAGTTGTTGATTATTCTTCCCATATATTTCATGATCAAATTAAATCTCGAAGGAGCGTCAGAAATTTCTTCCCCCTTATTATCTCAGATTCATCGCATCATTGTAAATCCATTGCTGATGGTTATCTTGATCCTTGGATTTTATTATCAGAAGGTAACTGGCAGCAGGCGTGTTTAAACATCCATTATCTTATAATCAAATTGATGCGCAAGGCCTGCACGAGGTGTTGATGAAATACCAGCATCGCAACCATGAAGAAATCGTGGTTGATTTTGAAAAACTGGCTTCGTCACAACTTCTTAAAAGACCAGTAGTAGCAGTATCCTCCGGCACAGCCGCACTGCACCTGGCATTGGCTACGCTCGGCATTGGCCCCGGTGATTTGGTGGCTGTTCCTACCTTCTCGTATGTGGCTTCTGTAAATCCAGTCTTGTATACAGGCGCAAAACCAGTTTGGATTGACAGCGAAGAAATCACCTGGAATCTCTGTCCCGAATTACTGGAACAAGCACTAAGAAAATTTAACGCCCGATCAAAGCGTATCAAAGCCATCATCGTAGTGCACAATTACGGGGTTCCTGCTGACATGGTCAAGATCATGCGGCTGGCAAAAGCATACAAGGTGCCGGTAATAGAAGATGCTGCCGAAGCGTGGGGTGCCTCCATAAAGGGACGACCGTGTGGCACTGTGGGGGATATAGGTGTTTTCTCTTTTAACAATAACAAAACCGTTACGGCCTTTGGGGGCGGATTGCTAACAACTTCTAATACTAGATGGGAGAAGCGGGCCCGGCTATTGTCATCGCAAGCCCGGTTGCCAAAGGCCTACTACCTTTTTGATGAAGTAGGGTATAATTATCGAATGAGTCCGTTGGTTGCAGCGTACGGTCTTTTACAACTTCCACAAGGAGAACTACTGGTAGCAGAAAGACAGGAAATTTTCTCAAGGTATTGTGAGGCTTTTAAGGACCATCCAGCCATCAGTTGGGCCCAACCTCTTCCAGGTGACATCGCTAGTCGATGGTTGTCCGCATTTCGGTGCCGGAATAGAAAAAAACTGCAGGAATTTCTTAAATCATGTCATAATAAGGAAATCGAAATAAGAGTGGGTTGGAATCCCTTACATCGGATGCGGCATATGGAGGGATTTCCTAAGTTTTTGAATGGCATTTCAGAGATACTTTTTAAAGAAGTATTTTGTTTGCCTAGTACAAAATTAAATCATGATGCGACTGGTATATTGAAGTCTATTGGACCAATCCGTTAGATTTAAAGTTAAAAAAGGGCACGATTCAAGATATTTAAGCTGAGGTTACTCTTTAGAGTCAATAGGCATTTAGCTAAGATTTAAAGTTAAAATTCAGGATTTTTGGTTATTTTTGTAGATTAGTTTAAGTTAAAGACTTATGATAAGAATTCTACTACTTCTATTTCTCACATCATCTGTTATAACCGGAACCTTTGCACAAACGATAACCTCATCAGGTGCTGGTTCGGGTGCCTGGAACGATCCTTTGTCTTGGTCTCCTAATACCGTTCCCACAACCGCTAATTCAACTTCTGTTTTAATTGCGAATGGTCATTCCATAAATATTTCGGCTAACCTTTCCATCGATCAGGTTGATATTCAAAGCGGGGGCGTACTCATTGTTGATCCATCTATTGTCCTTACATTGGCAAATGGACTTGGCGATGAAATTACTGTAGATGCTGGAGGCACCTTAACGAATAATGGTACCATAGCTTTCGGAGCTCTTCCTCTTAGAACCGTAGTCGTGAATGGTAGTTTCAATAACAATGGTGCATTCACTGGGGTAAATTCTTCTAAACTTACATTCAATGGCGGATCAAATTATTTTCATCAGTTTGCAAATGGAGGCACAATTCCGGCAGCTAGTTGGAATTCAAATTCAACAATAAATATTGTTGGATACACATCGGGAAATTCGTTAGCTCCTGCTGGTTTAAATCAAACTTTTGGAAATTTTGTCTGGAATGCACCCAACCAGGATGTAACCATTTCCTTAGGCGGGTTGCCAACCTCCATTAATGGAGATTTCAGAGTTATTAACACAGGTATTGATGTCCTCTTTTATTCATTTGGTGGGGCAGGGAATACCTTCAATATTGGTGGCAGCGTTGAAGTGACGGGTGGTATTTTGGGATTTGCAACAGGTGATGCAGGTCCGAGTATTTGGAATATTGCTGGAAATTTGGAGGTTGCTGATGCTTTTGTTCAGATAGCGGATGATCAGAATTTAACAGCAAATATTGCCGGTGATTTTATTCTTACAGGCTCTGGCCAAATCGATTTAGCTGCGACAACCGGCATCGGTAACGTGAATCTTCAAGGAAATTATACCCATACGGGCGGTGCTTTGTTTGTTGGAGGCAGTTCAGGAAATATCAACTTTACAGGGGCCTCAACAAAGATTTTTACATCAACGATTATTCCGGCAGGTAATGTTAACTATTCCATAGCTTCACTTTCTACCGTTACGCTTTCTGGTTCAAATTTCATTGGCGGGGGTGGTTCCTTTACCTTGAATGGAACTTTGCAAGTTGGCTCGACCGATTCGGGCGGTGCGCTTCAAACCGGGACGTCCAATGGCAACTTAAGGATTAGCGGCACACGAACTTTCGCAAGTAATTCTAATATAGTTTATAATGGATCAGGTGCCCAATTCATTGGAAATGGGTTTCCTTCTGGTAGCGATGTCAATTTAACAATTAATAATGCCAGTGGTGTGACATTAAGCACCAGTCTGGATATTGTAGCATTGCGTACACTTACCTTGGCGTCTGGTAATTTATCCATTGGCGCACAAACGTTGACTATTAACGGCACGGTAACTGGTTCCGGTGGCCTGGTCGGGGGGGCATCCTCTAACCTCTCCATCGGTGGTACGGGTAACTTCGGTACGCTTACCTTCAACGGTACAACACAACTTAACAACTTTACTTTAAACCGGACGGGCGGCTCCGGTCTTGTAACCTTAGGTGGCAATCTCACCATTTTGGGCGCCTTTACTCATACGGCCGGGACCTTGGCAGTCGGCTCAAATACGTTAACAATTAGTGGCGCTTTTGGTCCATCAACACCCGATCAATTGTCTACCACCTCAGCGTCAACTATCATCATCGATGGCTCCGGAAACTTGCCCACCGATGTCGCCCTTACCGGTAGCGCACTCGGCACTTTTACAATGGCCCGCGCTAGCACAAACTTTCCTACGAATTCAACCACAACAATCACAAACTTGAATCTGAATGATGGAACGTTTGGGAATGGCAGTGGCATTGCAATGGCAGTCGGTGGCACAGTAACACGGTCTGGTGGATCGATGAGCTCACTGTTTTCCAATACTGTTGATGCCTATAATGTAGTGTATACTAATGGTACGATTTCTTCGGGCCCGGAACTTCCGAGTAATGTCACTGCACTCGCGAACTTATCAAAAACAGGTGCAGGTACACTCACACTGGGCAAGAGCATCACCATTAATGGCAGCTTAACTCTTTCCAGCGGTTCATTTAATGCTGGTTCAAATGCCATTGATATCAAAGGTGACTTTATAAGTAATGGTGGATCAACCCTAACCGCAAGTACACTTACATTCTCGGGCACAACCACGATTTCAGGTTCCTCAACCCCAACGTTTGGAGCCATTACAATTACGGGCATTTTAACACCCAACACTAATTTTCAAATCAATGGCAATCTGATTAACAATGGTACTCTAAACGTAGGTTCGGCTACCACCACATTTGGTGGCATAACTGCCATTTCGGGAAGCAGCATTTCGTCATTCAATAACATTATTATAGCAGGCTCGCTGACCGCTCCCGCTAGTTTCAACGTGGCTGGATCCTGGACCAACAACGGTACCTTCACCCGCGGTGCAACTTCCAATACTGTTACATTCACTGGCATATCTTCAATTGCTGGCTCAAGCCCAACTACGTTCAGCAGTATCACCATTTCCGGAACATTGAACGCCCCAACCAACTTAATGCTTGCTGGCAATTTTACGAACAATGGTATTTTCAACAGCGGCACAGGTACAGTAACTTTCGAAGGTTCTTCAACGCAAAGCATTTTAGGTTCGGTGGTTACCAACTTCAATAATATCACGATCACCAATACGGCCGGTCCTCCGGCAGTTCAAGTTCAGAGCAACCAAAATTTGAATGGCGTTCTTACCCTTTCATCAAATTCGCAATTTGATGCCGATGGAAGTGCGGGCACAGCAATTTTCACGTTAGTTTCTTCAGCGGATGCCCCAACCTCTGATGCCTCAATTGCCGCCATTCCCTCAGGTGCTTCAGTAACAGGCAATGTTACAGTTCAACGTTATATGGCCATTGAAGGCGCCAACAGCAGTCGAATTTATCGTTACATATCTTCTCCGGTTCAATCCGCTCCCGTTTCTCAAATTCAAAGTGAAATACCGGTTACAGGGTCCTTTACCGGAACAAGCACATGTACTGGTTGCGGATCAGCTCAATCCATGTTCTTATATAACGAATCCATAATAACAGATACAAATGGAAGTGGTGGAAACAACTTTGATGACGGGTATGAAGATTTCCCAAGTGTAGCTAATTCAGAGACGTTGACCGAGGGCCGAGGGTATACAATCTTTGTCCGCGGTAATGTGAATCCTGTTGCTTCTAATGGTTCTGCCCGTTGGGATGTTAGAGCTCCGATCAATAGCGGAACGATAAATTTTAATGCATTTACAACGTTTACTTCTTCCGGAACATTGGCGAATGATGGCTGGAATTTAGTTGGTAATCCTTACCCGGCTACGATCGACTGGGATGCTGCAGGATGGACCAAAACAGGTATTAATAACGCCCTCTATCTTCGCGACAATGGTCTGGCATCACCACTCTATGCTACTTATATAGCGGGTGTGGGCGTCAATGGAGGGTCTAGATATATCGCAACGGGCCAGGCATTTTTTGTTAAGAGTGATGGTGGCCCAATAGACTTTCAGGCTACAGAAAGTGTGAAAGCAGCCGGAACCCAAACAACTTTCTTTAGGGAAGGTGCTATAGATGACATTTTAAGAGTCGCCTTAAAGAATGGAAATATTACGGATGAAACAGTGGTTCGGTTTGATCCCGCAGCCAGTGATAATTTTGATCCGTCACTGGATGCATATAAATTAAAAAATGCGGTGTTTAATTTGTCTTCGGTTTCAAATGAAATCCAATATGCAATCAATGCATTGCCGAAATTAGACTGTTCTACATCAGTTTCTTTAAACGTTTCAAATGCTGAGTTGGGCAGTTACAATTTGCTGTTTTCTGAGTTTGAGTCTTTTGATGAAACTATGGAAATCCAGTTAACAGATAAATTTTTAGGCCAAACGATTAATATCAGGAATCAATTTGATTATCAATTCGAAGTAACCAGCGATCAAAATTCACAAGGAAAAAGATTTACACTAGTTTTCGCATTGGCCTCCGTTGACGTTTCTATTCTCCCCGAGGGTCCGTCAACATTATGTGGCAATGCAAGTTATTCCATTGTCCTGCCAACTTCGGAGTCTGGTGTAGCCTATTATGCATCATTAAATGGCACCACGATTTCAGACAATATAGTTGGAACCGGTAACACGCTGGCAATTGGAATCGATGAAGCAAAGTTGGTGCTGGGTGAAAATAACATCTTGATATATGCAAAGCTTGCTACTTGCGATGCGGTACCTTTGATGGAAGCGCTGTCAGTAACCAGGGATAACATCTATCAGATTCAGTCAGTATCTGGTAACACCGCCTGCCAGCAGGGTTCCGTTACTCTCTCGGCTTCAGGTGCTCCGGAAAATGGTTCTTATCATTGGTATGAATCCTTAACCGCTACGGAACCTATTTCCGGAGTTTCAGGTAAGACCTTCACTACGCCACTCCTTGACAAAACCAAAACGTACTATGTTACGGCTGTGAATGCGATTGGCTGTGAAGGAGAACGCACAGAGATTAAAGCCGAGGTTATTAAGTATGACGAAATTTTAATCACAGAGACTACCTACGGGGTGTTATCTTCCAGCTATACCACCGGCAATACCTGGTATGTAAATGATGTGTTAATACCCGGGGCAAAAAGTCAGTCTATCACGGTAACGGAATCAGGTGTCTACAGGGTGGAGGTAGCCATAGGCAATTGCAAAACAACAGATAGCTACGAGTTTGTTGTTACAGGCATAGAGGGCAAGGATGACGGCATTGAAATATACCCGAATCCTGTTCAAGAAGAGTTAACCATCCAGGGCCTTAGAAATGTACATGCAATCGAACTGATTTCGAATACCGGTCTGCTGGTAAAAGCGCAGGCGGTTAAAGAGACTTCGGTTACAATGGATATGAAAAATTATCCGGCTGGTTTGTATCTGGTAAAATTATTAGGCGCCAATAATTCTGTTTCCACTTTTAAGGTTATTAAAAAATGAGCTCGAAATCAGTCTATAGGATCGTTACTTTTCTTGGCTTAAGTCTATTAACAGTCCTAATCGCAAACGCACAGCCAGGGGATCCAGGGGGTGACCCTGATGTGCCCATAACCGGTATCGAAATTCTGCTGGCTTTAGGTGGTCTGTTGGGTATCAAGAAACTCTATGGATCAAAAAGAAAATCCAATTAATTTATCACTGTGGTGAAAAGTTTCCCGGCCTTACTGCGAAGGTTAAAGATTCTTCCGCGCTGGGTAATCGTACTGATCGATTGTTTTTTTATCATTTTCTCCACATTAATCGCCTACCTATTACGCTTTAATTTTTCAGTATTAGATCTCCAGGTAAATAACTTTCAACTGGGGCTTCTGATTTACACGATGGCTGGCTTTCTATCCATAATCATAACAGGAAGCTATCGCGGAATCATTCGCTACACGGGCTTACAGGATGGGGTGCGCATATTTTTTATGCTACTGCTCAACGTAGCGCTGGTGGCCTCCATTAACGTGGTTACATTCATTACGAATGGCACTTTTATTATTCCGTTCTCGGTAATTTTCATTAGTCTACTTTCTTCCTTCCTCTTCTTGTTTAACTACAGGTTGTTAGTGAAGTATATCTTCACCTACTATCGCAACGCCATTATCAAAAAATCCCGGGTGTTGATTTTTGGAGCTGGTCAAACTGGTATTATAACCCGGCATGTGATTGAATCAACACCACGGATGCAGACAGTGGGATTTTTAGAGGACAACCCGAATAAGATAGGCAAAGTGGTTGACGGAGGACACATCTACGATGCCCGCAAGGACAATCTCGATTATTATTTCGATGAGCTAAATATTGATGAACTGGTGATTACCGTGCGCGATATTTCGCTGGAGCGTAAGAATGAATTAGTGGATGCCTGTTTGCGCAATAAGGTGAAAGTTAGAACCATTCCGCCAGTGGAAAAGTGGGTGGGGGGTGAGTTAAGCATCAATCAGATTCGTGAGATCAACATCGAGGAGTTGTTGGGCCGCGAAGCAATACAATTGAATAACTCCTCCATTATCAATGATGTAAAAGGTAAACGAATTTGCATCACGGGTGCAGCAGGCTCTATTGGTAGTGAACTGGTGCGTCAGGTTGCCTCCTACGGGCCCGAACGTATTATTCTGATAGATCAGGCCGAGTCACCCTTGTATGAAATAGAACGAGAAGTAAAGGGTCGGTTTAATGTACGCATAATTCCTTACCTGGCGGATATCACCAACAAACACCGGATTGCTGGGATTTTTGAAGACAATAAACCGGAGATTATTTACCACGCAGCAGCCTATAAGCATGTGCCACTGATGGAAGGTAATCCCAGTGAAGCCATTCATTGCAATATTTTGGGAACAAAGAATTTAGCTGACCTAGCTGTGCAATACCGGGTGAGGAAATTTGTGATGATCTCTACGGACAAGGCGGTAAATCCAACCAATGTGATGGGTTGCTCCAAGCGTATTGCAGAGGTTTATGTGCAGTCGTTGAATGAAAAACTTCATGATGAGGGAAATTTTTCTACCGCTTTTGTCACCACGCGTTTTGGAAATGTGCTGGGCTCGAATGGTTCTGTGATTCCTTTGTTCAAAAAACAAATCGAGGTAGGCGGACCGGTAACCGTTACGCATCCGGAAGTAACCCGGTTCTTTATGACCATCCCCGAAGCTTGTCAATTGGTGTTGGAGGCCGGTACCATGGGTAAGGGTGGTGAGATCTTTATTTTTGATATGGGTAAGCCAGTCAAGATCATCGATCTGGCTCGTAAGATGATCTTGCTTTCAGGACTGCAACCCGGCAAGGATATTGAAATTATCTTTTCCGGATTGCGGGAAGGTGAAAAATTGTATGAAGAACTATTGAATAAATCAGAAGACACCATACCCACCCACCACGAAAAAATTCTGATTGGTAAGGTCGAGCCCTATTCGTATGAAGAAATTAACCGATACATTGAATTGTTCTTTGATCTCGTTAATGATAAGAATGAGTTAAAAATGGTGGCGCTCATGAAGGAGTTGATTCCAGAGTTCAGGAGCAACTATTCCCGCTACGAAATACTCGACAAAATCTCATAGACTTATTTTCAGAGATAACCAGACACTAATATTCTCACTTTAGGATTATGTGAATTCTTAAGTCATTTTAATAATAATGAGAAAAAGCTTTTTATTTTTTTTCCTGCTTATCATAATTTCAACGGTAAGTATTGCTCAATCAACAGGCGATTACAGAACGGATCAAACCGGAGATTGGTCAGCTTTAACTACCTGGCAGATTTTTACAGCTGGCACATGGACCAATCTGGAATCAACTGCATTTGGAACACCCACAGATGCATCGGGTGCAATCAACATTCTGGATAATGTTACTGTTATTGCGAGCGTGTCTGCCGATCAGGTAACGCTCACGTCTGGTAGTCTTACAATAAACATTGGTCAAACATTAACTATTCTTGATGGATTGGGGAATGACTTGATAAATCTAGGGGGCACCATTACAACAACGGGTAATTTATCCATTGCTGCAAATGCATCTTTTGAACATGCACGTAATGGAGGAACTATACCGCTCGCAACTTGGGGTGCTAATTCTACTTGTACGGTTACCGGCATTCTCAATACGGCCCCCACATTAATTAGTGCAAATGCTTACCAAAATTTTACCTGGAATTCACCGGGACAAAGTGGACTGATTTCGTTAGCAGGTAATTTAACAACGGTGAATGGCGACTTCCTTGTACAAGCTACGAATAATCAAATTCTAAGGTTAACAGCAGGAACTGCTTTGACACTCAACATAGCTGAGGATTTGTCAGTCATTAATAATTCAAGAATTCAGTTTTGTACCTCCGCCAATGCTACCATTAATGTAGCGGGTAACTTTGTTTTCTCCTCAACGGCCGTTTCAACATCGAATTTGAAGACTGGTGGAATTTATACTCTCAATCTAACAGGTGATTTTATTCAGAACTCGGGTACACTCAATGTTTCGGCCGGTAACAATACTGGAACAGTTAATATTGCGGGTAATTTTGTTCAGAGTGGTGGGGTGTTAAGTGAAACTGGTAACGGATCAGGAATCATAACCTTCAATGGAACACTCGGTGTGCAGAACATTGTTCAAAATGGTTCTATTGGCAACACAATAGATTTTTCAATAACCAATTCTTCCGGTGTTTTGCTTAGTTCTAACGTAACACTTCCTGCAAATCTGAGCCAGCTTACCGGTGCTGGAAATATCGATTTAAATGGTTTTATCCTCACTATAAACGGAAGTTTATCTCAGGTTAGTGGTGCCATCGCTACCAATGCTGCATCAGAACTTATTCTTCAAGGTACAGGCACCTTGCCAGTTGCATCAATATCTTTTTCCGGCACAGATATGAACCGTTTACGACTGAATCAGACAGGGATGTTGGCGACATCCAGTGCTCTCACAATCACCAACCTAGATCTTTATAATGGAACATTAAGTACTAATTCCATAAGCATTGTTGCGGGGGGAACAATTGAGCGCAGGACTGGAGCCATTACCACAACACCGGCCGGGTCAAGTTATAACTTACTCTACAACAATACCGCAAATATTAATACAGGTGCCGAAATGCCTTCATCAGCCACGTTGCTTAACAATCTCACTAAACAAGGTACAGCAACGGTAACATTGAATCAACCCTTGGTTACGGTAAATGGCAACCTTACTTTAACGACAGGTACATTTGCATTAGGCGCGAATAGTGTCACTCTCGCAGGTAACTTCACAAGCAATTCAGCATTAACAACTTCAGCAGGTTCTGTATTTACTTTAACCGGCACTTGCAATTTATCTGGATCAACAGCTCCCGCTTTTAATGCTTTAACCGTAACTGGGTCACTTACCCCTTCGGTGGGGTACCGGGTGAATGGAAATTATTCGGTAGCCAACGGGGCAACTGTTAACGCAGGCGGCGGCACAGTAACATTTGGTGGCACAAGTATAATTACCAACAGTGGAACCATGAATCTTAACGCGGTCACTGTTAATACCGGATCTACTATGACTGCCCCTTCAACAATCTTGGGGATTGCAGGTAATTTCACGTCTACAGGAACTTTAAATAACGGTGGTGGAACAATCTTATTTAATGGTGCATCAAACTTAACTGCAGCGGAAGTGTACAATAATATTACCGTAACAGGAACTGTTATCAGTACCGGTAATTTGGGTCAAACAGTGGCTGGCAATTTGGTCAACAATGGATCCTTTAGCCTGGGCACTGGGAACCTCACCTGGAGCGGCAGTGGAACAATTTCAGGATCAGGTAGTACAACGGTAGGGGACGTCAATGTTACAGGTACTTCCTGTACCTATACGGCTGCAGGAACGCTGACTTTAAACGATGACCTATTGGGGACTTGAAGTTTCGATTCATCTGCAGGTGCGTCTGGAACAGTAATATTTGCGGGAGCAGGATCTGCAATCAACAGAACAGGGACTACAACTCTAAGAAATATATCAGTTACTGGAACACTTACTCCGGCTACCACCTATACGTTAGTGGGGCCAGGTGGAATTGATGTAACCGGAACCCTGGCGTCAGGCGGAACCATTGTCTTCGCAGGACCCACTCAAGCAATCACTGGATCAAGTATCAATATTGCCTTTGATAACATAACAACCAATGTTGGTTCCGATCTAACGATTACACCCAATATTACTATCAATGGCAGCACGACCGGCCTGACGGGTAATGGAAATATTGCGGCTGCCGGTACGATTACATTCGTAGGGCTTACCATGTCGGGTACCGGAACAAAAAGTTTTAATAATGTTACCGTGGGCACGGGTACGTTTACCCCAGATGCTAATTATTCTATTGCGGGTAATTTAGTGGTTACGGGAACTTTAGCGGCCAGTGCTGGCAATCCTACTACAACGTTTAATGGTATAACCCTGGTTTCAGGGGCGGGGGCTGCTACGTTTAATAATGTTTCCATCACCAATACGTTAACGGCTAGAACCAGCTCGGAACCGGCATTGACCATAAATGGTGATTTTACGAATACCGGAACGTTCAATGGTTCTTCTGGTACAGTATCGTTGGGAGGTAATTTTATTAACAACGGAACTTTTAATGCAGGCACCGGCTCGTTTATTTTTAACACAACAAACTCGGCAACAAGAACTATTACCGGTTCATCAAGTGTTACTTTCAATAACCTGTCTGTTTTTGACAAAGGTCAGCTCACGGATGTCAGCAACAATATGATTTCACCATCAGTTGTTGGAATAACGGGTACACTTAGTTTTGGTGAAGCTAACGCAGTATTTGATGCAGATGGATCAGGTTCTTCTGTGTTGACCATAGTATCAATTGGTGATAGCCCCGCACAAGATGGCCGGATAGCGGCAATAACTTTCTTAGGAAGTAACATTACCGACAATTTTACCGTGCAACGTTTTGTTTCTAATGAGGGCAGTGGCCGTTTTTATCGTTACATCGCTTCACCAGTAGTAGGGGCTTCAGTGGCCGATCTGAAAAGTGCTATCCCTGTCACAGGCACATTCACGGATCCATCAGATGTCAGTTCTACACCTGCCTGTATTGGATGCATTACTACAACACCATCTTTATATAGTTATAATGAAGCGACCAATGCCTATGAGGCATTCCCGGCAGCAGGCCTGGCAAGCGCTAATCAATTCATTAATGGACGCGGCTATTCCGCTTTTTTCCGTCACACCGGATCGGGTGGAGTAGGCAACACCACAATTAATTTCCGAGGCCAAAATCCTTCAAATGTAAATATTGCCTTGCCGGTTTCCCCTAATGCGAGCGGTTATAGTCTTATAGGCAATCCATATCCTTCAGCTATTGTTTGGAACAATGGTGCAGGCTGGACGAAGGCTAACATTGCAGACGGAATTGTTATTCGTGATAATTCTACGGGTGTACATCAGTCTTATAGCGCAGCTGCAGGAACAGGAGTGGTAGCAGCGGGGCAGTCCTTTTGGGTACAATCCGGTGCTGAGGGTGCTTCACTCACAATAAACCAAAACGCAAAAACCGCTACATCCCCTTCATTTTTCCGCCTCGATCAACCTATTGCTAATCAAATTGAGATCAAATTATTAAAAGAAAGTACGGGCACTATGGATGCTGCGCGGATCGAAATCCGCCCTGATAGTAAATTGGGAATTGACACCTATGATGTAGCCAAATTTAATAACAACCTTGATAATGGGTCGGCTATAATTGAAGTACATGACATTGGTGTCCTCAGCGCAACGTCAATGTTAATGGTAAGCGCCATTCCCTCCATTTCTTGTTCAGAAACATTCGACCTGCGGGTAAATGATATTCTTAACAATGGTGAGTCTTCCGCCACCTATACTTTGTCATTGAATCCGGGTGGCGCCTTTGCAGCCATGAATTGGGTTCTTGTCGATGCACATACCGGTCAGGAAGTCAATATGGGCGCTGATGAATCTTATGTATTTACTGTTCATGCGTCAGATCCCACTGTTGTAGCCTTTGGGAATCCAGTTCGTTATCGTACCAATAGATTTTCGATTAAAGCCAAACCGGTAGCGATTAATACTGCATTGCAGGTAACCGCGCAGAATTCTCTATGCAACGGATCCGAAGCAGTTGTCATGTTGGCCAATAGTCAAAAAGGAGTGACCTATGGTGTTGAAATTAATGGTCAATTATACCCGGCTGTATCGCAAGGGAATGGAACGAACCTGAATATTTTTATTCCAGGTGAAAATCTGGTTATCGGAACTAATAACATTCGCATTAATGCGAATGCTGGTTGTGAAACTCAGTTTTTAACAACTGCTATTACCACTGATAAAGCAGAGATCCTGCAGGTAACGCAAACCTCTGGAGCTTCACTGTGTAAACCAGGTACAGCAACAATTAGTGCAGAAGCTTCTTCAGCCAATGCATCTTTTCGCTGGTACGAAAATGAGAGCAGCATGCAGATTTTAAGCTCCGATGCGCAGTTGGTTACGCCAATACTAAATGTTTCTAAAACCTATTATGTGGCTGCAGTTAACCAAGCCGGTTGTGAAAGCCAGAAGGTACCAGTGTTGGTGGAGGTGTCTGATATTACAACGTCCATAGAAGTGGAAAATTCAGTCAATCAGGTTTGCGCAGGTCAATCGATGACTTTTTTGGCTAAATCGGAGACATCGAATGTTATTTATCGTTGGTATGAGTCGCTCACCAGCGCGACCGTCATATTTGAAGGAGAAACTTTCTTAACCCCAAATTTACCGAAGACTACAAAATATTACGTTTCATTGACTTCTCCATCAGGCTGTGAAGGCGCGCGAAAGGAATTAGTAGCCAGTGTGGCATCCTATAATCCTGAGCTAACGGCTGCCTCTGAACTCGCTGAGATCTGTATGGGCGGTTCTCAAAGTTTAACAGCACAGGGCGCCCCAATGGGTTCATCGTATTTTTGGTTTGATTCGATGGAAGGAACTACTCCACTACAGGAAGGTGCCCTTTGGAAAACCCCTGAATTAACATCTTCAAAGACCTACTATATTGAATCGAAGAGTGAATCAGGCTGTTCATCAAAACGATTTGCAGTCGAGGCAAAAGTGACAACCAGTTTAACTACCTTGGTTTCACTGCCTGCTACCGAAGTATGCCCCGGTACGGAATCAAAATTGAAACTTATTACGGGCGATGCCTCAAATACTAATTACCGTTGGTACGAATCAGTAAATTCAACGACCCCGGTTCACGAAGGAATTGAATGGGTTACGCCTCCTTTAGAATCAACGACTCATTATTATATAAGTGCGCTTAATAGTCATGGTTGCGAGAGTTTAAATCGCAAGAAAATAAGTGTTAACGTGGTATCAATTAAGGAACCCATTATCGAAAACCCGGAACCCGGACTCCTCAGAGCCACGTTGCCATTAGGCCAAATGCAATGGTATTTTAACGATGAAGAACTTCCCGGTGAAACAAAACCTGAATTAATCATTGGGGATCAGGTAGGCGCCTATGCGTTGTTTGTTACTTATAAGGGCTGCCAGACTTATTCTTCACGGTATGCAGACCAGCACATTGTGACGAGTGTGGAATCCAAAGCAACTACCTTCTACATCTATCCAAACCCTGCGGATGAACGGATCATGATCGAAGTATTGGAATCCAATCCGGTGAAAGCTCAATTAGTAGATGGAAAGGGAGCTTTGGTAGAATCTATTAATTTACATCTGACACAAGAACGCTGGAAAGGAGAATTTAATGTTAAAGATATTTCCGCAGGCCATTATTTTATTCGCCTGACTTCCGGTAAAAAATCAATAACACATCAAGTGATTATTAATAAATGAAAAGAGCTAGCGCTATATTCTAAAAGTGATTTTTTGGATTAACAATACCCGACCTCGCATATTGCCTACTACTTTCAGCTATCGCCCTCGGAATGCCGATTACCACTTACTGATCACCGATCAGTGCCCAACTTAAACCGCCAATTACCTTCGCACGCCTCCCTTTTTATTATACCGGTAATTAGCGCTTCTTTTCTTACTATAGGTTCTGCCACTATTCTGACCACCCAGATCCCAGGGCAGGTAATACTCTACCTTTACATTTAAAAGCATGTATCCGTCATCATCACCTGGATTACCTCGCTGTGTACCTGCTGGCTTCGCAGGTTTACCAATTTCTGGTCGTCTATCAGATAATGCTGCCGCAATAGGATCCGTGAATGATGCTGGGCCCAAGTGGACGGTGCTTACATCATCCAGGTAGTCTGTAAAAAGCTTTCTATAACCACCTTCAATAGCAACGTTAAAGTTAGGTCCTGCCTTGAACCGAACACCCAATCCAAATGGAAGCACTAAACTCACCCGGCTATAATCAGCTCCTTCTGTATTGAGAGGTTGTAAAGCATACTTTTCGCCATTATACTCTGTTGTTGGATTAAAGTAAAGTAACCCAAACCCCCCAAATCCATACGCATTGAAATAGGGTCTGCGGTAATATCTGTTTCCATTAGGAAACAAATTGAAGGCCCCGGTAAATCCTAATTCGAGATTATTAGATTTAAATGACAAATTTCTGGCAACCCGGCTCGCATCATCAGCTTTAGAATCAAATCCTTCGAGAGTGAACCACGTTAGCTCGGCTCTTGCACTTATTCGGGGTGTAAAATATAATTGCAAGCCTGCATTTATATTTGGCTTAGCATCAATGTAGTCTCCAGGATTCGCTAACTCCCCAAAATACGTTGAGGTTCCAGTGCCAACAACCAGAATGACTGCTCTATCTTTCCGAATAGCATAAAAACTCTGTGCAAAGGATGCCTCTGCAAGTAGAATTAAAGCGATCACTACCAACAATTTCCTCATAGGATACCCTTTAAGAAGCTAATTTATGCATTTTCTACCAATTAGTAAACTGTTCTAAGCCAGTACTTCTTTTATTTTCTGAGCTGCGTCCTTTAGTAAGATCGCTGAAAATACCTTTAAGCCTGATTCTTGAATAATTTTAGCCCCCTCTTCAGCATTCGTGCCTTGCAGGCGTACGATGATGGGCACGGGAATATTCCCCACCTTCTTGTAAGCTTCCACCACACCGCTGGCAACCCGGTCGCAACGAACAATCCCGCCAAAAATATTGATCAGGATTGCCTTAACGTTTGGATCCTTTAGAATGATCCGGAAACCAGCTTCAACGGTTTCGGCATTGGCGCCACCACCCACATCCAGAAAATTTGCGGGCTCACCACCTGAGATTTTTATAATATCCATGGTAGCCATCGCAAGGCCGGCACCATTAACCATACAACCTACATTGCCATCCAGTTTCACATAGTTCAACCCTGATTTGCCTGCTTCAACTTCGAGTGGATCTTCTTCCGAGATATCTCTTAATTCTTCCAGGTCTTTATGCCGGTAAAGCGCGTTGTCATCAAGATTAACTTTGCCATCCACTGCAAGAATTTTATTGTCGGAAGTTTTTAACACCGGATTGATTTCAAACATCGAGGCATCAAGGCCAATGTAAGCGGCATATAGTGAATTGATGAACTTAATCATTTCTTTAAAAGCATTGCCTTCCAGCCCTAAGGCAAAGGCCACCTTTCGTGCTTGAAAGGGTTGTAACCCAATAGTAGGGTCAACCCACTCTTTTACAATCTTTTCAGGATGTGTCTCAGCAACTTCTTCAATGTTCATCCCACCTTCCGTGGAGGCCATAATCACTGGCTTGCTGGTGGCCCGGTCCAGCAAAATACTCATGTAGTATTCTTTTGGCTCATTCTCTCCGGGATAATAAACATCCTCTGCGATAAGCACTTTATTGACCTTCTTTCCCGCTGCCCCGGTTTGAATGGTGACCAGGGTTCCTCCTAATATGGCCTTTGATTTTTCATACACTTCGTCCGTACTTTTGGCTAGCACTACGCCTTTCGACCCTGTTTCTTTTACCGTCCCTTTCCCACGTCCACCGGCATGTATCTGCGACTTAATCACGAACCACTTGGAGCCGGTCTCAGCATGAAGTTGCTTGGCGGCAGCTACTGCTTTGTCGGGTGTATCTGCAACAATGCCGCGTTGAACAGCAACTCCAAATTTCTTTAGAATATCTTTAGCCTGGTATTCGTGGATGTTCATATAAATTAGTTTTGGAGGCAAGCTACTTTTTTTAAACCTTTAATTCAAGAATTAAATCGAGACACATGCTAAGAGCGGAAGGGTTAACGAAGTCGTATGGCGCACTCAATGTGCTGAAGGGAGTGGATATCCAAATTAAGAAGAGTGAAGTGATTTCGATCGTGGGCGCATCGGGTGCCGGCAAAAGTACGCTCCTGCACATCCTGGGAACGTTAGACAAACCGGATACGGGCAAGGTTGAGTTAAATGGGAAGGACATCTTTACGCAAAGCTCCCGGGCCCTTGCTGATTTTCGGAATAAAAATCTTGGCTTTGTCTTCCAGTTCCATAACCTGTTGCCCGAGTTTTCGGCACTGGAAAATGTAATGATCCCTGGCTTTATTGCCCGAACCGATGAGAGAAAGATGAAGACCCGTGCGTTGAGTTTATTGGAAACTCTGGGTTTAAAAGCTCGGGCTGATCATAAGCCTTCAGAACTTTCAGGAGGTGAGCAGCAGCGTGTAGCTGTTGCCAGGGCCTTGATTAATGAACCGGTTCTGATATTTGCAGATGAGCCAAGTGGCAATCTGGACTCCAACAATGCTAAGGAATTACATCAGCTTTTTTTCAAACTACGAGATGACTTCGGGCAAACTTTTGTAATCGTTACCCACAACCAGGAGTTCGCTGCAATGACGGATCGAAGACTTGAAATTCAAGATGGAAGAATGGTCAAGTAACCAGAAGCCATCACAAAAATACTTTGTCATCGCGGACATGGATCCGCGATCTCGTATTCGGTTCGATAAAATTGAGATGCCGGAATAAATCCGGCATGAAACGCACTCTTAATGGTATTTTTGGAATGGCTTCTATTAATTGTGCATTGTCAATTGTTCCTTGTCAATTATTTCCTCCACCTCTACATGCCCTTTGCTATTAACCGAAGTAAGAACAACTGATTTTGTTTCGTTGATCAGAAGCGGATCATACTTAGCTGCCACACGGATATAATTCTCCGTAAAGCCATGCATCAATCCATCTTCCAAATCATTTTCAAATAGCACGGTAAACGGTTTATTCAGGTTCTTCTCGTAAAAGGCTCTACGTTTTTTATCCGACAAAATATGCAGCATTCGCGAACGTTCATTTCGTTCTTTCGTAGGCACAATATCTGGGAGCGTAATCGCTAATGTATTTTCCCGTTCAGAATAGGTAAATACATGGAGATAAGAAATCTCCAGTTCATTCAGGAATTGATACGTTTCTAAAAAATGTTCGTGAGTCTCACCGGGAAAACCCACAATCACGTCCACACCGATACAACACGAAGGCATCACCGACTTAATCTTCTCCACCCGGCTTGCATACAACTCGCGTTGATACCGTCTGCGCATCAGTTTAAGAATGGCATTGGATCCCGATTGTAAGGGAATGTGAAAGTGGGGGACAAACCGTTTTGACTGACTTACGAATTCAATAATCTCATCCGTAAGCAGATTAGGTTCTATGGAAGAAATTCTAAACCGTTCAATGCCGTTCACGTGATCGAGCGCCTTGATCATATCAATAAAACGTTCTTTTCGTTCGCCTTGCTGCAATCCAAAATCTCCGGTGTTAACACCCGTTAACACGATTTCTTTAACTCCTGAAGCTGCAATTTCATGAGCATACTTAACCAGATTGGAAATACTATCGCTGCGGCTGGAGCCTCGTGCCAGAGGAATGGTACAGAAGGAACAAGAGTAATCACAACCGTCTTGCACTTTTAAGAATGTACGGGTACGATCGTGTAGTGAATAAGAAGTATTAAAAGTATTTACCGATTCAATTTCAGAAGCAAATACTGTTGGTGTCTCAGGGCGAACGAAACCGTCCAGTAATTCCACTAACCTAAACTTTTCAGCGGCTCCCAGCACGGCATCCACACCGGGTATTTCTGAAATCTCTTTGGGTTTTAACTGCGCATAGCATCCAACGATGGCAACATAGGCGTTAGGAGAAATACTGCGGGCTTCACGAACAATTTTGCGGCATTTCTTATCGGCATTCTCTGTAACGGAACACGTGTTGATAATGAAAATATCGGGCTGATCGGTAAACTCAACCTTCTGATAGCCCTTCTCCTCAAATTTTCTCGAAATCGTTGACGTCTCAGAGTAGTTGAGTTTGCAGCCCAGCGTATAAAATGCAACTTTTTTCATGATCAAGTCGCAAAGCTAGGGACAATTATGGTTTAGGCAAAGAGCCAATCCCATTGCGCCATCTCTAATGACCCAGTCACCCCAGGCTAGTTGACCTAAAAACTACCGAGCGGGAATCCCAATTTCCACTATAACAAACCTGTCATCCCGGGCGAGGAAACAGATAATTAGAAACAGCGAGCCACGTTAATCCGAGACCCGGGATCCCGTCATACAAAGTCATTTATTTATCATCATGCACTATACCATTAACTCCGCTTCAATAGCTTTGATTCTTGAATCAAGCGCCTCATTCAC
>LNFM01003588.1_pt1 | contig 30234 bp, 27 predicted proteins | sample 596031 | NCBI WGS metagenome assembly LNFM01 (sample SAMN04254537, study PRJNA301005) | activated carbon metagenome | isolation source: dual media filters at the Ann Arbor, Michigan drinking water treatment plant | place: USA: Ann Arbor
ACTCCCCGAACTCGCGCCAGCTGACGGCGGCGAAGACGGCGACGCCGGCGCCCGCCACGGCCGCGGCGCGGATGGCCCCGCGCCCATCGCGACGCCACACCCACACGAGGACCAGCGCCGCGAAGGCCGCCATGGTGGGTCGACAGAGGTAGGCCAGCCACAGGCACACGCCGAGGCGTCCCCACGCGACACGACGGTCGGCCAGTTCCGCCGCCACCACGAGATCGATGGCCAGCAGGGCGAGCACCACCGCGAGGTTGTGGGACCAGAGCGTGGCGGCGCCGACGCTGGCCAGCGACGTGCCCGACCAGAACACCGCCGTGCAGAGCAGCGCCGGCCAGAACGGCACCAGCCGCCGCGCCAGCCGCAGCATCGCCCAGACCGTGAGCAACGCGACCAGCGTCGCGATGACGCGCTGAAGCCGGAGTTCCGAGCCGTACTGCAGGACATCGACGCCGAGCGCCCCGGCAAGGGCGACCACGGGGCTGACCAGGAGCGGCGTCCCGAGGGGATAGACCAGATACTGATGGCCGCCGCGCTCGAACAGCCGATAGCCCAGCCGGATGTCCAGATGCGGCGCCTCGAGCGTCTCCAGGCGGATGGTGCCGTGCGCGGTCAGTGCCTTCGAGACGAGCAGCGTGCCCCAGGGGTCGCTGATCTGGGCGTAGGTGACGGTGGCGAGGCTGCTGACGAGCGCGACCAGGCCCAGCAGGAGGGCGATGCCGGCAGCCTGCAGAGGGGATCCGGAGGCACGGAGCCAGGGCACGGGCCGGGAGGGTAGCACGGCGGTTCGAGACCGGGGTATACTCGGTCGTTATGCTGTATTGGCTCCTCGTCACCATCTACGTGGTCGTCTGCTTCCTGTTGCTGCTCGCCGTCTTGCTGCAGCAGGGCAAGGGCGGTGATATCGCCGCGGCGTTCGGTGGCGGTGGCGGCCAGGCGGCGTTCGGCGCCCGGCAGGGCGCCACGGTGCTGTCGAAGGCCTCGGCCATCCTCGGCGCCCTCTTCATGCTCGGCGCCCTCGGCCTCGCCATCGTCGGCACCCGGGGACCGAGCTCGGTGATGAGTGGCGTGCCCGAGGCGACGCCGTCGATGCCGACCACGTTGCCCAAGGCGCCGACCAATCCGTCGGCGACCAGCAACCCGGCCCCGACGCAGACGCCGGTCGCTCCTGCACCGGGAGTGCCGGCAGCCGGGCAGGTCGACCCGAAGGCGGCGGCCCCGACGGTCGCCCCGGCCGAACCAGCCAAGGCGCCGACGCCACAGGGCGAACCGAAGAAGCAGTAAGCGCAGCGCGCCTCGGCGCGACTGGCTTCCCTCGAACCCACGGACCTGCTATAGTCCGTGGTTCTGTCGACCTTGCAGCGGTTCGCAAGCGCGCGACAACACCACTTGCGGAAGTGGCGGAATTGGCAGACGCACCAGCTTGAGGGGCTGGCGGGAGCAATCTCGTAGGGGTTCGAGTCCCCTCTTCCGCACCATCCTTCGCTCGCCTGACGGCGAGCTACGGTTGGCAAGCCATCGTCGTCCTGACGAGGGTCACGCTACGATTCACAGGCCATCGCCGTCTCGGTCCTCAGTCTGGGCCGCGGCGTGCGTACTGTCCATACCCGGCTGCGAGCACGGTGAGCAGCATCGCCGAGAGCAGACGGCTCCAGGCGATGGTGCCCTGATCGGCATAGCCCGCGACGGTTGCGCCGACCGCCACCCCCGCAGCGGCGAGCAGCAGGTACGCGGGCAGCATGGGTCTCGTCTCAGTGCTCATCGACGTCTCCGGATGACGATCACGGCAGGCACCCCAGAAGGTGGGCGGCCGCACGGCCACGGCCCGCACGCCCCCTGCGCCTCACGCGCGCGTCGGGGCGGCGGCCCATCTCATGAGTCGCTCGAACGGCCCCGGCCGTTCCCGGCGCCACTGCGACCACGCCACCGCGACCACGAACAGCACGACGCCAGCCCCGATCGCGGCCTCCGGCGTGAGTTGCTGCCTGAGTCCGGCGGCATAGAGGGACATCAACGCCAGCACGTGCAGGAGGTACCAGGTCAGCGCGCGCCGCCCCGTGGCGACCAGCGGGTCGACCACACGTCGGGTCAGCCGCGGCACCAGGGCCAGCACGATCCCGAGCACCAGCGACGTGGTCCCCGCCGCCGACAGCAGGAACAGCGGCAGGGGTGGCAACGACGTCGTGCCCACCAGGCCCTCTCGCGTGAGCGCATCGAGTGCAGGCGCCACCGCCATCAGCCATCGGTCGAGCGCAGCGGAGATCAGTACCGCGGTCAGCGTCGCCACCGCGCCCCAGACGAGCAGGCGCCGCCAGAGCCGCTCGTCGCGCAGGTCCTGCTCGGCCAGCACCGTCCCCATGATGAAGAAGGCCAGCCACGGCACGACCGGCCGGAAGCCGTCGTAGAGCAGGTTGCGCACGAAGCCGGCGGGCGTCCACACCCCCACGTAGGTCAACGTGTCGAGCTGCCAGTGTGTCGTCCAGTCCAGCACCAGCATGAGGAGCGGAAACACGGCGGCCAGGGCCACGCTCACCGCCAGCCGTGTGCGGACGCGGAGGCGCAGGATGAGAGGCGTGAGCAGGAGCGCGACGCCGTACACCCGCAGGATGTCGCCGGGCCAGACGACGAGATTGAGCACGCCCATCGTCCACAGCACCAGCGCGCGTCGACGCAGCGTCCGCGTCGCGCCGACCTCGTCGTACCGCGAGGCCAACCGCGTCACGCCGAAGCCGGCGAGCGTGACGAAGGTCGCCGCGGCGCGGCCATCACAGCACCACAGGACGAAGCCGGCCAGGCCGCGCGTCGGCACCGAGGTGCCCAGGACCAGCACGGCATGGATGACGAACATGCCCAGGATGGCCACGGCACGCGCCACGTCGATGGCGTCGTCGCGATACGGGACAGGGGCGGTCATGGGGTCTCCGTCGGTGTGCCGGGCACGTCGACGCCGAAGCCGCGCCGGAACGCGTCACGGACGAGCCCGGGGGCGTCCAGTCGCGCCAGTTCGCCGGCAGCCACGCCCGTCCACGCGGCGTAGAGGAGCGCTTCGAGCACCCGGAAGCGCCACGCGCTCGGCCCGGCGCCACGCACCACGCCCGCGGCGGCCGCGGCCTCGAGCACACGACGGATCGGCGCATCCACCGACGCTTCGGCGGCCGCGACCTCGGGGTCGCCAATCAGGTCGCCGGTGACGAGGAGGAAGTGCAACCGCTCGCCGAAGGGGACGAGCACGTCGATCAGGACGTCGAGGGCCTCGGCCGGTGGCCGGCTCGGCACGTCGGCCGCCTCGAGCGCCGCCGCCAGGGCGGCGATGCCATCGAGCGCGGCCAGGCGCATCAGATCGGCCCGAGAGGCGAAATGTCGATGCAGGGTGGCACGTCCGACGCCGGCGGCCTGGGCCACGAGGTCGAGCGACGCCGACGGATCCGCGGCCCAGACGGCGGCGGCCGCGCGCAGGAGACGGTCGCGCGGAGGAGTGCTCCGATAGTTGTCGATGCTGGCGAACGTCTATGCAGCAACGCGGGCGCTGCCGTCCGTGGAGGGAGCGACGGCGGACGTCGTGTCCCCGGCGGGCGCCCCCGGCTGGGGCGTCTGCCCGGTCGGGGGCTGCAGCGAGGTGTAGCGCTGCACCGCCACGGAGACGTACGTCACGCTCACGTAGGCGATCGAGACGCCGCCCGACGGCGCGCTGGGAGGTGCCGACGGGATGGGCGGCGTCGATGCATTCCTGTCGTCCGCGCCACGACGGCGTTGGCCTTCGAGCGCAGCAGTCAGCTCACCGGCATCGAGTCGACCATCGTCGTTGCCGTCGATGCGATCGAAGGCCTTCTCGAGACGACGTTCGAGTCGCTTGCCCCCGCGACGGCCCTCATCCTCATCGTCCTGCCGCACGCGGCCAGGCCTGTCGCGGTCGAGCAGGGCACGGGCGCCGCTGGTGAATTCCCGCTCGGAGAGGACGCCGTCCTTGTCGGCGTCGAGCGCCGCCAGCAGCGCCGCGCTCTTCGGAGTGGTCCCGGACGTCGGCGGCCGAATCGGCGCGACGGTGTCGTCGGCCCCGACCTCGACGGGCGGCGCGGCGCCCGTGACATCGGGTGAGAGGGTCAGGCGATCCGGCTTCGCCGGCGTCGAGCCCGCAGCGGGCGGCGTCTTCGCCGCTGGCGCAGGCGACACGCTGATGCTGAGGCGCATCGTCGACACGCTGTAGGCCTGGAAGCTCGTGCTGATGGTCATGTCCGCACCTCGGGAGGCATTGCCGGCGAGGGCCGGCCCGACACCCAGCACGTAATCGGCACAGGCGTCGGCGGCGTGATGCCGGTGCCAACCGTCCCCGGAACGACCTCGACCAGTGCGGTAGGATGCTGCGCATTCGCATGCGGGCCGCCCGGTCGCGGCCGAGGAGCGCCACGTGAGAGCCGCCTGGATCGCTTTGCTGCTGCTCCTCGGTCTCGACGCCGCCGAGGCGCAGCGGCGCACGGGGCCCCCGACGTTCGACCCCGCCGACACCGAGGGCCTGGTCGTATCGCCGAACCCGAGCGTCCGCCACGCCTGGAAGCGCAAGGTGTTCTGGACGATCTCCATGCAACCGGGCCGCGGCACGTTCCGGGTGATCCCCGCGCAGACGACGGCGGAACGTGGCCAGATGACGGCCACCCTCGATGCGCTGGCGGTGCTGTTCAAGGCCACGCCGACCGGCTCGAGCGGCGAAGGGTTCTGGGTCAAGGATTCGCGCACGCTGGACTACTTCGACCCGTTCGTCCTGCCGGAGAAGACACCGCTCGCCCGCGTTCCGCTGACGTTCGCCAGCGGCTACTTCCCGTTCCGTCACGAGGACGTCGAGACCAACGGCATCTGGAAGAAGAGCGTGAACGGCGAGACCACTCCCGCCTACTTCCACTTCAATCGGCTGCCGGAAGACACGCAGTCGACCCACGTGGCCACCGAGCCGCGCCCGGGCGACCGACCACCGGAGGTCTTCTACTTGCGTCCCCGCGTGACGGCGACGTGGCATGGCCTGCCGGTCTACAAGAACGACTACCTGCTGGTCACGCGCGGCGGGCGCGACCCCTGGGCACCAGTCCCCATGGTGCGCGTGCTGAAGGCGTCGATGGGCGCCCTCGAGAAGGACCGCAAGACCGCCGAGGACCGCCTCGAGGACTACCGGAAGGCGCTCGCTGCCGTGATGGCCCCCGAGTGGGAGGCGCAGAAGCGGGCGACCTTCGAGACGCAGAACGGCGAGCTCCGGACGTCTCGTCCCTCGAACTACGCGGCACGCCTGCGGTCGCTCGAGCACGAGATCGCCGTGCTGCGGAAGGAGGCAGAGACCAGGGCCCATCCACGCCGGGACGCGACCGGCGCGTGGTACTGGGCTGCGGTCGATGCGCACGAGGACGCCGCGCGTCGTCTGGCCGCGCTGACGCCGGACGAGGCGGCGTCGTCGGCCTGCTTCGTCGAGGTCACCGCGGCGCAGCGAGCCAACGGGCGGTTCGCGATGCCGGGCACCGTGATCGCAGAGGCGAGCGCTCCCGGGTGCCGGCAGATTGTCCGCACCAACTGGGAGTACTTCGACCTGACCTTGCCCCGGACGACGCCCCAGTTGCTGTATGTCCGGGACTTCGGCGCCTGCGTGCGGGTGGTGGGCGAGCGGTTCGAGTCGCCACCCATCGACCGATGGGACAGCCCCCCGCAGGGCTGCGTCCAGCACGCGCGGATGTGGCGCGAGGTCGACTGGTCGCGCATCGCCGCCCTGGTGCAGCCATGAGTCGCCCGAAGGCCGCCTCCGTCGACGCCTACCTTGCCGATCTCGGCGACGCCCAGCGCGCCGCACTCACGCAGGTCCGCGCCGCCATCCTCGCCGGCCTGCCTGGCGCCGACGAGGTGATCTCGTACGGCATCCCCGCGTTCAGGGTCGATGGACGCGTGGTGGTCTACTGCGCCGCCTTCACCGCGCACTACTCCATCTACCCCGCGACCGAGACGCTCGTGCAGGCCCTCGGCGATGCGCTGGCGCCGTACGACCACAACGGCAAGGGCACCATCCGCTTTCCGCTCGCGGGACGCGTCCCGATGGCCCTCCTGACGCGGATTGCCACACTGCGCGCGGTCGAGGAGGCCGCACGGCAGCGGCCTCCTCGCCGGGCCGCGAAGAAGCGGTGAGCAAGGAGCGTCCGGGTATCCTCTACTGGAGCATGGGCGCGTGGTGGTCATCGGCACAGGACGACATAGTGGTCCGGTGCGGAGGCGCGGCCCGCGTGATCGCCACCGGACCGAGACGACGTGGCTCGCCCCGCGCCCGGGGTGCACCGAGACAACGAGGGTTTCGCCTCAGCGCGTGGTGACCCCGGGGATGGGCAGCGGGAACACCGCGTTGGGCGACGACTCACGGCGCAACACCTCCTGCGCCTGGCGGATCAGATCGGGACGCGACGAGGCGAGGTCGCGCGCTTCGGCGGGATCGGCCGCCAGGTCGTAGACCTCCCACGGCCCCGGCTCGGGCGCCAGCAGCCGCTGGCGCACCACCTTCATGTCTCCGAGCCGTACCGCGACCTGTCCGCCGTACTCCGGAAACACCCACACCATCGGCGGCCTCGACACCGGGGTCGTGCGCGTACCCGTGAGCACCGGCCAGAGGCTCACGCCGTCGAGATCGGCAGGCGCCGTGAGACCTGTGGCGTCGGCGAGCGTCGGGAACCAGTCGGGGAAGTATCCCGGCGTGTCGTCGACACGGCCGGCGGCGATGCGTCCGGGCAGGCGCGCGATCATCGGCACGCGGAGGCCCCCCTCGTACACGCTGCCCTTGTAGCCACGCAGGCCCTTCGTGCTGTCGAAGAACGTCGCGTCGACGCCACCGATGTGAAACCGCGCGTCGTTGGCGCCAGGATGCGTGGTGCCGTTGTCACTGGTGAAGACCACCAGCGTGCGGTCGGCGACGCCGGCGCGCTCGAGCGCCGCCATCACGCGTCCGACGTAGCCGTCGAGGTCGCTGATCATCGCGGCATAGGCGGCACGGGGGCGTGGGTGCGGCAGGTAGCTGTTGGCGCCGCGATACGGCTCGCGGTCCCAGGAGGGCGGGAACCGATCCACCGAGGCCTGCGGCGGATGCATCGCGACGTGCGGCTCGATGAACGGCAGATAGAGGAAGAAGGGCGCGGCCGCCTGCTGCGCGATGAAGCGCTCGGCTTCGGCGATCATCAGCGACGGCGCGTAGGTGCCACCGATCCAGTCGCCCATCGTGACGGGCCCCTCGGGCTGCCGGGCATGCCCGGGCACGGGCCGGTCGTTGATGATCACCTTCTCGGCGTTGCGCCAGAGGTGCGGCGGGTAGTAGCTGTGGGCGACGGCCTGATCGTTGTAGCCGAAGAACAGGTCGAACCCCTTCCGATTGGGATCGCCCGTGCTCCCGACCGGACCGAGGCCCCACTTCCCCATGGCGCCGGTGGCATAGCCGGCCCGGCGGAACATCTGCGCGAGGGTCTCGGCCTGCGCGCTGAGCGGGTATTGCCCTTCGGTGAACTGCGGCAGCCTGGTCTGCGCCTGGATGTTGCCCCGAATCTCGGCGTGGCCGAGGTGCTTGCCGGTCATCAGCACGGCACGCGCCGGCGCACACACCGGCGCGCCGCTGTAGTGATGCGTGAAGCGCATGCCCTGCGCGGCCAGCCGGTCGATGTGCGGGGTCGGGATCTTCGTCTGCCCGTAGACGCCGACCTCGCCGTAGCCGAGGTCGTCGGCGAGGATGAAGACCACGTTGAGGCGCGACGACTGGGCGTCGAGGACCGGGACGGCCAGCGCGGCGCCGACGGCGAGACCAGCGGCAAGGATGGTGCGCATGTCGGCCCCTACGCTACCGCAGTGCCGGGCCGCCTGTCCGCGGATACACTGTGCGCGTGAACGCCGCGTGGTCGAAGACGTCGGTGCAGGCGGTGATCCTGCTGCTCGCGATCGTCACGACCGGCACCGTCGGCTACATGCTGATCGAGGGCTGGTCGGCCTGGGACAGCTTGTACATGACCGTCATCTCGCTCACGACGGTCGGGTACCGGGAAGTGCATCCGCTGACGAGGGCCGGCGAGGCCTTCACGATGGTGGTGCTGGTCGGGGGCGTCGGCACGGTTCTCTACTCCTTCACGCTGATCGGGGCCAGCGTCATCGAGAGCACGCTGCACAGCCCCTGGGAACGCCGCCGGATCTCCGCCATGCTCGACCGACTGGAGCACCACTTCATCGTGTGCGGCTACGGACGCATCGGCGGGATCCTCGTCGACGAGTTCCGCCGCCAGCGCGTGCCCTATGTCGTCGTGGAACGCGACCCCGAGCGCCTGCGCGCCCTCATCGAGGCGGGTCACCTCGCCGTCGAGGGCGATGCGAGTTCCGAGGAAGTGCTCGCCAAGGCGCGCGTGTCGCGCGCCCGCGGCCTCATCGCCGCGCTGTCGAGCGACGCCGAGAACGTCTACACGATCCTGACGGCCAGGCTGATGCATCCCCCGCTGTACATCATCGGCCGTGCCGAGAGCGACGAGTCGGGACGCAAGATCACCCGCGCCGGGGCCGACCGCGTCATCTCGCCGTACCAGATCGGCGGCCAGCACATGGCGCAGCTCGCGCTGCGCCCGGCCGTCGTCGATTTCGTGCAGCTGGCCACCAGTTCCGAGTTCCTCGAGCTGTCGATGGAACAGATCGAGGTGCGCGCCGACGGCCCGCTCACCGGGCACACGCTCGTGAGCGCCAACCTGCGGCAGAAGTTCGGCGTCATCGTCGTCGGCATCCGGCGTGCGAACGGTCGAATGGAGTTCAACCCGGCGCCCGAAGCGCGCATGGAGGCGGGCGACCACCTGGTGCTCCTCGGCCCGGCCGATCGGCTGGCGGAACTGGCCGGTCATGCCGGCGTCTCGACGGCCACGCGATGAGGCGCGTCAGCCTTGCCCTCGCGGCGCTGCTCGTTACGACCGTTCCCGTGGTCTCGGCGCAGCCACCAGCGGCCGCGGCCACGGCCGCCGACCTCGCCTTCATCGACACGGGGATCGAGAACGCCTCGCCGCTCTGGTACGAGCGTGGCGAGGACGGCGCCTACCTGGTGCACCTGCTGTACGACCACGAGCGCAACGCGCCCAATCGGGCCGCCGGCCATATCCACTTCAGGCTCGTGGGACGCGCCGGCGCACGCCTCACCCTCGAGTTCGTCAACCTCGACAACGTCTGGAACGGCCGGCCCGGATCGGTGGCCCCCGAGTTGAAGACCATCGCCACGTCAGCCGACGGCGAGCTCTGGACGACGGTGCCCACCGTCGCCCTGCCGGGCAACCGCGTCCGGGTGACGCTGACGATGCCGGGCGACACCCTGTACGTGGCGCGCATGCAGCCATACCAGCTGTCCGATCTCGATCGCCTGGTGACGAAGGCACGCGGCAGCGCCCACGCCGAGGTCACCACGATCGGCACGACGGTGCAGGGCCGCCCGCTCGAGATCGTCCGCATCGGCCGCGAGGACGCGCCGCACCGCGTCTTCCTGCGCGCGCGGGCCCACCCCTGGGAGTCGGGCAGCAGCTGGGTGATGCAGGGACTCGTCGATCGTCTGTTGCGCGACGATGCGGAGGCGGCGCGCTGGCGAGCCGCCTTCACCGTGTACGTGCTGCCCATGGCCAACAAGGATGGCGTCGCGCGCGGCGGCACACGCTTCAACGTCAACGGCAAGGACCTGAACCGCAACTGGGATCGCCCTGCCGACCCGGTGCTGGTGCCGGAGAACGCGGCGCTCGAACGCTGGCTGGAAGCACTCATCGCGCGTGGGCGGCGGCCCGACCTGGCCATCGAACTGCACAACGACGGCCGCGGGCTGTTGCACCTCTCGCGCCCGCCCGTACCCGGGCTCACGGAGCACCTGGCGCGCATGGCACGCTTCGAGGCCATCCTCCGCGCCCGCACGTGGTTCACCGAGGGCCATACGGAGGGCGACTTCCGCAACAGCGGCACCCTCGGTGACGGCTGGCTGGAGCGCTATGGCATCGATGCCCTGGTGCACGAGCTCAACGCCAACTGGGTGGAAGGGCGGAAGGCCTACACCTCCGCCACCCTGTGGCAGGAGTACGGCGCCTCGCTGCCGGCGGTGTTCGAGGAGTATCTGCGCACAACTCGTCGATGAACGACGCGGCGTGCCGCGCCTGTGCGGCCGTTCACGCGCGGACGAGCACCTCGAGCAGTCGCGCGCGGACCCGACGGTCGGCGGCGCGCTCGGCGATGGCCCGCTGGGTGACTCCGGCGAAGTCCTCGATGTCGCTGCGGCCACCGTGGTCCATGAACCACTGCGCCTGCGCCAGGTACCCCTCGAAGTGGTCCGGTGCAGCCATCGTCGCCCGCAGCACGGTGTCGTGCAGCGCGGTGAGGCCGTTGACGACCGGAATCTCGTTGATCGCGTCGGCCAGTTGGGGCGCCTCGAGATGCTCGGCGCAGGCTTTCAGGATGTCCAGGTGGTTGAACACCGCGGCGCGGATGATGGTCTGCGCGCCCATCGGATGCTGCTCGTGGCGCGTCGGATCGGCGCCGTGCGCCAGCAGGTACCAGGCCAGTGACAGGCGCAATTGGGCGACCGCCTCGACGGGCGGCAGGCCGTTGTTGCCGGTGACGGTGACGATCAGCGGCGGCTGCTGCAGCGGCCCGCCCAGCCGGTTGACGTCGGCGCCGTCCCGCTCGACCAGGGCCGCCACCGCGGCGAGCGTCCCGGCGACGGCCTCTGGCCGCGAGGCCGCGTCGTGCAGCCCGGCACTGATCGCGGTGCTGAGTCGATCCGCCAGAGCCTGGGCCCTCCGCTGCGACAGGGGCACGCTGGGCGCGATGCGACGGAGATAGCTCTCGTAGTAGGCGGCCTTGGCCGCCGCCGGGCTGTCGTACGGTCGGATGACGTCCATCAGCGCCGCGTTCTGGAACTGCGCCGCGAACTCCATCGCCCCCAGCCCACGGGCCGTCGTGATCGACGTGCTGGCCCCGCGCGCCACCAGGGCACGCGCCAGGTCGAGATGACCGTAGAACACGGCCTGCAGCAGCACGGTGTGGCCGTTCAGGTCCCACACCGCATCGAGGTGCGACGGCTCCCAGTCGAGCAGACCCGTCGTCGTCGCCACATCGCCGGAGTGGCCGGCCATGTGGATCGGCAAGGCCCCCGAACGGGCGTGAGGCAGCGCGGGGTTGGCGCCGCGCGCGCGCAGCATGGCCACGGTGTCGGCATGTCCACGCACGCAGGCCCACAGCAGCGGCGTCCAGCCGTCGGCGTCGTGCCGATCGATGTCGCCGCCGGCGCTGATCCAGGCGGACAGCCCCGCGGTATCGCCCGCCTTGGCCAGCGCGATGGCGTCGGCCACGGCCGACACGGCCGGCAGCTGGATGTCGACGCTCATGCCGCGACCCCGGCGATGGCCGCCGCCACCAGTTCCGTGTTCTCGCACAGCGTGAACTCGGCGATGAGGCCGTCCCGCATCCGGAACAGCGCCAGGAATGTGTTGTCGATCTTCTTGCCGGTCGCCTTCACGGTGAACGTCTCCTTGCCCAGGATGACGACGTGGTCGTCCTGCGCGAGCAGCAGCGGCACGTCGAAGGCCTGCCACTCGAACGTCCCCATCAGCAGTCGGCAGTATTCGCCGACCCCGTCACGCCCCTGCCAGGGGCGGTTGTAGGCGATACGCCCGTTCGACATCGGCGGGCTCCAGATGACGTCCTCGGTGCACTGCTGCTGGATGCCGGCGATGTCGCCACGACCGAAGGTCGCGATGTGGACGCGGATGGCGTCGAGATTGGTCTGTTCGCTCATGGCAGGAACACTCCGTCGCCGCAAGGGCGAGTCAGGACAGGTAGCCACGGACGCCGGCGATGAGGAACCCGGCGCCGACGGTGGTGAAGAGGAAGCCGAAGCGCCAGATCGCGACCCGCTCGACCATCACCGCCAGGCCACCGAGCAGCATGTGCACCTGGAACAGCGTCAGGGCGATGGCCAGACGGTCGTGGACGACGTTGGCTCGTTCGCCGCGATCGGCGAAGTCCTCCATGCGCGTGCGGACGGCCAGTTGCCTGGCCTGGACCGCCAGCAGGTCCGTCTCGTGCTGCGACGTGGTGGACGCGCCCATCGCCTGCAGGATCTCGGCCTTGACGCGCAACATCGTGTGACTGGCGTCGACGCCCTCCGCGACTGCGGCGTACTCGGTCTGCCCTGCCTGGGCGACCGCCGCCCGGTCCGACGCAAAGGTGGCGAGCAGCGCCGCTCCCGCCGCCAGCACGGCCAGCAGCGACGACGAGAGCGCCACCCACATCTCCCAGCGCTGCTTGCGCCGCGTGCCAGGCGCGGCCTCGCCGATGAGGTCGTCGACGGCCAGTTCCTCGATGCTCTCGGACACAATCTCCTCGATCTCGCCAGGCATGGCGCTCCTACTTCGACACCAGGACCACGACGCTGCGACCGGTCACGAGGTAGCGCGGCGCCGTGATGACGGTGGTGGCGGCCGGATCCATGTCGGCGCCGCCCGACAGCGCGGTATCGGCGAGACGATGCCACCGACGCGTGGCCACGGCGGGCACGTCGAAGTCGAGGCTCTGGTCGTCCATGTTCATCATCACGTGCAGGTCGGGCTCCCCCTCGGCCAGCCCGGCCAGGGTGAAGGCGAGGACGCGACAGGACGGGTCGTTCCAGCCGGGCGCGTCGAGCTGGCAGCCGTGCCAGCCCAGCTCCGGCAGGCCGCGCGCGTTGACACGTCCCGCGACGTAGTCGGCGCGGCGCAGCTGCCCGCACTGCTTGCGGAGCGCGATCATCCCCTTCACGAAGGCGTGCAGGTCGCGGTGCTCGTCGAGCAGGGTCCAGTCGACCCAGCTGATGGCGTTGTCCTGGCAGTAGGCGTTGTTGTTGCCACGCTGCGAGCGCCCGAACTCGTCGCCGCCGAGCAGCATGGGCACGCCCTGGGACAGCAGGAGGATCGCCGCGAGGTTCTTCGCCTGCCGTGTCCGCAGGGCACGCACGGCGGCATCGTCCGTCTCGCCCTCGACGCCGCAGTTCCAGCTCAGGTTGTCGTCGATGCCGTCGCGATTGCCCTCACCGTTGGCCTCGTTGTGCTTGCCGTTGTAGGACACGAGGTCCATCAGCGTGAAGCCGTCGTGGCAGGTGATGAAGTTGATCGAGTTGGTGGGTCCGCGTCCACTCGCCTGGTAGAGATCGGCGCTGCCGGCGATGCGGGTGGCGACGGCGCCGACCACGCCGCGGTCGCCGCGCACGAAGCGGCGCACGTCGTCACGGAAGCGGCCGTTCCACTCGGCCCAGCGCACCCCGGGGAAGCTGCCGATCTGATAGAGGCCCGCCGCGTCCCAGGCTTCGGCGATCAGCTTGGTGTCGGCGAAGGTCTCCGACAGCTCGAGGTTCCACAGCACGGGCGGATGGGCCATCGGCCGGCCCTCTTCGTCGCGGGAGAGGACGGAGCCCTCGTCGAAGCGGAAACCGTCGATGTGCAGTTCCTCGACCCAGTACTCCAGGCACTCCTGGACGAACTTGTCGGTGATCGGATGGTTGCAGTTCACCGTGTTGCCGCACCCGGTGTAGTCCATGTAGTAGCGGCGATCGTTGCCGACGAGGATGTAGTACGTGGCGTTGTCGATGCCCTTGAAATGCAGCGTCGGCCCCTCGTGGTTGCCCTCGTTGGTGTGGTTGAAGACGACGTCGAGGATGACCTCGATGCCGGCCGCGTGCAGCGCCTTGACCAGGTCGCGCAGCTCGCGGAGGTGCGCCCCGTCGTCCCTCGTGGCGCAGTAACTGGCCTCGGGCGCGAAGTAGCCCACCGTCGAGTAACCCCAGAAGTTGGTCAGCGTGGTGTCGCCGACCTGCCGCAGGGACTCGGTCTCGTCGAAGTCGAAGATGGGCAGCAACTCGACGGCGGTGATACCGAGATCCTGCAGGTACGGGATCTTCTCCATCAGCGCGCGGAACGTGCCGGGCTCGGTCACGCCGGAGGTGGGCGACGCCGTGAAGCCCTTGACGTGGGCTTCGTAGATGATGCTGTCCTGCATCGGCCGGCCGAGGGGACGATCGCCCTCCCAGTCGTAGTCGGCGGTGTCGATCACTTCGCACCGCATCGACTCGTGCAGGTTGTCGGCCTCGCCACAGGCGGCGACGCGATTCCACACCGCGTTGGAGATGCCCTTCGCATACGGATCGAGCACCACCTTGGCCGGATTGAACCGATGCCCGCTGGCGACGTCTCGCGGGCCGTCGACCCGGTAGGCGTAGTGCCAGCCGGCCGTCAGTCCCTCGACACGCACGTGCCAGAAGAAGAACGTGCGGTTGACGGCGGGATCGAGCACGACGACCTGGGCCGGCTCGGCATCCGCGGCCGCGGCAAACAGCAGCAGCTCGACGCCCGTCGCGTGCTGCGAGTAGAGCGAGAAGTTGACGCCGCCCTCGTCAGGCGTGGCGCCGAGCGGATGGGGCCGTCCCGGCGCGCAGACGAAGGTCGACGCGCCGTGACGATCCGTGCGGGCGGTATCGAGCAGGACGTTCACGCGAGGACCACTTCCTCGCCGAGTTCCTCGGCGTCGATCAGCGACCGGATGGCGTCGCTGGCGCCCTCGATGGTGCAGGTGGCGTCGGTGGCCAGCTTGCCGCGCTCGAAGGCGAGCGCGCGCAGGGCGGCCTTGGACAGCACCGTCAGGTCCTGCATGTCGAGGGTCACCCCCTTCGGGTTGGCGGCAATCAGGTTGGCGAGCTTGACCCGGAAGTACGGCGCCGCCCGGTTGTCGAGGTCGCCACTCAGCGTCATGCGGTCACCGCTCACCGTGATGCCGAAGTGCTCCATGCCCTCGGCCGGCACGAGGCGCACCTGCACGCGCAGGGCGACGTCGGAGGCCGGCAGCTGCACCGTCAGCGCGTCGGCATCGAAGTCGGCGTACGGCTTGCCGTCGATGGACACCGACTCCAGTCGCACGCTGCCCGCGGGCAGCAGGTCCGGGGCAACACGCAACGTGCGGTCGGCATCGGGCCGCGGCTTGAAGTGCAGGTCCAGGGGCTGCTTGGTGATGAGCAGGTTGGTGTAGACCGCGGCGAGATAGCACAGCTCGAAGCTGTGGTAACCGGCCATCGAGTGGCTGCCCTTCAGCCGCTCGTTGCCCATCAGGTACGGCGTGCCGTTGGCCAGCACGTTGAAGTAGATGCCGCCGGCATCGTGGTCGAGGAACCAGGCGTTGTAGAAGGCCGTGGACTCGCGCGCCAGGCGCAGATGCTCGGGCTTCTTGTCGAGGCCGAACATGATCAGGTAGGCGAGGATGCCCTGCTCCTGCTGCCACCACGCCTTGCGATCGTGCCAGGCGAAGCGATGCCACTCCTCTCCCTCGGCCATCGTCCGGGCGACCACGTCGTACCAGCCGCCGCGCTGCTTGTCCATGCCGTGCTCGGGCATCAGCTCGGCGATGCGGGTCGCGAAGGCGCGATACTCGGGCTTGTCGACCATGGCGCGGATGCGCGACAGGTTCCACGCGATCTTGAGGTTGTGGCCGACCACGGCCCGGTTCTGCTGCCAGCCCCAGGTCTGGTCGTGGCTCCAGTCGGCATGGAACTTCTCGTTCACGAACGGGCTGTGCTCGTAGTCCGGGAAGTGCGCCGTGATGGTGTCGGCGCAGTACTCCAGCATCGCCTTCCACTCGGGCTTGTCGGTGGCGAGCACGGCGTTGATCAGGTAGGCCGGCGCATGGTCGCCGACCGAGTTCCAGTTCTTGCGACCACGGTTGCGGTCGAGCGACTCCGCGGTGCCGTCGAAGGTGATGGGATCGATGTGTGACCAGTAGCCGCCCAGCTTCGCATCGAGGAAGTACTTCTGGAACATGTTGATCGTCATCTGGATGTCGGTGGCGATCCGCGTGTCACCAGTCACCCTGAACGTCTGCGTCGGACCGGCCAGCGCATAGATCTGCTCGTAGGCCGGGATGGCGTCGAAGTCGTCGCCGAACTCGGAGGCGAAGATCTTCCGCTCGTGGTCGCCGACGACGTCGATGGCGTGGTACCAGTAGCAGGTGTCGTCGCTGGCGTCCTTGCAGCGGAAGTGGTCGCGCAGGTAGGCCGTGCCGGCATCGGCTGCCTCGAGATAGCGGTCCTTGCCGGTGAGCAGGTAGGCCGACGCGAAGCCGTAGACGAGACGCGAGACCGTGTCGGTCTCCTGGCGGTAGTCGCCCGTCGTGCGGCCATCGGCCGTCAGTTGCGTGCGGTAGCGGCGGAAGTCGATCTCACCGTCGCCGAACTCGGCGTCGACGTAGAAGTCCCCGAGTTGACGAATCTGCTGGATCCACCAGTCCTGTCGCTCGAACACGAACTCGTCCTCGGTCCGTCCGGCGAAGACCAGGTGCTTGGCCTCGAACCGCGTGACGCCACCTTCCGGGTAGAAGACGCCGTACACGAAACAGAAACGGCCCTCCTGCAGCATGTTTTGCACCTGGTCGGTCGAGATGAAGCCCTCACCCAGGTTGCGGATGATCTCCGCGTAGCAGTTGTCGCCCAGCTTGACCTCGAACTCGCGCCCGTCGGTCGTGGTCAGCGTGAAGTAGTCCTTGCGCTCCCACTCGAAGGCGGTGACGTACCCCATCACGAGGTCCGAGAAGGTGAAGTGCATCGGGTCCATGTCCGTGGCTCCTGGCTGTCGGAAATCAAAGGTCAGCGACGCGCGGCCAGCGTGTCGATGAGCGTGCGGGCGAGCAGGTGGCAGTGCCCGCCGGTGCGGGCCGTGATCAGGTCGCCGTCGGTGACGACGTCGGCGTCGACGTAGTCCGCGCCATAGGCACGCGCATCGCCGATCAGGTTGTTGTGGCAGGTCAGGCGGCGGCCCCGCACCAGGTCGGTGCGCGGCGCCGTCAGCCAGAGGCCGTGGCAGATGATGCCCTTGAGCACCGACGGCTGGGCGAACGCGCGGGCGAGGAACTCGGTGGCCGGCGGCACCTTCGTGACGTCCTCGGTGTAGCGCAGCCGATCGGCGACGATGCCCGAGGGGACGATGACGGCGGCGTAGCTCCGGATGTCGTCGTCGGTCAGTCCCTCGAAGCTCTCCGTAGCCACCAGCGGCGCCCGGTACTCGTGGCCGGTGAAGGTGATCGACGGCTGCCCCCAGAGACGGGTCAGGAAGTGCAGCTCGACACCCTCCTCGGGGAAGCGATGCTGGTAGTAGTGGATCTCGTTCTCGTAGTAGTCGGACTCGATGAGCACGGCGACCTTGAGACCCGCGAGCGGCTGGTTCATGGCGTCACCTCGGTGGCGTCGGGGCCGATGATCCAGTGCTCGGTCACGGCCAGCGTGTGCATGTAGCGGGTGTCGAGGAAGGTGGCGGCGTCCGGCAGCACGCCGTCCACGTACGCGGGCGAGGCCAGCGCCACGTCCATGGCGGCGACGTCGTCGAACCACAGCATCGCGACGCCGTCGAAGGGTGTCTCCGACACGGCGTAGAACATGTCCGGCACCGGGCAGACGTGCAGGCGGCGCAGGCCGGGCACGGCCTGCACCTTCGGGGCATAGACGTCGCGCGCGTGACGACGGAAGGCGTCCATCGTCGTGCCGGGCAGGCGCTTCAGCAGCACCATCAGCTTTACCAGGCCGCCGGCGCGACTGACCGGGGGGCCAGGCAGCAGCACCTCCGTGTCGGTGTTGAGCGCGATGGTCTGCCAGAACGCCGCCCAGTTGGGCTCGTCGGCACGTGCGCCACGAATCAGTTCCGGCGACTGCAGCGCCCCCAGCAGCGCCTCGACATCGTCGAGCCAGATCTCGGCACACCCACTGAAGAGCGGCGGCCCGGTCTCGTCGGGCCGTGCGATCCGGGTGTCGACCGCGTAGCGGCGGATGCCCGGGATCTTGCTGGCGAAGTCCACGGCGTGGCGGTGGACCCAGTAGTCCTGGAACTCCGCCTCGCTCATGCCAGGGCGGGGCGCGGCGAAGATGAACTGATGCAGCATGGCGTATTCGTGTCTCAGGTGCGGGCGTCGGTCACTGCCCGCACTTGCAGCCGGGCGTGTGGTCGTCGGTGTGCTCGGTGAGCACGAGGTCGATGAGGAACGGACCGTCGGTCGCGAGTGCCTCGTCGAGGACGTCGGCGATCTGGTCGGCGCGTTCGATGCGTCGCGCCGGCACGCCCATGCCGCGCGCCAGGTCGACGAAGCCGAGCGGCGGGTCCGAGAGGTCGAACGAGGCCGGGAAGGCGTGCGACGGGATGCGCTGCTCCTGCCAGTAGTGCGCGATGTTGAGGTCGAGCAGCTTGTAGCGCGAGTTGTTGCAGACGACGAACAGCGTCTTCGTGCCGTACTTCTTCGCGGTGTACAACACCTGGATGGTGTACATGCTGCCGCCGTCGCCGGTCAGACCGACGACGAGCGAGCCGGGGTTGGCCATCTGCGCGCCGAGCGCGCCAGGGAAGCCGACGCCGAGCGAGCCGCCCCGCGTGAAGAAGTAGCTGCCGGGCCTGGTGCGCGGGATGGCACGATTGAAGGCCATCGAGCTGGTCAGCGACTCGTCGAAGACGATGGCGTCGTCGGGCAGACGGGTGGCCAGCGCGGCAGCAAAGGCTTCCATCGTCGCCTGCGGCTGTGCGGCGCGATCACGGTCCACGGCAGCCTGCGAGGCGGTGGCACTGGCCTTGGCCTGCCGCATCGCCTCGACGCGGGCGGCCGCGGCCGACCGGGCCTCGGCGGGCATCGTCGCGCGCAGCGCCTCGTCGAGGGCCTCGAGGCCGCACCGGGGGTCGCACACCACGCCGAGGTCGACGCGGTGGTTCTTGGCAATCTCGTAGGCGTTGAGATCGAGATGGACGATCCGGGCCGCCGGGTCGAAGATGTCGCCGAGTTCGGGGAACACCTCGGGCAACAGGTACGTGCCGACGACGAGGACGCCGTCGCCCTTGCGGGTGATGGGCAGGCTGACGCTGCCGAACATGTGCCCCGTCCCGCCCTGCAGGCACGGGTGCGTGGTGGCGACGTTCAGGTCGCCACCGTCGGCCACCCAGATCTCGGCGCCGAGCGTTTCCGCGACCCGCTCGAGGGCGGCGTTGGCCCCCGACCAGGCGACGCCGTCGCCGCAGAGGATGACCGGTCGCGTGGATCCGCCGAGCAGGCGCGCCGCCTCCGCCGTCACGGCATCGTCTGGCCGGACGCGGGTCGACGGGATGCACGACGGGAAGACCGGTTCGTCGTTGACGGCATCCATCACGTCGGCCGGCAGGCAGACGTAGACGGGTCCCATCGGGGGCGTGGCGGCGATCTTGATGGCGCGGCGCAGCGTGCGGAGCAGGTGGCGCGGGTCGAGCACCATCGTCGCGTACTTGGTGACGGGCTCCATCATGGCGACCAGGTCGGCCGCCATCTGCGCGTCCATGTTCATGTAGCGGATGCCGGCGTCACCGGCGATGACGACCAGCGGCGCGTGACCACGCTTGGCCTGGTAGAGCGCACCGACGGCGTTGCCGATGCCGGGCGAGCTGTGCAGCTGCACGAGCGTCGGCTTCTGGGTGGCGCGCGCGTAGCCATCGGCGCTGAGCACCGCCACGCTCTCCTGCAGCGTGAGGATGTAGCGCATCTCCGGAAAGTCGGCCATGGCGTCGAGAAAGCCCTGCTCGACGGTGCCGGGGTTGCCGAACATGTGCGTCATGCCATCGGCGATGAACTGCCGGAAGATGGCGTGACAGCCGGTGTTGGTCTGCGTCATCGACGTGCCCTGAGAGAGGTGCGCGGCGGCTTACCAGCCGTAGCGGCGCAGCCCATGGTCGAGGACGTTGACGAACTGGTCGCCGAACTCGTGCGAGCACTGCAGCGACCGTGCGGTGATGAACGGATAGTCGACGATCACCGAGGTCGCCTTGCCGAAGTTGCCGTGGTACTGCCCCTCGGAACCGACGGCGTCGGCGAGCATGAACTCGAGGCAGTACGGTGGCGGCCCCATGTTGAAGTCGGTGCCGATGAAGCCGGTGCCATCGTGATAGTCGAACTCGATGCAGTGGCCGGTGACGTGCTTGCCGCGAATGAGGCTGCGGCGCTCGTTCATGTCACGGGCCATCGGCAGGCAGGCGACGCCGTAACAGATGGCGGCAATCGGCTTGTCGAGCCCGTGGAAGCCGAGAATCAGGTCGTGGACGCGCTGGTTGTTGACCATGTCCACGATCGGGCCGCTGCCGCCGACGAGCAGCAGTCCGGCGTACGTGTCGAGTTCCTGCCGCAGGGCCCTGAGCCGCTGGTGGTAGGCCTCGAGGTCGCGCAGGAACGTCGCGCTGCTGTAGTAGGGCCGCTCGGGGAACCAGGCCGACAGATCGATGGGATCGTCCAGCAGGGGGCTGTCCTTGAAGGCCACCACCTGCGCCGCATCCTCGGGCGTCGTCACGTGGTACCCGAGCGGCGGGTCCCAGTAGGTGGTGTCGTAGCTGGGTGGCAGCGCCACGGGGCGCCCGCCCTTCGGCGTCGTGTAGACCAGCTCGTACCCGGCCGCTTCGAGCTTGCGCATCGGGCCGGTGAGCTCGACGCCCCAGTAGCCGTGGTTCGAGACGACGGCGAGGACCTTCTTCGACATGCGGAACACCCCTCGTCGGACCGAACAGGGACTCCTCGGCCCGCAGAAATGGCACGTTGGCTGCCTTGCCCCCACCCAATCGGCACCGTTGCGGATTGGTACAGTGGGGCGTCGACTCGGGAGTCGGGAGTCGGGAGTCGGGAGTCGAGTCGAGTCGAGTCGAAAGACGCAGGTCGGGAGGCGGGAGGCGACCAGGACTCGGCCGGGGGCCGGCGCGGGGAGCGCCGGGTGTCGCGCCGGCGGAGGAGGGCGAGCCCTCCCCCACCGTGCGAGCCAGAACAGGCAGGTGCGGTGCCGCGGCGCGGCGCTCGCGGATCTAGCGGGTCGTCAGCTGGTCGCGCGTGGTCTCGAGCTGCTGCCGGACCTCGCGGATGCTGTCGAGTTCGCGGCCCGCCGCGCCGTGCTCGATGCCGCAGTAGCCGTGATAGCCGGCGTCGAGGACGATCTTCATCATCCGCGGGTAGTCGAGCGGACTCTGATTGCCCTTGAAGTCCCACGCCGTGGGCTTGACGCTGACGCCCCTGGCGAGGGGCATCATCTCCTGCACGCCGACGTACGAGTCGTAGCTCTCGACCTTCGCGTCGGGGTTGGCCTGCGTGGGCCGCGAGATCGAGAAATTGCCGAAGTCGGGCAGCGTGCCGGCGCGTGTGTGATCGGCGGCCTTGATGGTCTGCATCAGCCACTTCGCGTTGCTGCTCAGGCCGCCGTGGTTCTCGATGATGACGTTGAGCCCGTGCGTGTCGGCGAACACACACAACTTGTGCAGGCCGTCGGCCACGAGCTTCTGCTGCTCTTCCGGCGTGCCGCTGCTGTAGGCGTTCACCCGGATGGAATGGCAACCCAGCGTCTTTGCCGCCGTCACCCACTTGTAGTGGTTCTCGACGGCCGTGTGGCGCTTGGCGGCATCCGGATCGCCGAGGTTGCCCTCACGGTCGCACATGATGAGCACCTGCGTCACGCCCTCACCCTTCGCCCGGGTGTTCATCTCGGCCAGGTAGGCCGCGTCGGTCGCCTTGTCCATGAAGAACTGGTTGACGTACTCGATGGCGTCGATGCCGACGCCTCTGGCGATCTTCGCGAAGTCCAGGTGTTGCAGCGTGCCCTTGCGCAACGGCTGGTTGATCGACCACTGCGCCAGCGAGATCTTGTAGAGCGGGGCTTTCGCCTGTCGTGCCCGCAACGGCGCCGCTGCTGCCATCGCCCCGGCCGCCGTCACCGCGAGGAACTCGCGGCGTGTCGTCTGTCTTGCCATGTCTGTCCGCTCCACCTTGAGGCCTGAGCCCTGAGCCCTGCTTCTAGAGTCCGCCCGCGATGTCCTTCCACTCGACGACCTTGCCGGTGGTGATGGCCATGTGCCCCATGATCGCCGTCAGCGCGCCGGTGGCGCCGACGCCGATGTCGGCCGGATTGGCGCCCTTGCCACGGATGCACTCGTAGAACGCGAGCATGTGCGCGTTGGGCGCTTCGTCCATCTTCGGCACCAGTTCGGCCGGCGCCGCCTCGCCCTCGAGCGGATACACCTTCGTGTCGCCCATCAGGTCGCAGGCGCCCTTCTTGCCGTACACGTGCACGAACTGCCCACCGCCGGGCAGGCCCTTCGGGTGGAACACCATCTGCGTGAAATAGAGCTTCACGTTGCCAGGGTAGTCGTAGCTGAGGGTGTACCCGTCCATGATCGACCGCCCTGGCGGGTCGTCCTTGTAGAGCAGGATGCCGCCGAAGCCGGCCGCCTTGAGCGGCGTCGCGCCGATCGCCCAGTTGCACAGATCGAGGTTGTGCACCGACATCTCGATCAGGTAGCCGCCCGACTTCTCGACATCGAAGAACCAGTCGGCCGACGTGCCGGTGTGACTGAGGTCCGACTCGGAGTGCCGCTGGGCCTTGACCATCAGCACCTCGCCGATGGCACCGCCGCGGATCTTGCCGACGGCCGTGCCGAGCCGACGATAGGACCGCAGCTGCTGGCCGGAGACGAACACCTTGCCCGAGGCCTTGACGGCCTTGACCACCTGGGCCACGGTCTCGGGGGTGATGGCGACCGGCTTCTCGCAGTAGACGTGCTTGCCGGCCTGCAGCGCCGCCACGGCCATCTCGGCGTGCAGGTGCGGCGGCGTGGCGATGACGACGGCCTCGATGTCCTTGCGGTCGATGACCCGACGCCAGTCGGCCAACTGCGCCGGCGTGTCCCGCGCCGCGGCCTCCGCCGCGGCCTTCATCCGATCGGCCTTGACGTCGCACACGGCGGCCACCTTGCCGTGCTCGAGCACCGCGTGCAGGTCGTTGGTGCCGCGTCCACCGGTGCCGATGATGCCGGTCGCGATGGCTCCGGCGACCGGTGCGGGCGGAATCGCCACCCGGGGCTGGGCCATCGCCCGGCCGGCCAGGGCCGCGGTGGCGGCCAGCGTCGTGCCTGTCTCGAGGAATGCCCGTCGACTGAGGTCGTGCGTCACGTTCAGATGCCCTTTCATGCCGCGGGCACAGGTCTGGCCTGCAACCCGCGGATCACGCTCTCCATGTATTCCCTGGCGCGGCGCGCGAGCGCATCCACACCGTCAGGCGTCGTCGGACGCCCCACCAGGGGCTCGAAGATGTTCTCGAACACCAGCGGCATCGTCAGGCCCGTCTGCATGACGGGCGCGAAGAGGCGGTAGTGATCGATCTCGCCGAAGCCGGGACCGCAGTCCTCGTCCTTCGGCCAGTCGCGGTGGTCCTTGATGGCGAAGGCCCGGACGTCGCCGACGCACGTGGCGATGTCGGCAATCGGGTCGTGGCTCTCGTAGTCGAGGACGTTACCGGCGTCATAGCACATGCGGACGCCGGAGTCGCCGACCTCGCGGATGATCGTCGAGCACATCGCGCCGGTGGCCGTGTTGCCGCCGTGCTGCTTGATGAGCACCGTGATGCCGGCCTGCCGCGCCACCGGCCCGATGGCCTTCAGGCACGCGATGACGCGCTCGTACTCACCCGGCCGGGTACGGCCGAACGTCAGCAGGTAGGGGATGCCGGCGGCGGCAGCCTGGGCGATGCGCTTGCGGTGGGCGTCGGCCGCCTCGGGTTCCTCGAGGAAGACGGTGGAGAACATCATCACCGGGTCCAGGCCGAGATCGCGACAGCGTCGGCCCAGCGCCGCGGCGGTGGCCGGCGGGGCCTCGACGTCCATGGCCGGTCGCGTCTGCCCGCTCGCGTCCTTGTGCGTGACCCCCCAGGCGACGTGCGGATAGCCGGCCGCCTTGATGCCCTCCAGTGCCCGTTCGATGGGAAAGGCCGCATACGGCAGCGTCATGCAGGCCATCTGGAAGGTGGTGGCGGCCGCCGGGCGTGGGGCCGGCGCCTGCGCCGACGAGGCGGCGGCTCCGGTGCCCGAGAGCGCGGAGGTCATGCCCGACGCGGCCAGCGCCCCCAGGAACTCACGTCTGTGCATGGCGCAGAGCTTATCGCAGTCGGCGTGGCCCGGGGACCCGCGAGCGCCCTCGCGGTGGAAGCGCTACCATGGAGGATGTCGGGGCCAGGCCGTGAGGCCGCATGGCGTCGCCAGACGGTCCGACCCCAGACGCGCCCGGGAGGGCGTTCGCGTGGCGATCAGAACGCGCGTCTGGCTGGCGGTGCTCGTCCTCGCGGCGGCCATCCTCCTCGTCGACTACGTCACGCCTCCGCTCGTCGAGTTCTCCACCGCCCTCGTCCTGCCGGTGCTGGTCGCGGTCTGGTACCTCGGGCGTGGCCCGGCGACGATGCTGGCGCTGCTGCTGCCCTTCCTCCAGTTCCTCGTGACCGTGGTCGTGCGCGAGGAACCAGGCGTCACCACCGCCGTCGCGAGCGGCGACTTCGTCATCCGCACGGCCGTGCTCCTGCTGGCCGTGTTCGCGATCACGCACGTCCAGGCGCAGCAGCGCCGCATCCGGCACCTCGAGAAGCTGCTGTCCATCTGCGCCTTCTGCAAGAAGATTCACACCGCAGACGGGCACTGGGAAGCGCTCGAGAGCTACATCAGCAGCCACTCGGACACGATGTTCAGTCACGGCATCTGCGATGACTGCATGCGCACGCACTACCCGGGATTCGCGCTGGTCTCGGACGAGCCGCCAGACGACGCGAGATGACGAGCGGTGGTCTGTCTCAGTAGCCGCGCGACGCATCCACCACGGACAGCATGCGATCGCCGGCGACGAAGCGCCGCAGGTTCTCGCGCACCAGCAGCCAGCGTGCGTCCTCGTCGAGGTCGGAGTCGGCCGAGACGTGGGGGGTGAGGATCAGGCGCGGGGCCTTCCAGAGCGGATGCCCTGCGGGCAGCGGCTCCGGTTCGACGACGTCGAGCCCGGCGCCCCCGAGCCGTCCCTCCCGCAGGGCACTGGCCAGGGCCTCGGTGACCACGGTGCCGCCGCGTCCGACGTTGACGAAGAAGGCCGTCCGCTTCATGGCCCCGAAGATCGTCGCGTCGAACATGTCGCGCGTGTCCGGCGTCAGCGGCAGCGTGTTGACGACGATGTCGGCCTCGCGCACGAAGGCCGGCAGATCGGCGGGCAGGCCCATCCGGCTCACCAGGGGCGGCACGTCGGCCTTCGTGTTGCGGATGGCGATGACCCGCATGTCGAAGGCATGCGCCCGCCGCGCGACTTCGCTGCCGACACCGCCATAGCCCACCACGAGGATGGTCTTGCCCACCAGGCTGAAGGCCGGCTGATCGCCATCGGCCAGTGCGGTGAACGGCGTCCAGTTGGCCGACACGGCCCCGCGCGCCCAGCGTCCCTCCCGCTGCGCAGCCAGATAGCCGGGCAGGCCTCGCGAGTGGGCCAGGATCATGGCCATCACGTGCTCGGCCATGACGGGACCGGCGATGCGCTGCATGTTCGTCAGCAGGATGCCCCGCTGGCGGAAGACGTCACTCGTCAGGCAGCGCTCGACGCCAGCGTTGTAGGTCTGCACCCAGCGCACCCGTGTGCTCGAGGCCAGCACGGCCTCCTCGCAGAAGCCGAGCACGGCGTCGGCCGTCGCCGCCGCCTCTCGCGCCTCGCCCGTCGTCCCGGCGCTGACCAGCTGCACGCCCGGCGCCACCTCCTGCAACCAGCGCTGGAGGGCTGGCGTCATGTCGCGGACGAGGACGCGCTCGGGCACGCGCCACGTGGCCGACGCCCGGAGCGGCTCGGCGGCCTCGCGCAGGCCCAGGTCGGCAATCATGCGAGCCGTTCGCGAGGCGTCGGGTTGTGCGAACGCCGCCGGGACCAGGCACGACGACAGGGCGACGAGGGACAGCGTGAGGCGCAGACGCATCAGTTCTCCTTCCAGCCGAAGGCTCGCAGCATGACGTGGAAGATGTCGGTGTTGAGCATGTACCCACGCACGCGATCGGCCCCAGGGCCCATCGCGGCCACCATCACGGGTTCGCCGGTGTGTCCATTGTCCATGCGAACCGTCGGCAGGCGGATGCTCCGGCGTTTCTCCTCGCGTGCCAGCGTCTGCTCGGCCTCGAGACCCTCGAGCAGCGGCGCGCCCAGCCGTCCACCACGCAGCGCCAGGTCGAAGGAGTGGTCGGCGGTGAACAGCAGCAGCGTGTCGCGGCCGACGACCGTGGACATCTTCGCGATGGTCGTGTCGAGCGCGACCATGCGGTCGAGTCCGGCGCGGACATTGTCGGTGTGGGTGTCGCCTTCGACCATCAGGAAGTAGCCCTTCTTGTGCCGCGAGAGGATGCGGTGCGCCGCCAGCACGGCCTCCTCGAGGTCGAAGGCTGACGACTCGAGCAGCACGATGGCCCGCCGCGCATCGGCGGGCACCTCGGCCAGCGACGCGTGAATGGGGCGCGACGCGCCCTTTGCCACCGTGTCGAGGTCGCTGCCCACCGCGGCCAGGGACTTCGTGAGGGCCGCCCGCCCGGGACCGATCATGACGTCCACGCCATCGCCGAAGCGCGGCGCGAACGCCTGCTGGAAGATGACGGCGCTCTTCGCCCGGTCGTTGGCATGGGCATAGAGCGAGGCCGGTGTCGCGCCGGTCATCGAGTCGTTGGTGACGAACCCGGTGGCGAGGCCGTGCTGCTCGGCGTACTCCAGGATGGTCTTGAGCGCCGTGCCGTCGGTCTGCCCCTTGACCGTGTCCGGCCCCTGCGCGATGACGCCATTGTGGGTCTTGTGTCCGGTCACGATCGCCGTCATGCCCGCGGCGGAATCGGTGACGATCTGCGACGCCGTCGAGGTATCCGACAACGCGATATTGGGCATCCGCTGGATGAACAGGCCCCGACTCTGGCCCGTGGCGTGCAGACTGGCCGCCGTGATGGTCGAGATGCCGCCGGCATCGGCGAGGAACAGGACGACGTTCCTGGCGCGGCCTTGCGCGGACAGCAGGGCCGGGGTGAGGACGAGGAGGAGACAGAGCACCCGCTTCATCCGCCGAGTATAGACACTCGCGACGTGCACGGGGTCACCACGCCGCGACGCGCCGGCAGCTGAGCGAGGGCTATGATCCCGGCATGACTCACGCCCGACTGGTCCTGGCGTTCCTGCTCGTGTGCGGTGCCCCCGCCACCGCCGCCACCACCATCCGCATCATGCCGCCGGACGGCGGCATCCTCCCGGCCGGACAGTTGCTGGACATCCGGGTCGAGGCCACGGGCGACAACGGCGTGCCGCCGGCGGGCCTGCGCGTCTGGGTGGGTGGCGACGAATGGACGGCACGCAACGACCCGAAGGCGCAGGAGGGCGCCGCACGCGGCACGACCAACTTCCTCGCGCGCCGCTTCAGCACCAGCACCGCCGGCCCCCTCGTCATCCGGGCCACGACCAGCGACGGCGCCTCGGCCGAGTCCCGCCTCCAGGTCGAGCGTTGGGCTGGCCCGACGCGGCCGGCCCAGCCGCGGGCCCGCAACGTCATCTTCTTCCTCGGTGATGGCATGGGCGCCGCCCACCGCACCGCCGCGCGCATCGTGTCGCGGGGCATGCACAACGGCAAGGCGCGCGGACGACTCGCCATGGACACGCTCGAGGTGACCGGGCAGGTGATGACCAGTGCCCTGAACGCCGTGATCACCGACTCGTCGCCAGGGATGGCCGCCTACGTGACCGGGCAGAAGCACGCCAACAACCAGGAAGGCGTCTTCCCCGACAACACGCCGGACGTGTTCGACAATCCGCGCATCGAGTACTTCGGCGAGATGCTCCGGCGCACACGCGGCCCCGGCTTCAACGTCGGCATCGTCACCACGGCGGACCTGACCGACTCGACCCCGGCCGCCAACGCCGCGCACACGTCGAGCCGGTTCGCCGGGCCAGGCATCGCGGCGCAGTTCTTCGACGAGCGGGCGACCAACGGGGTGACGGTGCTGATGGGCGGCGGCGCCAACCACTTCGCACCGAAGGCGGCCGGCGGGACCCGGCCCGATGCGCGCCACCTGGTCGAGGAGTTTCGCGGTGCCGGCTACGAGACAGTGCGTACGGGCACGGACGTGCGGGCGCTGCTCGACCCGGGGCGTACCGCGCCACGGCAGGTGCTCGGACTCTTCCACGCCTCGCACATGGTCGTCGCCTTCGACAAGATCGGCGCCGGCACCTACAGCGACGAACTGGCGCTCGAGAAGAACGCGGCCTACCGCGACACGCCGATGCTCGAGGACATGACGCGCCTCGCCCTGCGATCGCTGTCGACGCATTCGCCGGCCGGCTTCTACCTGATGGTGGAGGGGGCCTCGATCGACAAGCGGGCGCACGCCGCCGATTCCGAGCGCAGTCTGTGGGACACGATCGAGTTCGATCGGGCCGTGGCCGTGGCCCTCGAGTTCGCCCGCGCCACCAACAGCGACCGCGACCCTGACAACGACACGCTCGTCATCGTCACCGCCGACCACGAGTGCGGCGGCATGTCGATCATCGGGGTCGGCAACGAGCGGTATGCCCCGGCCACCCTCGGCCGGGCCGTGCGCGACTACGCCGGTGTGTTCCGCTTCCTGCCCGAGCAGGTCCTGCCGTTCTTCCCCAACTACGTGGTGGACGACCGCGGCTACCCCGTGGACCCGAATCCGTCGCGCAAGCTGCTGATGGGCTGGGCGGCGGCGCCGGATCACGTCGAGAACTGGGTGGCAGACCGGGTACAGACCGAAGCGGCCGTCCTCGAGAAGAAGGACGATGGGCGACTGGTGGCCGTGGCCAACCCGGCGCGCGCCAAGGACGGCGAGATACCCGGCTTCCTCGTCTCGGGCACCATCGAGAATGGTGAGACCGCCTGCCCGGACCCGCACGGCTGCCCCGGCGACACGGCCTCGAACGGCCACACGTTCGCGGGCCACACGGCCACGGACGTGCCCCTGTTGGCAACCGGCCCCGGGGCCTGGCAGTTCACCGGGGTCTACGACAACAGCGACGTGCTGCTGAAGCTGCTCCGCGCGGCGGCGGGCACGTATGCCCCCCTCCGATAGCCCTGCGCACCCCAATGCCATGGTGATTCGACCGACCACGGCCGCCGACGTCGAGGCCATGCACGCGCTGGTGACCGCCGTGTGCCGCGAGCGTCGCTTCCTGGGCTCGACGACCGGATTCACCGTCGAGCAGACGCGCGGATACGTGGCGCACGTGCAGGCAACGGGCGGCGTCTCCCTCGTGGCCCTCGAACAGGAGCGCCTCGTCGGCTGGGTGGACATCGTTCCCGGCGCGTACGAGGGGCTCACCCACGGCGGCCGCCTGGGCATGGGGCTGGCCCACGAGGCGCGCGGATGTGGGCGCGGCGCGGCCCTGCTCGAGCGCGCCCTCGAAGACGGCTTCGCTCGCCTCGACCGCATCGAACTCGAGGTGTTCGCCTCCAACACGCGGGCCATCGCGTTGTATCGACGCGTCGGGTTCCGCGAGGAGGGGTGCCGGCGCCGGGCCAGGCGCCTCGACGATCTGTACGACGACATCCTGATGTTCGGACTGTTGCGGACCGAGTGGCGGCAGGGGCCCGTCATGGGGGACCTGCCGGGTCTGTGAGCGCCGGCGACGAGGTGTCCCCCGTTGGCGTCCGCCCACTCAGGGCGCCACGCGCACGCGGACGCCATCGCCGATCGCGCTGCCGGGGAAGGCAATCACGGCCGCGCCTGGCGTGAGGCCGGACAGCACCTGGACGTGCGCGTCGTTGCGCTGCCCGATGGTGATGGGAGTACGCACCGCGCGGCCTGCCGTGACGACGTACACGCACCAGTCGTCGCCGTCACGCACCAGGCTGCCGACGGGGACCTGCGTGACGGCCGTCGCCTCCCAGACCACGACGCGGACCTCGACGCGAAAGCGGTCTCCAGGCAGAGACGCCGACGGCACGTGCCGGCCGGGTGTCGCGTCGAGCGCAATCACGACGTTGACGCGCTGTTCCTCGACGCCCAGCGCCGAGACCTTCGTGAAGCCGGCCGGCTCGACCCGACGCACGTGGCCGGCAAGTGGGACGCTGCCACCCCAGCGATCGACCACCACGGCCTGTCCGGGCCGGATGCGAACGGCGTCGGTCGACAGGAAGTCGGCAACGACCTCGAGGTGGGTGAGATCGGCGATCTCGATCAGTGGCTCGCCCTGGGGCACCACGGCTTCGCTCTCGCGCAGTCGCCGCAGCACCACGCCATCGATCGGTGCCCGCACGGAGAGGGTCGCGCCGTCCTCGCCCCCGGGCGGCGTGATCAGCGTCGCCTGGGCCAGCCGCAGATCCGCCTCGGCGAGGCGCACGCGCGCCTCCGCGGTCTCGAGACC
>LNFM01003593.1_pt1 | contig 30230 bp, 25 predicted proteins | sample 596031 | NCBI WGS metagenome assembly LNFM01 (sample SAMN04254537, study PRJNA301005) | activated carbon metagenome | isolation source: dual media filters at the Ann Arbor, Michigan drinking water treatment plant | place: USA: Ann Arbor
TGGGGGTGCTCGCGACATACGGCTCGGACACCCGGGGAAAGCCGGGTCAGGTCTACGTGCCACCCTCGATGAAGGATGGGCGGATCGAGCCGGGCCAGATCAAGTAGTATCGCCGGGCGCCAAAGTTGCGCTCCCCCGATGTGCCTGGACGCTCATGACCGAGAACTCCGATACGTCCCGATCCGCGCTGCCGTCGCTGGCAGGCGCGGCGTGGCTTTCCGAGCCGGCGACCCGCGCCGTACTCGCGGCTCTGACCAGTGCCGGCTTCGAGGGTCGCGTGGTCGGTGGCTCGGTGCGCAACACGCTGATGGGGATTGCCGTCAGCGACCTCGACATTGCCACGCCCGCGACACCCGACGCCGTCGTGCGAGCCTGTGCGGCAGCGGGCCTCGCCACCGTGCCGACGGGCCTCGAGCACGGCACGGTCACAGTGGTGGCCCGGCATACGCCGATCGAGGTGACGACGCTGCGGCGCGACGTATCGACCGATGGCCGTCGGGCGACGGTTGCCTTCACGACCGACTGGGCCGAGGACGCCCGCCGACGCGATTTCACGATGAATGCGCTCTACTGCGATGGCGATGGCCGGCTCTTCGACTACGTCGGCGGCTACGACGATCTCGTCGCGCGCCGCGTCCGCTTCATCGGCGATGCGGATCAACGCATTGCCGAGGACTACCTGCGCATTCTGCGCTTCTTCCGGTTTCATGCAGCGTATGCGAGCGGTCCTCCCGACCCGGCCGCGATGGCGGCCTGCGCTCGCGGACTGGGCGGCATCGCGCGGCTTTCGGCCGAGCGCATAAGAGCGGAGCTCGTCAAGCTGCTGGTTACCCCCGGTGTCGTCGGAGCGGTGCGCGCCATGGTGGACATCGGCTTGCTGACTGGTCTCCTCGGCGTGGCGCCGCGACCAGACGTCATGGAGAGCGTCGTTGCGGCTGAGGTGCGCGCCGCGTTGGCCTCCGATCCCATGCTGCGCCTTTCGGCCCTTGCGATCGCGACCGACGACGACATAGACCGTGTAGCCGATCGTCTGCGTCTGTCGAACGACGAGCGCAAGGCTCTCCTGGTCATCGACAACGCCGCCGTCCACCAACTGGGTTTGATCGACGCGCGCAACGCTCGACGCATCGCCTATCGCAATGGTCCCGAAAAGAGCCGCCGCCTTGCGCTCGCTCTCGAGGCGATCGAGCCAAGCCGCGCCGCCGAGGCTGTCCGTCTGCTGGCAACGGCGACCACGTGGCGTGCGCCCAAGTTGCCGATAGTGGGTGCCGATCTGATCGGCCTCGGTATGAAGCCCGGTCGCGAGGTCGGACACGTTCTGGCTGAACTTGAGCGCTGGTGGGTCGAGCACGACTTTCCGCCCGTGGAACCGACCAGGGCGAAGCTCGAAGCCCTTGTGGCGGGCGTCCTCGGGAAATGAGGGGGGGTACCGTCTTCTGAAGCTCCATGAAGGGCCGCTGACAGCAGGTTGACGCGCATCAAGCCACCAAAGCGCCAGAACGCCTTCGATGGAGGTGGTCGCTCGCTCTCGAGAACGGAGGCCTGCAATGTCGACGCATAGGTTTGCCGATCGCCGAGAAGCTGGAGAAGAGCTTGGCCGACGGCTGCTTGAACGCGAGTTCGATCGTCCCGTGATCCTTGCGCTGCCGCGCGGTGGTGTCCCGGTCGCACTCGAGATCGCGCGCGTCCTGCTCGCGCCGGTCGATCTGGTCCTCGTCAGAAAGATCGGCGTGCCCGGACATCGCGAGGTGGCAGCGGCGGCCGTTGTCGACGGCGGCGATGCCGAGATCGTCTATAACACCGATGTCATGCGTCGGGCCCGGCTCAGCGAGGGGGATATTGCGCGCGAGGCCGAGGTGGAGTTGGCCGAGATCGAGCGCCGCAGGAAGTCGTATCTGGGGGGGCGTCCACGAGAGCGCCTGGAAGGGCGGACCTTGATCGTGGTGGACGATGGCATTGCTACCGGCGCAACGGTGCGGGCGGCACTGACGGCTCTGCGAAGAAAAAAGCCTGCCCGATTGATCGTCGCGGTGCCCATCGCGGCGCCCGATGTCCTCTCGCGTCTGCGCAAAGCGGTCGACGAGGTCGTGTGCCTCGAAACGCCCGACCCGTTCTATGCGGTCGGCGAGCACTATCGCGATTTCCACCAGGTCACCGACGCCGAGGTGATGGAAGCCCTGGACGAGGCAGCGACGCTCTTGCGCCAGGACGCAGACGGGCGCTGACGCAAAAGCGAACCAAGCGTGTCTATTCGGCCGTCAGCAGCCGCTTCCTGAGTTCGGCCTTGTGCACTTTTTCAAGGGTCGAGCGCGGCATCTCCGTGACGACAAAGACCTCACGCGGCACCTTGAAGTCTGCGAGCCGCTCACGGCAAGTGGCGATGATGCGCTGCTTGAGATCGTCGTGTTGTGCGGGTTCAACGCCGGGAGCGGCAATGACGAAGGCCACCGGCACCTCGTCGAGCATGCGGTGTTTCTGGGCGACGACGGCGTTCTCGTAGACGCCGGGCACAGTTGCGATCACGCGCTCCACCTCGGATGCCGCGACGTTCTCACCGCCGACCTTCAGCATGTCCTTGTCGCGATCGGCGAAGGTGAGCCAACCGTCGGATTCGAGACGCACGCGGTCGCCGGTGACGAACCAGCCTCGCTCGACGAAACTTTCGCGCGTTGCCGCCTCGTCGCCGAGGTACTCGAGGAACAACTGGATGCCGCGCCAACCGCGGCACTCGAGTAAGCCCGTCTCGCCGGGCTCGACGAGGGTGAGGCCATCGTCGCGCAGCACCCTGATATCGTAGCCGGCGGCCGGCCGGCCCGTGGTCATCGGCCGGTTGCGCTGCATGTGATCGCCGATGATGCCATGTGTGATGGTCTCGGTCATGCCCCACCAACCGATCGAGCGGATGCCGAAGTGCGCATCGAACGGCTGCTCGTTGGCGTTCATTCCGAACATGCGGAACGAATGCGACTTCGGGCGCTCGTGCTGCATCACCGCCTTGCAGAAGAACGGTAGCATCGAGGCCCATGTGCAGCTGTTGCGCACGGCCACGTCCCAGAAGCGCGAGGCCGAGAACCGGGGCATGAGCACCACCGTTCCGCCGGCCCACATCGTTGGCAAGATCGAGTACGTCCGGGCATTGGTATGAAATGACGGCATCTGCACGAGGTGGACGTCGTTCTCTGTGAGGCCTTCATGCACCGCGGATGTCTTGGCGCCCCAGAGCGCGTTGCCGTGTGTCCACAGCACACCCTTCGGTCGCGATGTGGTGCCGGACGTGTACTGCACCGAGCCGTGCCGCCAAGGATCGGGCGCGAGTCCCGGCAGGTCCGCGGGTTCGCCGTCGAGACGCGAGAAAGCCGCGTCGGGTCTGGGCTTCAGCTTGGCGGACGGCGGGGCACCATCGACGAGATGCTCGGTGACGGCGAGCCATTTGATGCTCTTGGCGGCGCTCGCGACCAACGCGGCAAGCTCTGGTTGGGTGATGGCCGCGACCGCCCCGCAATTGTCGGCGAAATAGGCGAGTTCGTCCGCCGAGGAACGGGTGTTGGTGGTGACCACGATCGCACCGATCCGGGCGCAGGCGAACCACAGGAATTCCAGCTCCGGCGAGTTGTCGAGATGAACGAGCACCGAGTCGCCCGGCTTGATGCCGCGTGCGTGGAGGCCGGCCGCCACACGCAAGACTCGCTCTCGGAACTGCCGGTAGGTCCAGGTTTGGCGCTTGCCCTCGAACGGCTCCCAAACGAGGAAGGCATGGTCGGGGCGTGTATCCGCACGATAGTCGAGCAGCCAGTTGACGTCACGACCCGCGAACGGATGAATGATCTGATGGCGCGCGTCTCTCGTCGAAAAAGGCATGGGCGTCTCCGCGGTCGCATCGGCCGTCCGTGATGCTACGCAAAGATGCTATCGCCTGCCAACATTCGCCAGCCTGGCCGGCGCGGCGAGTTGCCAGATCGCACTCGGTGGCTCAGCCTCGGCCATGTCGGAGCCTTTACGGGGGAGCAGCGCATGCCGGTTCACTACTCACAAAATGACGCGGTTGGCGTGCTGACGCTGAGCCGACCTGCAGCGCGCAACTGCTGGGGGACGGACTTCTCGGAGGGGCTGGCTCGCGAGCTCGACCGCCTGGAGGCCGATAGCGCCGTGCGTGCCGTGATCATCACCGGAGACGAAGCTGGGCGCGCATTTTCGGCTGGCGCCGACCTCAAGGACCCGGCGACCCACACCCTCGAGACGATGAGCGACTTCTTCTCCGAGCTGCCAAAATGGAGATCATTCGTCGTCCGCCGGCTCGACCAGTTTCCGAAGCCATTGATCGCTGCCGTCAACGGCTATGCCATCGGAGTGGGGTGCATTCTGACCTACTGCTGCGATCTGATCGTTGCCTCGGAGCGTGCCGAATGGCGCCAGCCGCAGGTCTCACTCGGCATCATTCCGGCGTTTGGCGGCTCTGTCCGCCTCGCCCGATGGGTTGGGAAGGGGCAGACCATGAAGCTCTCGATGGGTTTTCCCCTGGATGCGACCGAGGCCTATCGCATCGGGTTGGCGCAGTGGCTGGTGCCGCACGCCGAGCTGATGGCGAAGGCGCACGAGGTGGCCGCGCACATCGCTGCCATGCCGCCGCTCGCGACCCAACTCGCGAAGGAGAGCCTCAATCGTGGCCTCGATATTCCGAATATCGATGACGCCTCGTGGGTCGACGCCTACCGGTTCATGGCATTGGGCTTGACCGAGGAGGCGAAGGCGAAGCACGAGGCCTGGCGGCAGAAGGGTTGAGGCTCGACAGCTCATGCAACCTGGCGAGACGGCAAGCGCCAATCGATTGCAAGGGCTCGGCTTCCCCCCTAGCATGACGTCGATCTCAATCCAGTCATGCCTCCGTCACGAACCCAAGGGGTCGCAATGGCCAAAAAGCACAATGTCCTCATTCTCGGCGCGTCTTACGGCTCGCTGCTCGGCACCAAGCTCGCCATGGGCGGTCATGATGCCACGATGGTTTGCCTGCCAGCCGAAGTGACCGCCTTCAATACCAACGGCGCCATCGTGCGGATGCCGATCAAGGGGCGCGAAGGCCTCGTCGAGATCAATTCCAAGACGCTGCCCGGCAAGCTCGGCGCCGCCGGCACCACGGACGTCGATCCGGCCAAGTTCGACCTCATCGTGCTCGCCATGCAGGAGCCCCAGTATCGCTCGCCGGGCGTGCGTGAGTTGACCGAGAAGGTCGCGAAGTCCGGCCGGCCCTGCATGTCGATCATGAACATGCCGCCGCTGCCCTATCTGAAGCGCATTCCCGGGCTCGACACCTCGGGCCTGCGCGCCTGTTTCGCCGACGCGACGGTTTGGGACGCCTTCGACCCCAAGCTGATGACACTGTGCAGCCCCGATCCGCAGGCCTTCCGTCCGCCCGAGGAGCCGGTCAACGTGCTGCAGGTGCGTCTGCCGACCAACTTCAAGTCGGCTCGTTTCGAGAACGCCGAGCACACGCAGATCCTGAAGGACCTGGAGGCCGGCGTCGACGCCGCGCGCTTCGAGGTGGACGGCAAGGCGCTCGAGGTTCCGGTCAAGCTCAAGGTGCACGACAGCATCTTCGTGCCGCTCGCCAAGTGGGCGATGCTGATCGCCGGCAACTACCGCTGCGTCGGCAAGGACGGGATGCGTCCCATCAAGGAGGCTGTGCACGCCGACCCCGAGACGACACGCAAAGTCTACGAGTGGGTGGTGAAGCTCTGCGTCAGTCTCGGCGCCGATCCGAAAGACCTCGTGCCGTTCGAGAAGTACGCCAATGCGGCGCTTTCGCTCGGCAGCCCCTCGTCTGCCGCCCGGGCGCTGGCAGCCGGTGCGCCCAACATCGAGCGTGTGGACCTGCTCGTGAAGAGCATCGCGGCGCAGCGCGGTGAGCGTCTTGAGGAACTCGATCGGACGGTCGATCTGGTCGAGGGCTGGCTCGCCAAGAACCGCGCGGCGAAGGGCTAGCTGCAGCGACGAAGGGGCTGGGCCTCCCAGCCCCGTTTTCATTTCACGGCCGGGAAATACTGCGGGGCCTCGCGGCGGTCGTGGAGGCTGTAGTCTCGGCTGACGAGGCAGAGCTGGGCGGCGCTGACACACGCATCGCTGGCCACGAGCCGGAGTGCGTCGTAACCGATCGGGCGGTTCTCGACCGGCCCGACCCACGCGAACTCCTTCGCCCGATAGACGCTCTCGTAGATTTCGCCGCCCTCGCCTGCCGGCACCGGCTTTGTATGGCTGCGGACGACGATGACAAAACGCTCGGGCTGGAGCAGGGGGTCGTTGTAGGCAACGCCCTCCATCTGCGGGACGACGCCGCCACCCTCGCCCCCTTCCGCGATCACCGGACCGACGCGCAAGCGATAGTCCTCGAACACCGCGTTGCGGCCCGCCGATTGGGCCTTGTGGTGCGTTCCGTTGGCCCGCCAGCGGACGAGCGAGCCCTCGTCGGCCCAGATCTGATGCGACAGCAGGGTCCGAGGCCGCGCATGGCTCTTGTAGCGGTCGAGAAAGATGACGCCGCCGTTCGCCTCGAGCACGGGCCTGAGGCTCGCCGCGATGTCGAGATAGCGGCTCTCCTCGCCAGGTTTCGGGGTCACCTCGAAGAAAAGCGCGATCATGGTGGCCTCGATCCTTCAAAGGGCACGCGTGCCGTGCTTACGCACTCAGACGCCCGGCCTGCTCACGCAAACTCCATGATCACCGCATCGACGGCGAGGCTGTCGCCGGCTTTGGCGTTGATGGTCTTGACCACGCCGTCGCGTTCGGCGCGGAGGATGTTTTCCATCTTCATGGCCTCGACGACAGCGAGTGCGTCGCCCGCCTTCACCTCCTGGCCGGCGCCCACGTGGATCGCCTTGACCAGACCCGGCATGGGGCAGAGCAGGAGCTTCGAGGTGTCGGCCGCGACCTTCTCCGGCATCAGCGCGACGAGTGCAGCTTCGCGCTCGGTATAGACATGGACCTCGGCACGAATGCCGCGGTGCGCCAGCTCGAAGCCGTTGAGCAGGGTCTTGACCTGCACCGAGATCTCATTGTCGCCGACGCGCCCGGTCCACACCGGCTGGCCTGGCCACCAGGCCGAGACGACCTCGACTGGCCGCGCCCCGTTGCGGCCCTCGCCGACGAGCGTCACGTTCAACGCGTGCTCGCCGCTCGGAGCGACCTCGAGCCGAACCTCGGCACCGGCGATGCGCACCACGCGGCGTTTGGCGAAATGCACGGCATCGCCGCCGATCTGATGGCTGATCTGGCGTCGTCGCGCGTTGCTCAGATGATCGATCGCGGCCGCGACGATCGCGAGCGTCTCGAGATCGGCTCCTGCGGCGGTGCGTGGCACGAAGCCCGAGGGATATTCCTCGGCGATGAAGCCGGTCGACAAGCGGCCTTCGCGCCAGCGAGGGCTCTGCATCAGCGCGGTGAGGAAGGGGATGTTGTGCTGGATACCGTCGATGTGGAAGGCATCGAGCGCCTCGGCCTGCAGGTCGATCGCCTCGGCGCGCGTCGGCGCGTGCGTCACGAGCTTGGCGATCATCGGGTCGTAGAACATCGATATCTCGCCGCCTTCCGTCACGCCCGTGTCGTTGCGGATGGTGAGACCGTTCGCCGAGCCCTCCCGAGGCGGCTGGTAGCGAACCAGGCGACCGATCGACGGCAGGAAGTTGCGGTAGGGATCCTCGGCGTAGATGCGGCTCTCGACGGCCCAGCCCTCGAGCTTGATATCGGACTGACGGAACGGCAGCTTCTCGCCGGCCGCTACGCGGATCATCTGCTCGACGAGATCGATGCCGGTGACGAGCTCCGTCACCGGGTGCTCCACCTGAAGGCGCGTATTCATCTCGAGGAAGAAGAACGAGCGGTCCTGGCCGGCGACGAACTCGACCGTGCCGGCGGAGTCGTAGTTGACGGCCCTAGCGAGCGCCACGGCCTGCTCGCCCATGGCTTTCCGCGTCGCTTCGTCGAGCAGTGGCGACGGCGCCTCCTCGATGACCTTTTGATTGCGCCGTTGGATCGAGCACTCGCGCTCACCGAGGTAGACGCAGTTGCCGTGCTTGTCGCCGAGCACCTGGATCTCGATGTGGCGCGGGTTGACGATGAACTTCTCGATGAACACGCGGTCGTCGCCGAACGAGGACTTGGCTTCCGAGCGCGAGCTATCGAAGCCCTGCACCACCTCGTCGCGGGACCAGGCGATGCGCATGCCCTTGCCGCCACCGCCGGCCGAGGCCTTGATCATGACGGGATAACCGATTTCGTCGGCGATCCTGATCGCCTGCTTGGCATCGCCGATCTCGCCGAGATAGCCGGGGACGGTCGAGACCTTCGCGGCCGCGGCTGCCTTCTTGCTCTCGATCTTGTCGCCCATGGCCGCGATCGCCTTGGGGTTCGGACCGATGAAGACGATACCCGCCTTGCCCAAGGCCACGGGAAAAGCCTCGCGCTCGGAGAGAAAGCCGTAGCCGGGATGCACCGCCTCGGCGCCGCTCGCCTTGCAGGCGGCCACGATCTTGTCGATGACGAGGTAGGATTCGGACGCCGCGGGCGGGCCGATGTGAATTGCCTCGTCGGCCATCTCGACGTGGAGCGCGTCTCGGTCGGCGTCAGAAAATACGGCGACGGTCCTGATCCCCATCTTGCGGGCGGTCTTGATGACCCGGCATGCGATCTCGCCACGGTTGGCGATCAGGATCTTCTTGAACATGTGATTTCCTCGAGCCCCCTCGTAATGACGGCGGGGGTGTCATAGGGCACCCGCCGGAACGAGTGCAACCGGTTTGCGGGCGGCGCGGTAGCTGCAACTGGCCTTCGACGTGGTGGCCTTAACGGTGAGCGAGCCTGACAGGGTGCCGGCAGGCGAGCCAGAGTCATGTCAGGTTGGGGTGAACGCGACCGATCTGCGAGAGGACCCGCTGACGGACGAGTTCGATGGCGCTGCGCAGGTTGTAGTATTCCTCCGAGAAGCCGAGTGGCACCGGAATGAGGCTCACGGCCCGGTCGATCTGCTCGATCTCGGCACGCGGCACGGCGAGCGATACCATCGTCGGGTCCGACGTGATCTGGCCCTCCAGCACCTTGAGGCGCGAATACCAGTAGAGGAGGCGCCGTTTGACCCGCCACTTGTAGATCAGCGGCACGACCTTGATCATTGGGATCAGCAGGCCGGCAACGGGCACGGCGAGCACGATCATGCGCTCGATGAAGGTCGCGAACCAGAACGGCAGGAACCGTTTGAGGAAGGACGGCCCCGCTTTGTAATAGCGCTCGACGTCCGGCGCGAGTTCAAGCTCGGGATCGACCGGTTGTGGAAACTCGCCGAAGCGATGCAGCAGTCCGCCCTTGCCGTGCACCTCGCGCATGGCGTCGACCATCAGGCCGGACAGCGCGGGATGGATGCCGGTACGCGCGACCACGGCGGCAACCGGCGCCACGAGCGCGATGTCGCGATCGGGCATGTTGCGCACCAGATCGAAAGCGCCACGCGGCAGTTGAATCGTTTTCAGATAGGGCATGTGCCGCGTGTAGGCCTCGGCCTGTGCGAAGCTCATGAGCTTGATCGCGGAATCGCGGACGAGCGACTGCACGATCGGCGACTCGGGCGCCATCGCCAGGAACACGGCGTCGAGATCGCCAGCCCGAAGCGCATCCGCCGCCGCTTTCCCGGTCAGCGGCGAGAAGGTCGTATTGGCATCCTCGACCTCGTTGCTCCGGAGAAGGGCCATCGCGAGGTGGCGCGTGCCGCTGCCTTCGGGGCCGATGCCGATGCGTCGGCCTTTGAGCTGGTGGAGCATGTCGATCGTCGCGGTGTCGCGATAGAAGACCCAGAGCGGCTCGACGAAGGCACGGCCGAGAGAGACGATGCCGCGCGGCGTCTCGCTGCTTTGCGCGATGCCGCCCTGCAGCAGCGCGAGATCGATCCCCGAGCCTGGGTCCGCAAGCAGCCGCATGTTCTCGATCGAGCCGCTGGTGGCTTTGACGCGGAGCGTGATTCCGGAGCGCTCCAGAACCTCGGCGTACTGCTTGCCGAACCTGAAGTAGGCACCGCTCGTGCCGCCCGTGGCGATGGTGATCACCTTTGGCGGCGCCGGGTGGACCAGCTGCATGAGGAACCAGAGCGCAGCCGTCAGAATGACTGCGGCGGGAAGCGCCACGATAAGGATCTCCCGTCGATCCCAGATCGCGATGCTCTTGGCGGGCACGATACGCGTGCGAGCGGCGCGATGCTGGCTCCCTGGCACTGTCATGCGCGTCTTCTTCCCACCACTCCGCCCACACCCTGAAAGGGCCGCGCGCGAGTTTACGCGCAGCACCTGTCCCCGAGGGGGCAAGCAATGCGAATTCGTGGCAATTTGATGACGGAGTGTTCGGGGCGATCCGAGCGGTGCGCTCAGCCCGAGAGAGCGCGCTTCATCTTGGCAACCGCGCTGCCTGGGCTGGTGAGCACGGGACACCGCACCTTGGCGGTCACCGCGTCGTAGGCGATGGATGTGGAGAACTGCGCGAGAAGGATTGCGTCACATTCCGCGAGTTGGGTCGCAGCCTCGGCCATCAGCGCGTTATGGCGTGCCGCATCTCCGGCCTGCAGCGCCCGCATCGCATCCGGTTGGCAGACCGCGCGCAGGGTAACCTCCTTGCCCCGGTCGGCCGCAAGGGCGCGCATCTCGGCCTCGAGCATCGGCACCGAGCGCTCGAATGTGGCGACGAGGCCGATCTTGCGGCCGGCCTCGAGCGCCTCCTCGAACATCGCCTCGTTGGGCTTGAGAACCGGCATCGGGATCGCGCGGGCGACGGCCTCGATCGCCTCGCCGAACGCCGAGCACGTAAAGAGGATGCCGTCTGCTCCAATGTCGCGGGCGTAGTCGCCGAGCCGGTCGAACCGGTCGAACATCGCTGGCGTCAGCTCGGCGGCCTGTCCACGATCCACGGAGAGAGAATCGTCGAGGAGATTGACCCGCTCTGCCTCGGGCCAGAGGCGCCGAAAGGCTTGCTCGACCGGATCCATCGCGACCTGAACGGCGTGTACAAGGACGATACGCGGTCGCTTGCCGGGCTCCATGCTGCTCTCCATCTGGATCGTGATGATGCCGGCCCGGTGAGGACCGTGGAGAGCCAGATTAGCAGCCGAAAGAGGCGGCGTCGCCGCCTCTTGATCTGTCAGGCGGCGCGCTTGGCGGGCGCCGGAAGAGCGGTTGCAGCAGCCAACGCCGCGGTAACGGACGGCTGACGGCTCTTGCCTGGGACAAACGACATCTGCCAGTGCGCGATGCAGTAGGGCCGACCGAGCACCTGTTGTGCGCCGCAAAAATGAAATCCATCCTGCCGTGGATCGCCAACCGGCCAGCGGCAATCGGTGGCTTCAAGGTCCAGAAGCGTCTTGCACTTGGCTGTTTTCTCGGCCATGACCACTCCCTTTACGTTCTCTAAGCTGTAACTGTCACAGAAGAGATAAGCACGACTTTGATGCATTGCAACATGAAACTTGTGCGGCGCAGCAGCGCGCTCGCCAGAGTTGGCTCCAAAGATCGTGAAAATTCCGCCGAAGCTCGGCGATCAGGCTAGAAACCGCGCCCTCAGCCGCACGAAATCCTCGACCGCGCCCTCGAGACGGGCGAACGCCGCCTCGTCCTGGACCAGTGACAGCACGATCATTCCGCGACGCGCCATGTAGACGCCTCGGTCCAGCAGATCGAAGAAGAATAGCTCCTTGAGGTCCTGGTTGCCTTGATCGGCATCGACCTCGTCTCGAATTGTCCCGTCGCGGAAGTGCACCGCCATCATCGAGCCGCGTCCCGTGAACTGCATGCGGGCGCCACCCTTTCTCGCGATCCCATTCAGCGTCTCGCGCAGGCGGTCGCCGCGTGCGTTGACCTGCGTCACCGCCTCCGGCGTCGCCACCTCGGTCAGAGCCGCGAGGCCAGCGCTCATGGTCAATGTATTGTTGTTGAAAGTTCCGGCGTGCGGCAGCCCGTCGGGTCTAGCGGGATCGAACAGCGCCATCACGTCGGCGCGTCCACCGAAGGCCCCGAACGACATGCCGCCGCCGACATACTTGCCGAGGGTGGTGAGGTCGGGCTTCACGCCGATGACGCTCTGCAAGCCGCCCGGGGCGAGGCGCGATGTCATTACCTCGTCGAAGATCAGCAGTGCACCGGTCTCGTCTGCGATCTGACGCAGCCCGGCGAGGAATTCGGGCGCCGCCGGCACGCAGCCCGTCGAGCCGAACATGGGCTCGACGATAATGCAGGCGAGATCGTTCGCGTTGGGTTGGGCCAGCGCACGGACGCTCTCGATGTCGTTGTAGCGGGCGACGAGCATAGGGAAGGGCACGTTGACCGGCGAGCCGCCCTTGCGGAAGTAGAGCACGCCGCCATGGTAGCCGCCGGTGAAGACAAGCACCTTCGACCGTTTGGTGAAGGCACGAGCGAGAGAGATCGCCATCAGGTTGCCCTCGGTGCCCGAGTTGGTGAAGCGCACGCGCTCCATCGACGGGAAGCGGGCCGTGACTGCCTCGGCGAGAAGGACCTCGTGCTCGGTATGGCCGCCGATGTTGACGCCGAAATCGAGGGCCCGCTCGATGGCCCGCCGGATGACAGGGTGGGAGTGGCCGAACATGCCGGCGGTGTACTCCGCCAGGAAATCGACGTAGCCGTGCCCGTCGACGTCGGTCAGGTGGCAACCGTCGCCGCCTGCAAAGCGCAGAGGAAACGGTCCGTAGAAGAGGACGGTGCGCGTATTGCCCCCAGGCAGCGATTTCTCGGCCCTGGCGTGCAGGGCCAAGCTCGCCGGGTTGGCGGCCGAATAATGGGCGCGGGCCGCCTCTAGGGCCTCGGAGAGCGACGCATTCGACGGAAGGCGGTCGGCGGCGGTTGCTGCGGTCGTCGGCATTGCGAGAGGCTCCTGCTGGCCGCGGTCACACTTCGGGAAATTAGCCCAGATCCTACACTCGAGCGGCACGCTCGGGGATAACTTTGCGTGTGTCAGCCGGTTGCCGGCAAGCGCATGATCGCGAGCGCCATGGCCTGGGCACGTGGCACCAGCGTCTCGACCTCCATGAACTCCTCCGGCGTGTGCGCGTTACCGCCGACCGGTCCGGTGGCGCAGATGGTCGGGCACCCGACGGACGTCGTGAAGCCGGAATCGGCACACCCGCCCGAGAACTCGCCGGCAACCTTGAGTCCCGCCGTGGCGGCCGCCTCGACGTAGGTGGCAAAAAGCTCCTCGCTACCGGTCGGCTTGGTCAGCGGCAGGAACTCGCCCAGGATCTCGAGTGTGGCCGTGGTGCCCGGAACTGTGGCCGTGTCGACGATGCTCGTGATGGCACCGAGGGCGTAGGCCCGGTCGCCGGGCTTCACGTAGCGCAGATCGATGCGACCCTCGGCGAGCGGCGCGGTGGTGTTGACCGATTGGCCGCCGCTGACGAGGCCGACGTTGACCGTGATGCCGCGGGCGAGATCCGTCAGCGCATGCAGCGCCACGATCTTGTGCGCGATCTCGCCGATGGCCGAGATGCCCTGCTCGAAGTTGCCGCCGGAGTGAGCCGCCTTGCCGCGCACTTCCATGCGCATGAAGACACCGCCCTTCCGCCCGGTCACGACGTTGCCCGAAGGCCGCCCCGGCTCGGAGTTCAGAACGCACCGGGCGTCCCGCGCCACACGCTCGATGACGGTCCGGCAGGCCGGCGAGGCGATCTCCTCGTCCGACGTGATGAGCCCGGCCAGCGGCGCCGGATTGCCGCCATGCCGCTTGAAGGCGGCGAGCACGAAGGCGTTCAGCACGAGCCCGCCCTTCATGTCGCCGACACCCGGGCCGTAAGCGCGACCGTCCACGATGCGGAAAGGCCGGCGCTGGGCCTCGCCCTTCGGGAAGACGGTGTCTCGATGACCCATCAGGAGGATGGGCTTCTCGTTCGTGGGCGCATCGTCGAGACGGACGTGGATCGCATCGCCATAGGTCTCGTGGCGCTCGATGTCGACGAGAAGGCCCTCGCTTTCGAAGAACCGGACGAAACGCTCGCCCACGGCATCGACACCGGCCTTGTCGTAGCTGCCGCTGTCGATGTTCACGACCTCCTCGAGAAGGCGCAGCATGTGGTCCTTCTGCTCGGCAAGCCAGCCGGTGATGCGTGCCTCGTCGGCTGTCAGCGTCCCGCGTCCCACCGTCGCCGCCATGCCTGCTGCCTCCTCTTGCCAATGGATGGCCCCAGTTAAGCAAGGCGCCGCCCGTCTGCCAACTGGCCTGCATGGCCATGACTCCCCGCCGCATGCTAGGACTTGCCGCGCGCGCCGGGGCATCTGCTCGGCATCCGGGCGCCTGGTGACCGCCCATGACGCATGCGACGCTCGAGCGCTATCCGCTTTCCTTCGAGAAATGGCAGACGTTCCGGGAGCCGTGGCCCCGGCTGCTCGGCCATATCGCCCTGGGCTGCCTGATGACCGTCGCGTTTGCGCCGGCTGCGCTCGCCGTGCAGGGAGTCCTGGGGGTTAGATCCGCTTACATCCTTTTTCTCATCCCCGTGATTGTTGCGGCGACGAGGCTCGGCCTGTTGGCGGCGCTTGCGGCGGCCTTCAGCGGGACGGCGGCATCGGCCTATTTCTTCTATCCGCCCATCTACAGCTTGAGGGTGCTCAGCCCCGACGATGCCGTCGCACTGGCGATGTTCGTTTCAGTCGCGGCGATCACCAGCCACTTGTCGTCGGCGGCTCAGCGCCATGCCGGAATCGCGGCGCGCAACTATCGCCAACTCGAGCTTCTCTATACCTTCTCGCGAAAGCTTGCCGCGACCGAGGGGCCTGACGAGATCGTAGCGGCGATCCGCGAGCACGCCAGCGCCCTCGTGGGACGCGAGGTGACGGTGATAACGCCGGAAGCGGGCGAGGGGCGATCCGACCCGTCGGGGGAGCTCGCGCGGTTGCCGCCGCCGGTTCGCCAAGCTGTATCTCGGCTGGCAGACGGCACGGAGCCGCGCGATGGTCGGCTGGTGTCGGACCCGACAAGCGATCGCCGCTGGCTGCTCAGGCCATTCTCTCGGAGCGCACGAGCGCCGGGTGTGCTCATCGTCGAGCTTGACCATGCGGCCGTCACGGATATCGACCGTCTCGTCACCGGAGTTGACATGCTGCTGCGGGAAGCCGCCGCAACCCTGGACCGGCTCGATCTCGCGACCCGGGTTACAGAGGCAGAGCTTCGCCGCCGCTCGGAGGGGCTCCGCGAGGCGATCATCGGCTCGGCCTCGCATGGCTTGCGCACACCCCTCGCCTCGATCCTGGGCTCGGCGTCCGTCCTGGCCAGTGCGCCCGGCGTTGCCGATGATCCTCGCCTTTCCTCGCTCGCCCAGATCATCGTCACGGAGGCCGAGCGCCTCAATGGCGACATCCAGAAGATGCTGGACGCTGCCGCCCTCTCGAGCACGCGCCTGATGCCAGATCTGAGCTGGATCGAGCCTGTCGACCTGCTGGACGCGGCCGTGCAGGCCCGACGGCGCGAACTCGCCGAGCACGTCCTTGTGCTCGACTGCCCGCATGATCTGCCTCTTCTCAAGGCTGACGCCGCCCTGGCGAGCGGTGCGCTTGGACTCGTCCTCGACAACGCGGCCCGTTACTCCGGGCCGGGCACCGAGATCCAGGTGAGAGCCCGCGCGTTCGGCGGCGTTGTCGAGATCGCCATTTCCGACGAAGGCACTGGGCTCGAGCCTGATGAGCTGCCCCACATCTTCGAGAAGTTCTACCGCGGCAGCAATGCTCGCGCTTCCACCCGTGGTACTGGCCTCGGGCTGTGGATCGCCAGCGCCTTTGTCACCGCGTGCGGCGGTCGGATCGCGGCTGTCGCGCGCCATGATCGAGCCGGCACGCGTGTAACGATCGAGCTACCTGCGGCGACGCTGGATCAGATGCAGGAACTGGGGGGCAACGATGAGTAATGCCAGGCAAAGCGTTCTTCTCATCGAGGACGAGCCGCAGATGCGCCGGTTTCTCCGGGCCGGATTCGAACTCGACGGACTCGACGTCGACGAGGCCGACACGGCCCTCGGCGGGATTCGGCGGGCGACCCTGAAGCCGTTCGATCTGGTCGTGGTCGATCTCGGCCTGCCGGATCATGACGGAACCCACGTCATCGAGCGGCTTCGCGCCTGGTCGACCGTGCCGATAATCGTACTGTCGGTGCGCTTCCACGAAACCGAAAAGGTCCGCGTTCTCGATCTCGGGGCCGACGACTACGTCGTCAAGCCGTTCAGCATGGCCGAGCTTCTGGCTCGCGCCCGGGCAGCCCTGCGACGCAAGGCGCCCGGCGCCGCGCTGCAGCCGGTCGTGATCGTCGGTGCTCTTGCCATCGATCTCGCCCACCGTCGGATCGAGCGCGCAGGCAAGGTCCTGCCTGTCACCCCGAAGGAGTATCGTCTGCTCGAGATCCTGGCTCAGCACTGGGGAAAGGTGGTGACCCACCAGCATCTCCTGCGCGAGATCTGGGGCGCGGCTCACGCCGACGCCTCCCACTACCTGCGCATTCTGGTGCGCAAGACACGCCAGAAGATCGAGCAGGATCCGGCCCGGCCCGTGATCCTGACGACCGAACTCGGCGTCGGCTACCGGCTTGCCGCACCTCGGGATGTCCCGGCCTAAGAGCCTGTCCGAGTCGTCGGTTGCTCGTTTATAGCGAGCAGTGCCGCGCGGTCTCGACTGGATCTGAGCCTCGTGTGTTTACGCAGAATTTACGCAAAATGGTCCCGAGTTTACTTCGTGGGCGGAGTTGCGCGCTTCTACCGTCGACAGCTGGAAGCAGTCGGTGCGTCGGGCGCTGCCTGATTTTCGAAACAACGAGGCAGCGACGATGCAAGGCGCAGTCAACCTCCTCTTCGGTTTGGGAAGCTCCGCCGGTCTTGGCGCCATTCTCTGGCTCATCTCACGTTTCATTCGTGGAGCGGCACCGGGATCGCTCTGGGACAAGGATGGCGTCGCCTGCGGGCTATCGCTGGCGCTCGTCGCGGGTCTCATCATCGTGATGGCCTGGACCGTCAAAGGGTTCATGGCATTGGTTTCCGAGCCGCTCCTCGGCGCAATGCTTGGATTGGCGGCATCGGTAATCGCGCTCTTTGTTCCGATGAAGCTGTTCGGAAAGCTGCCCGCCAACTGATCGAGGCTTGGCTCTCGCTTGCTCGCCCCATCCGGCGGATGCGTTGAGCCAGATCATCTCAATGGCGTAGCGGCGCCCACCACGGGCGCCAGCGTGGGCGCGTTATCGCCGAGGCTTTTGCCGCGAAAGCGTGCGCCTCTCAATCCGCGCCTTGCGGAACAAGAGCCCGTCGCGGCGACGTCCGTTGTGCTCGGTTCGCGAGATGCCTGACGTGGACGTTGACGGCCTCACGGATCATTTCACGAACGTCCGCGTCGTGGCCTTCCTCGGCGAGTGCCGAGACCAGGAACTGAACCTGGAAGCAGGAAACCTCGGGCTCCTCGCTTGGCGAGTGAACGATCTGGTGGAACAGCGCATCGAGTTCCTCCTGAATCTGCCGGCCGTTGGCCGTGGCACCCGTGTTGGCCTGATCAGCCAGCTCCTTTGCGAGCCAGCGATAAGAGGCAATCAGGCGAGCGAGCTCTTGAGCGGTCATGGCACCCTGGACGCTTCGGTGAATCACGCCTTGACGTTAGGCGCATCGAACGCCGCTCAGTAAGTAGGCTACGGTCAAATGACTGTTCCACATGACGCTAACGGCACATTGTCGATTGCGTTGAAAGTCTTATCTGTCGAACGCTGGTAATTCAAGTCGATCGGATTGCCACGAACTTGGGCCGGAGGGCACGTTTCCGCTCCGGCCCTTCTGTGGACATCGGCTTGGGCCTAAGCCTTGCCGAAGCCCGCCTCCTTTGCCTTCAAAAGCGCGACCACGACCGAGTTGATCGGGGTTGCAATGCCGACCTTCGAGCCTTCACGCGGAATGGCGCCGTTGATGTTGTCGACCTCGGCCGGCCGGCCCGCCATGTGATCGAGCAGCATCGAGGGCCGAGCGTTCGGGATCTTCTTGCCGAACTCGCGCACGTAGCGCACGGGATCGTCGAAATCGAGCTTGATGCCCTTGGCCATGGCGACGAGGTAGGCCTCGTTGGCGCACGCCGCTGCGATGCTCCACGCGCTCGGGTTCGCCTGCACCTCGCCGACTCGAAGCCCCGTCAGCGCGCAGGGTCCCGAGTAGGTGCAATTGCAGATCAGTTTCTCCCAGACCATCTTGTGGATGTCGTCGAAGGCGAGAACCTTGAAGCCACCGGCCTCCCAGGCCTGTTTCACCGTCTCCAGGCGCGGGGTGAGGCCGCCGTCCATCTCGCCGAGGCGAAGGAACTCCATGCCGTTGTGATGCGCATGGCCCGGCCCTTTCATCGAGGCGCCGAAGCCGCCGACAACGCCCATCAGAATGCGTTTCGAGCCGACGATCTCAGCCACCTTGTCGGCCGAGCCGAGACCATTCTGGATGGTGAGGATCGGCGCGCCGGCCTTCGCCACCTGCAATGCCGCCTTGGCTGCGCCAGCGACGCCGTCGTCCTTGGTGGCGATGATGACGAGATCGGCGTCCTTGACGTCGGCCGGGCTCGTCGTCGCGTTGATCTTCACGGTGCGGTCGCCCGAGGCACCTTCGACGCGCAAGCCCTTCGACTTGATCGCCTCGACATGGTCCTTCCAGGTGTCGATGGCCCAGACGTCGTGCTTGCCCTGGTCGGCGAGGAGGCCTGCATAGATAGATCCCATGGCGCCGACGCCGATGATCGCGATTTTCATCGCCTTGTCCTTTCGGTTGTGATCGGGAATGGGCGGACTGTGCGGAGCGGGAGCGCGGGCGTCAACGGTGCTCTATTCTCCCTCTCCCCGTCCTTACGGGGAGAGGGTCGGGGTGAGGGGCGGCCGCTTGCTCGGTGCATGTTGTTGCCCCTGAATCTAATCCCTCTCACGCCCTCGCGACCACGCCACCCGTCGTCGGCTCCTGAACGCCCGTCGTCCCTGGCCAGCTGATCGCCAGCCCGTCGAGAGACCGCACCGCCAGATAGGCCCAGGCCTCCGCCTCGAGCGTGTCGCCGTCGAGGCCGACCCCCTCGGCCGGCACCACGGCGTTTTCCACGCGGGCCGCGAGCATTCCCATCAGCGTACGGTTACGGCGTCCGCCGCCGCATACCACCCAAAGCGCCGGCTCGGCCGGCATGTGCTCGCGTGCTTTGACGATCGCCTCGACCGTAAAAGCGGTCAGGGTGGCGGCTGCGTCGGCCGCCGCGAGCCCCTCCAGGAACTCGGGCGCAAAGGCATTCCGGTCCAGCGACTTCGGCACGGCTTTGGCGAAGTAGGGATGCATCAGGTAGGCGTGCACCACCCGCTCATTGACCTCGCCGCTCGACGCCAACCTGCCGTCCACATCGTGCGAGCCGCCGCCCGAGCGCCGGACGAGGTCGTCGATCATGGCGTTGCCCGGCCCGGTGTCGAACGCGATCAGTGTCCCGTCGCGCCCGATCCAGGTGACGTTCGCGACCCCGCCAACGTTGAGGAATGCGATGGGCCGTTGCGGCAGCTTGGCGGCGAGTGCCCGATGATAGGCAGGTGCCAGCGGGGCGCCTTCGCCTCCCGCCGCACAGTCGGCTGCGCGCAGATCGTGGACGACGTCGATGCCGGTCTTGTCGGCGAGGATCTGGCCGTCGCCGAGTTGTACGGTGAGCCCTGTTGCAGGCTTATGCAACACGGTCTGTCCGTGAAAGCCGATCACGTCGACGGCGCTCGGCTGCAGCATGCGGTCGCCGATGAATTTCAGCGCCGCCTCGGCGTGCCGCTCTGTCAGCTCCCGTTCCACATCGGCAAGGCAGCCTGGTCGTTGGTCGCGCCGCTGCAGATCCTTGGCATCGAACATCGCCTGTCGCAGGCGCTCCCGGAAGTCGTCTGGGTAGGCGATGCTATCGGCCCCCAGGCGGCGGACGTGCGCTGTCCCGTCGGTTTCGATCAGGGCGATGTCGATCCCGTCCATCGACGTGCCGCTCATCAGCCCCAAGGCGCGCCTGATCTTGCTCATGGGGTCACTCCCGTGCAATTTGCGCCGATAGAGGTCGCTTCGCGCGAAGGGCTCAGCCAACCCCCGATCCGAGGGTTTCCAAAGGGCCTTGCCCTTTGCTGGGAGCGCGGGGGTGAAACCCTCGCACTTGGTTCTGAGACCGCGAGCCTAGCCCATGTCGACGCACAAGTCAGACTTCCTGAACGTTCTCGCCGAGCGCGGCTATATCCATCAGTGCTCGGATTTTTCCGGTCTCGACGCGCTGGCCGCAAAGGGCGAGATCGTCTCATACGTCGGCTACGACTGCACGGCGGCCTCACTCCACGTCGGTCATCTCCTGTCGATCATGATGATGCACTGGCTGCAGGCCTCCGGCGGCGGCAAGCCCATCGCGCTGATGGGCGGCGGCACAACGCGCGTCGGCGATCCCTCCGGCCGGGACGAGACGCGACGCATTCTGCCCATCGAGACGATCGACGCCAACAAGGAGGCCATCAAGGGCGTTTTCTCGCGCTTCCTCACCTTCGGAAATGGTCCGCGCGAAGCGATCATGGTCGACAACGCCGAGTGGCTGGCGCCGCTGAACTACATCGAGTTCCTGCGCGACGTCGGTCGCCACTTCTCGGTCAACCGGATGCTCTCGATGGACTCGGCGAAGCTTCGCCTCGACCGCGAGCAGGAGCTGTCGTTCATCGAATTCAACTACATGCTGCTCCAGAGCTACGATTTCGCCGAGTTGGCCCGGCGCTACGGCTGCAACCTGCAGATGGGCGGCTCCGACCAGTGGGGCAACATCGTCATGGGCGTCGACCTCGGCCGCCGCATGGGCACGCACCAGCTCTATGCTTTGACGTGCCCCCTGCTCACGACATCCTCCGGCGCCAAGATGGGCAAGACAGCGGCCGGTGCCGTCTGGCTCAACGAGGACCATCTCGCTCCCTACGATTACTGGCAGTTCTGGCGCAATACCGAGGACGCCGATGTCGAGCGCTTCCTGAAGCTCTTCACACTTCTGCCCATGGGCGAGATCGCAAGGCTGGCCGCGCTGGGCGGGGCTGACATCAACGAAGCCAAGAAAATCCTCGCCACCGAGGCGACGGCTCTCGTCCACGGCCGCGAGAAGGCCGATGCAGCCGCCGAGACCGCCCGCAAGACCTTCGAGGAAGGAGCGCTGTCGGAGAGCCTTCCGACCGTCGAGGTGCCGCTGGCCGACATCAGGAGTGAGATCGGCATTCTCGCGGCCTTCGTCACGGCCGGCCTCGTCAAGTCGAACGGCGAGGCGCGCCGTCAAATCCAGGGAGGCGGACTGCGCATCAACGACGAGCCAGTGAAAGACGAGAAGGCGCGGCTCGGCCCTGCCGACGTCAAGGATGGCGTCATCAAGCTCTCGCTCGGTAAGAAGAAGCATGTCCTCCTAAGGCCGGTTTGAGGGAGTTGTCGTGGGCAAGCCAACGAAAAAGGGCGCCACCGTGCTCGGCAGCTTCGGGGAGCGGGTCGCCCGCGAGCGGGCCGCGCGTCGGCGGGCGGCCAAGGAGCGGGTTGCGCGGGAGCAAACCGAAGAGCGTGCCGCATCTGTCGACGAGATCTCGGGAGGGCCAGAAATCGCGGCCGAGCCTGAGGTCGTGGAAATTCCCCGGTCCGATCTCATGAACGAGGTCAGCGTGCTGGCGGCCCTCATCTCGTCCGGCCTCGCCCGGTCTCATCCCGAGGCCCGCCGCCTGTTCCGCGACGATGGCGTGCGCGTCAACGACGCGCCCGTGCTCAGCGACAAAGCCAAGCTCCGCCTCTCCGACGTCTCGGCCGATGGCACCATCAAGCTCGGCCTCGGCGGCGATCGCTACGTTATTTTGCGGCCGGTGTGAGATCGCGTTCAGGTGACAGTGAGAGGCTATCATGGCGCGCACACGGGAAGGCCTTGCCGAGCTTGCCAACCAGATGTTCTCGCCCGAGCTTGCGAGCGCGGTGCAAGCTGAGATTCGGAGCGACGAGGCGCGGTCTGATCGGCCGGGCGTTGCAACCACGAACGAGATGCGCCCGCAGAGCATTGCGACAGGTTACTTCGGTGACGCACTTTATGACCGCCTCGGCGCGGGCGCGTTCTCTGGGCGCCCTATCGTCGAGTGGAATGGCTTCGATTTTGCCAACGACCGGCCGACGTTCGTCTTGCGCCAGAATCCGTTGAGCCCGTTCCGCTATACGACGGCGAAGGGTCGCGTGATCGAGCCGCGCCTGATGGACACCGATGGCGGGACTATTCCGCTCGCGCTCCACGGAGTTGCCAGGTTCTCCCCGTGGGGCTACGGGCCAGCCTACATCATCCACGACTGGCTGTTCGTTGCGCACAAATGTGACCATGCGCCCGACAATGACATCTCCTTCGAGGAGACGGCCGATATCCTCGCCGAGGCGATCAAGACGCTGACTGTCTCCGGCTACGAGACCTGCGACGGGGCTCGCCGGTTCTTCCCCAAGGCGGAGGACACGATCTATCTCATCCACAAGGCGGTCGGCAGCCACATCGCGCGCGGCATGTGGGACGATCTCGCAAACATCGTCTGTCGCGACTGAGTTTTTGGCAGCTGAGTTTTGCCCGCCAGAGACCTTTGGTGACGCAAAAAGCGCGTCACCGCAGACGCTTGGGCGTCCTCTTCCCATTTGGGAGAGAGCCAGGGCGGCCCCCCGAATCCAAATGGAAGAGTGACGGGATCAGTCCCGCAGTTCGGCCGGCACCACGCCACCGTTCTGGGCGAGCTTGGTCATCACCTGCTTGTGCAGCCACACGTTCATCGTGGCCGAGTCGCCCATGTCGCCGGTGTATTTGAGCTCGGTTGCCAGCTCTTTCCGCGCCTTTAGGCTGCTGTCGAGTTTGAGCAGCTTCATCAGGTCGACGATCGACTTACGCCACTCGAGATCCTCGTCGTGGTCCTCCTCGAGCTTGTCGAGCACGCCCGCGACATCCACCGACGACATCGGTGTGCCGGGCGTCGATCCAGGAACTGCGGCAGGCGCCGCGCCCGGAGTTGCTGTCGCCGCGGCGGCCTTTGCGGGACCTCCGAAGATCGCTTCTGAGATGCGACCGAAAATACTCATGTCTGTCTCCTTTGGCGGCGCCATGCAGGCGCGTCGCGGCTAACACTGACGGTTTTTCACTCTAGGATCAATTGTTTCGGATGATAACAGATATTCTACCCCGGCAGAGCCGTGCCGAGTTCCCGCACGACAAGAGCGTGACGAGTTCGGTTGCAGCCGCCTAAGCTTCCGCGCTCGACTGCCATCGCCGGCTGAAACGGAGACGAGCCTTGCCCACCCCCCTCATCGACCCGTGGCATCTGGGCTTCGTGCTGTGGGACATGCTCGACGCCGAAGCGCTGTTCGGCCTCCCGGCCTTCGCCGATCACGACCGCGCCGGTGCGGGCGCCATGATCGAGACGGCGACGAAGCTCGCCGAGGATGTGTTCTTGCCGAGCTACCGTCTCCTGGACGATCACGAGCCGGGTATCGAAAACGGTCGCGTCGTCCTGCCCGCCGAGATCGAGCAATCGCTTACAGCCTTTCGCGACGCCGGTTTCTCGGGAATGTCCGCGCGTGCTGCCGACGGCGGGCTCGGCTTGCCGCGCGCCGTCGCCAATGCCGCTTTCCTGCAGTTCCAGGCCGCCAACATCTCTATCGCCAACTACGCCATGCTCACCGCCAGCGCCGCCGAGCTCCTCGCCCATCACGGTACGCCCGAGCAGAAGGCGCGTTACATGGCGCCGATGCTCGAGGGTCGTTTTCACGGCACGATGGCGCTCTCCGAACCTCACGCAGGCTCGTCCCTCGGCGACATCACCACCGCGGCCCGCTTGCTGCCTGACGGCCGCTACGCAATTCGCGGAACCAAGATGTGGATCTCGGGCGGCGAGCACGATATGGGCGACAACATCGTCCACTTGATGCTCGCCCGCATCGAGGGAGCGCCAGCCGGAGTGAGGGGCATCTCGCTCTTCATCGTGCCGAGGAAGCGCCTCGATAGTGAAGGCCGTCCCTCCGTTTGGAACAACGTGGCGCTCGCGGGCCTCAATCACAAGATGGGCCAGAGGGGCACGGTCAACACCGTGCTCAACGTCGGCGAGGGCGGCGATACCATTGGCGAGATCATCGGGGCACCGGGGCAGGGCCTCGCCTGCATGTTCACGATGATGAACGAGGCCCGCATCGGCGTTGCCATGGGGGCTGTCGCACACGCCAGCGCCGGCTATCGCATCTCGCTCGAGTACGCGCGCGAACGCCGTCAGGGCCGTCATCCCGACGCCAAGGACCCGGCGAGCCCGCAGGTGCCGCTCGTCGCACACGCCGACGTGCGCCGCATGTTGCTGCAGCAGAAGGCAGCGGCCGAGGGCGGCGTCGCGCTGACCCTCTACCTCTCGAAGCTCGCCGATCTGAAGGCCGCCGCTCCGGGGGAAGCCGCCCGCCGCGATGCCGGCCTCCTGCTCGATTTCCTGACGCCCGTGTTCAAGGCCTGGGTATCCGAGGAATGCCTCGCCGCCAACGATCACGCCATGCAGGTGCTCGGCGGCGCCGGTTATACGAGCGACTTCCCCCTCGAGCAGCATTATCGCGACAACCGGCTCAATCCGATCCACGAGGGCACCAACGGCATTCAGTCCATCGATCTCGCCGGCAGAAAGGCTGTGATGGCCGAAGGTCGTGCTCTCGACCTCTTCCTTTCGCGACTGGCGGAGACCGCTTCCGCGGCGTCGGGTGTTACGCGACTGCAATCCATGGCGAAACGGCTTGTGGAAATGGGGACCGCGATGCGTACCTCGTTCGATCGCATGGCCGAGACCACCCGCACGGTTGGAGCGCGCGCCGCCCTCGCCCGTGCCCACGACGTCATGGAACTGGTCGGCTCTGCAACCTTCGCCTGGATCTGGCTCGAGCAGGCCCGCGTCGCTCTTGCCGGCAAGGGCACGGCAAGCGAGCCGGAGCGCCTTCGCCGTGAGGGCCTCGTCCTTACCTGCCAGGACGTCTTTTCGCGCGTCGTTCCCCGCGCCGATGCCGCTGCCGCCCGCATAGTCGGCGAGGCTCCGGCCTCTCTCGCGATCGACGATGTGATGCTTGGCTGAGGCACCGGCTCCGGCGTTAGGAAGTTTTGGCCCGCTCGGCGACATCGGGACGGGCTGCGCTTGATCCGCAGGGCATCGCTGCCTAACCTTGGGTTCCGCCCGCGGCCGCGCCGGGGCTGACGAGGAGACCCTTGCGATGTCCGACGCCCGTTCCGCCCTGCCGCTCGCCCACATCAAGGTGCTGGATCTGACCGCGCATCGTGCCGGTCCGACCGCCGTACGACAGCTCGCCGACTGGGGCGCGCAGGTGATCAAGATCGAGCCGCCGGCCGACAGCGATGTCGATGCAATGGGCGGCAAGCGGCACGGCTTCGACTTCCAGAACCTGCATCGCAACAAGCGCTCGGTAACCCTCAACCTGAAGAGCCCCGAAGGCCATGCGGTCTTCATGAAGCTCGTCAAGGACGCCGACGTCGTCGTCGAGAACATGCGCTCCGACGTGAAAACGCGCCTCAACGTCGACTACGAGAACTGCGCCAAGGTCAATCCACGCATCGTCTACGGCTCGATCTCGGGCTTCGGACAGTCTGGGCCGGATGCGACACGACCCGGTGTCGACCAGATCGCGCAGGGCATGGGTGGGCTGATGTCGATCACCGGCATTCCCGGACAGGGTCCGGTGCGCGTCGGCATCCCGATCGCCGACCTCACCTCGGGACTATTGTTGGCACAGGCCATGATCCTGGCGCTCTACGAGCGCGAGCGGTCGGGCAAGGGGCAGTGGGTGCACACCTCGCTGATCGAGGCACAGATCTTCATGCTCGACTTCCAGGCAGCGCGCTGGCTGATCGCCGGCGAGGTGCCGCCGCAGGCCGGAAACGATCATCCGACCGGCATTCCGACGGGCGTCTTCCAGACATCGGACGGCCACATCAACATCGCTGCGTCGGGCGACAACCTCTATGAGCGCTGCTGCAAGGCGCTGGGCGTGCCGGAGCTGATCGATCATCCTGACTATAAGTCGGGCGGCGCGCGCTCGAAGAACCGCAAGGTCCTGAACGGGCTTCTGGCCGAGCGCACCAAGACCAACACCAGCGCCCACTGGATCGCGGCACTGAACAAGGCCGGCGTACCGTGCGGGCCGATCAATAACATTCAGCAGACCTTCGAGGAGCCGCAGGTCAAGCACCTCGGCATCGCGCGAAAGGTCCGCCACAAGAAGCTCGGCGAGATGCGTCTCGTCGGCCAGCCGATCAACATGAGCCGGTTCCCGCAACCCGAGGTGCTCGGCGCGACGCCTGATCTCGGCGAGCACACGGCCGAGGTGCTGACGGGCCTCGGCTACAGCGAGGCCGATATCAAAGCGCTAAAGGCAAAGGGCGTCGTTTGAGCGGAGGAGCGGTCGTGTGACGGGACTGACCCGGCGCGGCGGCCTGCCAGCCGTACGGGGTCAGCTCCCTCAAGTTGCGCCGCCGACCGGCGAACCCGCGTTGCGGCGCAGCAGGTTCTGGTAGACGAGGCCGATGCCGATAAGGACTGCTCCGAGCACGATGAACGAGAGCGCCCTCCAGAAACCGGTCAGCTCCGAGAGGTCGAAGAAGAAAACCTTGACGATGGCCAACATCACCAGGGCTGCCGATGCGAGGCGCGGCGAGAGGTCATTCCGCCAAATACCGAAGGCCAGGAAAAGCACGCCAAGGGAGAGCCAGGCCGCGGAATAGCTCCATTGCTCGGCTCCGCTCGTCGTGCGAGCCCAATGGACGATCTCGCCCTGGAACATATGCCTGAGTTCGAGGGTGACGTAGCCGACAAGCAGAAGGATGGCGAGAGCCGAGGCTGCAAGCACGTACTGATGCGGCCGAGCCGGCTGGGCCGTGCGGGACGCATGGGCGAGCCAACCGGCCGCCAATGCTGGCAGGAGGTATGCGAGTGCCAGCGAACTCAGCACCGGCGGGCCGGCGATCCTCTCCATGCGCAGATAGGGGTTATGAGAGATGCCGAGCCCCAAAACGATAACGACAGCCGACACGGCAGCAAACACGTGCGACGCATACCGGTAGACCGGGTTCGCGTCGGCCATGTCCGACCTCAGTAGTACGTAGGCGAAACCGATCGCGAGGAGCGCGAAAAGACCCTGCTCGACATGGGTCGAGCGCAGGACGGTGATGTCACCAGCATTGAGCCAATGGTGGATTTCGTAGAACCCAAGCAGAGCCGCAAAGAGCAGAGCCGCGGCGTCCGCGATGCGCCCTGCACGGACCGGCCCTTCACTCAAGAGCAGGCGGGCCGACGCCCAGAACGATACTGCGGGAACCCCGTAGCCGAGCAGCAGCCAATTGACGATCGGGAAACGACCGACGTCGGCCCCCATGATGCGAGGATCCCAAATGACGCGGGCCAGCACGACGAGGGCCAGCACCGAGACGGCATGGCGCAGGGGCCGGACGTCGAGACGAACGGCGACGAACGCCGTCCCGAGGGCGGACAACGCCAAGGCGACGGTCAAGTAACCGCGATCGAGGCTGGTGACCAAGGCGAAACTGAAGGCAGCGAGAGATGCCGCCGCAAATGCCCCCGTCGTCATCCGGTGAGCCAGGATTTCCGAACTCTCGCGGCGCTGGAACGAAGCCGAAAGGCTCGCAAAGAACAGGGAGAGCACCAGTCCCATGCCGGCAAAGCGTATCGAGTGATCGAATTGTGTCACGCGGAGGTAGGCTATTGTGATGACCAGAAGCGGCGCGAGTGTCGCCGCGGCGGCATAGATCGCCGTCGTGGCCAGGGGCAGCGACGGTCCGCGCCATAGTCTCAGAGCGGCGACGGCCGCAACGGCCAGCGCCAGGCCGATCGCAACGACAAGGTAATTCTCGATCGCTTCCGGAACCGGGAGCACTGCGGCGACGGCCGGCCAGAGGTTTCGTGACAGCACCTCCGGGTCCCGCAGGCCTGGCCAGGATAGAGCTAGAGCCAGAACCAGAGAGCCTGCATAGGCCGAAGCTGCGGCGGCGGGAGCGGCAACGTAGGCGGTGAGGGACAAAACTCCCGCCATCAGAGCAGCGAGGGCGACCCAGCCATACGGCTTTGCGTCCAAGCTCATGATGGCGACGAGGGCCAGGGCGGTAACCACGGCTAGCGTGAGGACGGAGTAGGGTTCCGGTATCGCCGCGGCGTCGTCGGTTCCGAGCGACGGCTCGATGGCGACGAGAAGCGATACAAGCGCCAGCTGGACCAGAACGTGCACCAAGGACGCATAGGCCCAGTCGAGGTCCCCTGGGTGGCCGTGCAACGCGATAACGATGCCCCAACCGAAGATGCCTGCCACGACGAGGCTTGCCAGCCACTTCCATTGCCGCAAGCGAGCGAGCAGGAGGGCTGCGGCCGACACGACGGCGAGATAGATCACGAGCGGCCAGGGCCTTGGGCTTTGCGACGAGACGAGCAATGGCGTGAGGAATGAGCCAGCCAAGCCGAGCCCCGCAAGGGCCGGACCATGCAAGGCGGCAGCCAGCATCGTCGCAATGCCGATCGCACCAAGCAGGACAAACGCAGCCGCCGGGCCGATGAAACCGTAGAGTGCGTGGGCTGCGTAGGCTGTGCCGAACGCGGTGGCTGTACCTGCTGCCGTCAGCACCGCGGGGATATCGGCCTCGGGCAGTGCAGCGATCAGCGCGCGTCGCTCCGCCCGCCGGAACCATTCGCTGGCGGCCAGCAACGTGGCCGCCAGCAGCGCGCCCAAGGCGACGCGGGCAGCCGGCCCAAACCAGCCCTCGTCGAGGGCAAAGCGGACGAGGAAGATGCCACCGAGTGCGAGTGCCAGGCCGCCGATCCAGACGGGCCAACGCGCCCCGAGTTCTTGCTCGATGCTCCAGCCCGGTTCGGCGGCGCTCGGCCGGTGACTGCGCCAGCCGGGGGACTGGGCTGGAGGCGGCAAGGCAATCGGCGGGACAGACGAGGGGGGCTGCGGCTCCGCGGCGGCAGGTGCCTGCAGCTTATCGGGGATCGCCTCTGGAGTAGGCGTCCCGGCGACGGATTCCGGGGGCGCCTCAGGCGATGCGGCTTCGTTCTCGGAACGCCGGGCCAAGCCTGCGATGGTCGCCTCGGTACGTTCGAGGCGGCGTGCGAGGTCTTGGAGCTGCTTGGCCCCGGCCCTCGTTTTCCAGAGAGCCGTTATGGCAAGAGCCAAGGCCAGGAGTTCGAACATCTGCGCCACTCTGTCCACCGAAGACACGACGAAGGAGACCACGGTTCGATCACCGAGGAAAGCCGACTGTGCCTCTTGCTTCATTTGGCCTGCTCATACCGACTTATCCTTGCGCCAGGGCCTTGACAGAGGAGCGCCCGGTTTGGCGATGCTGACGTCGCCGCGCTATCGGGATACGGTCAGTTTTGCGGCGCAATCCGAGACCGAACATTGCCCGGGTCGTTTGCGACGGGGGCATCGACGGAGGGGCTAATGGAATTCGACTACGTGATCGTCGGCTCGGGGTCGGCGGGGTCGGTGCTGGCGCATCGGTTGACGGATAATGGCCGCTATACGGTGTGCGTTCTGGAGGCGGGGCCGACCGACTACAAGAACCCGTACATCCATTTTCCCGCCGGCTTCTTCAAGCTCCTGGATAACCCGGCGGTGAACTGGGTCTATTACACCGAGCCCGAGAAGCAGACGAAGGAGCGGCGCATCCTTTATCCGCGGGGGCGTGTGCTCGGTGGATCGTCGTCGATCAACGGTGTCATGCAGGTGCGCGGCCAGCGCGAGGACTACGACGACTGGGCGGCCATGGGTGCGCGCGGATGGTCCTACGAGGAGGTGCTGCCCTACTTCAAGAAGTCCGAGACCTATCTCCCCGGTGATCCCGCCTACCGCGGCAAATCCGGTCCCCTCGTCGTCGAGGACTACCGCAGCCACCACCCACTGACGCACGAGTTCGTCGAGGCCGGCAAGGAACTCGGCTTCAAGTACAACCCCGATTACAACGGCGCCGCACAGGAAGGCATCGGCTACGTGCAGCAGACGCGCGCCGGCCGCTGGCGGATGTCGACGGCGCGGGCGTTTCTGCACCCGGCCATGAAGCGAAAAAATCTCAAGGTCGAGACGGGCGTGCTGGTCACGCAGCTCAACTACGAGGGCAACCGTGTCGCGGGCGTCACCTTCCGGCGCGGCATGGGCGAGG
>LNFM01003598.1_pt1 | contig 30220 bp, 25 predicted proteins | sample 596031 | NCBI WGS metagenome assembly LNFM01 (sample SAMN04254537, study PRJNA301005) | activated carbon metagenome | isolation source: dual media filters at the Ann Arbor, Michigan drinking water treatment plant | place: USA: Ann Arbor
AAGTCCGTCTCAAGCTGTTCACCGATAGCGTGGACAGCTTGAAGCGGCACAAAAGTTTCAACGACGGTGCGCTGACAGTAAAGTCACTTCGCCCTACCAAAGACGGCGCAATCGCCCGCTTTGCCGAAATCAACGACCGCAATGCCGCAGAAAAGCTGCGCAGTACCGTCCTGACTGTACCGCGTCACGCCTTGCCCAAACTTGGCGAGGGCGAGTATTATTACAGCGATCTGCTGGGCTTGCCGTGCGTCTCGACCGACGGCACCGACCTTGGCACATGCGTCGCCGTCGAAAATTTCGGGGCGAGTGACGTGCTGGAAATTCAAAAACCTGACGGCAAGAAATTCATGGTGCCAATGACGCTTGAGGCCGTTCCTGTATGGGGCGAGCAGATCGTTATCGCTGCGGAATTCGTTGCCGCCGATTGAGACTGATGTTAGCGCTCTAGCACTGAACTGGCGGAGGCATTATGCAATTGAAATCAGTGTTTGTTGCAGGACTGCTGCTTGGTACGGTAACTCCCGTATTCGCGCAGGCAAGTGCCGCCCCAACACAGTCGGTTGAGCAACTCGCCCCCGAAATCGACGCGCTTTTTGCCAAATTCCAGACCGATGCGCATGTCCCGGGCATTGTCTACGGCATCGTAAAGGACGGACAGCTAGCGTATGTGAAGGCTAATGGCGTTCAGGATCTGACTGAAAAGCGCGCCGTTACGTCCGACACGCTTTTCCGCATCGCATCGATGACAAAGGCCTTTACGGCATTGTCGATCCTGAAGTTGCGTGACGAAGGCAAATTGTCGCTCGACGACTTTGCTGAAAAACATGTTCCCGAAATGAGCGGCTGGAAATATCCGACTGCGGATTCTCCTCGTATCCGAGTGCGCGACCTACTTCAGCATGTCGGCGGCTTTGTGACCGACGATCCTTGGGGCGACCGGCAACAGGTTTTGCCCGAAGCCGAGTTCACCAGAATGATCAAGGCAGGCGTGCCGTTTAGCCGCACGCCGCAAATGGCGCATGAATATTCCAATTTGGGTTACGCGCTGCTCGGGCGGATCGTGACTAATGTATCAGGCATGCCCTACCGTCTGTATGTCGAAAAGACGCTGCTGATGCCGCTGGGTATGACCTCTAGCGGGTTTGAGGTCACCGACGCACCAAAGGAGCGCCGCGCCATCGGCTATCGCTGGGAAAATGACGCATGGTCAGAAGAGCCGACGATGAAAGACGGCGCTTTCAATGCGATGGGCGGGCTTCAGGTCAACGCCAATGACTATGCCAAATGGGTGGCCTTCCTTCTCGCCGCGTGGCCACCTCGTGACGATGCTGACAACGGTCCGGTCAAGCGCTCCACGGTGCGAGAAATGGCGCAAGGTTTGAACTTCGTGACACTGGCCACCCGCACCGGCACGAGTGGCGCAACCGCCTGCAAGCAGGCCGCCGCCTACGCAATGGGCTGGCGTGTGGCGCAGGATTGCGACCTTGGTCTCACGATGGCGCATGGCGGCGGCTATCCTGGATATGGCAGCCACATCATGCTGATGCCTGAATATGGGGTAGGTGTGTTCGCAATGGCCAACCGCACCTATGCCGGGCCGAGTGCACCTGCTTGGGACAGCGCGGTGGCGATGCACAAGGCGGGGTTACTGAAAAAGCGCGACGTGCCAGTTTCTGTTGCGGTGCTAGCAATGCACGGGTCAGCACAGAAAGCTTACGCTGCCGGGAACATAGATGGGTTAAACGGCAAGCTTGCGATGAATTTCCTGATGGACCGATCAGCCGCGAATTGGACGAACGAGCTCGCCAAGCTCAAGGCGCAAGTCGGCGAATGCCCGACAGTTGATTGGATTAAGACAGATACGGCTATGGCTGGTACGTTTCGATGGACGTGTGATCGTGGAGCACTTGAAGGACTAATTTTGCTCGCGCCGACCACGCCTGCGTCAATCCAGGCTTGGCGGATGCTTGTGGTTCAGCCCTCAAAACCGTGACCTTCGCTACCCAAATCCTGACCCTTTACCCCGAAATGTTCCCCGGCCCGCTCGGCATTTCGCTGGCTGGCCGTGCTTTGGAGGAAGGGAAGTGGTCTTGTTCGCCTATCCACATTCGCGAATTTGCAACCGACAAGCACCGTACTGTGGATGATACACCTGCTGGTGGCGGGGCAGGGATGGTGTTGCGGGCGGACATACTGTCTGCAGCGGTCGACCACGCTACCGCTGCACAGCCTGAAGCTCCGATCCTCGCAATGACCCCGCGCGGCGCTCCTATCACCCAATCCCGCGTCCGCGAACTCGCCTCTGGCCCAGGCGTCAGCATAATCTGCGGGCGTTTCGAGGGCTTCGACGAACGTCTGTTCGACGCCAATCCCGAAATCGAGCAAGTCTCGATGGGCGATATCGTCCTTTCAGGCGGAGAAATTGGCGCTTTGATGCTGTTAGACGCTTGCATTCGGCTGCTTCCCGGCGTAATGGGCGCGACTTCAAGCGGAGATGAGGAGTCCTTTGAACAAGGATTGCTCGAATATCCGCACTACACCCGACCCGCTGAGTGGGAAGGGCGTATGATCCCTGAAGTGTTGCGATCGGGGGATCATGCGAAGATTGCGGCGTGGCGAAAGTCACAGTCCGAAATCGACACACGGTTACGCAGGCCGGACCTTTGGGAGCGTTACAACGACGCTCGGGTCCAGTCTGCCTCTGATGCGCGACAGAAGAATAAGGATTAAATGGGGCATGAACCTCATCCAGACATTAGAAGCAGAAGCCATTGCGGCTCTATCGGAAAACAAGACCATTCCAGCCTTTCGTGCCGGTGACACCATCAAGGTCGGCGTGAAGGTTATCGAAGGCGAACGCACCCGCGTACAGAATTACGAAGGCGTGTGCATCGCGCGTTCGAACAAGGGCATGGGCTCCAACTTCACCGTACGCAAAATGTCGTTCGGCGAAGGCGTTGAGCGTGTGTTCCCGCTGTACAGCCCGAACATCGAAAGCATCGAAGTCGTCCGTCGCGGCGTCGTTCGTCGTGCGAAATTGTATTATCTGCGCGGTCTGACCGGCAAGAAGGCACGTATTGCTGAACGCCGCGACCCGCGCCCAATTAAGACCACCGAGGCTGCCGAATAGGCAGGAGCCGCGCTGCGTTTTTAACAGAACACCAAGGCCGGGCTCCCAAAAAGAGCCCGGCCTTTTTTATTGTCTAAAGGGAATTTGAGATGGGTTATCGTATCGTAGTTGCGGGCGCGACGGGCAATGTCGGACGCGAAGTCGTCAACATCCTGGCAGAGCGCGAATTTCCTGCCGATGAAATCGCCGTTCTGGCATCGTCGCGCAGCCAGGGCATCGAAATCGAATATGGCGATACCGACAAGATGCTGAAGGTCCAGAATATCGAGAATTTTGACTGGACCGGTTGGGATATGGCGATTTTCGCGATCGGTTCGGAAGCGACTAAGAAATTCGCGCCAATTGCGGCCGCTGCAGGCTGTGTGGTCATCGACAACAGTTCGCTGTTCCGCATGGACCCAGACGTGCCGCTGATCGTGCCAGAGGTGAACCCCGACGCCATTGATGGCTATAAGCGCAAGAATATTATCGCCAACCCCAATTGCTCGACCGCGCAGCTCGTTGTCGCGCTCAAGCCGCTGCACGATTATGCCAACATTACGCGCGTAGTTGTCTCGACTTATCAGTCGGTGTCAGGCGCGGGCAAGGAAGGCATGGACGAGTTGTTCGAGCAGAGCCGCAATATCTTCGTCGGCGACGGCGCGGTGGCGAAGAAATTCACCAAGCAGATCGCCTTCAACGTCATCCCGCACATCGATAGCTTTCTGGACGACGGCTATACCAAGGAAGAGTGGAAGATGATGGTTGAGGTCAAGAAGATCCTCGATCCCAAGATCAAGCTGACCGCCACCTGCGTGCGCGTGCCGGTATTCGTAGGCCATAGTGAAGCAGTGAATATCGAATATGAGCGTGAAATGTCGGCGGCAAAGGCAAAGTCGATCCTACGCGAAAGCCCAGGCATCATGCTGGTCGATAAGCGCGAAGACGGCGGTTATACGACGCCGATCGAAGCTGCTGGCGACGACGCCACATACGTTTCCCGCGTGCGCGAAGACTCGACCGTCGACAACGGCCTTGCCTTCTGGTGCGTGTCGGATAATCTTCGCAAGGGTGCAGCGCTTAACGCGGTGCAAATCGCTGAACTGCTCGGACGGCGGCATTTGAAAAAGGGGTAGGGCCATGGGGCTGCAGGCAGATGTTTTCTGGTCATTCCGCAGCCCGTATAGCTATCTCGCCACGCGGCGGTATCGGACGCTGACGACAGAATATGACCTGACGATCAATCTGCGTCCGGTTTATCCGCTGGCGATCCGTGACCCTGCGTTTTTCGAGCGCAGCCATCCCAATTGGCTGCGCTATACATTTACCGACATATTCCGTGTTGCGCAGTTTCACGGGGTCCCGTTCGGCCCGCCGCGTCCCGATCCTATTGTTCAGGACATACGGACGCGCCAGATTTCAGACGAGCAGCCTCATATTTTCCGGCTGACGCGCTTGGGGCAGTCGGCTGCACGCCGGGGCAAGAGCCTCGCCTTTTGTGACGAGGTGTCGCGGTTAATCTGGGGCGGCGCTGAAAATTGGCATGAGGGCGAGCATCTGGCGGGCGCTGCGGAACGTGCCGGGTTGGAGCTGGCTGAACTCGACGCTGAAGCCATTAGTGATGCCGAGGCGCTGGATGCTGAAATCGCCGCAAATCAAGCTGCCCTTGAGGCTTCGGGTCATTGGGGCGTTCCAACTTTGGTATTCGATGGCGAGCCCTTTTTCGGGCAGGACCGTATTGATATGGCGGTTTGGCGGATGGAGCAGAAAGGGCTGCTACGCCGCATTGACGCCTAACAGAATTTGCTTTCCTACACTGCTGTTAAATGTCACCAGCGGACGATGTTTATGCTGGTCAAAATTGATAGTCGTTGTTGGAAATTCGGGGACCTTTTTGCGCCCGGAAGACACCCAAAGGGGTGCCTCTACTTTCTGAGATTTCTGCGGGTTTCGCTCGAAGGATTTAGGTCATGATCTCCAACAGTTTTTTAACCGCTGACGGCGTTGAAATTGCATGGCGTGAGACCGGCGAGGGGCGAGCATTGTTGCTCATCCACGGCTATTTTAGCGAGGCCGATACCAACTGGATTAAATTCGGTCATGCCGCCTTATTGGCTGCGGCGGGCTTCCGCGTTATTATGCCCGACCTGCGCGCACATGGATTGAGTGCGAAGCCGCATGATCCGGCGCATTATCACAAGGACATTTTGGCCGACGACCAATTCGCCCTGATTACGCATCTTGGGCTGACCGATTTCGACCTTGGCGGCTATTCGCTCGGAGGGCGAACGGTGGCGCGGATGCTCACGCGAGGATGCGAGCCGAGGCGGGCGGTCATATCAGGAATGGGGCTGGAAGGGCTGACCCAGACCGGCAAGCGCAGCAGTCATTTCAAGCATGTCCTCGATAATTTGGGCAATCACGAAAAAGGATCGCCCGCTTGGATGGCGGAGGCGTTCCTGAAAACCACCGGCGGTGATCCCGTTGCGCTGCGTAATATACTCGATACTTTTGTCGATAGCAGTGAGGCGGAGTTGGCGGCTTGGGAGCTGCCTGTCGCTGTCATTTGCGGCGAGGATGATAATGACAATGGCTCGGCGGCGGCGCTCGCGGGCGCGCTGAAACATGGAAAGCTCTTCTCGGTGCCAGGCAACCACATGAGCGCGGTGGTGAAACCAGAGCTGGGGCAGGCAATAGTCGCGGCGCTGACGGGGCCGTCATGGTGAGAGCCGATTTGCAGCCTACGCTTACCGGTAACATACTGATGCTTCGCCCGCTAACCGAAGGCGATTGGGAGGCGATGTATGTGGTAGCGAGCGATCCGTTGCTGTGGGAAGTTCACCCGGCTTCGGACCGGTACAAGGAACCTGTATTTCGCGAGTATTTTACTGGCGCAATGAAGTCGCGCGGTGCGTTGGCGGTGATCGACCGGGCAACAGGCAAAATCATCGGCGGAAGCCGCTATGCGAATTTTGTGCCCGAGCGGAACGAGATCGAAATTGGCTGGAGTTTCCTCGCGCGCGATTATTGGGGCGGCGCCTATAACCGCGAGATGAAGTCGTTGATGCTGACTCATGCGTTTCGCACTTTTGACAGCATCCGGTTCAACATCGGCGCGACGAACGTTCGTTCACGGCGTGCCATTGAGAAAATCGGCGCGCGGCTCGACGGCGAATATGTGCCGGAAGCGATCAATGGCGTGCCGCCGGTGCTTCACGTCATTTACCGGTTGAGCCGAGCCGAAGCTGAGGCGGCAAATATGCTTTTGGGAGATAGCGATGACCGAGAGCAAATTAGCGCGTAGCTTCTGGCGATACTGGTTGGGCGGTCTTTTGCTGCTTGCGCTGATGATTGCCATGAATCCGTGGTTTTCGAACGACGTTTCGCCGTGGGGGATACGAGACCATCAGGCGGCTGCTACGGCGGTGCGTGTCGATGCAATCCAGTTTGCGTGGCAGGCGGCTGGCGTCCTCAATCTGGCGCGGCTCGGCATGGCTATCGACCTGATCTACATCGCGGTCTATTCATTCGGAGCCTATTGCGGCGGACGTTTGTTTGTCCAAGCATCGCAACCGATGTTGCGCCGACTTGGCTGGGTTGTCATTGCTTCTGCGATCATCCTCGGGGCTGCTGACTATATTGAAACGTTCTGCCAATTTATTCAAATCATGACGTTTAAGGGTAGCGACCTGCTCGCCGGCATCGCGGCCACCGCGCAACCGATAAAGTCGGTGGCATTCCTAATAACCTTCTTTGGTCTGCTAGCAGCGTTATTCCTTCGACGAATCAAGCGCCGCGCCGCTTGACGGCGGCGTCACAAAGTTTCACCGTCGCGCCACAAAAAGGTTGAGGATCGCACCAATGAAAAATCTCGTTTCGCTCGCTGCTTTGGCGATTTCCACGCTGTCTGTGCCCTCGGTCGCGCTCGCGCAAGACGCGCCTGCGGCAATGGCAGCACCAACCGTCGCCGATGCCGAGACTTTCCTAGCCAAGGCTGAAAAGGACTTGTTCGATTTCTCGGTCGAGGGGGCAAAGGTTGCGTGGATTAACTCGACTTACATCACCGACGACACCGATGCGCTCGCCGCCAAATATGGCGAGATCGGCACCGAAAAAGCCGTCCAATATGCGCTCGATGCCGCGAAGTATCAGAATGTCGCAGGGCTATCGGCGGAAACCCGGCGCAAGCTTGATATTTTGCGCGGCGGTCTCGTTCTTCCTGCACCGACCACCGAAGGTGCTGCCAAGGAGCTTTCCGAAATCGCGACACGGCTGAACTCGGCTTATGGTAAGGGCAAAGGCACGCTGAACGGCAAGGAAATTAACGGCTCTGACATCGAAGCCGCGATGGGCACCAATCGCAATCCCGAAGAGCTGAAGGAAATGTGGGCAAGCTGGCATGACAATGTCGGTGCACCAATGAAGAATGATTATGCACGCATGGCGGACATCGCCAATGAAGGCGCGAAGGAACTTGGTTTCGCCGACCTCGGCGCGATGTGGCGTTCGGGTTACGACATGCCTGCTGACGATTTCGCCAGGCTGACCGACAAATTATGGCTCGAGGTGAAGCCGCTTTATGACGAACTCCACACATACGTCCGCACCCAACTGCACAAGAAATATGGCGAGGGCGTTCAGGCCAAGACCGGCCCGATCCGCGCCGATTTGCTCGGCAATATGTGGGCGCAGGAATGGGGCGATATCTATGACCTCGTCGCGCCTCCGGGCTCGGGCGATATCGGATATGACATCGGCGCGTTGCTTAAGGAAAAGGGCTATGACGAGATGAAGATGGTGAAAACCGGCGAGGGCTTTTTCTCCTCGCTCGGTTTTGCGCCACTGCCTGAAAGCTTTTACAAGCGCTCGCAATTCTTAAAGCCAGCCGATCGCGAAGTTGTGTGCCATGCCTCGGCTTGGAACCTCGACAATGTCGATGATCTGCGGATCAAGATGTGCATCAAGATCAACACCGGTGACTTCGTGACGATCCACCACGAGCTTGGTCATAATTATTATCAACGCGCGTATAACAAGCAGAGCTATTTGCATCTAAACGGCGCAAATGATGGGTTCCACGAAGCAATCGGTGACGCCATCGCGCTGTCGATTACGCCCGATTATCTGGTGCAAATCGGTTTGCTCGATCCAGCAAAGGTGCCGAGCGCAGACAAGGACAACGGCCTTCTATTGCGTCAGGCGATGGACAAGGTTGCATTCCTGCCGTTCAGCGTGATCGTCGACAAATGGCGTTGGGGTGTGTTTGCTGGCGATATCAAGCCCGCTGAATATAACACTGCCTGGACCAAACTGCGTACGCAGTATCAGGGAATTGTCCCTCCCGTCGAGCGCCCTGCCAATGCATTTGATGCGGGAGCGAAATATCATGTCCCCGGCAACACGCCCTACACGCGCTATTTCCTAGCACGGATTTTGCAGTTCCAGTTTTACAAGGCCGCTTGCGATACAGCAGGCTGGACAGGCCCGCTTCATCGTTGCTCGTTTTACGGCAACAAGGAAGTAGGCAACAAGCTGAATGCAATGCTCGAGATGGGCGCTTCAAAGCCTTGGCCGGATGCGCTGGAAGCGTTCACAGGCAACCGGGAAATGTCAGGCAAGGCGATGCTTGAATATTTTGCGCCGCTGATGAAATGGCTGAAGGCGCAGAATAAGGGTGCGAAAAAGGGTTGGTGAATTGAAACCGGCCCGGTTGTTTAGACCAGGCCGATAATGCTTTCAGGTATTTGGCGTCGTAGGTTTGGCCGCCGCAGTATTTGCAGCCGATTTTTTGGCGGCGGTAGTTTTTGCAGCGGCGGGTTTTCTGGCCGAAGGCTTTTTCGTAGCTGAGGCCGCAGATTTAGGCGCCGCCGGTTTTTTTGCCGCTGGCTTTTTCGCAGCAGACTTTTTCGCCGACGGGTTGCCCGTCTTGCTGCCGTAAAGCTTGGTTCCGGCGACGGCTGCGGCGGTTGCGGCAAGCACGGCGCCAGCTGCCGCGGCGGTTTTGCCAGGGTTATTCTTGATCACAGCGCCCGCCGATGAAGCGGCTTCGCTAATGGTTTCTGCAGCGCTTTTGGCGCCTTCGGTCGCTGACTTGGTTGCCGACCGCGCGCTATCCATAACGCTTTCGGCCAGCGAGTTAAGCTTTGCCTTGGCCTTTTCAAAAGTGCCTTCAGTCTTTTTCGAATTTGGCATGTGTTTTTCCTCCTCGTTGAAATGATAAAGGTAAATCTTTCACAAGCCAATTCGTTCCCTTTTACCGGAAAGGTGGCTCGTTGAACGCACGCAACTTGCGGCTATGCAGCGTAGTGCCAGCATCGCGGAGCAACTCGCAGGTCTGGATCCCGATTTGCAAATGCGCGGCGATGGCTTCTTCGTAAAAGCGGTTGGCTTGCCCGGGTAGTTTGATCTCTCCATGCAGAGGCTTGTCCGAAACGCATAGCAACGTCCCGTAAGGGACGCGGAAGCGGTAGCCCTGGGCCGCTATCGTCGCTGACTCCATGTCGATTGCAATCGCGCGGCTCTGTGAAAAACGCAACGCGGACGCGGAGTAACGCAACTCCCAGTTGCGATCATCGGTGGTAACCACTGTTCCCGTTCGCATCCGGCGTTTCAGGTTTGCTCCGCTGGTTCCTGAAACATGTTCGGCGGCAGCTGCCAAGGCTTGCTGCACTTCGGCAATCGGCGGTATCGGAATTTCAGGCGGAAGGACTTCATCCAAAATATGGTCATCGCGCAGGTAGGCATGCGCCAGCACATAATCACCAATGCGCTGCGTCTCGCGCAAGCCACCGCAGTGGCCGATCATCAGCCACGCCTCTGGCCGCATCACCGCAAGATGGTCGCAAATCGTTTTTGCGTTGGAAGGGCCTACGCCAATGTTGACCAGAGTGATCCCCGACCGGTCCGGCGCGATCAAGTGATAAGCAGGCATCTGGTGTCGCCGCCATGTGCTGTCTGCTACGAGCTGCGCAGCGTTATCGGTTGGCTGGTCGACATAGAGCCCACCCGCGCCAGACAGCGCGGTATATCGTCCATTGCCAACCTGAGTGCAGGCCCAGCTGACGAATTCGTCGACATAGCGGTGATAGTTGGTGAACAGGATATAATGCTGCACATGTTCAGCAGGCGCGCCAGTGTAGTGACGCAGCCTCGCTAGAGAAAAATCGGTGCGCAGCGCATCGAACAGCGCCAGCGGCGAATTATCGCGGCCTTTTACCTTGAGCAGGCCATCGGCGATTTCATCTCCGATATCGGCAAGTTCTGTTGTCGGAAAATGACGCGCCAGCTCGGTGGGACTGACCGTCCCCAATTCAAGATCCGCCGAGCCGTCGAGTACGTAAGGAAAGGGGATTTCCTGACCGCTACGCCCGACGCTGATATCGACTTCATATTGTTCGATCAGCAAGTCTAGTTGTTTGCCGACATAGTCTGAAAACAAGTCAGGTTTGGTAACGGTCGTGCGGTAAGTGCCAATCTTTTCGAGCTTTCCGAATGCAAGATTGGTAACAGTTTCCCTTTCCTTACCGTGATAGGTAATGACAAGTTCAGGATAGCAAAAATCGCGGTTGGTCCGGTCCTCGACAGTCGGTGCAATGCCATCGCGCAAATAAATCGCTAAGGCGGTTTGCAGCCGCAAAACCGACGCCTCATATTCTGTTGTCAGTTGCTCGATTATGGTTTGGGCAAAAACGCTAGTCATAATCACGCTTCACCGAATTTTGGGTTTTTCGCAACAAAAAAGGGAGGGTTACCCCTCCCTTCAATGCATGCCGTAATGGCATGGCGTGGATGCGACGGTTAAAGCTGGCCGAGCATATGCTCTGCGGAGCTGACGTTGAAATCGCCTGGTGCCTCGACATTGACCTGCTCAACGACACCGTCATTGACGACGAGCGAGAAGCGCTGTCCACGCTTGCCCATGCCGAACGCTGTGCCATCCATTTCAAGACCTAGCGCTGCCGCAAAATCTCCATTGCCGTCGGCTAGCATTGTAATGGCATCAGAACCGCCAGCCTTGTTCCATGCGCCCAACACGAAAGCATCGTTGACCGCCGTACAGGCGATTTCATCGATGCCCTTGCCCGCAAGTTCATCGGCTTTTTCAACGAAGCCAGGAAGATGGCGGGCCGAGCAGGTCGGCGTGAACGCACCGGGGACCGAGAATAAAGCAACGCGGCGTCCAGCAAAATATTCTGCAGATTGTACCGGCTGTGGGCCGTCTGCGGTTGCTTTGACTAATTTGACGTCAGGAATTTTATCGCCAACGGAAATGCTCATGATGTAATCCTTTCGGGGGTGAGGCGTTTCTCATCTGGAACTGGCTTGGTCGAGTCAAGTAGCCGATTGCATCAGATTATATCTTAATAAACCTATCGAGCCAAAAAGTTCCGTTTAACGGCAAATTTAACATGACCAACTTTCAGCCGGATAGATGGTTAATTTTGCTTTACCGCGACTGTTGAAATTTCCGTAAACAGGATGGTCAATCTTCCCCATGTTGAACACGCAAAGGGGTTGGGGAAATGACTAGTTATTGGAAGAAGGCTGCGGTCGCCGCAGGAGTAATCGTAATGTCCGTGCAACCTGCACAGGCATGCTGGACAAACGCCGCGCAAGATGCGGCAAAGATCAAGCATTTGAACACAATGTTGATGGTGACTGCGCTGCGATGCCGGAACACGGCCGACAATTTTCTACCGCATTATAATCGCTTCGTAGCCAAACATAACGGGCTGATTGGCTCGCAAAACAATGTTCTCAAATCACATCTTGCCGCAACTTATGGTTCGGGCGGTGCATTGAACGCCCTCGACCGCATGTCGATCGGTTACGCCAACAGCTACGGCATGGGCCACCGCATGATGGGTTGTTCCGAGTTAAAAGCATTGGCAAGCAAGCTCTCTTCTGAGCCGCACGGCGTCGTGACGATGGCCGCGGCTGCCGATGCCGCGGTAATGGGCCAATCCTGGTCGGGAGCAACATGCCCATCGCGCATGGCTGGCGGCAAGTAAACATATAAAGCAATCTTTATATTTGATTTCGTTGAAGGCCACGGCTAAGGGCGGGCGCGACCCTACCCTATCCGGAGACCAAGCCCGTGGCTTTCAACGATTATGTCATCGCCGATATTAATGAGGCCGATTACGGCCGCAAAGAAATCAACATTGCTGAAACTGAAATGCCAGGACTTATGTCGCTGCGAAAAGAGTTCGGCCCATCGCAGCCGCTGAAGGGCGCGCGCATTGTTGGTTCGTTGCATATGACGATTCAAACAGCGGTTCTCATCGAGACCTTGACTGCACTTGGTGCCGATGTGCGCTGGGCAACTTGCAATATCTTCTCGACGCAAGACCATGCAGCTGCGGCCATTGCGGCCAAGGACATCCCCGTTTTCGCAATCAAAGGCGAAAGCCTTGCAGATTATTGGGATTATGTCGGCCGCATTTTTGATTGGGGTGATGACATCACCGCCAACATCATCCTCGACGACGGCGGCGACGCGACGATGTTTGCGCTTTGGGGCGCAAAGCTCGAGCGCGGCGAAACTTTTGCCGAGCCAGAGAACGAAGAAGAAGTCGAATTCCAGCGCGCTTTAAAAGCGTTCATTGCGAAAAAGCCTGGATATCTGACCGAAACGGTCAAGAACCTGAAGGGCGTCTCGGAAGAAACCACCACCGGCGTTCATCGCCTGTATGAAATCGCGAAGAAAGGCGAGCTGCCGTTCCCTGCGATCAACGTCAACGACAGCGTCACCAAGTCGAAGTTCGATAACCTTTATGGCTGCAAAGAATCGCTGGTCGACGCCATCCGCCGTGCGACCGACGTGATGCTAGCTGGTAAGGTCGCCGTCGTCGCCGGTTTCGGCGATGTCGGCAAGGGCTCGGCCCAATCGCTCCGCAATGGCGGCGCGCGCGTCATGGTCACCGAAGTCGACCCAATCTGCGCGCTTCAGGCAGCCATGGAAGGCTTTGAAGTCGTAACGATGGAAGAAGCGGTCCAGCGTGCCGATATTTTCTGCACCGCGACCGGCAATGCCGACGTCATCACTGCAGAGCATATGATGAACATGAAGCCGATGAGCATCGTGTGCAACATCGGTCACTTTGACAGTGAAATCCAGATTGCTGCACTAAGCAATTACAAATGGACCGAAGTAAAGCCAGGCACCGACCTCGTCGAATTCCCCGACGGCAAGCAGATCATCGTTCTTGCCAAGGGCCGTCTGGTCAACTTGGGTTGCGCCACTGGTCACCCGTCGTTTGTTATGTCGGCATCGTTCACCAACCAAACGCTTGCGCAAATCGAGCTTTGGACCAAGGGCGAGAATTACAAGAACGAAGTCTATGTTTTGCCAAAGCATCTCGACGAGAAGGTCGCCATGTTGCACCTCGAAAAGCTGGGCGTGAAGCTCAGCAAATTGTCGGAAAAGCAGGCCGGATATATTGGCGTTTCGACCGAAGGCCCATTCAAGCCCGATCATTATCGTTATTGATTACGAGATAAGCCCGTTTTCGAAAGCCCGCTGCAGCAATGTAGCGGGCTTTTTTGTTGCGCCGCGCCCGCTTTTGCGCATTAGCAGGCGGGTGAAATATCAACCGACACCCTCCGCATGACAGCTGATGACCTTCCCGTCGCGCTGATCGGAATATTAATGGCGCTGTGGCTAGTAGGTGCCACGGTGGCTATTTGGGTCGGGCTGTCGCTGCGCCGTCAGTCGCTCAAAATGTTACGCCAAACATCGCGTCTGTCTCGATTGTTAGAAACGGCACCGGCATTTCCCGTCGTGGTGAAAGGCGATGGGCGGATCGAAGCAGCCGATCGGTTTTCGCGCTTGATGGGCTTGTCGGAGCCAGCCAATACCTTAACCGATCTCGGCGGACATCGGGATGCGGGTCTTAGCCAGCAGGATTTGGCGAAGCTCGACGAAAAAGTGCGTGAAACCCAACGGACGGGCAAAGATTTTGCCTTGCCGATGGCAATTGAAGGTTCGGACCGCAGGTTGCTGGTTATCGGCAGTATCGCGGATGCGGTTATTTATCCCAATGGCGCGGCCTTACTCTGGTTCTTTGATTCAACTGAGAGTCTGCGGGAACTGGAGCAAAAGACGCACGAGTCCGAAGAAGCGAAGGCCGCATTTGCCGCTCTCGCTGGCCTTATCGAGGCTGCGCCAATGCCTATGTGGCATCGCAGCCCTGATATGAAACTAAATTTCGTCAATCAAGCGTACGTGGAAGCCGTTGGCGCGAATGACGGGCTTCAGGTGGCAGAAGATGGAATCGAACTCATCGAACCCGAAGGCGGCAAGGATGCCGCGACATTCTCACGCGAAGCACAAACGACAGGCGAAAAATCCGAGCGCTCGGTGTCTGCCACGCTGGCGGGGAACAGGCGGCAATTAAGGGTTTTTGACATACCCCTTGGATCTTCCGGGGTGGCCGGACTTGCGATTGATATCCAGGAACTGACCGAGGCGCGGGCAGAGCTCCGGGAGATGTCGGACGCGCAGCGCGACCTGCTCAACATGATGTCGGCAGGCGTCGCGCAATTCAGCGCGGACCGTTCGTTAAGTTTTGCCAACTTGCCGTTTCAGCGGCTATTTGCATTTCGCGACCAATGGCTGGCCGAGAAGCCCGAATTTGCGCGTGTATTTGACCGGATGCGCGAAAATGGGAAATTGCCCGAGGTTCGGGATTTTCCCGCGTGGCGTGCGGAGCGTGAAAACTGGTTCCGAACAGCCGAGCCCAGTGAAGAAAACTGGCTATTGTCCGACGGCACCCACTTACGTGTTCTTGCGCAGCCCGTTCCTGATAGCGGCCTGCTGCTGATATTCGAAGACCGGACCGAACAGGCGCAACTCGCCAGTGCGCGTGATATCCTGCTGCGCGTGCGCACGGCGACCTTTGACAATCTGTTTGAAGGCATCGCTGTTTTTGCAGCGGACGGTCGGATCAGTATCTGGAACAGACTGTTTGCTGAAACCTGGGGATTGGACGACGCCGTTCTCATCAAACATCCGCGCCTTGATGAGCTATTGCCGCTTTTGGCGCAGCATCTGAAGAAACCGTCGCAAATTTCGATTATCGGCGAGTTGGTGCGGATGACGACGGCCAACCGCGAACAACGCCGGAGCAAGGCGACCTTTGCCGATGGCCGGCTGTTCCAGATCGCCACGATTCCTTTGCCCGATGGCAATGCGCTTTTTACGATGCTCGACATGTCCGACAGTATGAAAATGGAGCAAGCCTTGCGCGATCGCAACAAAGCTCTTCAAGAGGCCGACGGCATCAAGGCCAAGTTCCTTGCCAATATGAGTTACGAATTCCGGACACCACTGACGTCGATCAGCGGTTTTGCAGATCTTTTGAAAGCAGGTGTCGCAGGCGAGTTGAACGATCAGGCGTTGGAATATGTCGATGCAATCCTGACGTCGTCGCAGCGTCTGTCTGAGCAGATCAATACCGTCCTTGACTATAGCCAGAGCGAAGCAGGAGCCTTGCCGATTTCGCGACAGGATGTGGAAATCTCAACGATGCTCCGCGAAATTGCCGATGCGAAGCGCGAATTTGCCAAGGCCCAGTCGGTTTCCTTGGATGTACAATTGGCCGAAGCACAAGGGAATGCTTTGCTGGATCCGCAACGCATTGGACAGGCGGTGGATCATATCCTGGATAATGCCATTCGCCATCATCGGGCAAAAGGTGATGTCCTACTATTCGCGCGACGGGCAAACGGAAATCTGGAAATCATCGTGTCCGACAACGGCCCCGGTATAGAGGAAAATAGCCGCGACGGAACGTTCAACGACGACGGCAACATGCTGCGGGGCTTAGGATTGCCGTTGGCAAAGCAGATCATCGAAGCACACGGCGGGACTTTGACAGTTGAATCTCGACGTGGAGAAGGTACGACTGTTACGATATTGTTGCCCAATATATGATAATCGCAACCGAGGATAAAATGCGTGCATTTGGTGAGCGTCTTGCGACCCGGTTGCAGGTTGGTGACTGGGTCGCAGTGGATGGGCCATTGGGTGCGGGAAAGACTGTGCTATGTGCCGGGATATTGCATGGACTTGGGTTCACGGGAGAAGTTTCAAGCCCGTCTTACGCGATTGTCCATAGTTACGATCCGCCCGAAGTATCAATTGCCGTAGCGCATGCAGATTTGTATCGGCTGAATAATGTCGGCGAGTTGGAGGAACTCGGGCTGGCAGAAGAGCGCTCTGGAAGAATTACGCTGGTCGAATGGGCCGAGCGATCAGGACCGGGCTATACGAAGCCCAGCCATCATATTAGCATAAATCCAAAGAACGATGGCACCCGAGAAGTAATAATGAAAATGGACACGCATGACGCCAGCAACTGATATGACGCCGCCACCTGGTTTAGAGTCTTTCCTTCATGCATATGGTTGGTCTGATTGCGTTATCAGCCCGGTTGCGGGTGACGCGTCGTTCAGGCGCTATTTCCGTGTGACCTCGCAGAGTGGCGCGAAGGCGATCCTTATGGATGCGCCACCGCCGCACGAAGACCCGCTACCTTTTATCAATATTGCGGAATATCTGGCCAAGCATGGCTTTCGGGCACCCAGCATTTTTGCCAAGGATCTGTCACGCGGACTGGTGCTGATCGAAGACTTCGGCGACCAAAGGATGCGCGAGCATTTGGACGATTATCCTGGCGAGGAATTTGCGGTTTACAAACATGCGATCGACGTAATCGTTGACCTGTCTCGTCAAACTAGCGCCGAAATCGCTCCATATGATATGGCCGCTTACTTGCGCGAGGTGCGTTTGCTCACCGAATGGTATTTGCCTGCAATGGCGCTGCCGGTCGACCAAGACAGTTTTGACAATGTCTGGACAGACGCGCTTGTACCGGTTGCGCAGCATCAACAGGTGACGGTTTTGCGTGACTATCACGCGGAAAATATCATGCTGCTCGAAGATGGACAGCAGGGCCTCATCGATTTCCAAGACGCGCTGGTCGGGCACCCGGCTTATGATCTGGTTTCATTGCTGCAGGATGCACGGCGCGATGTTTCGCTAGAACTGGAACGGGCGATGCTGGAACATTATAAACAAAGCGCCCTGCCGGATAAGGATTTTGACCTGCATTATGCGTTGTTGGGCGCGCAGCGAAATACAAAGATAATCGGAATATTCACACGCCTTTGGAAGCGCGATGGAAAGGACCGATATTTGGCGCTTCTGCCGCGCATGTGGGGTCTACTGGAACGCGATCTGGCACATCCCGGCCTTGCTTCATTGAAAGACTGGTTCGACCGGAATATTCCGGCAGAGGTCCGCGCACAGTCGCCTTTGTCTGTCACGATGCATGAATAGACATGTCGATACCGCGATGATCATGGCGGCAGGCAAGGGCACCCGAATGATGCCGCTGACCGCCGACCGGCCAAAGCCGTTGATAGAAGTTGGCGGCGTGGCGTTGCTCGATCATGTTCTCGACCACTTGCGCGATGCCGGCGTCGGCAAGGTTGTTATCAACGCGCATTATCGGGCCAGCCAGGTCGAAGACCATATGGCGCGGAACGCCAACGATCTCGACGTCACTATTTCGGACGAACGAGACCTGTTGCTCGATACTGGCGGTGGCCTAGTTCGTGCGCTGCCGCTGATAACTGATGATCCGTTTCTGTGCGTCAATGCCGACAATTGGTGGACCGATGCTGGTGAGAATGCCTTTGCAAGGCTGATGCGCGCTTGGGACGGCGACATTATGGATGTCCTGATGTTGTTGGTGCCTTTTAACAACGCTTACAACACGCAAGGCCAGGGCGACTTTGATATGGCAAGCGACGGGCTACTCTCTCGCCGCCGCCCCGACGAGCAGGGCACTTTTGTGTGGACTGGCATACAAATGCTGTCCAAGCGGCTGATCGTGGATGCGCCGTCTGACGTCTTTTCAACAAATGTTTTTTGGGATCGAGCCATTGCGCAAGGCCGTTGCTTCGGGCTCGAACATAAAGGCCTTTGGTTCGATGTTGGCTATCCTGCCGCCATTACCGCTACCGAACAAAAACTGACGGAACATGTCGGAGACTGAACCGCGCCCGACGCGTGCGCGCGTTTTTAACGTGCCGCTTGGGGCGAATGTCAGTGATGCAACGGCTGTACATATTCTCGGCCGAGCGGGTAGCGACCCGCTGGCAATCACCAACATGGTCATGCTGCTCCCCAACAACCGTGCGATTAAAGCAATGACCGAAGCTTTCGTGCGGCAGGCATCGCCGGGGTTGTTGCTGCCGCGCATGGTAGCCGTCGGCGATCTGGCCCTGGACGAAGCGCTCGGACCTTTGCTTGATCCATTGGCGGAAAACGACGCAATTTGGCCAGTAATCAACGCCACGGCGCGCATCGTATTGCTGGCTGAGTTGGTAATGCAGAATCGGCCGACGGGACAAACGGTCTCGGCCGCCGAAGCACTGCGGTTGGCGCGAAAACTCGCAGAAATGATCGACGAACTTGAAATCGAGCAGGTCGACATAGACGTGATTGCCGATCTCAACGTCGAGGCCGACCTTGCCGAGCATTGGCAGCGATCTTACGGGCAAATTCAGAACATTCTGCCTGCTTTTCGAGCTGAACTTGCGCGCCGCAAGTTATTGGGTCCTGCCGAGCGTCGAAACCTTTTACTAGGCAAACTTGAGTCGCGGTTGCGGGACGCCCCAGCCAAATTCCCGATCATCGCCGCGGGGATAACAACATCCGCCCCTGCCGTTGTACGGTTGCTGCGACGGATAACCCGCATCGCTGATGGGATTGTTATTCTGCCGGGTGTTGACCTCGAAATGCGCAAAGCGGATTGGGATGCGCTGTCGGACCAGGATAAAGAGGATGGACAACCTCGGAAAAGACGCAATGTGGAGGTTCATCCACAGTTTCATCTAAAACTTCTGCTTGACCGCATGGGGATTAACCGTGACGAGGTCGAAAATATTGCGATGGCGGGCGTAATAGCCCAAACTAATGTTATAGCCGATATATTCTGTTTACCGGAGCAAAGCACAGCATGGCGCGATCTGCCCGCGGTGCGCAAACGCCTTGCTAACGTAAAATTGGCCGAAGCGAGCGACAGTGCCACTGAGGCCAAAATCATAGCGGTCCAAGTGCGCGCGGCACTCGAAAAGGCGGGCAAACGGGTCGCCGTCATCACACCGGACCGCGAGCTGGCGACGCGGGTTTCGTCGCAGTTGCGGCGCTGGGGCATTTCGGTCGATGACAGCGCGGGCCGACAGTTGCTTCAGACGCCGGAAGGCACGTTGATACTTGCCTTGGCTGAAGCGGTGGCCAACAGATTTGCCGCTACCAACATCTTGGAGATCGCCAAACATCCGTTGGTGAATGCCGGGGATCAACGGCTTGAGTGGTTGAAAAATGCGCGGTCCTTAGACCTAAAATTGCGAGGCCCAGCTGCAGGCGTCGGTCTCGTCGCAATCACCGACAAGCTGGCGAAAGATTTGCCCGATGATGACGCAATTCGAGCATGGTGGATCGATTTTTCGGGCCAGCTAACGGCACTTGAAAATATACCAAGGCCAAATCTGGCAATCATGCTTGATGCCATCCAGACAGTTGCGGGGGCGCTGACGAACGGCCAGATATGGAGGGGTAGCGCTGGGCGCGAATTGGCGCGGATCTGGGAAGATCTGAGCGCGTGTAACCTCTCCGCAATTCCGTTTTCAGACGGCGCATCTCTCCCGTCGATATTGAACGAATTGATGTCAGGCGCTGTCGTCCGTCCACCTTATGGCGGCCATCCCCGTGTCGCGATTTTCGGTTTGCTCGAGGCGCGGATGCAGCAGGCAAATATGATTATATGCGCCGGGCTTAACGAAACAACCTGGCCGCAAATCGCTCAACCCGATCCGTGGCTAGCGCCCGCAATTCGCAAGCATTTGGGGCTGGCGACGCTTGACCGGAATATCGGGCTGTCAGCGCATGATCTCGCGACTGCGTTGGGTTCAAGCGAAGTGTTGCTGACCCGCGCCAAAAGAGATCGTGGAGGTCCGACCGTCGCATCGCGCTTTTTGCTTCGGATCAAGGCGCTGCTTGGCGACCAGCTAGAGATAGATGATACATCTGGACGTCTGGCGGAATTACTCGACCGTCCGTCAGAAAAGCAGCATTTTGCTAGCAGGCCTGAACCTACACCGTCCTTGACGCAGCGTCAGGTAAAAATCTCGATTACCGATTTCGACCAACTCAAGTCCGATCCCTATTCTTTCTACGCCAAACGAATATTGGGGTTCAAGGTTCTGGATGCGGTTGACGCCGACCCCAGCCATGCATGGCGCGGCACTTTGGTGCATCAAATACTGCAAGACTGGTTTCAACAAGATGATTGCGCACCGGCAAGGCTGATCGCGCGCGCAGAGGATATGCTGAAAGACGGCGCGCTCGATCCGTTGCTTCGCACATTATGGCAGCCTCGCATCGCCGATGGTCTGCGCTGGATCGCGCTCGAGACCCAGCGCATGCGCTATGAAGATGGACGCCGCCTGTTGATCGCCGAGGAAAAGGGGCAAACCGAACTGCTCGGTGTGCCGATCAGCGGACGCGCCGACCGGATCGATGCGCTCGCGGATGGCAGCCTTGTCATCATCGATTACAAAACCGGGATGCCGCCCAAGCCCAAGCAGGTCAACGCAGGCTTTGCGCTGCAATTGGGGCTTGTCGGATTGATGGCGGAGCGCGGCGGTATCAAGGGCGTCAGCGGTGAAGCGATGAGGTTCGAATATTGGAGCCTAGCCAAGAACAAAGACCGCGCTTTCGGATATGTTTCGGTAGCAACGAGCACCAAGGCCAGCGACAAAAAGCATGCACCGGACGAGTTTGTCGCGTTCGTAACGGCGGAGGCAGAGGTCGCTTTAAGCAAATGGATATTGGGTTCGGTGCCGTTTACGGCCAAGCTTAACCCTGAATATTCCGATTATGCTGACTATGATCAGTTGATGCGACGGCAAGAATGGGATGGCCGTCAATCGATAACCGAGGCGGGCTTGGAATGAGGGACAAGGATAAAAGTCTGAAACCGCTTATCCTGTCGCAACTGCAGGCAGTGCAGCCAAGTGACAATATTTGGCTAAGCGCATCGGCAGGGACCGGCAAGACGCAAGTTTTGACTGCGCGTGTGATACGTTTGTTGCTGGAGGACGGTGTCGAGCCGGAAAATCTGCTGTGCATTACGTTTACCAAGGCGGGCGCGGCGGAAATGGCTGAGCGCATAAACCAGCTGCTGGCCTTATGGGTGCAGTTGGACGATCATGCGTTGTTCCGCGATTTGGAAGCGATCGGCGCAAAATCGGGGCCAGATGCGCGGCAACGGGCAAGCGAGTTATTTGCAAAGGTTCTCGACGCGCCCGGCGGCGGTTTGCAGATCATGACGATCCACAGTTTCTGCCAGTCCTTGCTTGGTAGCTTTCCCGAAGAGGCGGGGCTTGTACCCGGTTTCAAACCGATTGAGGGGCCCGAGCAGAAGGAGCTTCAACGGCAGGCGCTATCCGCGATGATTATCGCTGCAGAGAAGAGCGGCAACGAGGAATTGATAAAAAACCTCCAGAGCCTAAGCCTTGCGATGGGTGAAGATGCCGCCACCGCCTTTTTGCACAAATGCGCGGCTGTGCCCGATGTCATGGCTGAGATACCTGATGGGGAGGGCGCGTCGGTTTGGGCGCGGCGATTAGCCGAGGTAACTTTCGCGGGACCGCCGGAATTAATGCTTCAAAGCATGCTCACCGACGAGGAAATCAACGATGCTTCGATCCGGTCGATTGCTGAACAAAATTTGATCTGGTGCAAGGGCAAGGCGGACAGCCGCGGCGGAAAGCGGGCTCAGGCAATTTACGATTGGCTGGCACTTGATCCCGAGCAACGCGCGGCTAATTTTGCGATGCTTCATAGCTGCTGGTCAAATGCCAAGGGTGAACCCATGGTGTCGTCAAGCGCATATACGCCAGTCAACGATGCCTATGCCGCTCTGGCGCTTGAACTTTATCGTTGGACCAAATCGCTGACCGATCAACTCAATCGGGCCGCCTATGCCGACCGTTTGGCGAAGGCATTGCTTGTCGGAAAGGAATTTGCGCGCTTTTATTCGCAAGCGAAGCACGAACGCGGAGTTATCGATTTCGATGACATGATCCGGCGCACTGCGGCGTTGCTCGGTACAAGCCATATGTCGGAATGGGTGCGTTTCAAACTTGACCGGCAGATCGATCACATTTTGGTCGACGAATCGCAGGACACCAACAAAGCGCAGTGGGACATCATCGGCGCGCTGGCGGCGGATTTTTTCAGTGGAATGGGTCAGCATTCCGAGAGGAACCGGACCATCTTCTCGGTTGGCGATTTCAAGCAGGCGATTTACGGCTTCCAAGGCACCGCCCCCGAAAGATATCGCGAGGCTGGAAAGACGTTTTCGCAGCGTATCGAGGATGCGGGATCCGAACTGCGGCCGCTGACATTGTCGCAAAGTTTTCGGTCAACCGCCCCCATTCTCGATTTTGTCAACGCCGTCATCGAAACAACCGGAGCTGAGCAATTCGGGATCAGCGACGGTATCGAACCGCATTATAGCCAAAAACCCCAGGTCGGTTTGGTCGAACTGCTTGCACCTGTCGTTGCGGGTTCTGCGACAGGGGATCAGGCCGCAAACGACAATGATGAGGACGAAGAGAACTGGGTCAGCAACGAAAAGCGTCTCCTAGCCTCCAAACTTGCTGACCACGTAAAGGCATTGATAGAGGAACGCCCATGGCTTGCATCGCACGACCGGCATCTCGAACCCGGTGATATCATGTTCTTGTTGCGCAGCCGGGGCGAGCTCGCATCATTGCTGGTAGCCCAATTGCATGAACGCGGAGTACCCGTGGCCGGAATTGACCGATTGCGCCTCGCACAGCCTTTGGTGGTGCAGGATCTGCTCGCCGTCATCCGCTTTGTGTTGCAGCCTGACGATGATTTGAGTCTGGCCTGCATATTGGTCTCGCCGATTATTGGTTGGGAGCAAGACCGCCTGCTGCAATTCGGCTATCGCGGCAATCGGCAGGTAAGTCTGTGGCAGCATTTGCGCGAACAGGAGGCAATTGCCGCTGACATCGAACCCTTGCGCGCCGTGCTCGACAAGGCCGATTATATAACCGTGTATGATTTTCTCGAGGATATCTTGTCTGGGACAATCGGCGCGCGGCGGAAATTTGTGGCGCGGCTGGGGACAGAGGCGCTCGTTCCAATTGAAGAAATGCTCAACACCGCGCTCCAGTTTCAACAGCAGCAAGGGGGCGGGCTGCAGAGCTTTCTCGGATGGTTCGACCGCGGCGATATTGAAATCAAGCGCGAGGGCGAGGGCAGCGCGAACGAAGTGCGCGTGATGACCGTGCACGGTTCCAAGGGCCTGCAAGCGGCCGTCGTCGTTTTGGCCGATACCACATCCGACCCGGGCAAGAAGCCCGACCGAACAGCAGAACTTCTGATGGATGACGGCGGGCGAACGCCCTTGTTACCGATTCGAAGTTCCGAGCAATCGGGCCGCTTGGCTGAGATTGTCAAAATGCAGAAAGAGCGCGAGTTGCAGGAGCATAAACGTTTGCTCTACGTTGCTATCACCCGCGCCGAAGAACGGCTGATCATGGGCGGTTCGTTTGGCATCAGCCGCAAGGGTGAGGCTGCTGCTGACAGTTGGTTCGTGATGCTTGAACGCGGCATGATAGCTTTGGGTTGTAGTTGGAACGACGATACTCGCTGGGGCCAGGTCATGCGGCATATCGGCGAAAACGGCGTGACCGGATCGCCAAAAGTCACCAAACAAGCAGAGCCAGCACAATTTGCCGTTCAAATGGAACAGCCGACCTGGCTGCTTTCAAAAGCACCCGAAGAATCGCGCCCGCCGCGCCCGCTAGTGCCCTCGCGGCTGGATGATGATGACTTTGGCGATGCGCCTACCTCCAACGCGATGCGCGCCGCAGCGGAACGCGGCAAGCTGCTGCACGCCTTGTTCGAGCGGATCGCCGGCACCGCTTCACTGGATGCCGCTAAGGCTTGGCTGGATGTGACAGTGCGCGATCCCGCAATCGATAAAGCGCAACTTCTGAACTCTGTTCGTACGGTGCTCGAAACGCCAGAGTGGGCCGCATTTTTTGGCCCGGATGCAAGGGCCGAAGTGCCTTTGGCGGCATTGGTTGGGGAAACCGTTATTACGGGCAGGATCGATCGCTTAGTAGTCGAGCCGGGACTTGTAAGGTTTGTCGATTTCAAGACTGGTCGCTCGGTGCCGCAGGATGAGAATGGGGTAGCCAAACCCTATCTGCGGCAAATGGCGCATTATACCGCTGCGCTGCAAACTATCTTTCCGGACAGCAAAATTGAGGCATCGTTGCTGTTCACCCATGCGCCTCGCCTGCTTACCCTATCGGACGAAATATTGGCGGCGCACAAACCCGGCTCTTGAGCTGCCAAGCAAAACTATCGCCACGCCAGCTTGTTTTGCCTCGACCAGCGGCATACATTGTTAGTCAAGCAAAGGAGATTATTATGGCTACCACTTCAGTTGGCGACAGCGATTTCGACGCTCAGGTCCTTAAATCCAGCAGGCCCGTTCTGGTCGATTTCTGGGCAGAATGGTGCGGACCGTGTAAGATGATCGGGCCGAGCCTTGAGGAAATAAGCGAAGAATTGGGCGGACAGGTCGATATCGTGAAGCTCAATATCGACGAACATCCTGATACGCCTGCCAAATATGGCGTGCGCGGTATTCCAACGATGATCCTTTTCAAAAATGGCGAAATTGCCGACACTAAAGTCGGTGCAGCGCCAAAGGCGCAACTCAAAAGCTGGCTCGAAGCTGCGCTTTAACTTCGATAATCGGCGTTGATGCTGATATAGGCATGAGTGAGGTCGCACGTCCAAACGGTCGCGCGGCCATCGCCAAGGCCCAAATCAACGCCGATTTCGATATCTTGACCTTGCAAGTGCGCAGTCACGGGCGTTTCGTCATAGCCATCGACGGGCAAACCATCGCGCGCAACGATTGTCGTCCCGAAGCTTATCGATAATTTGTCACGATCCGCAGGTTCGCCCGCTTTTCCAACAGCCATGACAACACGGCCCCAGTTCGCGTCCTCGCCAGCAATCGCGGTCTTCACCAAAGGTGAGTTGGCGATGGCCAGCCCTACACGGCGCGCACTGTCGTCGCTCACAGCACCGATGACGCTGATTTGGATGAATTTCTGTGCACCTTCGCCATCGCGTACGACCAGATGCGCGAGCTGCCGGCAGATGTCGTTAAGTGCGGAGGCAAAGGCGTCCGCCCCAGTGTCTTTGAATGAACTTAGAGGGGCGTTATCTGCCTTGCCGGTTGCGAACGCCAGCACCGTGTCACTGGTCGAAGTGTCGCTGTCCACGGTAATGCAACTGAAGCTGGTTTGATTGGATGCAGACAGCAATTGCTGCAAAAAAGCCGCATCGACAGCCGCATCGGTAAAAATATAACCGAGCATCGTCGCCATGTCGGGCGCAATCATGCCCGAGCCTTTGATAATGCCGGTTAGATGCACCTTGCGGCCATCGACGATAGCGCTTGCAGTCGCGCCTTTTGCAAATGTGTCAGTGGTTCCAATGGTATTGGTCGCCTCTTCCCAATTGCATGGATGTGCGGTGAAGGCGCTGTCCAGCCCAGTTTCAGCTTTGTCTTTGGGAAGCGGTACGCCGATCACTCCCGTCGAGGACACAAAGATTTCGGATTTTGGGCAACCCAAATGCACCGCAACTTTAGCTGTGATCGCTTCAACCGCCTCACGCCCGCGATAGCCGGTAAATGCATTGCTATTGCCTGCGTTGACCACCAATGCACGCGCTTTGCCGCCCTTCAAATTTTCACGACATAATTCAACTTCTGACGAGCAACAGAGATTGCGCGTCGTTACGCCAGCGACTGTAGTACCTGCCGAAAGTTCGACAAATGTCAGATCACACCGCCCCCAGTCTTTGTAACCGGCGCGGGCAATACGCGGTGTTGCACCTGCGATGTCAGGCATGTGAGGAAAGGGAATTGCGAGTGGCGAAACAGCAGACACGGATATGACTTTCAAACAAGGAACAGGGTTTTGGTCTAAAAGGATTTTTGCGCGCGGACAATGGCGAGTGGGGCGTTTGCTTTCGGAGTGGACGAAAGCCGAGGTCATCCTTATATGGCCATTGTCATTCAAAGGCACCAAATGCGCATACTGATTTATCTTTTGGCAATGTTGACCGGATTTTCGGCCGCCGAAGCTGCGCGTCCGGTGTCATCAGCTCCGACACTGGTTGGCACAACGGTGGATGCGGCCTATGCGGTGGCATCCGTTAAAGTCTCCTCGCAAGCACAGGTTAGGCCCTTAATGGCCTTTCCGGCAATTACTTCGCAATCGGCTCGCGTAGAGAGTTGCCCGCCGCATTTGGTTGATTGTTCGACCACTCCGATTAAGCGGAACGATATCAACCACAGCTAGGCAACACCGCGTCATTTTCTGACGTCGACTTATTGCTCTGCCCGCGCGAAAACCATCGCGCATATTCTAATATAATTTAAGGAAATCCCATGCTCGGCTCCGTCGCCAAAGCTATATTCGGCTCGTCAAACGACCGTTACGTCAAATCGATCATGAAAACTGTCGCAAAAATCGGCGCGCTTGAAGATGAAATTGCGGCGTTCGACGATGAACGCCTGACCGCGCAGACACAGATTTTTCGTGATCGCCTAACCGCAGGCGAAACGCTCGATGACATTTTGCCTGAGGCCTTTGCGACTGTACGTGAAGCCTCGAAGCGCGTGATGGGTATGCGACATTTCGATGTGCAGATGGTTGGCGGAATCGTCCTTCATCGCGGTGAAATCGCTGAAATGCGGACCGGTGAAGGTAAAACACTTACCGAAACGCTGGCATGCTACCTCAACGCGCTTGAAGGCAAGGGCGTCCATGTTGTTACTGTGAACGACTATCTTGCTCGGCGTGATGCTGAATGGATGGGCCGTATTTATGGCTTTCTCGGACTGACGACTGGCGTGGTTGTACCCAATATTGCAGAGCACGAGCGCCGTGCGGCCTATGATTGTGACATTACCTATGCGACCAATAACGAACTCGGGTTCGATTATCTGCGCGATAATATGAAATACGAGCGCGCACAAATGGTGCAGCGCCCGTTCAATTTTGCGATTGTCGATGAAGTTGACTCAATTTTGGTCGACGAAGCGCGCACGCCGCTGATCATATCGGGGCCGACCGATGACAAGTCGGAACTGTACATGCAGGTGCACGCCATCGTTTTGCAATTGGATGAGACCGATTACGAAAAAGACGAAAAGAGCCGTAATGTCCTTCTGACCGAAGACGGCACCGAAAAAGCCGAACGATTGCTGGAGGCGGCAGGTTTGCTGCAAGGCTCCAACCTGTACGATTATGAAAACACGTTGGTCGTGCATCATCTCGACCAGGCGCTCAAAGCCAACACGATGTTTAAGCGCGACACCGATTATATCGTCAAGGACGGCAAGGTTATCATCATCGACGAATTCACCGGCCGTATGATGGACGGACGGCGCTGGTCGAACGGACTGCATCAGGCGGTCGAGGCCAAAGAAGGCGTCGAGATCGAGCCTGAAAACCAGACTCTGGCGACAATTACTTTCCAGAATTATTTCCGCATGTATCCGAAACTTTCGGGTATGACCGGGACAGCGGCAACAGAAGCCGGCGAATTCCACGAAATCTATAAGCTCAACGTTGTGGAAATTCCGACCAATGTTCCAGTAAGCCGGATCGACGAAGACGACCAGTTTTACAAGAATACGCAAGACAAATTTGGCGCGATTGCCAAGACGATCAAGGAAGCCAATGACCGCGGTCAGCCCGTTTTGGTTGGTACGGTTTCAATTGAGAAATCTGAATTGCTCTCTGAATTCCTCGAAAAGGAAGGCGTCAAGCATAGCGTATTGAATGCCCGGTTCCACGAGAGCGAAGCGCATATCGTAGCGCAGGCAGGCCGGTTGGGCAGTGTGACAATCGCCACAAACATGGCTGGTCGCGGGACCGACATCCAACTTGGCGGCAACTATGAATTCCGGCTTGAGGACGAGCTGCGTGCATTGACCGAAGGTCCCGAACGCGATGCAGCAGTCGAGGCTTTGAAGGCGGAAATTGCTGCGGAAAAAGCCAAGGTTATCGAAGCTGGCGGTCTGTTCGTGCTCGCCACTGAGCGCCATGAAAGCCGCCGCATCGACAATCAGCTCCGCGGTCGTTCAGGGCGTCAGGGCGACCCCGGCCTATCGCGTTTCTATCTTTCGCTAGACGATGATTTGCTGCGCATTTTTGGATCGGAGACATTGTTTTCGAAAATGATGAATTCTTCGCTTGAAGATGGCGAAGCGATCGGTGGCAAATGGCTCTCCAAAGCCATCGAAACTGCGCAGAAGAAGGTCGAAGCGCGCAACTACGATATCCGCAAACAGCTGGTCGAATATGACAATGTCATGAACGACCAGCGCAAGGTTATCTATGAACAACGCAGCGACATCATGGATGCGGAATCGGTGGACGACATCATCGAGGACATGCGCAACGACACCGTCAACATGCTCGTTGGCGAATTTTGCCCTGTCGGCACCTATCCAGAACAGTGGAATGTCGATGGGCTCAAGGCGAAATGCGCAGAAGTGTTGGGCCTTGCGCCCGACATCGATAGCTGGTTGCAGGAAGATGCAATCGAGCCAGAGATTGTGGAAACCCGCCTGGCAGACATGGCGACCGTCAAATTTAATGCCAAGGGTAAGGATCTTGACGAGACCATTTGGCGGCAGGTTGAGAAAAGCATATTGCTGCAAACGCTTGACCATCATTGGAAAGAGCATCTCTCGACGCTCGATGCGTTGCGTCAGGTCATCTACCTGCGCGCTTATGCCCAAAAGAACCCGATCAACGAATATAAGCAGGAAGCTTTTGGTCTGTTCGAACGGATGCTAGTTGCAATTCGCGAAGGCGTAACCAAAACCATTGCTACCAACGATTTCCGGGCAGAAGAGCAAATCGATTTGCCGGAATTGCCAGAGTTGCCTGATTTTCTGACGACGCATATCGATCCGTTTACCGGCGATGATGATAGCGACGATGTCGATGGCGGTTCTCTTGGATTAGTGACGACAAGGATGCCAAGCGCGACAAAGACCAATGATCCCTTTGCGGGAAATCCGGATATACGGCGGAACGACCCATGCCCGTGCGGTTCGGGACAAAAATATAAGCATTGTCACGGCGCTTACTGATTTGGTGATTAGGCGAGGGCGAAGATGATCTGGCTAACCGGTCTTTTCGCCCTCGTGGCATTAATATACGCTTCGGTCGGTTTTGGCGGGGGTTCGACGTACACAGCTCTGCTTGGGCTCTGGGGCGTGGATTACACGCTGATCCCGGTCATCGCATTATTATGCAATATCATTGTCGTTACGGGTGGTTCGATCCGTTTCGTGCGGGCAGGTTTGGTCAAATGGCCGCAGGTGGTGCCATTGCTCGTTGTGTCCGCGCCCTTAGCGTTTATCGGCGGTCTGGTGCCGCTGAAACAATGGCTGTTCCTGATGATCTTGGGCGGAGCATTGCTTTTGTCTGCGATTGCTCTGATCGCCCAGCCTGAAAAAATGGCGCAGCGCGCATTATCGAAAACGACGCTGCTTTGTTTATCAGGCGGTGTTGGATTGCTCGCCGGGCTGTCAGGGATCGGCGGAGGCATCTTCATGGCGCCGGTACTTCACCTTATCCGTTGGGATAATGCCAGAAGGATTGCCGCCTTCGCATCGCTCTACATATTGATCAATTCGATTACCGGTCTGGCCGGGCAAATCATCAAGGCTGGGCCGCAATCACTTTCAGATCCTACTGCGGAATATTGGCCCTTGCTGCTCGCCGTTTTGATTGGTGGCCAAATCGGTAGTTTTTTGGGGATGCGCTTGTTAACGCCGCGCCTGTTGCGCTCGCTAACCGCTTTGCTTGTCGGTTACGCGTCCATCCGCCTGCTGTGGCAGGGATGGGGATTGATGTAGCGGAAAAATGGCTCCCCGGGACGGA
>LNFM01003599.1_pt1 | contig 30220 bp, 29 predicted proteins | sample 596031 | NCBI WGS metagenome assembly LNFM01 (sample SAMN04254537, study PRJNA301005) | activated carbon metagenome | isolation source: dual media filters at the Ann Arbor, Michigan drinking water treatment plant | place: USA: Ann Arbor
GATGTCGTCCACGGTCCCGCCCTTCTCGATGAGAAACGCGATGCCCTGAATCGCCGTCGCCGCTTGCGGCCCGACGACGCGCATCCCGAGGATCCGCGAGGGCTCGTCCCTGGACACCAGGAGCTTCATGAACCCGTCCGTCGCACGCATCGCGATCGTCCGCGGAACGAGCTGATTCTGCAGCACCGCCACGCGATAGGGGATCTTTCGCTTGCGCGCCTCGAGCTCGTTGATCCCCACCGTCGCGACCTCGGGAGAGAGAAAGTAGATCGCCGACAGCGCGTCGTAGCGGATCTTGTGCGTGGGCGCAGAGAACATCTGCTCGACCGCGTGCCGGCCCTCGAGCTCGGCGACGTTGACGAGCGCGACGTCCGCGGTCACGTCCCCGGCGGCATGAATATGGGGGATCGACGACTGCGTGTCGGTCACGACGATCCCGCCGTTCTTGTCGAGCGTGACGCCGATCGCCTCGAGCCCGAGCCCCTTGGTGTTGGGCACGCGGCCGATCGACACGAGCGCTCGCTCGACGTGCACGGGCTCGCAGTGCTGCCCCTGGCGATCGCAGACGACGTAGCGCACGTGGTCTTCGAAGACCTCCAGCGACTGCAGCGACGACTCGCGGTGGATGTGAATCCCGATGCGCTCGAAGTTGCGCGAGATCGCCTCGGCGACGTCCTCGTCTTCGAAGGGCAAGATGCGGGGCTGCCGGTCGATGATGTTGACCTTGGTGTGGCCGAAATTCGCGAAGATCGTCGCGTACTCGCAGCCCACGACGCCGGCGCCGACGATCACCATGCTCTCGGGAAACTTCGGCAGGCGCTCGATGTGATCGCTGGTGACGACGCGCTTTCCGTCGACCACGACGCCGGGCGGAACCCTCGGGACCGAGCCGGTCGCCACGAGGAAGTTGTCCGCCGCGACCCGCTGAACCGCCCCTGATTCGTCAGTCACTTCGATTTCGTGTGCCGTGACGAAGCGCGCGGTCCCTCGCACGCGGGTGACCGAACCGCCGTGGGCGGCGGGCGTCGCGAAGTGGTCGAGCTGACGGTCGAGCTGGGCCCTTCGCTCGTCGATGGCCTCGTGCAGCGCTGCGATCACCGCGTCGTACGAGACGCTGACGTCCGTCGCGCAATAGCCACGGTCTTTGCGGCACACGCGAGCGTAGTCGTTGGACAGATGCCAGAGCGTCTTGGACGAGAGCGCGCCGTCCGCGAGGCCGCGGCCGCCAGGGCTGTCGCGCTCGACCAGGGCGACGCGCTTTCCGAGGTCCCAGGCGCGGCTCGCGGCGGCGAAGCCCGCAGGGCCGGCGCCGATCACACAGAGATCGAATCGTTGCACGGATCACTCCATCGGCCGTCACACGACGGGACGACCGGCGCCGACGATAGCAGAGAGGCGCGGCGGGACGCGAAGATCTAGAATAAGCGCACCACAATTCAATTTACCATGGATTTGCCCGGCACCGAGCGCCATCGAGCCACGCGTCTCACGCGTTGGACAATGCGTTTTCGACGGGCAGCTCTGGCGGCGGCAACGGGCCAGCAGGGCGCATTTCGACGCGACAGCTCCAGCGGAGTCCGGGACGGCCAGGGGACTCTCCGCAGGTGCAGTTCCAACGATGCATTCCGCAGCGAGGCGGCGGAGCGTTGGGCTCGCGGCTGAAGTTGCAGGGGACGTTTCCCGAGCACGTCTCGCCCGCGGTCGCGCACAGCGCGTCGCCGGGATCGTTCGACGCGCACTGCGCTGCTGTGACAACCGAGTCGCCTCCACCAGCGCCCACGGAGCCACCGCCTCCGCCGGTGCCGACGCCTCCGCTACCGACGGACGAACCGTCGGTCGCCGCGGAGCGACACCCTGTGACCAGCGCGAGCGCTTGAAGCACCGCGATCAACGAGATCGATCTCACCGGAGCGAGCTTACACTCCGCACTGGTCCCGACTGAACGCCGGCGTCGCCGTTCGGCGCGCCGTTGCCTCCGATCACCGAAGAGTCACTCGGGCTCGATGTCGATCCGCAGCGGAAATCCCTTCTCTCGGGCCGCGTCGATCAGCGCTTGCGCGTCGGGCACGAGCGCGTCGACGGGCCCTCGCGAAACCCAAGCGCGTCCCTCGCGATCCACTTCGGAAGCGATCTGCGCGGCGTCTTCTGCCGAAAAACCGTAGACGCTCTCGAGTTGATCGACGACGAATTCGACCGTCGACCAATCGTCGTTGAGCAACACAGCGCGCGCCTCGCCCCCATCGAGGACGCGCGGATCGATTACGACCTCGCTGCACGGTCGACCATGCACGATGTGCGCAAACACATCGGCCCGACAAACACCAGCGTCGATCAACACCAAGTCTGCGTGCTTTCTGCGCGGCGTCGCTTTGCGATAGGGACCTGCCTCGAGAGAGGGCGCACCGATCGCACGCGCGCGCTCGCCGAGCCGAAACCCATCGAGCTCGCGGTGTTGCGGACCAAACGCAAACGACGCGACGAAGGCGATCGACTCACGGCGCACGCACACCACGCCGCCGGTGCGATCGTAGAGCATCGCACGCAGGATTGGACACCAACGCGAGCCTGCACGATCGCTCGTGCTCGGCAGGGTTGCGACGAGGTCCTCTCGTAGCGCGGTCATCCACCGGTCGGGATCTCCGTCCTCGAGCGTGATCGCCTCGCGTACGAGCGGCACCGAACACGACGCCACCAGCAGGTGATCGATCGTCACGGTCTCGTGATGGAGCCGAGTTGCCTCCCGTCGCGCGAGCAGCAGCAGCTCTGCGAGGTCCCCGTCGGCGCGGCTTTGGAGCTCTCGCTCGACGATCCAGTGGTAGACCGAGTTGAACATGTACCCCGATCCCCCATTCGCTCACTCGGGCTCGTTGTCGAGCGAGCGAAGACCGTAGCGCTTGCACAGCTCGCGCAGGTGGTAGCGCGTGAGCCCCGCGGCGTTGGCGCTGCGGGTGATGTTGCCCTGGTGCCTCGCGAGGAGCGCCTTCAAGTACGCAGGCTCGAACGCTTCGAGCAAGCGAGCCTTCGCGTCTTTGAAGGGGAGCTGCGAGAGCCCCTCGTATCCGGTCGCCACGGTCCCCGGCGCCGCTGCGCCGGAGGGGGGCGCGGCGTCACCAGCAGCGCCATCGGCGCCCGTCGGATTGTTCGCGTTGTGCGCGCTGTGCGCGAGCACGGCTTCGGCGGTGGCCGCAGTGATGGGCGCGACCCCTGCGGGCGGAGTCTTCTCGACGGCTGCCGCAGGAAAGAGATCCCCCAGCGTGATCTCTGCTCCTTCGGCGAGGCTCGAGGCGCGCTCGATCACGTTGCGCAGCTCGCGTACGTTGCCCGGCCAGGGCTGCGACACGAGGCGAGCCATCGCGGCCGCGTCGAAGGCACGCGCGGTCACCGTGGGATTTCGCTCGCAGAATCGCTCGAGCAGCGCCGTCGCGATGAGCGGCACGTCCTCGCGACGCGTGCGCAGCGGAGGCAGCTCGACGCTCACCACCGCGAGTCGGTAGTACAAGTCCTCGCGAAAGAGCCCCTGGCTCACCATCTGTCGCAGGTCGCGGTTGGTCGCGGCGACCACGCGAACGTCGACCGGGATGGTCTTCTCGCCGCCCACGCGACGAATCTCGCGGTTCTCGAGGACGCGCAGCAGCTTGGCCTGCTGGTCCATCGGGAGCTCGCCGATTTCATCGAGAAAGACCGTGCCGCCCTGCGCTTGCTCGAACGAGCCGACGCGCCGATCGCTCGCCCCCGTGAACGATCCCCGCTCGTGCCCGAAGAGCACGCTCTCGACGAGCGTCTGCGGCATCGCCGAGCAGTCCTGCACCACGAGAGGGCCCTTGGCGCGCTTGCTGGTCTTGTGAATCGCGCGCGCGACGAGCTCTTTGCCCGTGCCCGTCTCGCCCGTGACGAGCACGGTCACGTCGCTCTGCGCGAGGCGCTCGAGCTGCGCGAACACCTGCCGCATCGAGACCGAGCGGCCCACCATGTCGAAGAAGCGATCGTCCTTCGAGAGCGGAACCTCGACGACGCCCTCGGCCGGAACGAGCTGAAGGGTGCTCGTTCCCATGCGCAGGCGCGTTCCGATCGGGACGACGGCTTCGCGAAGGCGCACCTCGCCGAGGTACATCCCGTTGGTGCTGCCGAGGTCGCGGACGATGAAGCCAGCCTCGTTGGCTTCGAACTCTGCGTGCGAGCCCGAGACGCTTCGGTCGTTGAGCTTGACCTCGCAGATCGCGGATCGACCCACGGTCACCCTGGGTTTTTCCAGCTCGAATGTCTTGCCTCGGTCGGGCCCATCGACGATGAGCACCCGCGCCTTGCGGAGCCTTCGCGCCGTCGCGCGGTCGCCGACGTACACCGTCTCGAAGCCGACGTTCTGTCCTGGCGGTGGCCCTCCGCCTTGGCCGCCGCCGGTCGTCACGATGGACCTCCCGCGGTGATCGACACGGTCTTCTCTGCGTTGCGCACGAGCGTCCCGATGGCGTCTGCGTACAGCGGCGTGCCTTCTTTCTGTCCGAACACGGCGTTGCCCGCGACGAAGCAGTCGGCGCCCGCGCGGCGCGCAGAGGCGATGGTGTCCGCGGTGATTCCTCCGTCGACCTGCAGGTCGATCGCGCGGCCCGTCTCGTCGATCATCGCGCGCAGCCGCTCGATCTTCGGCAACACCTGCGGGATGAACGCCTGCCCGCCGAAGCCGGGGTTGACGCTCATCACCAGCACCAAATCCACGCAGTGCATCACGTACTCGACCGCGCTCTCGGGCGTCGAAGGGTTGAGCACGACGCCCGCGCGCTTGCCCAGGGCGCGGATGGACTGCAAGGTCCGCTCGAGGTGCACGGTCGCCTCGGGGTGAACGCTGATCACGTCCGCGCCCGCGTCGGCGAAGTCCTTCACGTACCGCTCGGGCTCCATGATCATCAGGTGGCAGTCGACCGGGAGCTTCGTCGCGCGGCGAACGGCCCGCGCCACGAGGGGGCCGATCGTGATGTTCGGCACGAATCGCCCGTCCATCACGTCCACGTGAATCCAGTGGGCTCCGGCTCGTTCGACGGCGGCGACCTCCTCGGCGAGACGCCCGAAGTCCGCGCTCAAGATCGACGGCGCAATACGCACGCGCTGCATGGGGAACACTGTATCGCGAATCGACTCGCGTTGCGCTCCGTGTGTTGCGCTACCCTCCCCCTCCCAATCCGCGCATGGCGATCTATGGCATCGACCTCGGAACGACGTATTGCGCCGCGGCCTACGTCGCCGACGGAAGGACGCACGTCGTAGCCCTCGAACGAGGAGGGCGCACCCTCGCGTCGGTGGTCGTGTACGACACCTCGAGCGGCGTTCGCGCGATGGTGGGCAAATTTGCACGCGAGACGTACCGTCGCATCATCGGCACGGCCGACGAGCCGCCGCCGCACCTGCGGATCGTGCGCGGGGCGAAGAACACGATCGGCGTGCGAACGAGGGTTCCTGGCGGACCGCCGTGGGCCGTCGACAACCGAGAGCTTTGGTCGACCGACGTGTCCGCGACGATCCTGCGCGCGCTGGCCGAATTTGTTCGCACCGCGCCTGGAGCGCCCCCGATGGACGGCGTCGTGATCGCGCACCCGCAGCGCTTTCGCACACGAGAGAAGCTCGCCACCGCGCAGGCCGCGCAGATGGCCGGGCTCGTCGTGCGCGGAATGGTCACCGAGCCCGACGCCGCGGCGTGGGCGTACGGCCTGCACGACGCCAACGAGGCGGGCTCGCCCGTGCGGACCTTTCTCGTCTTCGATTTCGGCGGAGGGACGCTGGACGTCACCGTGATGCGCCGCGAGCGCGACGCGTCGGGAAAGGTCTCGATCCGCGCGGTCGACTCGTACGGCGTTCAGCTCGGAGGGCTCGCGATCGACGAGAAGGTCCGCGATCGACTGCTCGAGAAGTACTGCGCCATCGCTGGATACGAAGGCCTCTCGCTCGCGGACGTCAACGAGTCCACGCGCGAGCAGCTGCTCGACGTCGCCGAACAGGTGAAGGTCGAGCTCAACCAAGACCTGCGCGCGGAGGTCGCCCCGTGGGAGCGCTCGCGGCGCAAATGGCTCAGGCTCGAGTCGTCGCAGATTGTTGGGGACGATATTCAAGTCGAGGTCAAGCTCGGCGAGCTCTCCTCTTGGATCGCCGGCGACATCGACCGCGCCGTCGCCTGCGCGGACGAGGCGCTGCGCCGCGCGAGCCTGGGCTGGAGCGACATCGACCGGGTGCTGCTCACCGGAGGCAGCTCGCAGCTCTACGCGCTGCAAACTCGGATGAACGAGCGCGCGAGAGACAAAGTGCAGATCGTCTTCGACCAGAGCGAGCACCCGCTCAACCCGCAGACCATCGTGGCTTCGGGCGCGGCGATGTACGGCGCCGCCCTCGCGCAGAGCAGGCAGAGCGGGCTCGTCGAGATCCGCGGGGTGCTCCCGGACGCGTTCTCGGTGCGCGCGTACGCGCCGGATCCGAGAGAGCCCTCGGGCAGGCGCGCCGTGCTTCACACGCTGATCCCCGCGGGGACGCCCACGCCCTTTACGGGTCGGGCGAATTTCTACATGCGCGGCGGAGGCGACACGCTGCCGATCGACGTGTTCGAGGGCCGCTCGGAGCGCGAAGCGACGTCGGTGGGCACCTACACGTTTACCTTCGACCGCTCGATGCCCGACGGCGCGCCGGTCGAGGTCGAGCTCGACGTCGAGCCCAACGGTGTTTTGCTGCTGCGCGTTCGCGACCGAAGCACGGGAGCCGTACGCGAAGCGACGCTCAGCGAAGCGGGGCTGTACGGCGACGACGAGCTCGCGCAGCGCCGCGAGTGGCTGCGGGGCGTGCGCATCGAGGTCGATCGATAGAGGACCGAAAGAAGGTACTGTAAGCGAGCAAACCCAACGGGCGTTGTATCCGTCAAAGGGCTCCCATGGTGACTCGCCGCTCGCCGCTCGCGCTCTGCCTCGCGCTCACGCTGCTCTCGCCCGCTGCTTCGTCGCAGAATCAGCCGAGCGTTCCTGCGCCCCGTCGCTGTGAGGTGGTGGGAATCTGGACAACCGGCACCTGGGTCACCGACTTCAGCGCCGACGGCCGATGGCAGACCTACTACACGCGCGAGCAAGCCCGGCGCGCGTCACCCGCGATCCAGGGGACGTTTTCGGTCGACGGCAGCACGATGCACTTTCGCACCACCGACAACGTGTTTCGCTATCGCGTGACGCTCACGGGCAACGAGTGCGAGTCGATGCGCCTCGTGCTGATGGGCGACGATCGACAGCAACACGCTCCGGGCTACACGATCAACTTTCAACGCGTGCTCGAGGCACAACAGTGACGGACGTCACCCTGCGGTGGGCGCTGCTATCGCGCCGCCCCGTTGGAAGGAAGAAACGCCACGAGCAATCTCCTGGGAAAGATCCCGAGATCCTCGCGTTGCGTTTCGCCAACGGAAGGCGGCGCTGCTATAGACTGGCGATCCACGGGCTGTCGGCCGCGTTGGTCACAGGCCACACGGAGGTCAGCGCCTCGAGATACCGATCGAGCCCCGCGCGGTCGGCTCCGGCCCAGTAGCCCACGTCGAGCGCGCGCTCGAGGGCGATCGCGAGCGAGTCGCCGACGAGGCTGTGACGCTCGGCGCCCACGAGAAAGACCGCTCCCGAGTTGGGCTCGATCACCAGGACGCCGCGCGTCGCGACGGACTCAGCGTCGCGTTGCACCCAGCCGACAGCGATCGCCGACGCGAGCGACGGCGGCAATTGATCGCCGCGCGAGCGCAGCGCGAGGGTCTCTTGCTTGGCGTCGCTCGGCGTGAAGAACGACAGCGTCCGACCAAACGCTTGCTGCGCCGGAAGCGCGGGGTCGTACTCGGCCACCGCGTCGAGGGGCGAGGACCAGAGCGCCACCAGCGCCGCGGGGATCGGCGCGGACACGGCGTTGGCGATCGCGGTCAGCGCGCTCGCGGCGATCGGTCGAAACGCCGGTCGAACGGCGATCGAGTAGCCGCGCGGAGTCGTCGCGCGCTGAGCCTGCTCGTTGAGGAGCGCGACGAAGCGTTCGTGTCGTTCGCGCCAGGTCTTCATGTCGCTCATCGCGCAACCCTCGACAATCGTGCGCCGCTCGCGGACGGCTCGGTCGCAGATCGTGCCCCTCCCCCGCGACCAGCGCAGACAAGCGGCATCGATTGGAGTCGACGATGGTACAACGATCCTCGATGAGCGGCGCCACTCGAGCACGCACGGTCAGCGCATATCTCACGGGGTTTGCGATGACGGCGATCGGCGTCCTGCACTTCGTCGATCCAACCCCGTTCGAGCGGATCGTTCCCCCGTGGCTGCCCTGGCCGAAGGGGCTCGTGTACGCGTCGGGCGTGGCCGAGGTCGCCCTCGGTCTGGCGCTGTTTTCGCTGCGCACCCGACGGATGGCCGCCTGGGGGCTCGTCGCGCTGTACGTCGCGGTGTTTCCTGCAAATGTACACATGGCCCTGCATCGAGTGTCGCTCGTCGCAGGGCAGCCCCCGCCCCCAGACTGGGCCCTCTACGCGCGCCTACCCCTTCAGGCGCTGCTCATCGCCAACGCCGTGTGGCTCGCTCAGCGACACATGCCGACCAGGCAACGCTGACCCATCGGGCACACGTTGCCGCAGCGGCCGCAGTGCATCGCGCTGTCGAGGCGCACCTCGCAGCCGTTGGCGGCGTTGCCGTCGCAGTTGGCGAAGCCGAAGTTGCAGACCAGCCCGCAGCTGCCCGCGATGCAAGAGCCCCGTCCGTTGGCGCCGCCCGTGCAGCGGTTGCCGCAGCGGCCGCAGTTCTCTTCGCTCTCGTTGAGGTTGGTCTCGCACCCGGTGGCGTTTTGCATGTCGCAGTTGCCAAACCCCGTGAGGCACGAGTCCACCGTGCAGCGACCCATCATGCACGCCTCGACCGAGTTGGGCAGAAAGCACGTGTTGTTGCAGGCCCCGCAGTTGGCGACGCTGGTCTGCGTGTTGACGCAGGCCGAGCCGCAGCGGGTCGAGCCCATCGGGCACATCCCGACGCACATGCCCATCGAGCAGAGCGGCGTGGCGCCCGAGCAAGCTCGGCCGCACATCCCGCAGTTGGTCGGCGAGTCGAGCCGCACTTCGCAGCCGTCGTCCGCGCGCATGTTGCAGTCGGCGAAGCCGGCGGTGCACGCGTACGCGCAGCCCATCGCGCCGCACGAGGCGTTGGCGTTGTTGCGTCGGGTGCACGCGCGGCCACAAGCACCACAATTCAAGACCGTGTCCAGGCGCGTCTCGCAGCCGTTGGAGTTCATGCGGTCGCAGTCCGCGGTGCCCGCTGGGCACATCCCGCCGTCTCCGCCCATCATCGGGCGATCTGCGGTGACCACGTCCGTGGGCGTCGTCGGCGCGTCGCCTGGGATCACGTCCATGCCGGGACCAACCACGTCCATGCCGGGATCGACCACGTCGGTCCCGGGATCGACGACGTCGACGCCTGGATCCCCGTCCGCGGGCACCGCGCCGTCGCCGGACGAAGCGACGTCGGGCCGCTGCACGTTGTCTGGCAGAGCGCCGTCGCTGTTGTTGGTGGTGGGCGCGCCGCAGGCTGCGAGCGCGAAGATCGCCGCAGCGCCGAGCGCTGCGCGGAGACAGACAATATTCCGCATGATCAACGGGTATCAGAACACGACACGCTCTGTCGATTCTGCGCCACAACCCGCGCGTGACGGACTTCGACGACGGCGAAGGAGGGGTCCGCTGCGACTCGAGCGCGAGCAACCGCCGCGGATCGATCGGGCTTCCGCGGCCGTCGCGCGAGCGGTGTAGGATGATCCTCGTGGTCACCCCACTCGAGCTGCAATCGCGTTGGTACCAAGAGCTGCTCCCGCTCGACGGCGAGGTGATCGTCGACGTCGGCGCCAACGTGGGAGAGCTCTCGCGCTTCTTCGCCACCGCGAGCAGCCGAGAGCCCAACCGCGTGCTGTCGGTCGAGCCGCTCGTCGAAAACATCGTTGAAATCCAGGCAAAAATCGCCGCGCTGCCAGGCGCGTCCGAGCGATGGACGATCGCGCCAGTGGCCGTATCATCACGAGACCATAAGGTACGATTGCGTCTCGGACGGTCGGACGACGGCGACATGACGACGGCGCACAACAGCGTGGTGATCGAGCGAAGCGCGGCGAGGGCGGCGGACGAGCGCGAGGTCGAGGCCAGGACGCTGCGCGCGCTCTGCCCGGACGCGACGGTGATCAAGCTCGACATCGAGGGGCACGAGTACGCGGTGCTCGATCAGGCGTTGGACGAGCTCGGGTCCGTCAAAGCCTGGGCGATCGAGCTGCACATGACCGACAGGCGGCTGTCGGACACGATCGCGGCGCTGAGGTCCCGGGGATTTCGAGTCTTCGGCGCGGGTCGCCGGCGCAGCGACCCGAACGGGCCGTGGGTGACCGCGGAGGTTCCGCCCAACCTCGAGTGGGCGAACCTGCCGGTGGCCGCGACGCATCACGATGGGTCGGTATTCAAGATGCTGCACGTCGTCGCGAGAAGGGCCTGAGCGATGACCCTCGGAGTGCTGCTCGGAGGCGGAGGATTCTCGACGCGCGGCGCGCAGCGCTGGGTGCTCTCTCGGATCGACCTGGACCAGCTCGCCCCCGAGGTGATCACCTTCGCGATGGGGTTTCTGCCGCACGGATTCGCCTTTGATCCCGTACGCCCGCAGCGCGCGGCGCTCTTCGAGAAGAAGGGCACGGGCGCGTGCGTGATGGACGTGTCGACCGGAGCGATCGAGCGCGAGCTCTCGCCCAGCGGCGGCAGGCACTTCTACGGACACGGAGCTTTTTCGGGAGACGGCGCCCTCTTGTACGCGACGGAGGCGGGGCTCAGCGACGGCGCGCTCGGCGTCCTCGCGGTGCGCGACGGATCGACGCTCGAAGCCCTCGGAGCGCTGCCGACGCACGGACTGTCACCGCACGACTGCCTGCTGCTCGACGATCGAAAGACCATGGCGATCGCCAACGGCGGCGGCCCTTTCGGCGTGCGCGGCTCGTCTTTGCCGTCGGTGACCTTCGTCGAGGTCGCGTCGGGCAAGCTGCTCGATCGATTCGTATTGCCGAGCCCGCGGATCAACGCCGGACACCTCGCGGTCTCGAGCAACGGCGACGTCGTCGTCGCGAGCGCGCCGCGCGACGGCGTCGGCCCCGAAGAGCTGAGCGCCGGCGCGATCACGTTTCGTCCCACGAAATCAAAGAGCCCGATCGCCCACAGAGCGCCGCCGTCGGTGCTCGAACGAATCCTCGGCGAAACCCTGTCGGTCGCGCTCGACCAGACAGAGACACGCGCCCTCGCCACGCAGCCGCTCGGCGATCGCGTGACCGCGTGGGACGTCGCGACCGGTGCGTACCTCGGCGCGATCGAGCTCGTCGGCCCGCGCGGAATCGCGAGGACCTTGGACGGACAACACTTCGTCATCAGCCACAAGCGCGAGGGCACCGTGGTGGTGTCGCTCTTCGACGCATCGACGCTCGCTCCAACGGGACGCTCGGTCGCCCCGAGCTACACGACGGGCTCTCACCTCGTCGTGCGCGACTCGAGCGCGCGCTCACCGATCATCGATGGAGTCCGCTTCGCGCCCCGCGAGCGATCCTGACGCCGACACAGCGATGCGCGCTGCGCCGAGGGGCGCTCGTCGATCGCTCGTTGCGAGAGCCGCTCGTAGCGCTGACGCCGAACAGCACCGCGCCGGTCGCGACGAGCGCTCCGCCGACGACGTAGCCCGCGATCGAGAGCGGACCCACGGTGTCGAGCGTCGAGCGCTCGCTCGGGCACGCCTCGGTGCGAAGCCAGAACGCGAGCTGGGCGCGTCAGGAGTTTCTGTTCGATGTCCAGCCGCCCGGGCCGAGACCGCCAATCGACGCTGGGGCCGAAGAAGACGGCGGCGAGGCGGACTCGGGGCTCGCTGCGCCCGAGTCGGACATCGACGTGGCGCTGCGAGGACTCTCGGGCAACGTAGTCTCTACCCGCATGCGCGCCGAGCCCAACGAGCGCACGGCAGCGCCGGCACAATGCCGAGGAGCAGCAGGCGCCGCGACCGCCCCGATCCGGTGCTCCGTCGAGACGCACGGCGTCGCGCGGTTCGGCGCGTTTGCAGCGATGTTCGCGGCGCTGAGCGCGGTGGTCGCCCTGCGTCGCCGTCGATCGTAGACGGACCTTCAACGCAGCGTCGGCCAGCGGGTCCACCGATCGCCTTCGATGGCCCACACACAATCAAGCTGGTCCATCACTGCCTCGCTCTCTTCGGGCCAGAAGAAGGCCCAATCGCCCTGCTCGAGCGAGCTGCCTCGGTCGAGCTGAAAGAGCGCCTGGTTGGCGCTGTCGCCGAGGACCACGTTGGCGACGAGGTCCGCGGGGCTGATGGGTCGCGCGTTGAATCGGCCGCCGAAGAGGTAGACGCCCGGGCCGCGCAGGCCGCGCACGAGGCTCGCGACCGGGCCGAGCCACTCGCCGTCCGGGGCGACGAAGCGCTCGATGCGCTTGAGCACAGGGGTCGCGATGAACATCGCTGGCTCGAGCGCGGACAAGCGTTTGTCTGCGAAATGCGCGGGCAAAACCAGGCACGAGCCGATCGTGAGCTCGTCGCTCGGGTCGCCGTCGCGATACTCCATGAACGAGAGGCTCCCGCCCGCGTTGCGCACCGCGTCCTTCGACGACAGCCCGACGCGATCGGCGGCGTCGATCAACGTCGAGTACTGCTGGACCGAGCGCGCGTGCGACCGCGGGATCTGCTGAAGCGGCCACGGAACGCGCCCGAGGTGCCCGTCGTAGCCCATGAGCCCCGCGAACGAGAGCCGCGCGTCTGCGCCGACGAAGTGCTCCGCGATCTTCGCGAGGTCCTCGGCGCTCGACGCGCCTCCGCGGTGAAGCCCGATGTCGATCTCGACCGCGGCGCGGAGCACTTGATTGCATGTGCGAGCGACCTGCGCCAGCTCGCTCGCGGTGCGCGCGCTGTCTACGAGCCACCGGACACGCCCGACGCGCTCGGCTCCCAGCGCTTCGACGGCGCGCGCGACAGCGCGTGGAGGAAGCGGTTTTCCGAACAAAACGTCCGCGTCGGAGAAGCAATCGAAGAGCTCGAGCAGGTGGGCTGGGTGAAAGACCATGAAGCGCTCGGTCCCGAATCGCCCCGCGAGCCGCTCGAGCAACGGGATGCAGGGCAACGATTTGACCGCGAGGCGCACGGCGTGACCGCGAGGCCATAGGCTGCGCACGCGGTCGACGTTGGCGTCGATGCGCGCGAGGTCGAGCACGATCGCAGGGACCCCATCGGCTTCGCGATCGAGCCCTGCTTGCAGCCGCGAGAAGTATTCGTCGTGCGGAGCGTTGTCTCGAAAGGCACCCATCAGGTCGCAAGAGCGTATCGCAGCGACCCGTCGATCGCAGAGGACGCCGCGCGGATTCGAGCGGAAGCGGCGATCTCGCGCAACCGTGCGCGAGCGGGCTCTGCTGCTGCAACGATCGCGCGCACGGTGTAGAACAGCCGCGATGAAGAGCACACGTCGAGAGCTGTTGCAGTGGTTGCAGAACTGGGCCGCGCTTGCGGGCGTCGTCGCGCTCGCGCCGTCCGCGGTGGGCTGCGGCTCATCGAGCAGCACGACCGATAACAACGCAAACAGCGTTGGTGGCGGTACGAGCTCGGGAGGCGCGGCGAGCCCAGCGTCGAGCGCGTCGGCGGGCGCTGCGATTCCCAGGGCCAAGCCCGCGGCGTGGGACCCGATCGCGTTCAACCGTGACCGAGGCAACGCAGGGGCGATCCCCGAGTCGTATCGTGCGCAGATCAACGGCGCCGACGGCGCGACCGCGCACCTGGGAAAGCACCTCCCGTACGTCCCCGAGATGCCCGCGGGAGCGGTCGCCGCTGGGATGCTCGCGATCATGTGGGGGGACCCTGCGAAGGGGCACGCCAAGCACCCCAACGCTGCCCCGAGCGAGAGCAACCCCACGGGCCACTGGTACAACTGGATTCGCGTTCGCAAGGCCACCGACGACGAAGCCCAAGAGGCCGAGAGCCGCTTCTCGGGCTGGCCGGCCGCGGGCGCCGGCGACACCGGCCGCTACGCCGCGCGCGAAGGAACAGACCCCGCCGCCGACAGCGGAAAGAACACGGTCTACCTCGTCGCGCTGCCGCCGGACGTTCGCCCGGGCGACACGGTTCGCGTGTACGCGCACTGCCTCACGCACGGCGAGTACGTGGATTTTGTCACGATTCCCGCGCGCTGAAGAGCGATTTCGCCCACCTCGACGAACGTGACGAGGTTCATCCCCGCGCGATCGAACGAGACACCACGCGCTCGATGTCCGCGATGTACGCGGCGAGGCCCGAGCGAGCGCCGCGCTCGATCAACAGCTCCAGGGGCGTCTCGCGCCAGCACCGCGCGAAGCGATCGTTGAAGAGCGAGACGCCGCCGCTCGACGCAAAGAGCTTGCTCGCCACGCGCTTGGCGTCGCGCAGGTCGCCGGTGAGGTCGGACATGAGCCGATCGCTGTGCAGCGTGGGGTCGAAGCCGAGCTCGTCCCTCACGCGGGAGAGCGCGTCGCGTTCGGCGCTGTTTTCTACGACGAAACCGCTGATCACCCACGCCTCGGACTCGCGGTGGATCTCGGCGCACACCGTCGCGACGGGCTCGCTCGCGAGCCTCAACCCCTCGGCGAAGCGCAGGCCCTCGTCGGTCTCGCCGTCGGTGTCCGCAGAGATCACCAGGAGGTCCGGCGCGGGGTCCAGGGTCATCGCCGCGCGCGCTGCCTTGAAGGCCATCGCGGCCTTTCCGTGCGGAGCGATCCTGCGACCCGTGCTGAGCTCGCGCACCGCGATCGCGAGGCCAGCGGACTCGCAGCGACGATCGATCGCGCCCCGATCGGCCCAGTCGTAGTGGGGTTCGAGCCCGATCCACTCGCGCTGCGAGTCGACGATGGACCGGTCCCAGAGAGTGCGGATCCAGTCGTGCTCGGCGCGCTCGCGCACGACGCGATCGCAGAGGTCTCGCGCGAGCGCCGCGGACAGGTTGTCCTCTGCGCAAAGGAGCCATCGCCGAGCGGCGCGCGCTGCCATGGAGGGAGTGGTAGCACCTCGCGACGCGCTGCCTACCGTTTGCGGCGCGAGGCGTCTTTCTCGCGCTCGAGCATCCATGTAGAGAAGCTCCGGCAGGCAAAGGAGGCGCGTGATGGCAGACGAGGTGCTCTTTCGTGGATCGCGGTGGACGCTCGTGTCGAGAGAGGATCACTCGCGCGCGGGCGCGGAGCGAAGGCGCGAGGTGGTCGTGCACCCTGGGTCGGTCGTGATCCTTCCGCTCATCGACGCATCGCGCGTGGTGCTCATCGAGAATCACCGCGTCTCCGTCGGCCGCGCGCTCATCGAGCTCGCCGCCGGAACGCTCGCCCCCGACGAGCCCCCGCTCTCTGCCGCTCGCCGCGAGCTCATCGAAGAGACCGGCTACGACGCTGGACACATCGACGCGCTGACGAGCTTCTTCATCGGACCGGGCGTCACGGACGAGCGAATGCACGCGTTCGTCGCGCGCGACCTGCGGCCGGTCGGACAGCGGCTCGAGGACGACGAGCAGATCACCGTGCGCGAGCACACCCTGAGCGAGTGCCTCACGATGATCCGCGACGGTCGCATCGAGGACGCGAAGTCCATCGCGGTGCTCTTGTACTGGGCGCAGTTCGGCGGGCGCTGAGCGGGCCGCGGTCGGCCAGCACTACATGCTCTTTTTGTTCACGATGTTTCGCGTGACGAGCCCGTGGGCCATGGTGATGCCCGCGCGAAGCGCCGCCGCGCAGTGAAGGGCCTCGGTGAGGTGGTCCATCGTGAGCCCGATCGACATCGCCTGCTGCGTGTAGCTGTCGATGCAATACGGGCACTTTTCAGCGTGAGCGACGACGAAGCCCAACAGGAGCTTCTCTCGCTTGGTGAGCTTGCCCTCTTCGAAGGCAGCCCCGTAGTACTCCATGAATTTCTTCCACAGCTCGGGCGAGTGCTCGCCCATCGAGCCGAAGTGCGCGAGGTCCTTGTCGTCGAAATATGCGGCCATGACCGTGTATACGGCGCGGTCGTCGAGACCGCTACGGGCGCAAATCTGCGAGGACGTTCTTGGATCTGTCCCGCGACGACCTCATGGGAGCCCGCGCGTCGCCGTGGTATGGCCCCGCTCCTCGCAATGAGCGAAGTCAAACCACTCGACAACGGTCGCACGAAGACCGCGTCGTCGCTGACGATCGCGACGGTGGTCGGGAGCCTCTTGTTCGCGCCGGCCCTCTTGCTCGTGCACCTCGTGTCGCACAGCCAGCTCGCGCTCGCGCAAGCGGCGGACTCGCTTTCGGACTCGCTGGGCGGGATCGCGCTCGTATTCGCGCTCCGCGCGAGCGCGCGAGAAGCGGACGACGACCACCCGCTCGGCCACGGCAGCGCCGAGCCCATCGGCGCGCTCGTCGTCGCCATCCTCGTCGGGACGGTCTCGATCGAAGTCCTTCGCAGCGCGCTCACCGCGGCGCGCCCCCCCTCGCTCGACGGCGCGGTGCTCGGCGCGTTCGCGGGCAAGATCCTCTTCAAGAGCACGATCGCCGCGCTCGCGACGCGGGCGCTGAAGATGCAGCAAAACCCCGCGATCAACGCGCTTCGAACGGACGCCCTCAGCGACGTCCTCGTGTGCGCGCTCTCGATCGCGGGCACCCTGCTCGCGCGGGTGGGCTGGACGAAGATCGACTCGCTGCTCGCCGTCGCGGTCGTGGGCTACATCAGCATCTCGGCGATCCGCCTGGGCCGCGAGAACGTCGCGCTGCTCATGGGCAGCTCGGCCTCGGTCGAGCGTCGCGACGCGCTCCGCGCGATCACCAGCCAGGTCAAGGGCGTCGTGGCGATCGAGCGCATCGTGGCGACGTACTTCGGCAGCGCCCTTCACGTGCACGTCGAGCTCGTGGTGGAAAGGGCTCTTTCGCTGGTCGAAGCGCACGAGATCGGCCACGACGTCGAGCGCGCTCTCTTGCGCGAGAGCGACGTGTCGCGCGCCGTGGCGCACGTGGGCCCAGCGCCGTAGGGTCGCAAGAGTTCGATCTCCCCCTTCGCAGCGCGCGATGCTCGGGCTATGACCGCGGCGCATGGACACCGTGTTTCGACACACCGTCTCGCGAGACGCCACGCTGCGTGACGCGCTGTTGGCGCTCGAGCGCGGCAGCGGTGAGCTCGCGCTCGTCCTCGATGGAGCACGGCTCGCGGGGGTGCTCACCGACGGCGCCGTTCGCCGCGCGCTGCTCGACGGACACGCGCTCGACGCGCCGCTCGCCCCGTGGATCAACGAGCGGTGCGTCACGGTCTCGCCGGGAGCGGACCGCGCCGCGGTGCTCGAGCTCATGCGGACGCGCAGAATCCGCGCTGTTCCTGTGGTCGAAGAGGACAAGACGCTCGTGGGGCTGCACCTCTTGCAAGAGGCCCTCGGGCTGCCCAAGCGCGAGAGCTGGGCTGTTGTGATGTGCGGAGGCCGCGGCGCGAGGCTCGGCCCGCTCACCGACGCGATCCCCAAGCCCATGCTCACCGTCGCCGGGCGGCCCATCCTCGAGCGAATCGTGTTGTTGCTCGCAGGGCAGGGAGTCGAGCGCGTCTATCTCGCGGTTCACTACCTGGCCAACGTCATCGAACAGCACTTCGGCGACGGCTCGCAGCTCGGCGTCGACATCCGCTATCTCCGCGAAGAAAAGCCGCTCGGAACCGGGGGCGCCCTCTCTCTCTTGCCCGAAGCCCCGAGCGCCCCGCTCGTCGTGATGAACGGCGACCTCGTCACGCAGGCCCGCGTCGGCGACATGATCGATTGCCACGTCCATTCCAAGGCGCGCGCAACGATCGGGGTGCGCCGGTATCGTCACGTCGTTCCCTTCGGCTGCGTCGAGGTCGAAGACGGCCGCGTCGTGCGCATGGAAGAGAAGCCCGCCCTCACCAAGCTGGTCAACACCGGCCTGTACGTGCTCGACCCCGAGGTCGTCGCGCGGGTCCCGAAAGACACGGAGTTCGGCCTCCCGTCGCTGCTCGATCAGTGCATGGCGAAGGGCGAGCGCGTGCAGAGCTTCGAGATCGTCGACGACTGGATCGACGTCGGTCAGCGCGAGCGCTTGCTTCACGCTCGCGGAGAAGGCATGTAGCCCAACCATGGCCGCGCTCACTGGCTTCGAAGGACGCACGGTGCTCGTCACCGGGGCAGACGGCTTCATCGGCAGCCATTTGTGCGAGCGACTCGCCTCGCTCGGCGCGCACGTCCGCGCGTTTTGCCTCTACAATTCGCACGGATCGTGGGGCTGGCTCGACCAGGCGCCGGCCTCCGCCCGCAAGTCCCTCGACGTCAGGCTCGGCGACATCCGCGACGCGCGCTTCGTCGAGGACGCATGCAAGGGCGTCGACGCGGTGTTTCACCTGGCCGCGCTCATCGCGATCCCGTACTCGTACGCGGCGCCCGAGTCCTTCGTGGACACCAACGTGCGCGGGACGCTCAACGTGCTCGAGGCCGCCCGCCGCGCCAACGTCTCTCGCGTCGTGCACACCTCGACCAGCGAAGTGTACGGAACGCCCGCCCACACCCCCATCCGCGAGACCCACCCGCTCAACGCGCAGTCGCCGTACGCGGCCACCAAGGTCGCGGCAGACCAGCTCGCGCTCGCCTGGCAGTGCACCTACGGGACGCCCGTGGTCGTGCTGCGACCGTTCAACACCTACGGTCCACGGCAGAGCACGCGCGCGGTGTTGCCCACGATGCTCGCGCAGCTCGCCGCGGGACGCACACAGATTCAACTAGGCCGACTCGACACCAAGCGGGACCTCACGTTTGTGTCCGACACGGTCGAGGGCTTCGTGAAGGCCGCGCTCGCGCCGGACTGCGAGGGGCGCGTGGTGCAACTCGGGACCGGCCGCGCCGTCTCAGTGGGCGAGCTCTTCGAGATGGCCTGCAAAGTCACGAACACCCAGGCGACCGTCACCCAAGATCCCCGCCGCATGCGCCCCGACGCGAGCGAGGTGCTGGTGCTCGAGTCCGACCCGTCGCTCGCGAAGGAGCTGCTCGGGTGGACGCCGCAGGTCTCGCTCGAAGAAGGGCTCTCGCGCACCGCGGCGTTCGTGCGAGAGCACGCGGCGCTGTACCAACCTGATTTCTTGCACCTGTAATCAAACGACCCATGGCGCACATCGTCCACGTGATGACCGTCCCCGAATCGCTGGGATTTCTGCGGGGACAGGTCGCGTTCATGAAGTCCCGCGGGCACACCCTGTCGGTGGTTACGTCGCCGGGTGACGGGCTGCGTGAGTTTGGCGAGCGCGAGGGCGTCGAGACGTACGCCGTCGAGATGCCGCGCAAGATCACGCCCGGCAAGGACCTCGAGAGCGTCGCCAGGCTCACCGCGCAGCTCGCGAAGCTGTCGCCAGACATCGTCCACGCGCACACGCCCAAGGGCGGTCTGCTGGGGATGATGGCCGCGACCGCTGCCAGGGTTTCGCGCAGGATCTACCACATGCGCGGGCTGCCCATGGAGACCGCCCAGGGAGCGAAGCGCGCGCTGCTCGCCACGACAGAGCGAGTGTCCTGCGCCCTGGCGCACAAGGTCATCGCCGTGAGCCCGTCGCTGCGCGGCGCGGCGATCGAGCACCGGCTGTGTCCCGCCAGCAAGATCCGAGTCCTCGCCGGCGGCAGCGGAAACGGCGTCGACGCGTTTGGTCGCTTCGATCCGAGCAAGGTCGGGGTCGAGGCGCGCCTCGACGTGCGCCGCGAGCTCGGCGTCGAGCAAGACACCGTGCTCGTGGGCTTCGTCGGCAGGCTCGTGCGCGACAAGGGCGTGGTCGAGCTGGCCGAGGCGTGGAGCGAGGTTCGCAAGCGATTTTCCAATGCAAAGCTGATCGTAGTGGGGCCGTTCGAAGAGCGCGACCCCGTCCCCGACAGCGTTCGACGCGCGCTCGAAGAGGACCCCACCATCGTGCTCACCGGGTCGCGCAAGGACACACCCAGGCTGTACGCGGCGATGGACGTCGTCGTGTTGCCCACGTATCGCGAGGGATTTCCCAACGTGTTGCTCGAGGCAGGGTCGATGCAGAAGCCCGTCGTCTCGACGCGGGTGACAGGCTGCATCGACGCGGTCGACGACCAACGGACGGGCATCCTCGTGCCCGCGCGCGAGAGCCGCGCCCTGGCCGAAGCGATCTCTCGCTACGTCGATAGCGCAGAGCTGCGCGAGAAACACGGCCTCGCCGCGCGCGAACACGTGTGCGCCCGGTTCGACCGAGAGCGCATCTGGACCGAGCTCGACGCGCTCTACCGCGAGCTGATGCGGCGCTGACGAGGGGGACGGTCCTCAATAACTCAACTATTTGTCGTGGGTAGTTGAGTGATTGAGGACCGTCCCCGCTGCGGCAGTTCTGCTATTGTCCCGCGCCCGAAACGACCCCCCAATGAGCAAGAACTTCGCGATCACCGGCGTCGGCGGCTACATCGCGCCGAGACACCTTCGCGCGATTCGAGACACCGACAACCGTCTCGTCGCCGCGGTCGACACCAAGGACTCTGTCGGCGTCCTGGATCAATACAACTTCGACGTTCGCTTCTTCACCGAGGTCGAGCGCTTCGACAGGCACCTCGAGAAGCTCCGACGCGGCGCCGAGAGCGAGCGGGTGCACTACCTCACCGTCTGCTCGCCCAACTACCTGCACGACGCGCACTGCCGCTTGGGTCTGCGCGTCGGCGCCGACGTGATCTGCGAGAAGCCCCTCGTCATCAACCCGTGGAACCTCGAGCCGCTGCAAGAGCTCGAGGCCGAGACCGGCCACCGCATCTGGACCGTGCTTCAGCTTCGAGTCCACCCGAAGCTCGTCGAGCTTCGCGAGAAGCTCCTCGCTGAAAAGCCCGGAAAGCCCCACGACGTCGAGCTCACCTACATCACCTCGCGCGGCCACTGGTACGACGTCTCGTGGAAGGGTGACCCGTCCAAATCCGGGGGAATTCCCACGAACATCGGCATTCACTTCTTCGACCTGCTCGTCTGGCTCTTCGGCGGCGTCACCGACACGCGCGTGCACCTGTCAGACTCGCGCCGGATGGCCGGCTTCATCGGCCTCGAGCGCGCCAACGTGCGGTGGTTTCTCTCGGTCGAGCAGAAGGACCTGCCCTTCGTCCCCGAGCCGGGCAAGAAGACCACGTTTCGCTCGATCACCGTCGACGGCCACGAAATCGAGTTCTCCGAAGGATTCACGGACCTTCACACCGTCGTGTACCGCGAGATCCTCGCCGGTCGCGGGCACGGAATCGAAGCGGCTCGCGGCGCCGTCGAGCTCGCACACAAGCTGCGCACCGCAGAGGTCTCGTCGGTCGACGACAAGGCGCACCGCAAGCTCAAGGGCTGACCGCGTCGCCAGCGCCCTCGACGGTCGCTCGGTGCTCGGCGTCCACCGCAACCACGCTCGCCGAGTGCTCGCGCAGCTCGTCTCGGTGCGACACGACGATCACCGCGCGACGCGCGCTCTCTTCGCGAAGCAGCGCGCTCAACCGCGCGCGCCCCTCGCGGTCGAGCCACGCGTCCGGCTCGTCGAGCACCAGCACGAGCGGCTCGCTCACGAGCGCCCTGGCGAGCCCGACGCGCTGCCGTTGGCCTCGCGACAACGCCCCCAGCCGATGATCCAACGCGTGATCGATTCCCACGCGATCGAGCGCCCCACGCAGCGCTTCGTCGCTCGCCGCAGGAACCACCAACGCCATGTTCTCGCGGATCGAGAGCGACTCGATCAACGCTGGCTCCTGCCGCACGAACGCCACCTGCTCGCGCGCCACGTCCGCGCACGACACGCGCGCCCCCGATGACAGCTCGAACGACAGCGAGCCCTTCGACGGCGCGAGCATCGCGGTGATCGCCGCGACGAGCGTGGTCTTTCCCGCCCCGTTTGGCCCGGTGACCAGCAAGATCCCGCCGAGCGAGACCCGCAACCGCTCGGCGCGCAGCGCGACGTCCGCTCCGTACGAAAGCTCGAGCCCCTCGGAGCACAGCCACGACGGTCGCTCGGCGAGCCGCGTGCGCCCTTCGACCAGCGGCGCGTGCGCTCCGCGCAACACCTGATCGAGCCGCCGCAGCTCTTCGCTCGAGATCCACAGGTCGCTCGCCGCGCGAAGCGCGCCGTACCCCGCCGCCATCAACGTCACGAGCGCGGTGGCCGTCACGATCGACAGCGACGACCACTCGATCGCCCCGCGCCCCGCCGCCCGCACCGCCCACGGAGCGAGCCCGAACGCCGCTGCGATCACAGCCACCACGATGCCCACGCGCGAGAGGTCTCGCCGCAGCTCGAGCGCGTCGTCTGCCGCGCACCACCCGCGAACCGCCTCGCGAACGTGCGCTACGTACGCGTCGTGAGCGATCGCTCCGCGGATCTCGCTGCCGCCACGAAGGGCTGCAGACAGCCACAGCACCGCCCGCTGCCGCGCGTCGAGCGCGCCCGCGGCCCGAGCGCCGAGCGCGTGCGTCGAGACGAGCAAGACGAGCCCCGCCGCCGCCAGCAGCGCGAGCAGCAACGCGGTCAAGAGAGCGCCCAGCGCCGAGCCGATCATCGCGAGACAAAGCGCGATCGCGACGGTGGTTCCCACGACCGAGGGGAGCGAGGTCGACAGGGCGTACTCCGCGATATGCGCGCTCCAGAACGCCGCCTCTCCGTCGGACTCGGCGACCGCATGCAGCGGGCGCCGCAGGCACTGGCGCGCGGACCGCTCGAGCGCCGATCGACGAAGCACCGCGCGCGCGCGATGGTTGGCGACGAGCCGCAGCGGCGCGAGCAGAACACCCCCAACCAGCGCCGCCCACGCAGGCGCGCCCGCCGCGACGAGCAACGGAGCCTGCACCCACCACGCGGTGTGCAACAAGGCGACGAGCGCGAGGCGCGAAGACGACTCGCTGCCGAGCGCCCAGACGAGCGCCCGACCCGCGTGCGATGAAGACGCTCGACCGCTCTGCTCGTCGGCAGCGTCGGCGCTGCGCTCGTGGCGGACTGTCAACGCGCGGGCCTCGTCTCGGCGAGGATACGACGCGCGGTCGCAACCGGGTGATCGAGCGCGTCGCGACCGAGCCCTACGTGAAAGGCGCGCGCCCCGTTGGTCAGCGCCGCGAGCAGCGCCAGGTTTTCATCGCGGTGACGGATTCCGTCCACCAGGGCGAGGGCGCTCGATTCGATGAGCGCTCCCATGGCCTCGGCCGAGGTCACCGGCCGCACTTCGCTCTGCGCTCGAGGCTCGACGCGCGGAAGCAAGATCGACGTCGGCCCTGCGAAATCCCTGCAAAATCCACCAGGAAACGCGCGACTCGGATCGAGCGCGAGCTTTCCTCCGATGCCCTCGGCCCGCTCGGCGAGTGACAGCACGCCCTCGATCGCGGTCGCCGTCGCGAGCGCGACGTGAAACGTCCTCGGATATGCGCACAGCTCGACGCCATGAACTGCAGGTCCGCGAGGGGCCTCGCCGTGAGCCCGTCGCACGAGCACCCGATCGTCGCCGAGGTAGCGCCCGCCCGCCGCGAGCATCATGAGCGCGCACGAGCTCTTGCCCGCCCCTGCGTGCCCGACGATCAACCTCGCAGAGTCGCCGTCGCGAACGGCCGCGGCGTGCAGCTCGAAGAGCCCGCGCTCGCGCAGATACAAGCACAGCGACGCGTGCAACAGCCCGTGCGTCGACACGGCTACCGCCCCGCGATCGTCCACGAAGACGTCCGCTGTGATCGACCTGTCTTGCAGGTCGATGATCGAGCGCGAGCGCGCGTCGGACAACCCATACGCGAGCCCGTCGTCGCGAACGTACCCCTGGATCACGCCGAAGAAGAAGCGAGGCTCCCACCGCTGCGCGTCACCAGCGAACGGGGCGCCGATCGGCTCGCGACTCGACGCGACGCGCACCGCGAGCGCGCCCTGGCTCGCTTCGGACGCGCACAGCGAGGGCTCGTCGAAGTGCGCGAGCATCGATGACAGAGAGCGCTCCCACGACGGACCCACATAATCAACAACGACGCCGTGCAGATCGACGCGGCGCGACTGGGTCGTGATCATCGGGCGATGGGAAGGCTCTTCTTCCACGCGCCGCGCCAGCGGTCGCGGCTCGCTCCGGGGCCGGCGACGCCGTCCTCGGTCCAGTGGGGCTTTCCGAAATCCGCGAGGCAATAGTTGCAGGGAAAGAGATCCCACTCGCCGTCGAGCTCGCCCGCTTCGGCGCGATCGAGCTTTCGCGTCTGAGCGTCGTGGATCACCGTGAGCAGCCGTCGGTGCGCCTTGGCGAGCGGCTCTTCACGCAGGTCTCCCGCGCGATCGCTGCGCGACCCTGGCTCTTGCGGAACGCCCGCGTGCTGGCAACACAACGTCAGCTCTCCCTCGACGTTGATGTGCAGCTGTTGCTGCGCAAACGCCTGACACGTGTAGATCGGCTGCGCGTGAAAGTACCCCTCGGGGTGCGTCACTGGCAGCCGCAGCGTGTCGGCGAGGCGCTGAACGCGATCCATCACCGCGCGCCACTCGGCCGCCGTGAGGTAGAGCTCTTTGTCGAGATAGGTCCCCGTCGGCTGCGTCATCGAAAACGACAGCCGCGTCGCCCCGAGCTGCGAGGCCAGAAGCCCCAGCGGCTCGACCTGGTGCTGGTTCTTCGCGTGCACTGCGCACTGCAACACGAACGGAAGTCCGCGGGCCGTGCATTGGTTCACCGCGGTCATGACCGAGAGGAAGCTGCCCTTGCCGCGGATGCCGTCGTGCGTGGCCTCGTCGGCGCCGTCGAGGCTCAAGGTCACCGACGTCATCGCGGCGCGGCGCGAGGGCTTCTCGCGAAACTGCTCGAACAGCCACTGCATGTTGTGGCCGTTCGAGACCATGTGCCACGTGTATCCGAGCTCGACCGCGACATCGACGATCGCCATGAACTCGGGGTGCAGCGTGGGCTCGCCGCCGGTGAACGCGGTGTGCGTCGCGCGATAGACGCGCTTTCCCTCGATGAGCGCGCGACGGACCACGTCGATCGAGAGGTCCTTCGGCTTCAGCTCAGGATCGCGGAGACAGTGCTGGCAATCGAGCTGGCACCGGTCAGTGATGTGGAAGGTGATCCACTCGACGGCCATAGTTCAGCTTCGATGCGCGAGCGAGCGAGATCGCTCAGTTCATCATGCTGATTACGCCGACGCTCATCGCGCCCATGCCCGATAGCAAGGTGACGCGGGCGACGGGCTGGCGCTTCTCGATGCGCGGCGGAGCGTACGGGCGACGAGCCTTCTCGCGCGGCTGCGCGTCGCTGGTGAGGGAGGGCTCTGCTTCGTTGTGGTTCTTCATGATGAACGTGACTGCGATCGTCGCGATGGTCGCGATCGTTGCGATGGTTGAGACCGAAGGCGTTGACTCTATCGTTGCGCGGGTCGGAACGGCGGTTCACGACCGCATCGCCGCTCAGGGGTTCGAGGGCGTCGCGGTGAGCACGTAGAACGCGCCCGCGCCGGGACAGGCCACCGGGTGGACAGGGAGCAGGTTGACGTTGTTGTGAGAAATCTGAGCGATCTGCGTCGCGCTCGGGCCACGAACGCCGGCGGTCGCGCTGTTTCCGCGCGTCGCGTTGCTCGACGAGCAGTTCGCCGCCGACGCGGACCAACGGTGATAGAGCATCCACACTCTGTCCGTGCCCTCTTGAAACACCGCGGAGAACGTCAGTCGCGTGCCAGCCGATCCGCTGATGTTCACGTTCTTCCAGGTGATCACGAAGCGGCGGTTCGGGGCCGAGCTCGTCGAATCGAGAGCCGCACACACCTCTCCGGGTCCGCCGTTCGACAGCAGATTGTCCCAGAAGCTGAAGTACGTGTAGTCCGACACGCTCCCACCGCTGAGCGCGGCGTTGGTTCCCGTTGCGACGCCGGTCAGACTCACGGTCCCAGCCGACGAAACCTCGATCCCGCCGCCCCAGGTGTCCGGATCGGTCGCGACATCGTACACAGCAAACGGAAACGGGATGGTCGTGGTCGCGGTGGTAAACGCGCCTTGATTCGAAAAGAGCTGCGATCCGGTCGCGAGACACGCGTCGCGCCAGGCTGGCGTGTTGTCGTTCCACGTCGCGTTCGCCGCGGTCGTGTTGTTCGCTGCGGTGATGGTGTTGCGCGCGGACGCCGTGTACGTCGTGCGGGTGTAGGTTCCCCAGATTTTGACGGTGAAGTCGAAGTCCGCGGTGTAGTCGAACTTCCACGCGACCGCGTTGCTGTTGCCAGACTGCCCGGTGGGGTTGAGGGCGTTGTAGTTCCACCCGCCGGCCGTGCCAGCCGAGGAGGGATAGCCTGTCCCGAGAGCGTCGGGGTTGTTGATGGTCGCGCCCGTCATGTCGAGGAGCTCGACGCGGACGTTCTCGATCAACCGTGTGCTGTCGTTGGTCACCGTCACGACCGCGCAGGTCTGCCCGACGTTGCAGGTGTCACCACCGTTGAACGTCAACGGCGTGCCCGAAGGAACGATCGTCGTGCCGTTGTCCTCGAGGCTCACCGTGTTCGACGCCAGACCGACATAGCCGCCGAGCGGCCGGCCGCCCGAGGGCCCCTCTTCTTGCCGTGGCTCGAACGTGATCCGACCGGTCGCCCGCGAGAAACGACCCACCAATTCAACCAACGGTCGCGGCTGCCTCGCCGACGCGATCCGCGACGCGTTGATCCGCGACCCTGCCGCCCCCAGGTCCAGCGAAATCCCTCGACGAGCCGCCTCGGCGAAGTCTTCTGGCGTGGGAGTACCGCAACCAGAAAACGCCAGGCCCACGAGCGTGAGCGAGAGGGCAAGAGATCGAGTGTTGTTCATAGCTGTCCTCGAGTCGATCAGAGCTGTGTTGAGGTCGCGCAGCGCGCCACCAAGCCGCTCATAAAAGCGTAGGCGACGAAAATCTACCAGCCGCCTGCCCCTCGATCAAGCCCGACATCCCCGCGCTCCTCTGCGAAAGCCGTGGAATTGTCAGACAAATCGTTGGGCCTATGGAGGGTTTGTTGCGCGGCGGTCAGCGTTCATTCAACGGCAGGATGGTCGATCCACGGCGCGCTGTCGGCGCTATACACACCTTCAGTGTCGGTCTCGCTGCACGCTACGTATTTCGCCGGTCGCCTCGCGACCACGCTGGGCTATGCGCGCATGCCGCTCGATGTCCTCTTGCGCCGAATCGCCGCGAAAAGCCCCCTCGAAGCGAGTCGACGCGCCGCCGCGCAGCTCGCTCCCGTGGTCGTTCGATGCGAGGCGCTCTCGAGCCGAAGCAGGCTCCTGCCTGACACCTGCCTGTACCGCGCCCTCGCTCGCTTCGCGCTCTTGCGGTCGCGCGGAGCGGACGCGACGTTCGTCCTGGCGCTCCCCTCGGGCGGCAGAGGGGACGGTCACGCCTGGGTCGAGGTCGACGGAGCGCCATGGCTCGAAGACGAAGACCTCTCGTCGATGCACGTCACGTTCTGCTATCCACCCGCCCCCGCGCGAACGTTTGCGAACCCCGCGCAACGGAGAGCACCGTGATCGAAGCCACAGAGAAGCTCCACGCCAATCCTCGCTGTCTGCTCACAGAGCTCGAGGACAACACAGGTGTGCTCCTCCACCTGGACACCAAGTTCTATTTCACCCTCAACGACACCGGCGTGTTCTTGTGGAAGCTGCTCTCGGGCGAGGCCCGCTCGGCCGAAGACCTCGCGGACAAGCTCACCGAAGAGTTCGAAGTGACCCGCGACGACGCGCTCGACCACGTCCGCGCGCTGCTCGATGACCTACACGCCAATCGCCTCATCGAGCGCCGCTGACGCCCCAGAGCGCGTCGGGAGATCGTTTGTGACGGCTTACGCCCTCGCTCTCTCCCCAGCCTTGACGTCACCGTACCGAAGTACGGCTTGGTCGTTCGCTGCGGGCGCGCTCGCCACAAACGGTCTCCGGACGCGCTCTAGCCGTCACCGGTGCGGGACAAGCAACGCGTGCGGAAAGGGCGCCTCGGCGAACTGCTGCACGGCGTAGCCCGCGCGGTGCGCCATCGACTGCACTTCGCTCTCGGTAAACGCGTACACAAACCCCCCGCCCGCTTCGTACGCGAGCCCCTCGGGGATCGATCGATTGTGCGCGCCGGCCTTCGCGAAGGCTCCCCGCAACAGCGCCCGAAGCCGCTCGGTCTTCGCCTTGGGGGCGGTCGCCGAGCGCTCGGGGCGCAAAAAGAAGCTCGTGATCACCGGCGCCGTCGGCGCGAGCGCCCGAACGCTCTCGAGCAGCTCGACCCGCTCGCGATCCTCGAGCACGTGCGTGATGCTCCCCCACCCGAGCACCACGAGCGCGTACGGCCCTTCTTCGCGCAGCGCAGCCAGCGGTCCCTCGCCTCGAACGGCCTGCGAAAGATCCGCGAAGACGCCGTTGTACACGCGCGCTCCGAGGCTCGTCGCGACCTGCTCGGCGCCGCGACGAAGCACCGGGTTGGGCTCGAACGCGCGCACGTCGTAGCCGCGCTCGCAGAGCCCCTTGACCTCGCGCCCGCCGCCCGCCGCGGCGAGCAACACGCGACCCGACCGCGGAACCTCGGGACGATCGAGCAGCGATTGCTCCCACGAAAAGAGCCCTCGCTCGAAGGTCGCCCCGCCCGGCAGATACGCCTCTTGGGCCTCGTACGCGCGCTGGATCACCGAGGCTCGATCGCTGGGATCGACGTAGGCGAAGAGCAGCTCTTCGCGCAACACCTCGTAGCCGTGGTACGCGTACCAGGCGACTCGATCAGCGCGCTGCAGCGCGCGCACCCACAACGGGACGGCCATCGTCAGCGATGGTAGCAACGAGCGGTCGTGACATTCACGAACAACGCCTCCGCGTACGTCGACCTCCGCGGGCGAGTCATCGACCCGCACGCGATCGTCGCGATCCACAGCCGCGCGCTCTTCGCGCTCCGAGCGTTGCTCGAAGCGACCGCCACACGAGGGATCCTCGTGGCCCCCGTCAAAGGAGCGCTCACCGCGCGATGGCTCTACCGCTCGGTCAGCGAGCGACCCATCAGCGACGTCGATCTGCGCGTCGAGGCTTCATCGCTGCCCGAGCTATCGTCGATCGCCCAGCAAAATCACTGGAAAATCATCAAACAAGACCCCATCTACCGCGCGCTCGAGCTCGAGGTCGAGGGCGTCTCGTTCGACATCGAGACGCACTTCGGCGCCCCGGGAATGTCCGCGCTCGCCGTCGAGGCGGCCCTCGCCCGAGGATCGCGCACCGACGCGCTCCTCGGCGCGCCCTACTGTCGGCTCGCACTTTGTGACCACGCCCTATTGCTCGCGCTCAACGTGCTCAAAGACCGCGTCGGACAGTGCGCTCCGTGGGCGATCGAAGACCTCGTGCGCGTCGCGAGAGACCCCGCGTTCGACCCGCGCGCGATGGCGACGCTCGCGTGGAGCGCAGCGAACGCGTCGGCGCTCTCGGCGATCGCGTCGTGGCTCGACGAGACCCGCGAGGCGCCGCAGTGGGGCAGCGTCGCGCGGGCGCTCGGCGCCGTTCCCCGCGCGGGATACGCGGCGCGCGTGCGAGAGAAGCTCGCGCAGCCCAACGCAGACTCGACGCTCGAGCGCGCCGAGCGCAGGCTGCTCAGCCGCGCTGCGTCCGACCGCCCCGAGCAGCGACTCTACGCCGTGGCCACCATGGCTCGCTGGGCGACGAGCAACGCCCTCTATCGAACCATCCCCCGCGCGCGGTAGATCCAGTACCCCGCGCGCTCTCGGATCGCGCGCTCGCTGACCCGCAAAAACTCTGCCCTCGGCAGCCACGATCCGCTCCTGCGCGCGGGACTGTACGAGCGCCGATCGACGAAGACCCAGTCGACCTCGAGCCCCGCGGCGCGATAGCAGCCCATCGCCCTGCGCCCGTGAAACGCGCTCGTCACGGCGACGATCCGCCGCCACCCCCTCGCTCGCGCGAAGGCCAGCGATTGCGTCGCGTTCTCCCAGGTGTTTTGCGCGCGATCGTCGACGATGAGCCGCGCCCGATCGACGCCCCAACGCTCGAGCGTCCGCGCCAGGACGCGCGCTTCGACCACGTCCGTCGGACGGGCCGCCGGGCTCCCTCCCGAGAGCAGCGCCTCGCGCGCCTGGTTTTCACGCAGGATTCTCAGGGTCTCGTGCAGCCGCTCGACGTTGTCGTTGAACATCGGCTGCGTCTCGGGGCCGCTCATCGCCTGCTCCTCGACGACGCCGCCGAGCAAGATCACCGCGTCGTAGGGGGCGTTGCTCCCGCCG
>LNFM01005016.1_pt1 | contig 30216 bp, 30 predicted proteins | sample 596031 | NCBI WGS metagenome assembly LNFM01 (sample SAMN04254537, study PRJNA301005) | activated carbon metagenome | isolation source: dual media filters at the Ann Arbor, Michigan drinking water treatment plant | place: USA: Ann Arbor
GTAGGCACGCTCGCAGATCTCGATCTTGCGCGCATAGGTGTCGGCCTGGCCCTTCTCGTCGAAGGCCATCACCACGGTGGCCGCGCCGTAGCGCTTGATCAGCCGGGCCTGGCGTTTGAATTCCTCCACGCCCTCCTTCATGGAGATGGAGTTCACGATGCCCTTGCCCTGGATGCAGCGCAGGCCGGCCTCGATCACGCTCCACTTGGAGGAATCGATCATGATGGGCACGCGGGCGATGTCGGGCTCGCTGGCGATCAGGTTCAGGAAGCGCACCATGGCGGCCTGGCTGTCGAGCATGGCCTCGTCCATATTGATGTCGATCACCTGGGCGCCGTTCTCCACCTGCTGGCGCGCCACGGCCAGCGCATCCTCGAACTGGCCGTTGAGGATCATGCGCGCAAAGGCCTTGGACCCGGTGACGTTGGTACGCTCGCCGACGTTGACGAACAAGGTGTCCGCGCCGATGAGCACCGGCTCCAGGCCGGACAGCTTCATGGGGGGAACGGAAATTTCAGACATGCGGCTCACCTGAGAAAACAAAAGCAGGTGAGCGTCGTTGGGTCATCCAAGCCTGACAACACCGGGGTGCTGCTGCAACGCTCCTTGGAAGAGCCATGATTTTACGCGCTGGCCACGAACGGGGCAGCGTGGGTACTGAATGAGCGTCCCGCGCCCACAGGCCCAGGACCTCTGAAGGGAAACACACCGCGAGCCGCGGCATGCCGGCCTTCAGTAATAGAACAGCAGGCCAAAGGCCAGGTGATCTCCGCTACGCTCCTTTGCGTCCCAGGCTGTCCTGCGTGCCTTGTAAGTCTCGTTGACGAAGCGCAGGTACATGCCGAACATGGGCGCACGCTCGGTTCTGGAAGGTGTCCCGAAAAGATACTGCCCCTCGATGACGGCGCCCCCCGAGGCCTCGTAGGGTTCGTTGATGTAATCGTAGGTGCCGCCACCCTGGATCTTGGCGCTCTGTGTCTTGCGCACGCCCAACCCCAGCCGCAGACGATTAGTCAGCGAGTAGAAACCAAGAAGCTCGACCGGGACGCGCGAAAACGCGAAGTTGGACCCAGCCCCGTCAACGCTTTCGCGCTGATAGCCCATACTGGCCTGAAGGGAGAAGCGGTCCGTCACCCGCAGATCGGCGCCCAGCGCCAGCGCGGTGCCCTTGCCGGCCTTGAGGTCCCAGGTCCCGGTCTGCTGTCCGTTGCCGTCGACCCAGGTGCCTTCCATCAGCGGATCGCCGCCGAAACCGTAACCCGCGCTGGCAAACAGACGCACGCGCGGCGCGTCCGCACTGGCGCCCAAGGCTGCGCAGGCGAGCGCCAGCCCGATCAAACTCTTCTTCATGGATTTCCTCCCTGGCTGACATCAATCGAAAAAGTCAGCGCGATTCTTCCACGCGCAATGCAAGCCCTCCAAACCTGAAGCGGCGTTTCGACGAAAAGTGTTGTGCATGCACCACCGCACGAGCGGTACATCAGCCAGGACTTATCTCGCGTGCAGCGCAATCGTGCGCCGGGTGCTCACGGCCCGCGCGCGCAACTGGCCGCAGCCGCCATCCACATCCTGCCCCGCGGACTGGCGCAGCTTGGTGAGAATGCCTCGGCGATGGAGCTGGCGCGCCATCTCGGCAGCGGCCTCGCGCGTCGGTCGCTGGTAGGGCAGGCCGTCGACGGCGTTGTAAGGGATGAGGTTGAGGATGGCGTACTTGCCGTGCAGGAGACGCACCAGCCCCTCGACCTCCTCGGCGCTGTCGTTGATACCCGCCAGCAGGGCCCACTGGTACTGGATCGGATAGCCACTGAGCCGCGCGTACTGTTCCCCGGCCTCCACCAGCTCCTCCGGCGTGAGGCGCGGCGCGCGTGGCAGCAGCTGCGCGCGCAAGTCGGCGCGCGTGGTGTGCAGGGACAGCGCCAGCGCCGGTTTCACACGCCCTTGCGGCAGGGCCTCGAACACCCGCGGATCACCGACGGTAGAGAACACCAGGTTCTTGTGCCCGATGTTGCCGGCCGTACCCAGCACGTCGATGGCTTCGAGCACGTTGTCCAGGTTGTGCGCCGGCTCGCCCATGCCCATGAAGACCACGCGCTGTACCGGGCGGCTGGCACGCGCCAGCGCGACCTGGGCCACGATCTCGGCGCTCTCGATCTGGCGAATCAGCCCTGTGCTACCCGTCATGCAGAAGGTACAGCCCACGGCGCAGCCGACCTGGGTGGACACGCACAAGGCGGGCGTACGGCCTGGGGGCATGTGCACGCTTTCGACCAGCTGGCCGTCGGCGAGGGCAACCACACGACGCAGCGAGCCGTCTTCGCCCGGGTGTTCGGAATGGGTGCGGGCCAGCGCCGCGAGCTCACGCGCGATGTCGGGCAAGGCTGCGCGCAGCGTGGCCGGCAGGAAGTTCTCGATCGGGCGGCTGCCGTGGTCCTGCGGCAGCGCCTGCGACCACAGGCGCAGCACACGGTGCTCGTGACGGGGGTTGGCGCCCAGCGCCCGCAGGCGCCGGCGCAGGGTTTCGATCTGCATGGCGGGTTCAAGGGGCCCGATGGCGGGCCCCGGACCCTTAGCTTACCCGCTTGCCCGACGGCTGCCTGGACGAGCTGCGTACGCTGAGGAACATGGTCACAGCCAGGATGCCCACCACGACCGCCAGCGAAACAGCCACCGGGATCTTGAAGACGTCGATCAGCATCATCTTGGTGCCGATGAAGACCAGGATCACGGCCAGGCCGTAGTTGAGCAGGTGGAAGCGGCTGGCCACGGCCTGCAGCAGGAAGAACATGGCACGCAGGCCCAGGATGGCGAACACATTGCTCGTGAGCACGATGAAGGGATCCTGCGTGATGGCGAAGATGGCCGGAATCGAATCGACCGCGAAGATCACGTCGGTCAGGCCCACCAGGGCCACCACCATGAGCAGCGGCGTGGCGATGCGCTTGCCGTTCTCGATGGTCCAGAACTTCTCGCCGTCAAAGCTGCGGCTCACCGGCATCACGCGGCGCAGCAGCTTGAGCGCGGGGTTGTCGTCCAGGCTGCCTTCCTTGCCCGCGGCCCACCACATCTTGAGGCCGGTCAGCACGAGGAAGCCGCCGAAGACATAGAGAATCCAGTGGAACTGCGTCAGCAGCCAGCTGCCGACCAGGATCATCACCGTCCGCAGCACGATGGCGCCGATGATGCCGATCATCAACACCCGCAAGGTCTTGCCAGACCCGGGCCTGGTGCCCGGACCGGAGTTCCGACCGCGGTGAGGCGGCGTATTGACGGAGACTCCGTCGACCCGGCCCGGCTGGCCGCCGGAAGGATCGCTTGACTACTCCCCTTGATGGGAAGCCCGATTGTGGGGCCGCCCGCTATTCCCCCGCTGACGTGGGGTCAGGCCGCTTCCCGGTAGAACGGCCCGGCGCTGCCCAGCGCGCGCGTGGGCAGGGGCGCCACCGCCTGGTGGATGGCGCCGATATGCTCCGGGGTGGTTCCGCAGCAGCCGCCGACGATGTTGACCAGGCCCTCGGCCGCGAACTCTCGCAGCAGGCGGCTGGTCACATCCGGGGTTTCGTCGAAACCGGTCTCGCTCATGGGATTAGGCAGGCCGGCATTCGGGTAGCAGCTGATGTAGGTGTCACTGGCCACACGCGCCAGTTCCTGGATGTAGGGCCGCATCAGCGCCGCACCGAGCGCGCAGTTCAGGCCCACGGCCAGCGGGCGCGCGTGGCGCACGCTGTGCCAGAAGGCGGTGACGGTCTGGCCGCTGAGGATGCGGCCCGAGGCATCGGTCACGGTGCCGCTGATCAGGATGGGCAGGCACTCGCCCGAAGCCTCGAAATACTCGTCGATGGCGAACAGCGCGGCCTTGGCGTTGAGGGTGTCGAAGATGGTCTCGACCAGCAGCACATCGGCCCCGCCCTCGACCAGGGCCTCGACCTGTTCGTAATAGGCCGCGCGCAGCTCCTCGAAACTGATGTTGCGCGCGCCCGGGTCGTTCACATCGGGGCTGATGCTGGCCGTCTTGGGCGTGGGGCCCAGGGCGCCGGCGACGAAACGTGGATGGTCAGGCGTGCTGTACTTGTCGCAGGCCGCACGGGCCAGCCGGGCCGAGGCCAGGTTCATCTCGCGCGCGAGATCGGCCATCTCGTAGTCGGCCTGGGCCACGGTGGTGGCGCCGAAGGTATTCGTCTCGATCAGATCCGCACCGGCCGCAAGGTAGCCCTCGTGGATATCACGGATCACATCGGGACGCGTCAGGGACAGCAGCTCGTTGTTGCCCTTGACGTCCTGGTGGAAGTCCTTGAAGCGCTCGCCGCGGTACTGCGCTTCGCCCAGCTTGAAGCGCTGGATCATGGTGCCCATGGCGCCGTCGAGGATGGCGATGCGACGGGCCAGGATGCCCGGCAGGGCCTGGGCGCGGGTGTAGTTCAGCGGCTTCATGCCCTCCATTGTAGAAAGCCGGCCGGGAGCTAAGGGTTCGCCGCCAAAACCCGAGACAATAGCGGGCATGAAACACCTGCTGCCCCGGGACACCTGGGAATTCCTGCAACAGACCCCGGATGCGCTTTTTGTCGACGTGCGCATGGAGATCGAATCGCTTTACGTCGGGCGTCCGCCCGGCGTGATCAACATCCCCTGGTACGAGTACCCGGACCTCACGCCCGACCCGGCGGGTTTTGTTGCGGCCGTCGAACGTGAGAGCCGCGGCCAGAAAGACCGCCCCGTCGTGCTGCTGTGCCGCAGCGGCAAACGCACGCTCGACGCCGGCAAGGCGCTGGCGGCCGCGGGCTACACCCGGCTCATCAACGTGCTGCACGGTTTCGAAGGTGATCTGGACGACCAGTTCCGCCGCTCCACGCTCAACGGCTGGCGCCACGACGGCCTGCCCTGGGAGCAGATGTGAGCCCGCGCCGCAAGTCCTGAGCGGAGTCCCGAGCCTTGCCACCCCACGAGATCCTGCGCCGCGTCTTCGGCTACGAGGCCTTTCGCGGCCCGCAGCAGGCCATCATCGACCATGTGGTCGGCGGTGGCGACGCCCTGGTGCTCATGCCCACCGGCGGCGGCAAATCGCTCTGCTACCAGGTCCCGGCCATCGCACGCCAGCAGGCCGGGCAGGGGACGACCATCGTCGTCTCGCCGCTGATCGCCCTCATGCACGACCAGGTCGGCGCCCTGCACGAAGCCGGCGTGGAAGCGGCTTTTCTCAACTCCAGCCTCACGGGCGAGGAGGCCGCCGCGGTGGAAAAGCGCCTGCTGCGCGGCGAGTTGACCCTGCTCTACGCCGCGCCCGAGCGCGTGACCACGCCCCGCTTCCTGGCCCAGCTCGACGCCCTGGCGGAGCGCGGCCAGCTCGCGCTTTTCGCCATCGACGAGGCGCATTGCGTGAGCCAGTGGGGCCACGACTTCCGCCCCGAGTACCGCGCGCTCACGGTGCTGCACGAGCGCTATCCTGGTGTGCCGCGCATCGCGCTGACCGCCACGGCCGATGCGCTCACGCGCGAGGACATCGTCGAACGCCTGCAGCTGGAGCAAGCGCGCCAGTTCGTCAGCAGCTTCGACCGCCCCAACATCCGCTACACCATCGTCGAGAAGAAGGAGCCGCTGGCGCAGCTGCTGCGCTTCATCGAACGCGAGCATCCGGACGATGCGGGGGTGGTGTATTGCCAGTCGCGCAAGCGTGTCGAGGAGACGTCGGCCGCGCTGGTGGACGCGGGCCTGAAGTCGCTGCCCTACCATGCCGGTCTGCCACCCGAGACGCGTCAGGACAACCAGAACCGCTTCCTGCGCGAGGAGGGCATCGTCATGGTGGCCACCATCGCCTTCGGCATGGGCATCGACAAACCCGATGTGCGCTTCGTCGCCCACCTGGACATGCCCAAGAACATCGAGGGCTACTACCAGGAGACCGGCCGCGCGGGCCGTGACGGCGCAGCCGCCGACGCCTGGATGGCCTACGGCCTGCAGGACGTGGTGAACCAGCGCCGCATGATCGACGAGAGCCCGGCCGGCCAGGACTTCAAGCAGGTCATGCGCGGCAAGCTCGATGCCCTGCTGGCCCTGGCCGAGGCCACGGATTGCCGACGCGTGAGACTGCTTGGCTATTTCGGCGAGCCGTCCGGGCCCTGCGGCAATTGCGACAACTGCCTGAGCCCACCCGCCGTCTGGGACGGCACGGATGCGGCGCGCAAGCTGCTCTCGACCATCTACCGCGTGCACGCGGCCAGCGGCCTGACCTTCGGCACCGGGCACGTCATGGACATCGTGCGCGGCAAGGACACCGACAAGGTCCAGCAGTTCGGGCACGAGAAACTTTCCACCTTCGGCCTGGGCAAGGAATACACCGAGGCGCAGCTGCGCGGCGTGCTGCGCCAGCTGCTGGCCACCGGCGCGGTGGGTCTGCACAAGGTGGCGCTGGAGAACGGCCACAGCTTCGACACCCTGAGCCTCACCGAAGGATCACGCGCCGTGCTCAAGGGCGAGGTACCGGTCCTGCTGCGTGAATCGACCGCGGCGGCGCCGGCGAGACGCTCACGCCGTGGCGCGGTGGCCGCGCCTGCGGCCCAGGAGCTGGGCGTGGACGAACAGGTGCACTACATCAACCTCAAGAACTGGCGCGCCGAGGTGGCACGCGCCCACAACCTGCCGGCCTATGTGATCTTTCATGACGCCACGCTGGCCGAGATTGCACGCCGGCGACCCCAGTCCCTGGAAGATCTGCAAGGCATCAGCGGCATCGGCGCCAAGAAGCTCGAGGCTTATGGCACCGATGTGCTGCGGGTCGTGGCGGAAGGAAACTGAAGCGGTGCCCGTCGGGCACCGCAGGCCGCGGCTCAGTGGCGGCGGAAGTTGCTCTCGTAGGACATGGCGGCGGCAGACATGGTGTTCTGCAGGCGCTCGATGGCGCGGCTGTGGCGCTGGACCTTGGAGCTGTCACGCAGTTGCTGGCGATGGTGCTGCATGAGCTTGTCGAACTTGGCGCGGCAGGGCTCGAGCACCCCCGCCAGGTGCAGGGCGATGTAGGCCACATGGTCAGCCTGGGTGTCGCGGAACTCGTCCGTCCACTGCTTGAAGAGCTGCCACTTGTAGGTGCCTTTTTCCGGCACCTTGATGATGTCCTTGCGTACGGTCGTCATAGCTGTCCTCATGGGCGATCCAGGGTTGCGGGTGCGATCCGCGACCCGGCCGGGTCTTCCGGCATTTGCCATAGGCTTATGACGCGCCAGTCGGCACGACGGTTGACAGACCGGACACAAAAAATGGCAGCTCATACCGCCCCACCATCGGCAAGGCCTTGAAATCAAAGGGTTTATTGCAGAAAACCCAGGCCCCGCTGCTCGCGCACCTCCGGTTTGATGCGGTGTTCTGCTTCCAGTTGGTCGAGGAATTCCTCGGGCCCGAAGCCCTCGCCCAGGATGGCCGCCTGCCGCTGCACCGCAGCAAAGTCGCCAAGGCAGAGCTGGTCGAGGGGGTCCAGCCGTTTGCTGTAGGCCGGCAGGAGCCGTTGCGCCTGTCCCGCCAGGGCCTCGGCCACGAACATGGCGCGGCGCTGCTCCGGGTTCAGCGGCTTGAAGCGGATCTTGAAGGTGAAGCGGCGCAAGGCGGCCTGGTCGATCCGGTCCATGAGGTTGGTGGTACAGATGAACACCCCCTGGTGCCGCTCCATGCCCTGCAGCATCTCGTTGACCTCGGTGACCTCGTAGGTCCGCTGGGCCCCGCGCCGGTCCTGCAGAAAGCTGTCGGCCTCATCGAGCAGCAGCACGGCATTCTCGGCTTCGGCCTCGGCAAACATCGCGGCCATGTTCTCCTCGGTCTCGCCGATGAACTTGCTGACCAGATCGCTGGCCTGGCGGATCATCAAGGGCCGCCCCATCTGGGCCGCCAGGTACTCGGCCAAGGCCGTCTTGCCGCTGCCGGGCGGGCCATGGAAACACAGGCTGCCGCGCCCGCGGGCCTGCAAGGCCTGCACGACGCGCGGGAGCCCGAAGCGGCACTCCACATTGAGCAGCGCCAGATCGTAGTGCGTGTCAGGCGCGCGCGGTCGCGCCAGATCGTGTCGCCCCCCCAGGGCCTGGTCCGCATTGCGCAACTGGCGTTCGATCAGCGTCTCCATTTCCTGCTGCAGATCTTCCCGCCCTCCCCCGTCGCTGCTGACCATGCCGGCAAAGCGCACGGCCGTATGGATCTGGGCCGGCGTCAGGCTCTTGCGCGCGATCAGCCGCTCCACAAAGGTCGGCGAGGCCGTTACGCCCAGCAGGGCGCGCCGCACCAGTTCCTCACGGGCGCCCGGCGGCGGCGACTTGAGCTCCAGATGGTAGGCAAAACGGCGCCGGAAGGCCGGATCGATCTGCTCGATGCGGTTGGTGATCCAGACCGTGGGCACGGCGTTCGACTCCAGGATGTGGTTGACCCAGGCCTTGCCGCTGACGCTGCCATTGGGTTGGAGCCCGGCCTTTTCGGCGCGCACCAGCAGCTGGGCCGCCTCGCTGGAAATGGGCGGGAAGACGTCCTCGACCTCGTCGAACAGCAGCACCGACTGCGCACTGCCCTTGAGGAAGACCTGTGCAATCTGCAGCGAACGGTAGCGCTCGCGACCGCTGAGCGAATTGCCGTCGCGGTCCGCGTATTCCACCTCGTACAGCTCCAGCCCCGCGGCCTGCGCCACCACCTTGGCCAGCTCCGTCTTGCCCGTGCCAGGCGGCCCGTAGAGCAGCACGTTGACGCCCACCTCGCTCCGCGCCACGGCGTTGCGCAACAAGGTGCTGAGCAGCTGCGCTTCTTCGGCCACGAAGGCGAAGTCCTCCAGCGCGAGCTTGCTCTTGCTGGCCGGGCGCGTGAAGACCGCCATCAGTTCGGCCTGGTCACGGTACTCGCGCATCAGCACGGGCGGCAGCTTCTCGCTGACTTTCATCAGGTCGGCCAGATCGGTGATGTTGTGCTCGGAGATCAGGTTGTCGACCAGGCCGATGCGCTCCAGACGCGACCCCGTGCGCAAGGCCTCGCCGACGTCCTCGGCCCGCACACCCGCCACTTCGGCGATCAGCGCGTAGGCCTCGGTCGCGTTGTTGACCTTGAACTCCACCAGCAGGCTGCGCAGCTCGCGCTGGTAGCGCGTCAGGGTGCCATAGAGCAGCAGGGCCCGCTCGGCCTGGTTGAGCTGCAACAGCTGGGCCAGCGCGTCGATGTTCTTCTCGACCAGGGTGGACTGCTTTTTCAGCGTCTGCCGCAGCCAGTCAGCGGTCGCCCCCAACACCAGCGGCAGGTCGCGCGGCTGATGCTTGGCGTAGTCGTCCAGGTAGTAGAAGAGCGTGCCCTCCTCGTAGGGGCCACGCCAGTCGCCATAGCGCGCCAGAAAGACATCCATGTGCAGCGCCTCGTGCCCGGCCCAGGTCTCGTTGCCGCTGCAACGGCGCGCAAGGTAGTCACGCAGGCGCTCCAGCACGGGCAGGGGCCAGATCAGGTGGCGCCCCACCAGCTCGATCACGCCATGCAGGTCGCGCCGCGCGCTGAACACCCCGCCCATACGGCTGACGAGCGTGAGCACGAAGTGCGAGCACATGAGATCGAGCACCGGCGCTTCCCGCAAGCCGGGCGAAACCAGCAGCGGAGCGCCCGCCCGGCCGGTTGACTGTCGCTTGACCATGCAAGGTCCTCCATCGAAGGCCCGTGACGCATTCACGATAGCGCAGAGCCCCCGGGCTGGGAAGCCCCGGCATACCGTACGGACAGCACTTGACGCCCAGGCCGGGTGACGGCTCCCTGTGCGCCAGACCGTGCCTGCCATGTAAAATCGAGTCCGTCTCTCTGATCTGATAGGAAATTCCATGTCTCACGAGCCCCAGCAGTCGTCCGACCCCATCGAGAACATCGTGCACACGGCACCGGTGGTCATCCCCGTCCTGGGCGGCCTGATGATCTTCCTGCTGGCCTTCATCGCCGTCTTCATGGCCTGATCGCCGCGCGGCACCAGCGTCTGCACGCTGGCTCGCCGCGGCCTCCCGCAGCCCGCCTGCGGGATTCTTTTTTCTCCCCCTGCACTGAGCCGGCCGGTTGCGGCTTGCGCCTGTTCTTGGCCTGAGCCTGTCCCTACCGTCCCCCTTGCTCCCGCATGCCCGCATGCCCGCATGCCCGCATGATCTCATGCATGTTTTGCATAGGTTTTGCCTGTAACCCGGCTGTAACCTGAGGGCGAATCCCTACAATGGCCCGCACCGGCGGCAGGCCGCGCCGCCCAGAGTCATGAATGACAGGAGCCCACGATGAACTCTCCCGTGATGCAAGGCATCCATCTCAACGCCCCCAGCCATGTGAAACACGCCCGCCTGCTGGCCTGGGTGGCCGACATGGCCGCACTCTGCAAGCCCGACGCCATCTACTGGTGCGACGGCAGCGATGAGGAATACCAGCGCCTGTGCGACCTGCTGGTCCAGGCCGGCACCTTCATCAAGCTCAGCGCGGCCAAGCGGCCCAACAGCTACCTCTGCCGTTCCGACGCCAGCGACGTGGCGCGCGTGGAGGACCGCACCTTCATCTGCTCGGCCCGCAAGGACGACGCCGGCCCGACCAACAACTGGATCGACCCGACCGAGATGCGCGCGCTCATGCAGTACGGCAAGCCCGACGGCACGCCTGCGCTCTTCAACGGCTGCATGAAGGGCCGCACCATGTACGTCGTGCCCTTCTCCATGGGCCCGCTGGGCAGCGACATCGCCCACATCGGCGTCGAGCTTTCCGACAGCCCCTATGTGGCCGTCAACATGAAGCTCATGACCCGCATGGGCAAGGCCGTCTACGAGGTGCTGGGCAGCGACGGCGACTTCGTGCCGGCCATGCACACCGTGGGCGCGCCGCTGGAGGCGGGCCAGAAGGACAGTGCCTGGCCCTGCAACCAGACCAAGTACATCGTGCACTACCCCGAGACGCGCGAGATCTGGTCCTACGGCTCGGGCTACGGCGGCAACGCCCTGCTGGGCAAGAAGTGCTTTGCGCTGCGCATCGCCTCCAATATGGGCCGCGACCAGGGCTGGCTGGCCGAGCACATGCTGATCCTGGGCGTGACCAACCCCCAGGGCAAGAAGTACCACGTGGCCGCCGCCTTCCCCAGCGCCTGCGGCAAGACCAACTTCGCCATGCTGGTGCCGCCCGCCGGCTTCGAGGGCTGGAAGGTCACGACCATCGGCGACGACATCGCCTGGGTCAAGCCGGGCCAGGATGGCCGCATGTACGCCATCAACCCCGAGGCCGGCTACTTCGGCGTGGCCCCCGGCACCAACTACAAGACCAACCCGAACTGCATGGAGTCGCTCAAGAGCGACGTGATCTACACCAACGTGGCGCTGACCGACGACGGCGACGTCTGGTGGGAAGGCATGGACGGCGAGCCGCCGGCCCACGCCATCGACTGGCAGGGCAAGGACTGGACGCCGCAGATCGCCAAGGAGACCGGCGCCAAGGCCGCGCACCCGAACTCACGCTTCACGGTGGCCGCGACCAACAACCCGGCACTCGACCCCGAGTGGGACAACCCCAAGGGCGTGCCCATCGATGCCTTCATCTTCGGCGGCCGCCGCTCCAACACGGTGCCGCTCGTGACCGAGGCCCGCAACTGGGTCGAAGGCGTGTACATGGCCGCCACCATGGGCTCGGAGACCACGGCCGCCATCATCGGCCAGCAGGGCGTGGTGCGCCGCGACCCCTTTGCCATGCTGCCTTTCACCGGCTACCATATGGGCGACTATTTCGCGCACTGGCTCAAGCTGGGCGAGAAGGTCGCCGCCCAGGGCGGCCGTCTGCCGGCCATCTTCACGACCAACTGGTTCCGCAAGGACGAGAGCGGCAAGTTCATCTGGCCGGGTTATGGCGAGAACATGCGCGTGCTCAAGTGGATGATCGACCGCATCGAGAACGAGGCCAAGGGCCAGGAACACTTCTACGGCCTGTCGCCGAGCTACGAGGAGTTCAACTGGAAGGGCCTGGACTTCACGCCCGAGCAGTTCCAGGCCGTGACCCGCATCGAGAAGCAGCAGTGGCTCGACGAACTCAAGCTGCACGACAAGCTGTTCGAGCAGATCGACGCGCGCCTGCCCAAGCAGCTGCGCGACACGCGCCAGCGCATCGAGAAGCTGCTGACGGCCTGAGCGCAGCACGCCGCTAACCACAAGGGGGACGGAGGTCCCCCTTGTTGTTGGTGCGCGGCGACGCGGGCCTTACTGGCCAGAGAGCGGCGCAACAGAGGCGGCTGTCGCCTCTGCAAACGCCAGACCGCGGCTGGCACGCAGGCCGGCCGGCTCCTGCAGATGAAGCACGACCGCCTGGGCTTGCAGGCCCGGCGGCAACTGGACCCGGCCGCTGGTCTTCACATAGCTGGCCACCCGCATGCGGAAACTGCCATCGGTGGGCTGACCTTCGGGCGGGAACACCCATTGCTGCGGACGCCCATCCTGCAGGCCGAAGAACAGGAATTCGTAGCGCCCCTCGAACAGCCGTCCGCCATTGACCAGCTCGAATTCGTAGCGCAGCTGACCGGCATCGCTGCCATCGCGCACAAACCGCAGCGACTGCACCCGCAGGCCTTCGACCGAGCGGGCCGCCAGCAGATCCTCGGTCGGGGCGGCGGCAGGCGCTGCCACGGCTTCCTGCGGCTGTGCCGCGGGCGCAGGCTCGGCAGCGGCGGCTGGCACGGACGGCTGGGCTGCGGGTCGCCCTTGCTGGTAGCGCATGCCGGCATAGAAGCTGGCAGCGCACAGCAGCAGCAGCAGCAGGGCCTTGAACAGAAATTGCGCCCAGACTCTCCAGCGCGGGACGGGCTCGGTGATCACGATGCTCGGTGGCATCTGTGTGAACAGGGTTCGATTGAAGGGTGAAGGCACTCTGTTAAAACTCTGTATCGCTTGCGGCAGCGACCATCATGAACCGCCGCTCTGGCGCCGCGCTGCCGCACATGAGCTATTGTCCCGCAGACTGACCGGTTCGGGAAACTCCGGGCAAAGAAAAAGCCACCGCATGCGGTGGCTTTTCGGCATGAACGCAGCAGTGGAGCTTATTCGTTCCAGATGCGGCGGCTCAGGCGCTTCAGACGGGCAGCGATTTCGGGACGCAGCACGCGGGTCACGGGTTCGCTGGAGCCGGCACCGCCACCGGTACCACCGGTCTCGGTCTGCTCATCTTCGGCACGGCTGGCAGCCGCCTGGATGTCAGCCATCACGCGCGAGTCCTTGCGCGCCAGATCCCAGAGGCGCTCGTCAGCACGACGGCGTGCCACGTTCTGGGACCAGCCATCGAGACCGGTCATCACACGGGCGGCCAGGCTACGAGCCGTCGGGGCCAGCAGGGCCAGGGCGCTGAAGCCGATCACCCACATCAGAACCCAGGCAGCCAGCAGATGGCCGTCGGCCCAGGTGTCCATCAGCTGGTCGGCCAGCACCACCAGGGTGGCCACCATGGCAGCCAACAGCACACCCGCCAGACCGCGGGTCGCGTTCCAGCCCTTGCGCAGGCCGTCAGCGGCGGTGACCACGCGCTCGAAGCGCTCCACACCGGGGTGGCTGGTCGAATACTCAAGGTGGACGAAACTGTTGCTCATGGGAACCTCCAGAAGGAATGATTTGCTGCGATGGGGAGATATTAGGGTTTCCTCTAGTGCGATTCAACTTTATATTATTGATACTCAATATTCATATTAGTGATGCATAGGGCGCCATGGCGGGACTGAACTTTCGCACCCTGGACCTGAACCTGCTGCGGGTCTTCAACGAGGTCATGACCGAGCGCAGCCTGACGAAGGCTGCGCACAAGCTGGCGCTCACACAGCCGGCGGTCAGCAATGCCCTGCGCCGTTTGCGCGAAGCCCTGGACGATGAGCTTCTGCGACGCAGCGGCCAGGGCCTGGAGCCAACCCCGCGCGCCCTGGCCTTGTGGCCCACGGTCCAGCAGGCCCTGCGCCAGCTGCAGGAGACCCTGGCGCCGGGCAGCTTTGTGCCCGCCGAGGCCAACACCACCTTCGTGCTGGCCATGGCCGACGCGACGGCCGCCGAACTCATCCCCGGCCTGGTCCAGGCCCTGGACCGCGAGGCCCCGGGCGTGACCATCCGGGTGGTGCCGCTGACCACGCGCGACCCGCGCCGCCTGCTGGACGAGGAGGCCGCCGATCTGGCCATCGGCTATTTCCCCGCCGTCATGGCCAGCCTGACCGCCCAGGCCCAGGCGGGCGAGACCGTGCCCTTCGAGCACCAGCGCCTGTACCTGACGCGCTATGTCTGTGTGATGCGGCGCGACCACCCGCTGGCCGGTGAAGAACTCACGCTGGAGCGCTACTGCGCCGCGCGCCACCTGCTGGTGAGCTTCTCGGGCCGGCCCTATGGCTTCATCGACGAAGCCCTGGCCGGCCTCGGCCGGCAACGCCACATCGTGCTCACGGTCAACCAGTTCTTCACGGCGGGACGTGTGGTGGCCGGCTCGGACCTGCTGACCGTGCTGCCGCGCCACTTCGTCAGTGTCACCGGCATCGCCGACCAGCTGGTGCTGCGCGAGCTGCCTTTTGCCGTGCCCGCCGTGCACGTGGACGCGCTGTGGCATCGCCGTCTGCAGCACAGCGGCGCCCATGCCTGGCTGCGCGAAGTGCTGGCGCGCCAGCCGCAACAGCGGGACAAGTAATACTCCGGCTTTTTGACCCAGATCAATTCGCGCGACGGGCCTGCCGATACACTGGAACCGTCTTTAAAACGAAAGGGGCACTCCATGAAGATTCTTCTGGCCGTTGATGGCAGCGAATACACCAAGAAGATGCTGGCCTACCTGGCCACCCACGAAGGCCTGTTCGGCACCGACAACAACTACACCATCCTGACGGTGCAGCCCGCCCTGCCCTCCCGCGCGCGTGCCGCCGTCGGCAAGGAAATCGTCGACCAGTACTACGCCGAAGAGTCCGAGAAGGTGCTGGGCCCGGTGTCCAAGTTCCTGGCCCGACATGGCATCGACGCCAAGAGCAGCTGGAAGGTCGGCCATGCCGGCGAGACCATCGCCAAGGTCGCCGACTCGGGCAAGTTCGACCTGGTGGTCATGGGCTCGCATGGCCACGGCGCCCTGGGCAATCTGGTGATGGGCTCGGTCGCCACCCAGGTGCTGGCCCACTGCGGCGTGCCTGTGCTGCTGGTGCGCTGAAGCACCCCCACCTTCAGCGCGCGTAGACCGACGCTGAAGGCAGCCCGGCCAGTGCCCGGAACGCGGGCCGGGCAAAGTAATAGCCCTGAAACATCTCCACGCCGAGATCGCCCAGTGCGAGAAACTCCTCGCGCGTCTCGACGCCTTCGGCAATCACCTGCGTGCCCAGATCACGGCACAGCGACATCATGGCCCGCACGACGGCCTGTCGGCGACGGTCGGCGTCGATGCCCCGGATCAGCGCCATGTCCAGCTTGATCAGGTCGGTCTGGATATCGGCCAGCAGGTTCAGCCCCGCATAGCCCGCGCCGAAATCGTCCAGCGCCGTGAGAAAGCCGCGTGCCTGGTAGTGGCGCACGATGTCGCGCACATGCGCGAGGTCGGTGATGTACTCGTTCTCGGTGAACTCGAAGATGATCTGCCGGATCGGGAAGCCATAGGTCTCGGCCGCCTCGATGGTGGTGCGTATGCACAGCTCGGGCCGGTACACCGCGTTGGGCATGAAGTTGATGCTGATGTAGGAGTCGACCTGCAGCTCGGCGGCCTGCTGGATGGCCTTGACGCGGCAGGCCTGATCGAAGGCATAGCGGTTGTCCTCGTTGACGTGGCGAAACACCTCGCCGGCCGGCTGGCCCTGGGGTCCGCGCGCCAGCGCCTCCTGGGCGTAGACCTGGCGCGTGCCCGCGTGGACGATGGGCTGGAAGGCCATGGCGAAGTCAAAGCCCAGGCCTGCGCCCGCAGCGCATTCGGCGCAACCGATCTTGCGAAAGTTCTTCTGCTCCAGCATCAAGTGCTCCTTCTCGTCCGCTTACCGTCGCACCGGCTCGGCTGCCGTCTCGTCTGCAACACCGACCAGCGTGACGCCCATCCACTGCCGCAGATCGGTCCACATGCGCTGGATCTCCACATTGCGTGGGGTCAGCCTGGCGCTCGGCAGTTCGATCGTCACCACGGGCATGCCCTTGTGCACGCCGCCGTAGTTGCCCAGCGACCCCGGAAACACGCCCAGCTGGTCCAGGAAGAGCCGGCCCAGGCGGCGTGGCGGCGTGGTGGGCCCGTCGAAATCGAGGATGCCGTAGGGCGCGTGGATGCTGACGATGAGATTGGGCCGGAAGCGCAGCATCTCGTCATGCAGGAAACGGGTCTCGGGCTCGCTCAAGGGCTGGCGACCCGGAAAGCGTCGCGGGTCCTTGCGCGTGCGCACCTCCCAGTAGTAGGTCGCGTCACGCTCCCAGTTGGGCGTGGGGAAGTTGCGATTGAGGTCCACGCCGTTGGCGTTGACGCGCCGCGCCGGCTGGTCAAAAAGGCCGTCCGGGTTGAGCGCGGGGATGAAGCGCCAGTGCACCTGCTCGGGCTCGGCCTGGGCCAGGCGGATCCAGTGCAATGCCACCGCGGCCGAGGACAGCTCGTCGCCATGCATGCCACCGATCACCAGCACGCGCAAACGCGGCGCCACGGGCTGCACGTCGCGCACATAGATCGTGCGCCCTCGCACGCTGCGGCCCGCGCTGGCCTGCAACTCGGCCGTCTGGCACAGGGACCAGCTCACGTTGGGCAGTCGGGCGAAGAATTCGCCGCAGGTACGGTCATTGGTGCGACCCTCCAGCGCGAACGTCAACGCCGCAACGCCGGCCACCAGGCTTTTCCAGAAACGCATCGGTCCATTCTATTAGCGCAGCCCGGCCGTCATGCGCCCGGGACCGTCATGACCATGCGTTTCATGTACATTGCCACCATGTCCGTTTCCTCCCCGGAGCGGCGCGCCCAGGCGCCCAGCTTCACCCCCACCGAGTTCCGCGCCGCCCTGGGCATGTTTGCCACCGGGGTCACCATCGTCACCGCGCGTGCCGCCAACGGCAAGCTCGTGGGCCTGACGGCCAACTCCTTCAACTCCGTCTCACTGACACCGCCGCTGGTGCTCTGGAGCCTGGCACGTGCCGCGGGCTCCATGGCCGTGTTCAGCGCCGGCTCGCACTACGCCATCAATGTGCTGGCGGCCGACCAGCAGGAACTCGCGCAGCGTTTTGCCGCCAAGGGCATGGACCGCTGGTCCGGGGTGGCCCACCGTGCCGGCGTCGCCGGCGCCCCGCTGCTGGCGGGCGCGGCCGCCACCTTCGAGTGCTACAACCGCAGCCGCTATGAAGAAGGCGACCATGTGATCTTCGTCGGCGAAGTCGAGCGCTGCACGCACCGCCCCGACGCTTCGCCCCTGCTCTTCCATGGCGGCCGGTTCTACGCCGAACACCCCTTGTGATGTTGCGCACCCCCAGGCTGCGCTCCCTTCGTTCGCTGCGCCAGACGTGCCAGCGCCAGAGGCACAGGCTCTTCGGCCTGTCCAAGCCTGCGCAGGCAGGCCTGGAGCCGCAGCCCTCAGCCCCTTGCAGGGGGCAACGCCAGCGGCCCGGCGAAGCCGGTTCCGCGGCGTTCCCCGATGGGGCGTCTTCGTGCTGACGTCTTTGTCCATCGAATTCGCGGCGGCTTGCTGAGATGAGTCCACCTGTGCGCAAAGAGCACCTTGACGGTGTGGCCGCCGGCATCCTGCTGGCCTGCTGCATGTTCTGGGGTTTCCAGCAGGTGCTCGTGAAAGCCACGCTGCCGGAGCTGCCGCCGATCTACCAGGCCGCGCTGCGCTTCATCGGTGCCACCGTGCTGCTCGCGCTCTGGTGCCGCTGGCGCGGCATCGCACTGTTTGTGCGCGATGGCACGCTGGCGCCCGGCCTGCTGGCCGGTGCGCTGTTTGCTGGCGAGTTCGCCTGCCTCTACATCGGCCTGCAATACACCACGGCCTCGCGCCTCACGGTGTTTCTCTACACCTCGCCTTTCTGGGTGGCGCTGATCCTGCCGCTGCTGGTGCGCGCCGAACGCTTGCGTGCCGTGCAATGGCTGGGCCTGGGGCTGGCCTTCATCGCCCTGGTGTTCGCGATGCGCGAAAGCTTCGTGGCCCCGGGCAGCGCGGGCCAGCTGCTCGGTGATCTGCTGGCCCTGGCCGCCGGTCTGGCCTGGGGCCTGACCACGGTGACCATCCGCGCCAGCAGCCTGGCACGCTGCTCGGCCGAGAAGCTGCTGTTCTACCAGGTGGCGGTCAGCGCCCTCGTGCTGCCCGGGCTCTCGCTGGCGCTGGGCGAGAGCTGGACGCTGCAGTTCAGCGCCTTTGGCGCCACTTCCCTGCTGCTGCAGACCATGGTGGGCGCTTTCGCGAGCTACCTCGTCTGGATGTGGATGCTGGGCCGTTACCCGGCCACCAAGATCTCGGCCTTCGCCTTCCTCACCCCACTGTTCGCCCTGCTGTTCGGCGCTCTCTGGCTGGGCGAGTCCATCACGCCCAGCCTGCTGGCCGCCCTGGCCCTGGTGGCCGTGGGCATCGTGCTGGTGAACCGCCGCGCCGCCTGAGCAGCGACGACGGCCGGCCTCGCCCGCTCAGATCTTGCCCGCCGCCTTGAGGCGCTCGATCGTGGCCTTCTCGGCCGCAAAGGTGCGCTCGGCGTAAGCCGTGTACTCGGCCGTGCTCATATAGATGCTGGGCATATAGAACTTGTCCAGCGTGTCCTGCACGCGCTGGTCCTCCAGCGTCTGGCGGAAGGCGTCGTGGATGACCTTGACCAGGGCCGGGTCCATGTTCTTCGGGCCGCCGATACCGAAAGGCGATTCGGTCACCGTGTCCCAGCCGCTTTCCTTGACGGTCGGCACCTCGGGGAAGGCCTTGTTGCGCTTGCTGCCCAGCGTGGCCAGCAGGTTGAGCTTGCCGGCCACCACGTGCGGAGCGAACTCGGTGGTGCCGCTCATGAGCGGGATGTGGCCACCCAGGATGGCCTGCAGGATTTCGGCCGAGCCCTTGTAGGGGATGTCCTGCAGCACGATGCCGGCCTTGGCGGCGAATTCCTCGATGGCCAGGTGCGGCGTGGTGCCCGTGCCCGTGTGGCCGTAGTTGACCTTGCCCGGGTTGGCCTGGGCATAGGCCACCATCTCCTTGAGCGTCTTGTAGGGCGCGTCGGGGCGCGCGGCCAGGCCGAAGGTGTAGCCCGTGAGGCAGACGATGTGCGTGATGTCCTTGACCGGGTCAAAGCTGGTCTTCTGCATGTGCGGGATGCGGTAGATGCCCAGCGGCAGCTGCGTGAGCAGATAGCCGTCGGGTCTGGCCTGCACCATGGCCGCCGCGCCCAGCGTGCCGCCAGCGCCGGGCTTGTTCTCCACGATCACCGTGCCGCCGAGGGCACGGCCCGCGGCCTCGCCGAAGGCGCGCATCACGGCGTCGCTGCTGCCGCCCGTGGGCCAGGGCGCGATCAGGGTGATCGGACGGTTGGGGTATTTGTCCTGGGCCAGGGCCCAGGGGCTGACCAGGGCGGGCGCGGCGGCGAGGGCCGCGCTGCGCGTGATGAGCTGGCGGCGGTTGAGGCGTGCAGATCCCATGCTTGTCTCCTTGTAATGCGGACCCATTGTGCGGCGCCGCGCCCGCCCGGGCTGTCACCCAGGTGGCTGCGGCGCACGGTGTGGTTATAGTGCCATCCAGGGGTCGGTCTCAAGTGGCCCCAGGCAACAACAGGTCATGCCGCAGCGCAGCGAATTTCTCGAGTTCGTCGTCGGACAGATGGCGGGGCTGGGCCAGATCACGGCCCGCGCCATGTTCGGCGGCCATGGCCTCTACTGCAATGGTCTGTTCATCGCCATCATTGCGGACGAGCAGCTCTACTTCAAGGCCGATGCCCGGAGCCAGCCACGCTTCGAAGCCTGCGGCCTCAAACGCTTCCAGTACCAGGCCCGTGGCAAGACCGTGCAGCTCATGTACTACGCGGCACCGACCGAGGTCTACGACGACGCCCGGGCCATGACCGAATGGGGCCAGCTCGCGCTGGCCGCGGCCGTGCGGGCACGACGGCCCGCACGCCAGAAGCCGCACTAGACGATGCCGGCGCTGCGCAGAGTTGCGATGCGTGCCGCATCCAGCCCCAACTCGGCCAGCACCTCGTCGGTGTGCTCGCCCAGCGTGGGCGGCGCGCGACGCAGCACGGGCGGCGTGGCGCTCATACGCAGCGGGCTGGCCGCGCTGCGGATCGCAGGCACGCCCTCGGCCGCCAGCGCCCTGGCCGAACGGGGCTGCTCGATCGCCAGACCACGCGCGCGGACCTGGGCATCGGCAAAGGCCTGCCCGATATCGTTGATCGGGCCGCAGGGCACGGCATGGTGCTCGAGCGCGGCAATCCATTCGGCCGTCGTGCGCGTGCGCGTGATGGCCATGAGCTGCGGCACCAGCTCTTCGCGGTGTGCGACGCGCTGCGGGTTGGTGGCATAGCGTTCGTCCTGCGCCAGCGCGGGCTGGCCGGCCACCTCGCAGAAGCGCGCGAACTGCCCGTCGTTGCCGATGGCCAGCAGCATGGCGCCGTCCTTGGTCGGCATGTCCTGGTAGGGCACGAGGCTGGGGTGGCTGTTGCCCTGGCGTTGCGGCACCTGGCCGGTGTTGAGAAAGCCGCCTGCCTGGTTGGCCAGGATGGCCATGCCCACGTCGAGCAGGGACATGTCGATGTGCTGGCCCTCGCCCGTGCGGTGCCGCACCTCGAGCGCCGCGAGGATGGCCGTGGCCGCGTAGACGCCGGTGAAGATGTCGGTCAGCGCCACGCCCACGCGCTGCGGCCCACCGCCGGGCACCTCGTCCGGGCGGCCCGTGATGCTCATCATGCCGCTCATGGCCTGCACCATCAGGTCGTAACCTGCGCGTTCGGCATAGGGACCGTCCTGGCCGAAGCCGGTGACCGAGCAGTAGATCAGCTTCGGGTTCACCTGCTTCAGACTCGCGTAGTCCAGGCCGTAGTGCGCGAGACCGCCGACCTTGAAGTTCTCCACCAGCACATCGCTCTGCTCGGCCAGCTGGCGGATCAGGGCCTGGCCCTCGGGCTTGGCGATGTCCACCGTGATGGAGCGCTTGTTGCGGTTGGCGCAGGTGTAGTAGGCCGCGTGCTCGGTATCGTTCCCTTGCGCGTCTTTCAGGAAGGGCGGCCCCCAGTGGCGCGTGTCGTCGCCGCTGCCCGGGCGCTCGATCTTCACCACGTCGGCACCCAGATCGGCCAGGATCTGCGTGCACCAGGGGCCCGCGAGCACGCGGGACAGGTCCAGCACCTTGAGGTGGGGCAGGGCGGCGGGCTTGTCGCTCATGGCCGCTTCAGTTGAAGGCCGAGATGCCGGTCTGCGCACGACCGAGGATCAGCGCATGGATGTCGTGCGTGCCCTCGTAGGTGTTGACCACCTCGAGGTTGACGAGATGGCGCGCCACGCCGAATTCGTCGCTGATGCCGTTGCCGCCCATCATGTCGCGTGCCAGACGGGCGATGTCCAGCGCCTTGCCGCAGGAGTTGCGCTTGAGGATGGAGGTGATCTCCACCGCCGCCGTGCCCTCGTCCTTCATGCGGCCCAGGCGCAGGCAGCCCTGCAGGCCCAGCGCGATTTCCGTCTGCATGTCGGCCAGCTTCTTCTGGATCAGCTGGTTGGCGGCCAGCGGACGGCCGAACTGCTTGCGGTCCAGCACGTACTGGCGCGCGCGGAACCAGCAGTCCTCGGCCGCGCCCAAGGCGCCCCAGGCGATGCCGTAACGCGCCGAGTTCAGGCAGGTGAAGGGACCCTTGAGCCCTTGCACCTCGGGGAAGGCATTCTCCTCGGGGCAGAACACATTGTCCATCACGATCTCGCCGGTGATGGAGGCGCGCAGGCCCACCTTGCCGTGCACGGCCGGGGCGCTCAGGCCCTTCATGCCTTTCTCAAGCACAAAGCCGCGGATCGGGCCGACGGCGCCGCTTTCGCTGACCTCCTTGGCCCAGACCACGAAGACATCGGCCATGGGGCTGTTGGAGATCCACATCTTGTTGCCCACCATGCGGTAGCCGCCGGCGGTGTTGTAGGCGCGCGTGGCCATGGAGTTGGGGTCGGAGCCGTGGTCGGGCTCGGTCAGGCCGAAGCAGCCGATCCACTCGCCCGTGGCGAGCCGGGGCAGGAACTTCTGCTTCTGCGCCTCGCTGCCGAACTCGTAGATCGGCACCATGACCAGCGAGGACTGCACGCTCATCATGGAGCGGTAGCCCGAGTCGATGCGCTCGACCTCGCGCGCGATCAGGCCGTAGGCCACGTAGTTCAGGCCCGGACCGCCGTACTGTTCGGGAATGGTCGGGCCCAGCAGGCCCAGCGCGCCCATCTCGCGGAAGATGGCCGGGTCGGTCTTCTCATGGCGGAAGGCCTCGAGCACGCGCGCGCCCAGGCGCTCCTGGCAATAGGCGGCCGCGGCGTCGCGCACCATACGCTCGTCCACGCTGAGCTGCTGGTCCAGCAGAAAGGGGTCATTCCATTGAAAAGCGGCCTTGGCCATGGTCGTGCTCCTGAAAAACTGCCTGCATGGTACGGCGCCGCCCGGACCGTCGCAAACGAGAATTTCGCACCAAGATATGATCAAATCTCATTTATCAACGGCCAATTCGCCTCTGAATCCACTCGGCAAGCCCGTTCCATTTGTGTAGCTTACGCACACCATGCGCCGCAAGATCCCCTCCCTTCAGGCCCTGGCCTGCTTCGACGCGGCCGCCAGGCACGAGAGCTACACGCGCGCCGCCCAGGAGCTGGCGCTGACGCAGAGCGCCGTCTCGCGCCAGATCGGCGCGCTCGAGGACTACCTGGGCCTGGCCCTGTTTCGCCGCACGCGCCACGGCGTGGCGCTCACGCCCGAAGGCGCGGACTATGCACGCCAGATCGCGCCGCGCCTGCAGGCGCTGGAACGCGACACGCTGGACGCCATGTCGCGCCAGGGCGCGGCCGGCAGCATCAGCCTGGCGGCCGTGCCCACCTTCGCCACGCGCTGGCTCATGCCGCGCCTGCCCGCCCTGGCGGCGGAGCATCCGGAGCTGCTGGTGCACATCGAGACGCGTACCCGCCCCTTCCTCTTCGCCGACACCAGCTTTGATGCCGCGCTCTATTCGGGCACGGCCGAGCAGGTCGCCAACTGGGCCGGCACACGCGCCACGATGCTGATCGAGGAAGAGGTGGTGCCGGTCTGCGCGCCCGCGCTGCTGGGCGCGCGCAAACGTCTGCAGCCGCGCGAGCTCGCCGGCCTGCCCCTGCTGCAGCAGAGCACGCGCCCCGAGGCCTGGCGCCAGTGGTTCGAGGCCATGGACGTCGAGGCCCCTGCCGCGCTCTCGGGCCCGCGCTACGAGCTCTACTCGATGACAGCCGCGGCCGCCGCCCAGGGCCTGGGGCTGGCGCTGGTGCCGCGCCTGCTGATCGAGCCCGAACTGGCACGCGGCGAACTCGTGGTGGCCTGCCCGCGTGCGCTCAAGAGCGGGCGCAGCTACTGGCTCGTGCTGCCCGAGCGCGGCGAGGCCTGGCTGCAGCAAGCCGCGGCCTGAGCGTCAGGCTTGCTCGACGCGGTTGCGGCCGTTCTGCTTGGCCTGGTACATGGCCCGGTCGGCAGCCGCCAGCAGCGCATCGCGTTGACGGCTCGTGGGCTGTGGCTGCGCATGCAGGCCGATGCTCACGGTCAGCGGCAGCGGCTGACCCTGCGGGTCCAGGCAGCGCAGCTGCTGCACGGCCAGGCGCAGGTCCTCGGCCAGCACGGCGGCGCCTGCGGCATCGGTGTCGGGCAAGAGCACGATGAACTCCTCGCCGCCCCAGCGCCCGGCCATGTCCTGCGCGCGCAGACGGCTGCGGATGCAGGCCGCGAGCTCGCGCAGCACCTGGTCGCCGACCAGATGGCCGTGGGTGTCGTTGACGCGCTTGAAATGATCCACATCCAGAATCAGCAGCGCCAGGGGCCAGCCGTGCCGCTCGGCCAGCGCGAGCTGCTGGCCCAGCACCTCGAAGATGAAGCGCCGGTTGTGCAGGCCGGTCAGATCGTCCTGCAAGGCCAGGCGGCGGTTGCGCGCATCGGCCTGCTCCTTGGTCATGAGCACCAGGCCCAGGCTGATGAGCATGAGGCACAGCGTGGCCAGCACCAAGGTGGTGGCCTGGATGAGGTTCGACTCGGTGATCGCGCCCAGGTGCAGGCCCCCGGTGAAGCTCAGCGCCATACGGCCCAGCAGCATCATGATCAGCACGCCATAGGACGCGACGACGAAGTACTGCCCACGGCCCGGTGTCTCCTGCCGGCGCTGCAAGAGCACGCGTAGGGTGTAGGCGGCCTGCAGCGTGAACAGCAGCCCCACCAGCACCACCCGCGCCTGGATCTGCTCGAGCAGCGCGGCCAGCAGCAGGGGCAGCAGCAGCACCGGCCCCCAGATCAGCGCGCGGTTCGGCACCCGCTGCTGGAACTGGAACAGCCCCTCGAGGATGAGCGCGAAATAGGCCGCGAGCAAGGTGTTGGCCAGCAGCACCGAGGCCCAGTCCGGCACCATGCCGCGCAGGCCGTAGAGGGCATACGCCACGGTATGGGCGGCCAGTGCCCCAGCCCACCAGAACAGGCCGTCGCGCCGCGCACGCGACGCCACCACCCCCAGACTCAGCGCGAGCGTGGCCGTGACCAGCACGTTGATGAGCAGCAAGGTCGGGGTGTGGACCATGGTGCGCCGATTATCCGGCGGCCCTGCCCCCTTGTGTCAGGCCGGCGTGCCGCGCGCGGCGTATTGCCGTGCAAATTCCACGTACCAGCCCAGGCAGGCCGGGTTGGCCATGGCGTCGCGGTTCACCACCTTCTCCAGCGGCTGGCCCAGCAGCAGCTTCTTGATCGGCAGCTCCTGCTTCTTGCCACTGAGCGTGCGCGGGATCTCGGCCACGGCCAGGATCTCGTTGGGCACGAAGCGTGGCGACAAGGCGGTCTTGATGGCCTCGTTGATCCTGGCTTTCATCGCCGCGTCGAGCGCATGGCCCGGACGCAGCACGACGAAGAGCGGCATATAGCTCTCACGTCCGAGGTACTCCAGGTCCACGACCATGGAGTCGAGCACCTCGGGCAGGGCCTCCACCGCGCTGTAGAGCTCGCTGGTGCCCATGCGCAGGCCGTGGCGGTTGATGGTGGCGTCGCTGCGGCCGTAGATGATGCAGCCGCCCTGCGCCGTGATGCGCAGCCAGTCGCCGTGGCGCCAGACCGGGCCGGCTTCAGGCCCGGCGTCGCCGCCACCGGGCCGGCGCCCGTGACCGGCCGGGTACATGTCGAAGTAGCTCGCGAGGTAGCGCTTGTGGCCCGCGTCGCCCCAGAAGTACAGCGGCATGCTGAGGATGGGCTGGGTGCAGACCAGCTCGCCCACGGCATCCGTCACGGGCTGGCCCTGCTCGTCCCAGGCCTCGACCGCGCAGCCCAGCACGCGGCACTGCATCTCGCCCGGCACCTGCGGCAGCTCGCGGCAGCCGGCAATGAAGGCGCCCGCGAAATCGGTGCCGCCGGAGATGTTGGACCACCAGATGTCGCCGGGCTGCTTGAGCGTGCCGCCCGCGCGCGGATTGACACGCCGCACCTGCGCATTGGTCCAGCGCTGCACCGCCTCGGACAGCGGCGACCCCGTGGAGCCCAGCGCACGCACGCGCCTGAGGTCGCCACACTGCTTCAGATCGACGCTGGCCTTCATGCAGTTCGCGAAGAAGGCCGCACCCGCGCCGAAGTAGGTGCTGCGCGTGTCGGCGACGAAGCGCCAGAGCGTGGTCCAGTCCGGCGCGCACTTGTTGCCCGCGGAGTCCACCGTGGCGCCACCCGGGCTGCCGTCGTAGATGCAGACCGTGGTGCCCGTGAGCAGGCCGCCGAGCTGGCAGTTCCACATCACCCAGCCCGTGGAGCTGTACCAGTGGAAGCGCTCGCCCCAGCTGTTGGGCGCGTAGCTGCAGCCGATGTCGGTGTTGAGCGTGAAGGCCAGGGCCACGAGCAGGATGCCGCCATGCCCGTGCACGATGGGCTTGGGCAGGCCCGTGGTGCCGCTGGAGTAGACCACCCACAGCGGGTGGTCGAAGGGCACGCTCAGGGGCTTGAAGGCCGCGGTGCGCGCATCGTCACGCGCCACGGTCTGCGCCCACGCAACGACGCTCACGCCGGCACGCACCGGCCAGGCCGGCCGGTCCAGCACGGGCAGGACCACCAGGTGCTGCACCGTGGGCAGGGCCGCGCAGAGTTCGGCCACGGCTTCGCGCCGGTCCGTCTCGCGCCCGCCGTAGCGCACGCCGTCGCAGGCGATCAGGGCCTTGGGCTCGATCTGGCGGAAGCGGTCCAGCACGGCGGCCGTGCCCATGTCAGGCGCGCAGAGGCTCCAGATGGCACCGATGCTGGCCACGGCCAGAAAGGCCACCATGGCCTCGGGCACATTGGGCAGATAGGCCACGACGCGGTCGCCCTTGCCCACGCCCTGGGCCTGCAGGTGCAGGGCCAGCGCGGCCACCTGGCGCTGCAGCTCGGGCCAGGCCAGCTCCCGTGCCGGCTCGCCCGCCGCGAGGCTGCGTTCGTCATGGCTCACGATGGCCGGGAAGCCGGCCGCGTGCGCGGGCTGCACATGGCGCAGCACCTGCTGCGCATAGTTGAGCTGCGCGCCCGGAAACCAGCGCGCGCCCGGCATGCGGTTCTCGGCCAACACGGCCGCGTGCGGCGTGGGCGAGTAAACGCCGTAGCAGTCCCAGATGCTCTGCCAGTAAGCGTCGAGATCGGTCACGGACCAGCGCCAGAGCGCGTCGTAGTCCTGAAAATCCAGGCCGCGCTGCGTGCGCAGCCAGTCGCGGTACAGCCGGACCTGCGGAATGTAGGGGGGATGGCTCATGTCTCCTGCCTGGTCTTGTTTGGTTTTCACTCTAGCACCGCCCCCTGTCCGTAAGACTCCGTACCGGCGGACTTGACATTTCGCACAATCGTGCTAAATTTGCCGCATGACGCCCGACACCAAGACCGTCAAAAGCGAGATGACCCGCACCGCCATCATCGGCGCGGCGCTCGATCTCGCCTGCGAACAGGGTCTGGAGGCAATCTCACTGCAGGTCGTGGCCGACCGCATCGGCCTGTCCAAGAGCGGTGTGTTCTCGCGGGTCGGCTCCCGCGAAGCCTTGCAGAAAGTCGTGATCGAGGAGTACGGCCGGCAGTTCCTGGCCGAGGTCTTTGTGCCCGCCATGCAGGCGCCCAAGGGCCTGCCGCGGCTCCAAGCCATCGTGGAGCGCTGGCTCGTGCGCATGCGCGAGGTTGAAGTGCAGAAGGGCTGCCTCTATACGGCTGGCGCCTTTGAACTTGACGACCGCGACGGCGAGCTGCGCGACTTCCTGCTGCAACAGGTCGCGGCCTGGCGCAGCACGCTGCGCCGCACCGTGCTGCAGGCGGTCGATGCCGGCCATCTGCGGGCCGACACCGATCCCGAACAGCTGGTCGGTGAACTTTCCAACATGGCCATCGGGTTGTTGCACGACGCCCGGTTCCTGCGCGACCCGCGCGCGGCCGAACGGGCCCAGGCCACCTGGCAGCGCCTGCTCCGAAGCTACCAAGCCTGAGCGAACCAGGGGCGGCATCCACCCGACGCCGCCTGTTGTTTGCACAAATTTCGCACGATCGTGCGAAGAAAGGAACCGTCATGTGGATGATCTTCACCGGCCTGGCCGTCTACCTGCTGCTACGGGGTGTCATCGCGGCCTTTGCCTCGCTGCGCAACATCCCGCGCAGCAACCGCGACTGGATCTTTTTCTGAGGAACGGCACCATGTCGACCAGCCCCCCACAAGCCGCCGCCAGTTACTACGGCCAGGGTCTCTTCATCCGCTTTGCGCGCCTGGGCCTGAGCCTGACCCAGCCGGTCTGGCCGGGCCTGGCTGTGCGCGCGGCCCTGCGCCTCTTCGGCACCCCGCTGCCGCCACGCTGGCTGCGCCGCAGCCGGCCCTGGCCGGCGCACTGGGCGCACGAGCGCTGGCCCTTCGAGCGCGCTGGCCTCACGCTGTACCGCGACACACGCGCCACGACCGGGGCGCCGGCCGTGCTGCTGGTGCATGGCTGGGGCGGCCACGCGGGCCAGATGCTGCCGCTGGCGCAGACCCTGGCCGAGACCGGCCTGCAGGTGCTCCTGCTGGAGATGCCTGCCCACGGCCGCAGCGCGGGCCACATCAGCAACCTGCCGCAGTTTGCACGCGCCCTCGATTACACCGCTGCACGCCTGCGCGCCGAAGGCGCGGATCTGCAGGTCGTGGTCGCCCATTCCCTGGGCGCCAACGCGGCCGCCTACGCCGCCAGCCGCGGGCTAGCGCTGCAAGGCCTGGTACTGCTCGCCCCCCCGGCCTCGCCTTATGCCTACACCCAGCTTTTCGCGCGCATGTTCGGTCTGAGCGAGCGCACACGCGGCGCCATGCAGACACGCATCGAGGCGCGCGAGGCCATCCTCATGCCGCAGTTCGAGCCGCCGGTCGTGGGGCCACGCATCACGACGCCCACCCTGGTGGTGCACGACCGCGGAGACCGCATCAACCGCCATGCCGATGGCGAGGCCTACACCCGGGCCATCACCGGCGCGCAGCTCATCAGCACCGAAGGTCTGGGCCATATGAAACTGCTGCAGGATGCCGGCGTCCTCGGGGAGGTGGCGCGTTTTGTCGGTGCGGCGCTCAGACCGCGTTGAAGTTGTCCGCCAGATCGTGCTCGAAATCCGCCGCGCTCATGGGCTTGCCGAAGTGGTAGCCCCGTAGCAGGGCCCCGCACGCCAGCCCCTGGCGAGACGAGGTCAGGACAGCGCGTCTGCCGCGCCCAGGCACCGCAGGATGTGCTGCCAGTGCTGCGGCTCCACCGGCGTGATGGAGAGGCGGTTGCCCTTCTGCAGCACCCGCAGCTCGGCCAGCACAGGGTCGGCGCGCAACTCGGGCAGGGTCAGGTTGCGCGTCTTGCGCAGCACCTGCACATCGACCAGCAACCAGCGCGGTGCCTCGGGTCTGGACGCCGCGTCGTAGTAGGGCGAGGACGGGTCGAACTGCGTCGGGTCGGGGTAGGCCGTGGAGACCACCTGCGCAATACCCACGATGCCCGGCTCGGCACAGCTCGAGTGGTAGAACAGCACGCCGTCGCCCACGCGCATGGCGTCGCGCATGAAGTTGCGCGCCTGGTAGTTGCGCACGCCGGTCCAGGGCACGGTGGCACGCGGCGCGGCCAAGGCGTCGTCCACCGAGACCTCGCCCGGCTCTGACTTCATGAGCCAATAGCTGCGCATGGCCGGACGGCGTGCCTTACTGGGTGCCGAAGATGCGGTCGCCCGCGTCGCCCAGGCCCGGCAGGATGTAGCCGTGGTCGTTGAGTTCGCGGTCGATGGCGGCGGTGTAGATGGGCACGTCCGGGTGCTCCTTGTACATCGTCATCACGCCCTCGGGACAGGTCAGCAGACAGAGGAACTTGATGGACTTGGGCTGGCACTGCTTGAGGCGTTCCACAGCGGCGGCGGCCGAGTTGCCCGTCGCCAGCATGGGGTCGACCACGATCACGTCGCGCTCCTCCATGGTCTTGGGCATCTTGAAGTAGTACTCCACGGCCTGCAGCGTCTTGGGGTCGCGGTACAGGCCGATGTGGCCCACGCGCGCGCCGGGCACCACCGACAGCATGCCATCGAGGATGCCATTGCCGGCGCGCAGGATGCTGGCGAAGACCAGCTTCTTGCCGTCGATGACCTTGCTCGTCATGGTCTCCAGCGGGGTCTCGATCTGCACCTCCTGCATGGGCAGGTCGCGGCAGACCTCATAGACCATGAGGCTGGCCAGTTCGTTGAGCAGGCGGCGGAAGCTGCTGGTGCTGGCCTCCTTCTTGCGCATCAGGGTCAGCTTGTGCTGCACCAGGGGATGGTCGATCAGGGTGACGTGGGCGCGTGCGGCCGGGTCGAGGGCAATCATGGTTCCGGGTTCCTGCCAGAGGTTGAAAAACAACGTTGATCTTGCCGTATTTTGCAGCCGCTCCCGCCTCTGCTGGGCGAGGGCGTGCAAATGTCTTAGCATCGCGGCACCTCAACCCCTGGAGTCACAACGATGAGTCTGTTTCAATGGACCGAGAAAAGCGCGGGCGTGCTGCAACAGGGCGGCGTGATCGCCCCCGATGAACGCCTGCCCTGGCCGCAGACCGCCGTGATGGGCGTGCAGCACGTGATCGCCATGTTCGGCGCCACCGTGCTGGCCCCCATCCTCATGGGCTTCG
>LNFM01003600.1_pt1 | contig 30197 bp, 26 predicted proteins | sample 596031 | NCBI WGS metagenome assembly LNFM01 (sample SAMN04254537, study PRJNA301005) | activated carbon metagenome | isolation source: dual media filters at the Ann Arbor, Michigan drinking water treatment plant | place: USA: Ann Arbor
TGGACCACATCGAGGCCAAGAACGCCGTGCTCAACCAGGTCGAGTACGTGGTGCTGGACGAGGCCGACCGCATGCTGGACATCGGTTTCCTGCCGGACCTTCAGCGCATCCTGTCCTACCTGCCCAAGCAGCGCACCACGCTGCTGTTTTCGGCCACCTTCTCGCCCGAGATCAAGCGCCTGGCCTCCAGCTACCTGCAGGACCCGGTGACCATCGAGGTCGCACGCTCCAACGCCACGGCCTCCACCGTGGAACAGCATTTCTACAGCGTGGGTGACGACGACAAGCGCCACGCCCTGCACCAGATCCTGCGCCAGCGTGGCATGAAGCAGGCTTTTGTCTTCGTGAACAGCAAGCTGGGCTGTGCCCGCCTGGCGCGCTCGCTGGAGCGTGAAGGCCTCAAGACCACCGCCTTGCACGGCGACAAGAGCCAGGACGAGCGCCTCAAGGCGCTGGACGCCTTCAAGAAGGGCGAAGTCGACCTGCTGGTGTGCACCGATGTGGCCGCGCGCGGCCTGGACATCAAGGATGTGCCGGCGGTGTTCAACTTCGACGTGCCCTTCAACGCCGAAGACTACGTGCACCGCATCGGCCGCACCGGCCGTGCCGGCGCCTCGGGCCTGGCGGTGAGCTTCGTCTCGCCCAAGGACGCCCGCCTGGTGGCCGACATCGAGAAGCTGATCAAGACCAAGATCGAGCTGGAGCCGGTCGAATACGACGAGGACAAACCCGACATCCGCCGTCAGGGCCGTTTCAACGAAGGCCGGCGCCTGTACGAGCAGACCGAAGAACGCGTCGAGCCGCGCGGTGAACGCCGTACCGCTCCCCGCGAGAGCCGTCGCCCCTCGGCCCCGCCGCAGGACCCCTTCTTCAACCAGCCCTACCAGAGCACGGAGGCTGCGGCCGAACCGGCGCCCTGGGAAGCGGTGGCCAAGCCGGCCGGCCGTGTGGTGTCGGCCAATATCCGGCCCAAGCGCAAGGTGGCGGCGCTGTTCAACAAGTCTGAAGAGACTTCCAGCTAACCGGCGCGCGGGCCGGGCTTCTGCGCGGCTTCGCACTTCACCTGGACCAGTTCGTGCGCGCGGGCTGGCCCCAGGCGTAACGCACTGAGACAGCCGCCCCATACGCAGCCCGTGTCCAGCGCCAGCACATCGGTCCGGGCCAGCCAGCCCAGTGTTGACCAGTGGCCGAAGGCCACGGTGATCTCTGCCGTACGGCGCCCCGGCACCTCGAACCAGGGCCGGTAGCCGGCCGGCGCGCCCTGCGCCCCCTCCTTGCTGGCGAACTCCATCTCTCCTTCAGCGCTGCAGAAACGCAACCGTGTCAGCGCGTTGACGATCACGCGCAGCCGCGCGTCGCCCTGCAGGCTGTCGTCCCAGCGCGCCGGCTCGTTGCCATACATGCGACGCAGGAAATCCGGCAGCTCCGGGCCGCGCAGGACGTTTTCCAGCTCATGGGCCAAAGCTATTGTTTTTGTAGCACTCCATGATGGCAGCACACCGGCGTGCACCATCAGGATCTCCTCGCCCCCGAAGGTCTCCCGCAGCGCCAGGTGCTGGCAGCGCAGCCAGTCGAGCAGGGCGGGGCGGTCGGGGGCTCGCAGCACGTCGTCAACCGTATCGCTGCGGTGGGCGGGTCGCACGCCGTGGGCGATGGCCAACAGGTGCAGGTCGTGGTTGCCCAGCAGGCAGCGTGCAGCCTCGCCATAGCCCATGAGGCGGCGCAGCACGCCGGCCGAATCCGGTCCGCGGTTGACCAGATCGCCCAGCAGCCAGAGCGTGTCGCGGCTGGGAGAGAAGGCGATCTCCTCCAGCAGGCGCTGCAGGGCGGCGTCGCAGCCCTGCACGTCGCCGATCAGGTAATGGGCCATGGGGTATTTCCAGGAGTTAGGGGAATTTTCGCATTCCGTGTGCTGCCCCTGTTGCAGGCCTGGCGGCTGCATTAGACTGGATCGACTAAAGGATGCGCGCTGCAGTCTGGGCTTCAGGACTGCCACGTGCTTGCATGGTGAAAACAACACAGAGGACGACATGAAACACGCGTCGTTTTGGCGTAAGGACTGGCTGGTCGGCCTGCTGGTCTCCCTGGTGTTTTTCCTGGCCGCCGGCTCGGACCTGGTGCAGAGCCTGGAGCGCAAGGCCTACGACCTCGGTGTGCTGGCCAGCACGCGGGTGCCCAGCGACAGGATCGCCATCATCGCCATCGACGACCAGAGCATTGCCAATCTGGGGCGCTGGCCCTGGCCGCGCGAGATCCATGCGCGCCTGATCGACCTGCTGGCCGAAGGGCAGGCCAAGGTGGTGGGCCATACGGTGTTGTTCACCGAGCCCCAGGTCGAAGCTGGCCTGGCTTACGTCGGCCAGGTCAGCGGCTGGCTCGATGCCTCTACCATCCGCAGCTCCGGCAACCCGGCGCACCGCGCCGACGTGGCGCGCCTGGAGTCGCTGCTGGCAGAGGCCGCGCGCAAGCTCGACAATGACCGCAAGCTCGGCGAGAGCCTGGGCCGCAGCGGCCGGGTGCAGCTGGCCATGTACTTCGAACCCGGCGAACCGCAGGGCAAACCGGACCAGCCCCTGCCCGACTTCGTGCAACGCCACCGGCTGACCCAGGTGCAGGCCAGCCCCGCCAGTGCGCAGCCCGATCCCTCCCTGGGTGTCCTGCTGCCGATACCCGTGCTGGGCAGTCAGGCGCAGGCCATCGGGCACCTGAACGTCTCGCGTGACGTCGACGGCGCCGTGCGCAGCGAGCCGTTGCTCATGGGCCACTACGGTGAGTACTACCCGGCGCTGTCGCTGATGCTGGCGGCGCGCAGCCTGAACCTGAAGGCCGAAGACATCCGTGTGCAGCTGGGCAGCGGCGTACAGCTGGGCCAGCGTTTCATCAGCACCGACCCGACCCTGCGCATGCAGACCTTCTTCTACAAGGACACGGGCGGGCGGCCCGCCTTCCCGGTCGATTCCTTCTACGACGTGCTCAGTGGCAAGATCCCGGCCAGCAAGTACCGCGACAAGATCGTGCTCATCGGCGCCTCGGCCGCGGGCGTGGGTACCCTGCAGGTCACGCCCATCGCGGCCAGCATGCCTTCGGTGGTGACCTTGGCGCACACGGTCTCCAGCATCCTCAACGGCGACTATTTCCTCACGCCGACCTGGGGCACGCTGGCGCAGCTGGGCATCTTCCTGGCCGTGGCGCTGTACCTCATCCTGCTGCTGCCGCGCCTGCGCGCAGCCACCGGCGCGCTGGTGACGGGGGCCCTCTTTGTCACCCTGCTGCTGGCGCACTTCGGTCTGATGACGATGTACGCCACCTGGCTTCCGCTGATGCTGCCCGTCGTGCTGCTGCTGGTGGGCCATCTGCTGCTGACCTCCAAGCACTTCCTGCTGGCCGAGGAGGGCAAGCAGAAGTCCGATGCCGAATCGGCCGAGAGCAACCGCATGCTGGGCCTGGCCTTCCAGGGGCAGGGCCAGCTGGACATGGCCTTCGAGAAGTTCAGCAAGGTGCCGATGGACGACGGCCTGATGGAACTGCTCTACAACCTGGCGCTGGACTTCGAGCGCAAGCGCCAGTTCAACAAGGCCGAGGCCGTGTTCCGGCGCATGGCCGGCTACAACCGCAAATTCCGTGACCTGGAAGCGCGGCTGGCCCAGTCCAAGGCCATGGCTGAGACCGTGATCCTGGGCGGCGCCACGCGTGGCAACGACAGCACCCTGGTGCTGGACCGCCCGGGCGTGGCCAAGCCCATGCTGGGCCGCTACGAGGTGGAGAAGGAGCTGGGCAAGGGCGCCATGGGGGTGGTCTACCTGGGCCGGGACCCGAAGATCGGGCGCCTGGTGGCCATCAAGACCCTGGCCCTGGCGCAGGAGTTCGATGCGGACGTGCTGCAGGAGGTCAAGCAGCGCTTTTTCAGCGAGGCGGAATCGGCCGGGCGCCTGAGCCACCCGAACATCGTCACCATGTTTGATGCCGGCGAGGAACACGACCTGGCCTACATCGCCATGGAGTACCTCAAGGGTAAGGATCTGGTGGGCTACATCAAGCCCGGGGCCCTGCTGCCCCTGCCGGTGGTGATGGGCATCGTGGCGCGTGTGGCCGACGCGCTGGACTATGCGCATCGCCAGAACGTGGTGCACCGCGACATCAAACCCGGCAACATCATGTACGACCCCGCGACCGACACGGTCAAGGTGGCCGACTTCGGCATTGCGCGCATCACCGACTCCAGCAAGACCCGCACCGGTATGGTGATGGGCACGCCGTCCTACATGTCACCCGAACAGCTGGCCGGGCACAAGGTGAGTGGCGCCTCCGATCTTTTCTCGCTGGGGGTCATGCTCTACCAGCTGGCCTGCGGGCGATTGCCTTTCGACGGCGACTCCATGGCCCAGCTGATGTACCGCATCGCCAACGAGGCACCGGTGGACATTCTGAGCGTGCGCGCCGACCTACCCCCTTGCCTGGTGGCGATCCTGGGCAAGGCCCTGGCCAAGCCGCCGCAGGACCGTTACGCCAGCGGCGCCGAGCTGGCCGAGGCCTTGCGCCAGTGTGCCGCGACGCTATCCCAGCCGGGCTGGGATGCCACGGTGCCGGCGACCCCGGGCGCGGCAGCCGGCTGGTCGGACACGGTGCCGGGTGAGCCCGATCCGGGGGGAAGGTAAAGTCCGGTGGTCTCCACCTTATTTCGGGTTCCATGGATTTCCTGCTGATTGCCCTGCTGATCGTTCTCAACGGCCTGTTCGCCATGTCGGAGCTGGCGCTGGCCGCCAGCCGCAAGGCCCGCCTGCTGGCCATGGCCGAGGGGGGGGACGGCGGTGCCCAAAAGGCGCTGGAACTGCTGGACAACCCCAACCAGTTCCTCTCCACCGTGCAGGTGGGCATCACCTCCATCGGCGTGCTCAACGGCATCGTCGGCGAGGCGGCCTTCAGCGTCGACCTCGCGGTCTGGCTAGAGGAGCTGGGCGCGACCGAACGCGCCGCCGGCATCACGGCCACGGCCCTCGTGGTGGCCATCATCACCTTCCTCACCATCATCTTTGGCGAACTGGTGCCCAAGCGCATCGGCCAGCTCTACCCCGAGACGGTGGCACGCTGGATGTCGCGGCCCATGCACTGGCTGGCCATCGGCGCCAAGCCTTTCGTCAAGCTGCTGGCGGCCTGCACCCAGGGCGTGCTCAGGCTGCTGCGCATCCCCACCGACGTGACACGCAGCATGACCGAGGAGGAAATCCGCCACAACCTGGAAGAGGGGGTGGACGCCGGCGTGATCGAGCAGCACGAGCATCAGATGGTGCAGAACGTGTTCCGCCTGGATGACCGGCCCCTGACCTCGCTGATGGTGCCGCGTGCCGACATCGACTGGCTGGACGCCGGACAGAGCGTGGCGCAATGCCTCTCGCATGTGGGCCAGGCCGGCCAGGCCGGCGCGCATTCCTGGTACCCGGTGTGCCGCGGCTCGCTGGAGGACGTGGTGGGTGTGATCAGCGTGGTCAAGCTGCTGTCCCTGGGGCTGACCAGCGAGGGCACGATCGAGGCGCATGCGCAGTCGGCGCTGTTTGTGCCCGAGACACTCTCAGGCATGGAGATGCTGGAGCAGTTCCGCGCGCGCTCGGGTCGCATGGTCTTTGTGGTCGACGAGTACGGCGTGGTGCAGGGCCTGCTGACGCCGGGGGACCTGCTGGAGGCGATCACCGGGGAGCTGCAGCCGGTGGCGCAGGTCGACGCCTGGGCCACCCGGCGTGACGATGGCTCGTGGCTGCTCGACGGCATGATCCCGGTGGACGAGCTCAAGAGCCGCCTCGATATCCGGGATTTGCCGGACGAGGAGCGTGGGCGCTACAACACGGTGGCCGGCCTGCTGCTGTCCGTCAGCGGCCATCTGCCACGCACGGGCGAGCGCATCGCGTGTGCCGGTTGGGAGTTCGAAGTGGTGGACCTGGACGGCCGGCGCATCGACAAGGTGCTGGCCCGTACCCTGCCACCGGCGCTGGGCCTGTGAGGCTGCCTCAGTCGCTGACGATGCGGTTGCGTCCTGTGCGTTTGGCGGCGTAGAGCGCTTCGTCGGCCTGCTTGATCAGCGTCTGCGCGCTGTCGCCCTCGTTCAGCTGGGACACCCCCACGGAGAGGGTGGCGGAACACCAGGTTTCATTGAAGGGGTGTTTGATCTGGCCGAAGTCGTGGCGGATGCGGTCCAGCACTTCCACGGCCCGCGGCGCGTCCGCCGCCGGCAGCACCACCAGGAATTCCTCGCCGCCGTAGCGGCCGATGACGTCGGTCTTGCGCAGGCGCTGGCTGAGGAACCAGGCCAGGCTGCGAATCACCTGGTCGCCCATGGGGTGGCCGTAGCTGTCGTTGATCTTCTTGAAGTGGTCGATGTCGATCATCGCCACCGCCAGGGGTTTTTGTCCGGTCCGTGCCTGCTGGATGGCCGCGGCCAGCTTGTCCTTGGATGTCCGGTGGTTGTACAGGCCCGTGAGGCTGTCGCGCTCCATGGCCCAGCGCAGGGCGCGGTAGCGCTCGATCTTGCTCTGCACGATGGCGTTGAGCACCACCGGGTTGTAGGGCTTGGTGAGGAAGTGGTCGCCGCCCAGGCGCAGCGCCTCGACCTGCAGCGGCACATTGCTGTCGCCCGAGAGGTAGACGATGGGAATGGAGAGGAACTCCGGGTGCTGGCGTATCACGCGTGCCGCCTCGACTCCGGTGCAGCCGGGCATGAACATGTCCATCAGGATCAGGTCGGGCTGGAACTGCGCCAGGCAGTCCAGCACCTCATGCGGATCGGCGATGGCGTGGGTCTCGATGTCGCACATCGCCAGGGTGCGCTGGATGGATTTGCTGGCCGTGATGGAGTCTTCCACCACCAGTGCCCGGTAGGGCGCTTCCTGCCGACCGCTGCACAGTTCGATCAGCTTGGCCAGGATGATGGGCTGGGCGGTTCCGGCCGGAAAACAGAAGTCGCTGCCGGCCGACAAGGCCAGGCGCAGGCTGTCGAAGTCGCCCGCGAGTTCGTGCACCAGCAGCGTACTGGCGGCAAAGCGCCCGCGCAGTTGCTGGAGCTGATCGACCGTTTGCTGGCTGCTGAGGCCGTGGGCGTTGAGCAGGACGATGGCCGGTTCGTCGCCCAGGCCGGGCAGGTTACGGACCTGATGGAATTCGGCGTCGATGTTGAAGTAGCCCAGCTGCAGCGCCAGCTCCTGCCAGGCGGCACCGCTGCTGCCGAACAGCCAGATGCGATGGCGCGGGGCGATGTCCAGCACAGGGGTCGCGACGGTCTGGGTGCGCCGCTCCATCACCGGCTGGCGCTGGCCGTCGATGTAGTCTGCCACCCGGGCCCCGAGCCCCTGGACGCGCTGGTCCAGTTCGGCCAGGGTGGCCGGCGGGATGGTGGCATCGGCGCTGCTGTCGAGCAGGGCAAGGGCCTGCTGCTCCAGGCTGCGCGAGATCTGGTTCAGACCCGAGAGTCCCTTGCCATGCAGGAACTCGGTGAAGCTGGAGAGCGAGACGGCAAACTCCAGCAGGCGGTCGGTCCCCGGGGCGGACAGGAAGGCCTGCCAGCCGGCCGCCAGGGCCGTGCTGCGTTTCAGGAGTTCTTCAGGGGAGCAGGACATGGTCTCAGGTCTCAGGCCGGGGCAAGGGCTTCATGCGGGCCGTGGTGTGCCGGACCGCAGCGCAGGAGGCCTGGAAGAGAAGCGCATGCATTGGCCAAAGTATAAGACGCGGTCGTGGTGTGGCCCTGCCGTCCGGTGGGTCACGCGCGCCCGGTCAGTCGGTAGACCCACAGCCCCAGCATTTCATGCAGGACGGTGTGCCAGCGGGCGGCGCCGCCCGCCAGGGAGTACTGGGTCCAGGGGGTGGCCAGGCCGGCACGGTAGTCCGCCGGCCAGGGTGTCACGTTCCAGCCGGCCTTCTCGAAGGTGGCCATGGAGCGCGGCATGTGCCAGGCCGAGGTGAGCAGCAGCCAGGGGCGTGTCTTGTCCACCCCGGGTACGGCGGCGCTGAGCACGGCGTTCTCGTAGGTGGTGCGTGAGGCCGACTCGAGGATCAGCCGCTGCGCGGGCACGCCCATGCTGTCGTAGAAACGGCGGGCGCGCTCGGCTTCGGTCAGGCCCTTGAAGATCAGCTCCCCTTCGCCACCGGTATAGAGCAGCTTGAGTTGCGGCGCACGCTGCAGCAGGGGCAGGGCGGCGGTCAGGCGCTCGGCCGCGCCATTGAGCGCGGGTTGCGTGTGGCCCTGCCAGACATAGGCGGACTCCGTGGCGCCGCCCAGCACGATGACGCCGGCATAAGGGCTCAGGTCGATGTCCGCAGGTGCCGGGTACTGCGCCTCCAGCCGGCGCAGCAGTGCGTCCGGCAGCGGCGCCCAGCCCTGCAGCAGCAGCACGACCAGTGCGCTCCACAGCAGGAAGGTCGCGCTGCGGCGCCAGCGCCCTTGCAGGAGCAGGCCCAGCGTGAGCAGGGCGACGACCCAGGCCAGGGGCTGGGTGAGGAAGGCGAGCAGTTTGGCGAGGACGAACATGGGGCGGGAGATGGGGAGGCTATGATCGGCGCGATGAGCAAGACAAGGACCGAGGATAGCGCCCCGTCGCCCGTGAGTTTCTGGCAGGCCCTGCGCTTCTGGTTCAAGCTCGGCTTCATCAGCTTCGGCGGGCCGGCCGGGCAGATTGCCATCATGCACGAGGAGCTGGTGGAGCGGCGGCGCTGGATTTCCGAGCGGCGTTTCCTGCATGCCCTGAATTACTGCATGGTGTTGCCCGGCCCCGAGGCGCAGCAGCTCGCCACCTACCTGGGCTGGCTGATGCACCGCACCTGGGGCGGCATCGTGGCCGGCGTGCTGTTCGTGCTGCCCTCGCTGTTCATCCTCGTCGCGCTGTCCTGGATCTACCTGGTCTGGGGCGAAACGCCGCTGGTGGCCGGCCTGTTCTACGGCATCAAGCCGGCCGTGACCGCCATCGTGCTGCAGGCGGCCTGGCGCATCGGTTCGCGTGCGCTGAAGAACGGGGTGCTGTGGGCCATTGCGGCCGCGGCCTTCGTGGCGATCTTTGCGCTGCACGTACCTTTCCCGGCCATCGTGCTGGCCGCGGCGCTGATCGGTTATGTCGGCGGGCGCCTCAGCCCGGAGCGCTTTCGAACCGGGGGCGGCCACGGCGGCCAACAGAAGTCCTACGGTCCGGCCCTGATTGACGACGACACGCCCACGCCGACCCATGCGCGTTTTCACGCGCCACATCTGCTGCGGGTCTGCCTGGTGGCCGGCCTGCTGTGGATCGTGCCGATGGGGCTGCTGATCGGGGTCTGGGGCTGGGCGCATGCCTACACGCAGATGGGCTGGTTCTTCACCAAGGCGGCGCTGCTGACCTTTGGCGGGGCCTATGCCGTGCTGCCTTATGTCTACCAGGGGGTCGTGGGCCATTACGGCTGGCTCACGCCCGAGCAGATGATCGACGGCCTGGCCCTGGGCGAGACCACCCCCGGACCGCTGATCATGGTGGTGGCCTTTGTCGGTTTTGTCGGCGGCTACGGCCAGGCCCTGCTGGGGCCGGACGCGCTGTTCCTGGCCGGCGCGCTGGCAGCGGTGCTGGTGACCTGGTTCACCTTCCTGCCGTCCTTCCTGTTCATCCTGGCCGGCGGGCCGCTGGTGGAGTCCACCCACGGTGACCTCAAGTTCACTGCGCCGCTGACCGCCATCACGGCTGCCGTGGTGGGGGTGGTGCTGAACCTGGCGCTGTTCTTCGGCTACCACGTGCTCTGGCCGCAGGGCCTGGGCGGGCGTTTCGACGCCGTGTCGGCCGCGATCGCCCTGGCGGCGGCCATCGCCCTGCTGCGTTACCAGCGCAATGTGATGCACGTCATAGGCGTGTGTGCCGTGCTGGGCCTGGCGCTCAAGAGCCTGGGCGCCTGAGCCCCGGCGGCTGGCCAGGTCCCTGGCCGCCGCCGCCGCGGGCTGGTTTGCCCCACTTTTGTGCGGCGCAATAAAACTTTCCTATCGTTAGTATTGTTAAATCAATATCTAATTTCGATAGATAAAGACTACAATCTCGCATCGGTTCAAAAAATCGGTCGATTCCATATCCCTCTTTTATTAATCAACAGGAGTTAATTCATGTCCCTGATCAACACCCAAGTCCAGCCGTTCAAGACCCAGGCTTTCCACAATGGCAAGTTCATTGAAGTGACCGAGCAGTCCCTGAAGGGCAAGTGGTCCGTGCTGATTTTCATGCCGGCTGCTTTCACCTTCAACTGCCCGACCGAGATCGAAGACGCTGCCGACAACTACCCCGAGTTCCAGAAGACCGGTACCGAGGTCTACATCGTCACGACCGACACCCACTTCTCGCACAAGGTGTGGCACGAGACCTCGCCGGCCGTAGGCAAGGCCAAGTTCCCGCTGGTGGGTGACCCGACCCACGCCCTGACCAACGCTTTCGGCGTGCACATCCCCGAAGAAGGTCTGGCCCTGCGCGGTACTTTCGTGATCAACCCGGACGGCATCATCAAGACCGCCGAGATCCACTCCAACGAGATCGCCCGCGACGTGAAGGAAACCCTGCGCAAGCTGAAGGCTGCCCAGTACACCGCCGCCCACCCCGGCCAGGTCTGCCCCGCCAAGTGGAACGAAGGCGCCAAGACCCTGACCCCGTCCCTGGACCTGGTCGGCAAGATCTAAGTTCACAACGACTACTGCCCAAAGCAGTTCCGCAGCCCGATGGGTTGCGGTCCCCAAGGACCTCAACCCATCCCACGGCGGCATTGCACGCCCCCAACGCTCTAGGAGAGAACCATGCTCGACGACACCCTGACATCCCAGTTGCAGGCCTATCTGACCAAGGTGCAGCGCCCGATCCGCCTCATCGCCTCGCTCGACAGCAGCGAAAAATCGGCCGAGCTGCGCGCTCTGCTGCAGCAGATCGCCAGCCTGTCCGATCTGGTGAGTTTTGACGACAGCGGCAGCGATGCCCGCAAGCCTTCCTTCGTGATCGCCCGCGAGGGCGAGACCACCGGTGTGCGTTTTGCCGCCATCCCCCTGGGCCACGAGTTCACCTCCCTGGTGCTGGCCCTGCTGTGGACCGGCGGCCATCCCCCGAAGGTCGAGGCCGATGTGATCGAGCAGATCAAGGCCCTTGACGGCGAGCACAGCTTCGAGGTCTACATGTCCCTGAGCTGCCACAACTGCCCGGACGTCGTGCAGGCAGCCAGCCTCATGGCCATCCTGAACCCGCGCATCAAGACCACCGTCATCGACGGCGGTCTTTACCAGGCCGAGGTTGACGCGCGCCAGATCATGGCCGTGCCCATGACCTACCGCAACGGCGAGGTGTTCGCCTCGGGCCGCATGACGGTGGAAGAGATCGTTGCCAAGCTCGACGTCAAGTCCGAAGAGCGCGAGGCGGCCAAGCTGTCGGCCAAGGACCCGTTCGACGTGCTGATCGTCGGTGGCGGCCCGGCCGGTGCCGCGGCGGCCGTGTACGCGGCGCGCAAGGGCATCCGTGTGGGTGTGGCGGCCGAGCGTTTCGGCGGCCAGACCAACGACACCATGGCCATCGAGAACTACATCTCGGTTCTGGAGACCGACGGCCCCAAGTTCGCCGCAGCCCTCGAAGCGCAGGTTCGCCACTACGAAGTGGACATCATGAACCTGCAGCGTGCTGACAAGTTGATCCCCGCGGAGGAGCCCGGCGGCCTGGTCGAAGTGCAGATGGCCAATGGCGGCAGCCTCAAGGCGCGCAGTGTCATCCTCTCCACCGGCGCGCGCTGGCGCAATGTCAACGTGCCCGGCGAGCAGGAGTACAAGAACCGTGGCGTGGCCTACTGCCCGCACTGCGACGGCCCGCTCTTCAAAGGCAAGCGTGTCGCGGTGATCGGCGGCGGCAACTCGGGCGTGGAAGCGGCGATTGATCTCGCCGGCATCGTGCAGCACGTGACGCTGATCGAGTTTGCCGATGCGCTCAAGGCCGACGCGGTGCTGGTCAGCAAGCTCAAGAGCCTGCCCAATGTGAGCATCCACCTCAACGCGCAGACCACCGAGATCACCGGTGACGGCAGCAAGGTCAATGGCCTGGGCTACAAGGACCGCGTGAGTGGCGAAGTGCAACACGTGGAACTCGAAGGCGTGTTCGTGCAGATCGGTCTGGTGCCCAACACCGAGTGGCTCAAGGGCACGCTGGAGCTCAGCCGCTACGGCGAGATCGTGGTTGACGCCAAGGGCCACACCAACGTGGCGGGCGTGTTCGCTGCCGGTGACTGCACGACCGTGCCCTACAAGCAGATCGTGATCGCCGCAGGCGATGGTGCCAAGGCCGCACTCAGCGCCTTTGACCACCTGATCCGCACGCCGGTGACCGAGGCCGTGGCCGCCTGACCTGGCCGTCGCCAAAAAGGGACAGTGCCGGCAGGCCTGTCCCTTTTTTCATGGGCGCGCGGACCGATGGGCTGTGGTCGCTCGTATGATGGCCCTCGACCAATAAGGAGGGCTTGCATGTCCATCGGTTCCGCGATCTTCTGGGGTGTCGTCGTCGTCGTCGGCTTGTACGTCGTCATGCTCTACAACGGCCTGGTCCAGCTCAAGCACAACGTGGCCAAGGCCTGGGCCAATATCGACGTGTCGCTCAAGCAGCGCCATGACGAATTGCCCAAGCTGGTCGAGGTCTGCAAGCAGTACAAGCAGTTCGAGCAGGCCACGTTGCAGTCGGTGATCGAGGCGCGCAGCCGCGTGCAGGGCGCGCGCGAGGCGCACGACGTGCCGGCCCTCAGCCGGGCCGAAGGCGCGCTGCGTATGGGCCTGGGCCAGATCTTCGCCGTGGCCGAGGCCTATCCCGAGCTCAAGGCCAACGAGCACTTCATGCAGCTGCAGCAGCGCATCAGCTCGCTGGAGAGCCTGATCTCCGATCGCCGCGAGCTCTACAACGAATCAGTCAACCTGAACAATGTGCGGGTCGACTCCTTTCCGGATGCGCTGATCGCGCGACTGTTCCGTTTCCAGCACCACCCGCTGCTCGAATTCGCCGACCACGAGAAGGCCGACGTCGACGTGCGCCAGCTCTTCAAGAGCTGAGCACTGCAGTTCGCGGTCTGCCATGACCTGGCATCTTTCCCTCGGCCGCGGGCTGGGTTCGCTGCACGCCGGCATCGCCTTTGTGCAGTTCATGTTGCTGCTTTTGGGCGTCAAGACCGCACGGCGCGAGGTCTGGCTGGGCGTGCTGGCCGGCATGGTGCTGCTGGCCCTGCTGGGCTGGGTGGTGGCGCTGCGCCGGCGCCATGCGATCACAGGTATGCCGACCTCGCGCATCGCCAGTGCGGCCCAGGGGTATGTAGAGCTGCAGGGTATTGGCCGGCCCCTGGATGTGAATCCCCTGCAGTCACCGCTGAGCGGCGCGGCCTGCCTCTGGTACCGCTACCAGGTCGAGCACAAGACCAGCGACGACAAATGGGAACTGGTCGAGCAGGCGCAGAGCCAGGCGAGTTTTGTTCTTGATGATGGCAGCGGCCTGTGCCTGGTCGACCCGGACGGGGCCGAGATCGTGACACGGCATTGCAAGCGCTGGAACAACGGCGACTACCGTTACGTGGAATGGACCTTGCGGCAGCAAGACGCCATCTACGTGCTTGGCAATTTCCTGACCCGCCATCCGCACCAGGGGCTGGACGCCGGAGCCGATGTGCGCGAGCTGCTGGCCGGATGGAAGCAGGACCGGATCGGCTTGCTCAAGCGCTTTGATCTCAACCACGACGGCGAGGTCGATGAACGCGAGTGGGAACTGGCCCGCCGCCTGGCGCGCGGCGAGGTGGAGATGAAACATCGCGAACTGCGGCGCCAGCCCGAGCTGCACCTGGTCGAGGGCGCGCCCTCCAGCCTCTACCTCATCAGCAACCACGAACCCGACAAGCTGGCGCGGCGTTTTCTCTGGATGGCGGCGGGCCAGCTGCTGGTCTTCTTCGCCGCCCTGGGCTGGCTGGCCTGGTGGTGGCAGCGGCCGCCCACGCTGTGAGCACCTTTCAGCTTAGCTCTCTCTTGAGTGCCCTTTGCTGAGCCTGGCGCTCGCTCTTGTACGATTTGCGGTGTGAGCCCGCCTTGCGCTGCAGGGCCGGCGCCACCAGGGGGTTGCGCGGCTTGTGCAGCTTCAGCTTGAGTTTGGTCTTGCGGGCGGAGTTCATCGGCAGGCCCCTGGGGGCAAGGAGCCGCCATTATCGCGTCCGCCGCCTCTGGCCGCCTACAATGGCCCACCTGTGCCCCGCCCCCTTTCCGAGGGGGTGCCCGTCCCGTACCTCCTGAGCCACCATGCAAGTTTCTGCCTCGATCTTCAAGGCCTATGACATCCGCGGCATCGTGCCGTCTACCCTCGATGAAAACCTGGCCCTGGCCCTGGGGCGCGCCTTCGGCAGCGCCGCGCGCCATGCCGGCGAAACGCGTGTGGCCGTGGGGCGCGACGGCCGGCTCAGCGGTCCGGCCCTCAGTGCCGCGTTGATCCGCGGCCTGATGGAGGCGGGCATCGAGGTCATCGACCTGGGAATGGTCACCACACCCATGCTGTATTTCGCTGCCAGCACGGTTTGCAGCAGCGGCATCCAGGTCACGGGCAGCCACAACCCCGCCGACTACAACGGCTTCAAGATGGTGCTGGCCGGCCGCGCCATCTACGGCGAGGAAATCCAGGGCCTGCGCCGGACCATGGAAGCCGAGTCCTGGACTTTGCAGGCGGGTGGCTCGGTGCGCAATCTCAATGTCTACGCGCCCTACCTCGACCGCATCGTGGGCGACATCAAGCTGGCGCGCCGCATGAAGATCGTGGTCGATTCGGGCAACGGCGTGGCCGGTGCTTCGGCGCCGGCCATCCTGCGCGCCATCGGCTGCGAGGTGACCGAACTGCACAGCGAGGTCGACGGCACCTTCCCCAACCACCATCCGGACCCGAGCAAGCCCGAGAACCTGCGTGACGTGATCGCCGCGCTCCAAGGCGGCGACGCCGAACTGGGCCTGGCTTTTGACGGCGACGGCGACCGCCTGGGCATCGTCACCAAGGACGGCAATAACATCTACCCGGACCGCCAGATGATGCTGTTTGCCCAGGACGTGCTGTCGCGTGTGCCCGGCGGCACCATCGTCTATGACGTCAAGTGCTCGCAACGCCTGGCCCCGGCGATTGAAGCCGCAGGCGGCCAGCCCCTGATGTTCAAGACCGGCCACTCGCTGATCAAGGCCCGCATGAAGGAGATTGATTCCCCGCTGGGCGGCGAGATGAGCGGCCACATCTTTTTCAAGGAACGCTGGTTCGGTTTCGACGACGGCACCTATGCAGCCTGCCGCCTGCTGGAGATCCTGAGCCGCTCCGCCGACGCTGGCGCCGTGCTCAACGCGCTGCCCACCAGCCATTCCACGCCCGAACTCAACGTGAAATGCGCCGAAGGCGAGCCGCACCGGCTGGTGGATGAGCTGCAGAAGAAGGCGAACTTTGCCAAACCCGCCACGGTCAACACCATCGACGGCGTGCGCGTGGACTGGCCGGACGGCTTCGGCCTGATCCGCGCATCCAACACCACACCGGTGCTCGTGCTGCGTTTCGAAGGCCATACGCCCGAGGCGCTGCAGCGCATCGAAGGCGAGATGCTGACCTTGCTGCGCAGCGTCAAACCTGGTGCATCCTTTGCCGAAGCGGCCCATTGAACCGGGCAGGATCCAGGTCTTGAAGATCCTGATCGTCAAGCTGTCCTCGCTGGGGGACGTGGTGCACACCATGCCGGCCGTACAGGACATCCGGCGCGCGCTGCCGCAGGCCCAGATCGACTGGGTGGTGGAGCGTGGTTTTGCGCCCCTGGTGCAGCGCTGTTCCGGTGTGCGTCGTGTCATCCCCTGCGAGCTGAGGCGCTGGCGCAAGGCGCCTTTCGCGTCGACCACACGTACCGAATGGGCCGCGTTCAGGAACGAACTGCAACGCGAGGCCTATGACGCCGTGATCGACCTGCAGGGCCTGAGCAAATCGGCCCTGGTGGCCTGGCTGGCGCGGCTGGCACCGGGCGGCCGGCGTTGCGCCCTGGCCAACCGCACCGAGGGTTCGGGCTACGAGGCGCCCACGCGCTGGGTGGCGCATCAGGCCATCCGTATCGAGCCGCATGTGCACGCCGTGCAACGCTCGCGTGAACTGTGCGCACGGGCGCTCGGCTACGGCGTGCCGCAGCAGGAAATCTTCGGCCTGCAGCCGCATCAGGGGCAGGGTGAGATTGCGCCTGAAAAAATCGCCATCGGCATGCTCTCGGCGCGTCCCTGTGTCGCCCTGGTGCACGGCACCTCGCGCGCCGACAAGCAATGGCCGGCCACGCACTGGCTGGCACTGGCGCAGCGGCTGGACGCCGCCGGTTATGACGTGGCCCTGCCGCATGGGACTAGCGAGGAGCAGCAGCGCAGCGAGGCGCTGGCGCGCGAGATGGCCCATGCCGTGGTCTGGCCGCGCCTGGCGCTGGACGCGCTGACCGATGCCCTGGCCAGCTGTGCCGGCGTGATCGGTGTGGACAGCGGGCTGAGCCACATCGCCGTGGCGCTGGACCTGCCGCATGTGCAGCTCTACAACTTCGACACCGCCTGGCGCACCGGTCCCGTCGACCGTGCGCGCCAGCGTTGCGTCTATGCGCAGCCCGCGCCCACGGTGGAGGCCGTCTGGTCGGCCTGGCAGCAGGTGCAGCCGGCGTACGGGGCCGCCTGATGGCGCGTTATCTCTATTCCCTGCTGGTCTGGCTGGTGCAGCCGCTGCTGCGCCGCAAGCTGCAGCGCCGCGGCCGCCAGGAGCCGGGTTATCTGGTGGCGGTGGAGGAACGTTTCGGCCAGTACACCCAAGCGGCCTGGCCGGACGATGGCCGCACGCTCTGGGTGCATGCTGTCTCGCTGGGCGAGACGCGTGCCGCCGCCGTGCTGCTGGCCACGCTGCGCGAGCAGTGGCCGACGTACCGCCTGCTGCTCACACATGGCACGGCCACCGGTCGCGCCGAGGGCGCCGGCCTGCTGCGCGCGGGGGACCTGCAGGTCTGGTTGCCCTGGGACACGTCCGAGGCCGTGTCGCGTTTCCTGGCGCATTTCAAGCCCCGGCTGGGCATCCTGCTGGAGACCGAGGTCTGGCCCAATCTGGCGGCGGCCTGTGCCGCGTCGGGTGTGCCCCTGGTGCTGGCCAATGCCCGCCTGAGCGAGAAATCGCTGCGCCAGGCATTGCGCGTGGCCTGGCTGTCCCGGCCGGCCTATCGCAGCCTGGCGGCGGTGTGGGCGCAGACGCAGGACGACGCAACGCACCTGGCCGCCATCGGCGCGCCGGTGCGGGGCGTGTTCGGCAATCTGAAGTTTGACGCCACGCCCGATGCCGCCCAGGTGGCACTTGGCCAGGCCTGGCGCGCGGCGCTGGGTCGTCCGGTCATCATGTTCGCGAGTTCGCGTGAGGGCGAGGAGCTGGAACTGCTGCAGTGCCTGCGGCAGGCCGGCCCGGCTGCGCGCGCGGTCCAGTGGCTGATCGTGCCGCGCCATCCGCAGCGTTTCGACGAGGTCGCCGATCTGATCACACGCCAGGGCCACAGCGTGGCGCGGCGCAGCCTGTGGGGCAGTGCGCCGACCGGGGTCGAGATGTCGGCCGACATCTGGCTGGGCGACAGCCTGGGCGAGATGGCGCTGTATTACGGCCTGAGCGACGCGGCCCTGCTGGGCGGCAGCTTCGCACCCCTGGGCGGGCAGAACCTGATCGAGGCGGCGGCCTGTGCCTGCCCGGTCTTCATGGGCCCGCACACCTTCAATTTCAACGAGGCGGCCAGCCTGGCGCAGGAAGCCGGTGCGGCCACGCGCTGTGCCGACATGGTCTCGGCCGTGGCCGGTGCCCTGGCGCTGGTGCGTGAGCCCGGGCGCCAGCAGGCCATGGCGCGAGCGGCCAGCCGCTTTGCCAAGGCGCACCGTGGCGCCGCCGCGCGCACGCGCGACGCGCTGGCTGCTTACCTGGCCTGAGGGGCGGGCGCTGGGGTGGCCGGTGCCGCGGGAGCGGGGGCCAGCAGTGCGTTCACCCCCTGCAGATCCTCGCTCCTGAGTGTGCCGTTGGCCTGGCGCAGCTTGAGGCCACCCACCAGCACGTCGTAACGCGCCTTGGCCAGATCGCGTTTGGTCTGGTAGAGCTGGCTCTGCGAGTTCAGCACGTCGATGTTGATGCGCACGCCCACCTGGTAGCCCAGCTTGTTGGCGTCCAGCGCGCTCTGGCTGGAGGCTTCGGCCGCTTCCAGTGCCTTCACCTGTCCGAGGCCCGAGACCACGCCGAAATAGGCGCTGCGCGTGCCCTGTGCCACATTGCGCTGGGCTGCGTCCAGGTCGGAGCGGGCCTTGTCTTCCAGGGCCAGGGTTTCCTTGAGGCGGTTCTGCGTGGCGAAGCCGGCGAACAGCGGGAGGTTGAACTGAACACCCACGGTGGTGTTGTAGGTCTTGGAGTCGGTGGGGAAAAACGCCGTACCGCCGATATTTCGGTTGATGGTGTGGCTGGCATTGAGGTCCAGCGTGGGCTTGTGGCCCGCGGAGGCCTTTTCGGTCTCCAATGTGGCAATCTCCAGCGCAGTACGCGCCTGGCGGATGGCCGGATGCTGATCCTGGCCCTGCTGCACCCAGGTGTTGATGTCCTCGGGCAGCAGCGCCGGCAGGCCGGAAGCCGGCACCAGCGGATGGGGGGCCACATCGGCCTTGCCGACCAGCTGGTTGAGCGCGAGCGTCTTGACGCGCAAGTCATTGTCCGCGGCGATCTCCTGGGCCGTCACGAGGTCGAAGCGCGCCTGGGCTTCGCGCGTGTCGGTGATGGTGGCCGTGCCGACCTCGAAATTGCGGCGGGCCGAGGCCAGCTGCTCGGCCACAGCCGTCTTCTGGGCCTGCACGAAGGTCAGGCTGTCTTTCGAGGCGAGCACGTCGAAATAGGCCTGGCTCACACGCACGATCAGGTCCTGCTCGGCGGCCAAGAGCTGGGCTTCGGCCAGCTCAGTCTGGCGCGTGCCTTGCTGATAGCTGGCGAAGTTGGCGGCGCGGTACAGCGGCTGGTTGGCGCTGACACCGACGTTGCGGTTGTCGAAGTTACGTTCGGTGGTCCCGCTGCCTTGTTCGGTGCGCAGTTGCGAGGTGGACGCCCCGGCCGTGAAGTTCACCGTGGGCAGCAGGGCCGCCTTGGCCTGGTCGGCCTTGGCCAGGTTGGCCTCGTACTGCGACTTCGCCGACTGGTAGGCCGCGTCATGGCCGCGTGCCGCGTCGTAGAGCTCCAGCAGGCTCTGGGCGCGCACGGGCAGGGCCAGCGCGGCACCGATGGCCAGCGTCAGGGGCAGGAGGCGGAAGCTTTTCATGGTGACGGGTACTCCGGAGAGGTAGGCAGAAGATCAGTAACGCGGCACGGTCATGTCGACCTGCAGGGACCAGGCGTTGATGCCGCCGCTGATGTTGGCCACATGCTGGAACCCCTGGTGTTTCAGGAAGGCGGCCACCTGCATGCTGCGGCCACCGTGGTGGCACAGGCAGGCCACCGGGCGCGTGGGGTCGAGCTCGTTCAGGCGCGGCGGAATCACCCCCATGGGGATGTGCACCAGATCGTAGGTCGCATCCGGCTTGAGGCTGGCCTGCTGCAGTTCGTAAGGTTCACGCACATCCAGCACGAGCGGACGGCCATGCGCCTGGGCCTTCGTGACCCAGTCCTTCAGATCTCCGGGGTGGACATGTTCGATCATGGTGGGTTCTCCCGCGGGTGCCTCAGAAGTTGAAACGGGAATGCTCAGGGAAGTGCAGCAGGCGCGGCGCCAGCGTGTCCCAGCCCTGGGTGGTCAGGTATTCCACGGCACTGGTGCGTGTGATCAGGGTGGCGCGCATCACCGGCGCGTCGCCGACGATGGTCATCAGGCGGCCGCCCGTCTTGAGCTGCTCCAGCAGCTTGTGCGGCACATCGGCGACCGAGCCGCTGAGCACGATGACGTCGAAAGGGCCGTCGACCGGCACGCCTTTGGCGCCGTCGGCCTGGCGCACCTCCACGTTGGAGACGCCGGCCTTCTGCAGATTGGCACGCGCCAGGCTGACCAGCGCCGGATCGATTTCCAGCGAGATCACGCGCTGGGCGCGCTGCGCCAGCAGCGCGGCCATGTAACCGGAGCCGGCACCGATCTCCAGCACCTTCTCGTGTTTCTGCACGGCCAGGTCCTGCAGCATGCGGGCTTCGACCTTGGGGGCCAGCATGCACTGGCCGGCTTCGCCGCCGCCGGCCAGGGGCAGTTCCATGTCGGCGAACGCCAGGGCCTTGTGGGCCGGGGGAACGAAGTCCTCGCGGCGCACGACGGAAAGCAGGTCCAGAACGGCGGCGTCGAGCACGTTCCAGGGGCGGATCTGCTGCTCGATCATGTTGAAGCGGGCTTGTTCGAAGTTCATGTCACATACTCCACGGGGTATTGTAGGGGATCCTGGAAAATTTTACTTGGCGGGCGCTTGCTCGCCGCGCCAGCGCCGTCCCAGCCACTGGCTGAAATCGTCCATGTAGCAGTAGACCACAGGCACAACCACCAGCGTCAGAAGGGAGGAGGTGATGACCCCGCCGATCACGGCCTGGCCCATGGGAGCGCGCTGCTCGGAGCCCTCGGTCAGGGCGAAGGCCAGCGGCACCATGCCGAAGATCATGGCCAGTGTGGTCATGAGGATGGGGCGCAGGCGCACCTTGGCCGCCATCAGCAGGGCATCGGCGCGCTCCATCCCTTCCTCCCTTGCTCGGATGGCAAAGTCCACCAGCAGGATGGCGTTCTTGGTCACCAGGCCCATGAGCATGACCACGCCGATGATGGAGAACATCGAGAGGGTGGAGCGGAACATGAGCAGGGCCAGCACCACGCCGATCAGCGTGAGCGGCAGCGAGGTCATCAACGCCAGCGGCTGGAAGAAGCTCTTGAACTGACTGGCCAGGATCATGTAGATGAAGATGATGGCCATGGCCAGCGCGGAGATGGCGTAGCCGAAGGACTCCTGCATGTTCTTGGTCGAGCCGCCGAACTGGTAGCGGTAACCCGGCGGGAAGGTGATGCTGTCGAGCGCCTTGCGGATGTCGCCCGAGACCTCGCCGGCCGAGCGGTTGTAGACGTTGGCATTGATGGCCACTTCGCGCATCAGGTCGCGCCGGTTGATCTGGTTGGAGCCGGTGTCCTCCACCAGCGTGGCCACCTGGTTCAGGCGGATCACGCGCGAGCTGCCGTCGGCATTGCTGCCCAGCGCAAAGGGCAGGCGCTCCAGGTCGCCCATGCTGTTGCGGGCTTCGGGCGCCAGGCGCACGTTGACGTCGTAGGTCTGGTCGTCGCTGGCGCGCCAGTTGCCCACGGTCTGGCCGGCGACCAGGGTGCGCAGCGAGGACGCGATCTGGTTCACGTTCAGGCCCAGGTCGGACGCGGCCTCGCGCCGGACCTGCACGGCAATGGTCGGTTTGCCCGGCTTCACGCTGGAATCGAGGTCGACCAGGCCCGGGATGTTGCGCACCTTCTCCATGACCTGCACGCTGAGCCGTTCGAGCTCCTGCAGGTCGTTGCCCTGCAGCGAGAACTCGATCTGCTTCTGGCCGCCCACGGCATCGAGCAGGCCGGCGTGCGTGACGGTGATGCCCGGTACCCTTTGCAGGCGCTCGCGCAGCAGCGCGGAGATCTGGTCCACGTTGCGGCTGCGCTCCTTGCGGTCGATCAGGCGCACGTAGATGCTGGCGTAATTCTTGCCTAGCGCATTGCCGGTGTTGATCGTGGTCAGCGAATAGCGCACCTCGGGGAATTCACGCAGGATGTCCTGCACCTGGCGCGCCTTGGCCTCGGTGGCTTCGATGGACGAACCCACCGGCGTGTAGAAGGTGACGCTGGTTTCGGAGAAGTCGGCCTTGGGCACGAACTCGGTCCCGAGCAGCGGCACCATGAAGATGCTCAGCACGAAGATCGCGAAGGCCACGGCCAGCGTGGTGAGCTTGTGCACCAGCGACCAGCGCAGGATGTTCTGGTAGGCCTCGGCCAGGCTGTCGGTGGCATGGTCGAACCAGCCGGTGACGCGGCCGATGGTGCGGTCGTAGAGATTGCGGGGTTCCGTTTTCTGGCCATGCGCGTGGATGCTGGGGTCGTGCCAGATGCTGGAGAGCATGGGGTCGAGCGTGAAGCTCACGAACATGGAGATCAGCACCGCGGCCACGATGGTGATGCCGAACTCGTGGAAGAACTTGCCGATGATGCCGCCCATGAAACCGATGGGCATGAACACCGCCACGATGGAGAAGGTGGTGGCCAGCACGGCCAGGCCGATCTCCTGCGTGCCCTCCATCGAGGCTTCGTAGGGTTTCTTGCCCATCTGCACGTGGCGCACGATGTTCTCGCGCACCACGATGGCGTCGTCGATCAGCAGGCCCACGCACAGCGACAGCGCCATCAGCGTGATCATGTTGATCGTGAAGCCGAACCAGTACATGAAAAGAAAGGTACCGATCAGCGAGATCGGCAGTGTCAGGCCGGTGATGACGGTGGAGCGCCAGGAGTTCAGGAACAGGAACACGATCAGCACCGTGAGCAGTGCGCCTTCGATCAGGGTGCGGCGCACGTTGTCCACCGCCACGCGGATCGGACGCGAGCCGTCCTGGATGGGCTCGAGCCGCACGCCCGGGGGCAACTGGTCCTTGAGCTCGGCCACGGTACGCAGCAGGCCGTCGATGACGGCGATGGTGTTTTCGTCCTGCGCCTTCTGCACCGAGAGCAGCAGGGTGCGCTGGCCGTCGTACAAGGCCAGCGTTTCGACCTCCTGGGGGCCGTCCTGCACCGTGGCGACCTGGGCCAGGCGGATCGGTGTGCCGCCCTTGCGCGCCACGATGATGCGGCCGAAGTCCTCGGGGCGCTGCATGCGCGCATCGATCTGCACCGCCAGTTCCTGGCTGCTGGAGCGCACTGCGCCCACGGGCAGGTCCTGGTTCTCGCTCTTCACCGCGGCCACCACCTGCTCGGGCGTGATGCCGTAGGCCTCCAGCGCCTCGGGGCGCAGGTAGAGGTTGATCTCGCGTTTGGTGGCGCCCACCAGGTTCACGGCACCGACACCGCGCACGTTTTCCAGCCGCTTCTTGAGCACCTGGTCGGCCCAGCTCGTCAGCTCCACCGCGCTGGGCGCCTTGGCTGCATGGGCATCGGGCAGCACGGCCAACGACCAGATCGCGCGGCTGGCCGGGTCGAAGCGCAGCACCCGCGGCTCCTCGACTTCGTCGCGCAGGTTGGGGCGGAGGGCGGCGACCTTCTCGCGCACGTCCTCGGCCGCCTTGCGGCCGTCGATATGCAGCTGGAATTCGATGATGACCAGGGACTGGTTTTCGTAGCTGCGCGAGGTCAGGGCGTTGATGCCGGCGATGGAGTTGACGCCTTCCTCGATCTTCTTGGTGACCTCGCTCTCGACGATCTCGGGCGAGGCGCCCGGGTAGCTCGTGCTGACCACCACCACGGGGAAGTCCACGTTGGGGAACTGGTCGACCTGCAGCCGCTGGTAGGAAAACAGGCCCAGCACCACAAAGGCCAGCATGACCATGGTGGCGAAGACCGGGTTCTGGAGACTGACGCGGGTGAACCACATGGCTCAGCGTCCCTGCACGTCCGGGGCGCCCGGCGTGGTGCGCACCGCCGTGCCCTCCTGCAGCGGGCCCACGGTGCTGGCCAGCACCAGGCTGCCTTCGGGCAGCCCGCTGATGGCCACCATGTCCTGCCCGCCGGCCTGGCCGCGCGCGCCCAGCGTAACGCTGACATGGCGCACCTGCTGGTTTGCGACCACCTGGATGTAGGGCTGGGGCTTGTCGGTGCGCACAGCCTGCAAGGGCACGGCCAGGGTCTTGAGCTTCTCGGTGCCCAGCGTGCCTTGCACGAACAGGCCCTGGCGCAGGCCGGGCACGGACTTGAGCTGCAGGTAGACCAGCACGCTGCGGCTGCCGGCCTGGGTGCTGGGGTTGATGCGCGCCACGCGTGCCGGCACCGGCTGGGCATGGCCTTCGACCTGCAGCAGGGCCTGCTGGCCCACGCGCAAGCCCACCGTGTCGGCCGCGCTGAGCGCCGCCTCGATTTCCATGCGTGAGAGGTCGACGATCTCGACGATGCGCGTGTCCACCGCGACCCGCTCACCCGGTTGGGCCAGGCGTTGCGAGACGAAACCGCCCATGGGCGCCTTGAGCGTGGTGTCCGCCATGCTCTTGCGCGCCACGTCGGCGGCGGCCAGTGCCGCCGCGTGGTTGGCGCGTGCGGCATTGAGGTTGGACAGCGAGGTGTCCAGTGCGGTGGTCGAGATGAAACCCCGGTCGACCAGGGCCTTGTTGTTGTCGTACTGGCGCTGTGCGATATCGATCTGTGCCTTGGCCGAGTCGGCCTGCAACTGGACCTGGCGCAAGCGGGCCTCGTACTCGGCCGGGTCGATGCGGGCGATGACCTGTCCGGCACGCACGGCGTCGCCTTCGCGCACGCTCAGGCCCTGCAGTTCGCCGGGTACACGGGCCTTCACGAACGCCGAGTTGGCCGCCTTGAGGGTGCCCGAGACCGGGAGGCCGCGCGTCAGTTCCTGCATCTGCAGTGGCAGCAGGTCGTTGGTGGCCAGCTCGATCACGGTTTGCGTGGCCCGTGCGGTCTGTTCGGTCAGCGCCGCCTGCTGGGTCTTGCGCGCCCCCAGGGCGCGCAGCACGGCGATGGCGAGCAGGGCGACAACCAGGCCCACCAGGACCCATTTGATCGGGCGTTTCATAAGCTTCTACTTTCCTTGGGTCTTGCGGGTGCTGCTGTCTGCTGGCGCGCACAGGCCGTGCAGCAGGATGGCCACTTGCTGCGCGAGGTACTTTTCGGGAATCAGCGTCTGGGAGCTGGCGACGCAGGCGCCAAACGAGTGGCGCCAGGACATGAGGAAGATCATGGGCGCGAGAACGGCATAGACTGCGTGCTCCATGTCCAGGGCGCGGAACTCTCTGCGGTCTACGCCGCGCTGCAGGATGCGGCGTATCAGTTCGCGGCCCGGATCGATGACTTCCTGCTGGTAGAAGGCCGCCAGCTCGGGGAAGTTGCTGGCTTCGCTCATCATGAGCTTGCTGATACCGCCGGCGGAGGTGTTGCCCACACGTTCCCACCAGATCATCAGCGCGTAGCGCAGCAGCTCGGACGTGCTGCCCGTGTGAGTTTCAAATTCGACTTCCCACTCGGCGAAGCGGCCCACGATGTTCTCGCGCACCACGGCCTTGAACAGTTCTTCCTTGCTGCTGAAATAGAGGAACAGCGTGCCCTTGGAAACACCGGCACGGCGCGCCACTTCCTCGGAGCGGGTCGCGGCATAACCCTTCTCGACAAAGAGCTCCAGCGCGGCCGCCAGCAACTCGCCCGGGCGGGCTTCCTTGCGGCGTTCGCGCTTGGCCTGCACCTTGGCGCAGGTGTCAGTGAGGAGTTTGGAAATCATGGCGAGGACCTGCTCAGACTGTTTTTACAAGTGCGAACGTACTTAAAACCGCGCCGATCTAGGCGCGCGACGATGCCCAGGCTAACCGCCTGGGCGAGGAGTGCAACAACGAGTGGCGCGGTTTTAAGCACGTTCCCTTCGGGTTGCGGCCAAAAAAGCCATGCGGGGCGTTGCGCGGACTTGCCGGAGATCACTCCGGCGGCGTCCACGCGCCTACCGCATGACTTTTTTGATCCGCAACGCATCTTGTAAAAACAGTCTGAGCAGGCGCTAATGACTAACGGGTTATTAATGTAATACCGCAGCCCCGGGTCCGTCAAGCTGCATCCTGCCCTGGCCCTGTGAGGCAAGCCCCGGAAATGGGTAAAGCCGGAGTAAAGCCGGGGCGGTCCGGCTCTGATTAAGATGCAGGTCCCCGTTCCCAGGAAGCCCCCATGTCCCACGACCATCCCATCCTCGTCCTTGGCGGCGGCTGTTTCTGGTGCACCGAAGCGGTGTTCGACCGGGTGCGCGGCGTGATCGACGTCGAAAGCGGTTACAGCAACGGCCAGGTCGTGCAACCCAGCTACGAGCAGGTCTGCAGCGGCAACACCGGCCACAACGAGGTGGTGCGCCTGGTGTACGACCCCGCGCAGGTGAGCGTGCGCCAGCTGCTCGGCATCTTCTTTGCCACCCATGACCCGACCTCGCTGAATCGCCAGGGCAACGATGTGGGGACCCAGTACCGCAGTGCCGTGTACTTCACGACACCCGAACAGGCGCAGGAGGTCCGCCTGCTGATCGCCGAACTGGAACAGGGCGCGGTCTTCAACGGGCCCATCGTCACCGAGGTGCTGCCCCTGGCCAACTACTGGCCGGCCGAGGCCTACCACCAGGACTACTACGCGCAACACCCGAACCAGGGTTATTGCGCCCACGTGGTGGGCCCCAAGGTGGCCAAGTTCCGCCAGCAGTTCCGCGAACTGCTCAAGCCATGATCCTCAGCCGGGACCTCGCCTGCCAGTACCCAGGCGGCACACGCCTGACCTTCCCCGATATCGCCGTGCCGCAGGGCGGTGTGCTGCTGCTGCGCGGTCGCTCGGGCAGCGGCAAGTCCAGCTGGCTGGCCTTGGCGGCTGGTTTGATGGCGCCCAGTGCCGGCGTGATCGAGGTGGCCGGCCAGTCCCTGGGGGCGCTGCCACCGCTGCAGCGCGACGCCTGGCGTGCGCGCCAGGTTGGTTTCCTGCCGCAGACGCTGCACCTTAGCGAGGCGCTCACCGTGGCCGGCAATATGGAGCTGGTCTATTTCGCCGCCGGCCTCTCCGTGGATCGCGCTGCCATCGCAGCAGCCCTGCAGGCCCTGGGCGTTGGCGAACTGGTGGCGCGCCGGCCGGCCACGCTGTCGGGCGGTCAGGCTCAGCGTGTGGCCCTGGCGCGTGCCGTGCTGCTGCAGCCCCGGGTGCTGCTGGCCGACGAACCCACGGCCAGCCTGGACGACGAGGCCGCGCAGGACGCGCTGGCCCTGTTGCAGGCTAGTGCGCAACGCAGCGGCGCCACCCTGGTGATCGCAACCCACGATGCGCGCGTGCGCGCCGCTCTGCCGCAGGCCCAGGTGCTGGCCCTGGGTGCCTCACCGTTGATGGGGCCGTTGGCATGAAGACACTGGGACTTGCCTGGCGCTACCTCTGGGCGCGCGCCCTGTCCAGCGTGCTCAATCTGCTGCTGCTCGCGCTGGGACTGGCGGCCATCACCCTGGTTCTGCTGGTGCGTACCCAGCTGGACCGCGCCTTCGAGCGCGACTTCGCGGGCATCGACGTCGTGGTCGGCGCCAAGGGCAGTCCCTTGCAGCTCATCCTAGCCGGTGTCTTCCACATCGACGTGCCGCCGGGCAACATCCCGTTGCGCGAGGCGCAGGCGTTGGCGCGCGACGCGCGCGTGGCGCAGCTCATCCCGTTGAGCCTGGGCGACAGCTACCGGGGCTATCGCATCGTCGGCACCAGCCACGGCTACCCCGAGCACTATGACGTCCGGCTCGCGCAGGGCCGTTTGTGGCAGGCGCCGCTGGAGGCGGTTCTGGGCGCTCAGGTGGCGCGTGCCACGGGTCTGCAGACCGGCGCGCAGTTCGCGGGTGCCCACGGCCTGGGCGAGGGTGGCTCGGTGCACGAGGGTCAGCCTTATGCCGTCAGCGGGGTGCTGGCGCCCTGCGGCTGCGTGCTCGACCGCCTGGTACTGACGGCCACCGAATCGGTCTGGCTGCTGCATGAGCACGAACAGGCGGATGACGCCGAGTCCCGGCGTGTGCTGGAAGAAGAGCGCGAGATCACCCTGGCGCTGGTGCGCTACCGTAGCCCGCTGGCAGCAGTGACCTTCCCGCGTTACGTCAACGAGGCGACCGGCCTGCAGGCGGCTGCCCCGGCGCTGGAGATCACCCGCCTGCTAAGCATGGTGGGGGTGGGCACGGACGTGCTGCGCGGTTTTGCCGCCGTGCTGCTGCTCAGCGCGGGCCTGAGCGTGTTCATCGCGCTCTGGAGCGCGCTGCGCGAACGTCGGGCCGACCTGGCCCTGTTGCGCCTGCTGGGTGCGCCGCCGCGGCGTGTGGCGGCCCTGCTGCTGTGCGAGGCGCTGTGGCTGGCCGTACTGGCCACGCTGCTGGGCCTGGCTGCCGGCCATGGCTTGACAGCTCTGCTAGGCTGGATGCTGGAGGGTGAGCGATCTTTGCCACTCAGTGGTGCGGTCTGGCTGGCGCAGGAACTCTGGGTGCCCGCCCTGGCTCTGACGGTGGCGGGGCTGGCGGCCGCACTGCCGGTGTGGGCGGCGTACCGTGCAGACGCTGTCTCCTTGCTCCGTGAACGATGAAAGGAACTGACATGAAACAACTGCTTTGCCTGCTGGCCTGTGCGCTTTCGCTGCCCATGGCCGCCGCGCAGGCCCACGATGCCAAGGCCGTGGCCAAGGATATCCAGCGGCATCGCGCCATGGCTGTGGCCCACGAGTCGGCGGCCCGTTGCCTGGAGTCCGGTAAGAAGTACGACGACTGCCAGAAGGAGCTGCAGGCCGCCTGCAAGGGTCTGGCCCTGGGCAAGTACTGCGGGATGCGCCATGAGCACTAAAACACTGTTGATCGCCGGTCTGCTGGCCGCGGGTCTGGCCCAGGCCCAGTTGCTCAGCCCGCCCATCGAGGGTGGCGTGCCCAGCGGCCCACCGGGCAGTGGCGCGGGCGTGCACAGCGCGCAAAGCCCCTTCCCGCCGCTGAAGGAGCGCGGCGACGTGCTGCCCTGGTCCTTCCTGACCAATGTGAAGACCAAGGTCGAGAAAAATCGCGTGCTGCCGGTGTTCCCGCCGGCCATCCTGGCGCTGGACGGCAAGCCGCAGCGGGTGCAGGGTTTCATGATGCCGCTGGAGCCGGGCGAGAAGCAGACGCATTTCCTGCTCAGTTCAGTGCCCCTGTCCTGCTCCTTCTGCCTGCCCGGCGGGCCCGAGAGCATGATCGAGGTGAAGACGAAGACGCCCATCAAGTACGGCATGGAGCCGCTGGTGGTGCAGGGCCGACTGTCCGTGTTGCCTGCCGACCCCTATGGTCTGTACTACCGTATCACCGACGCCGTTCCCGTGAAATAATCTCGCTCCGGCATCGCGTCCTGACTATGTTCCGCCACCAGTCCCCGAACCCTATCCCGCTGCGGCAGTTGCCAGGCGTGGCGGTGCTGGCGGTCGCCTTGCTCTGGACGCAGTTGCTGGGCTTGGTGCACGGCGTGCTGCACTCACATGGCGGGCATGTACAGGCTGCCGTTGTAACGTCGCATGTGGAGCACGCGCACGAAGCGCATGGCTTGTTGGCCCACCTTCTGGCGCCGGCCGACGATGTCGGTGAATGTCGCCTCTACGATCAGTTGTGCGACGGCGGCCCGCTGCTACCTGAGTTCATCACCTCTTCCTCCGCGCTGCCGCTGCTGCCGGCCTGGGTGGTGCTGCAGGCGCTGCGACCATGCACCTGCGTGGCCTTTGCGGCGCGCGCTCCACCCGCCTCTCGCTGAACCATTCCTTGATGTTGCACTGCGACGCCCGTGCGCCGCGGTGTGCTCACCTTTTGATTCAACGAGATCACCATGGAAAAATCCTCGACACCTGTATCTTTCTTCCGTCTCACTGCTATCTCCAGCCTCAGCCTTCTGGCCTGCGGAAGCTGGGCCCAGGACGACGCCACGCTCAAGCCGGTCGTGGTGACCGCCAATCCGCTGGGAGCCTCCGAGCTCATCGCACCGGTCGAGCAAGTCAGCCAGACCGAAATGCTGCTGCGTGGGCAGACCACGCTGGGTGAAACGCTCAACGGCCTGCCGGGCGTGAGCAGCACCTACTTCGGCCCGAACGCCAGCCGTCCGGTGATTCGTGGCCTGGACGGTGACCGCATCACCATCCTCAACAACGGCAATGCCAGCCTGGACCTGTCAGGGCTCAGCCCTGACCATGCGCTGGCCCTGGATCCGCTGCTGATCGAGCGCGTGGAAGTGCTGCGCGGCCCGGGTGTGTTGCAGTACGGCGGCAACGCCGTGGGCGGTGTGGTCAATGTGATCGATGGCCGTATCGCCCGGGAGCGGCTGTTCGACGCCAAGGGGGGCTATTCCGGTCGCCTGGGCGCTGGCTATGCGACGGGCAACAAGGAGCAGGGCGGCTCCGTCGTGCTCGATGGCGGCAACGACCGCTTCACCCTCCACGTGGATGCCATGTCGCGCAAGACGGAGGATGTCTCGGTGCCAGTAGATCTCAGTTGCGACAAGGGGGGCGTGACCACCAACGCCCG
>LNFM01003604.1_pt1 | contig 30195 bp, 27 predicted proteins | sample 596031 | NCBI WGS metagenome assembly LNFM01 (sample SAMN04254537, study PRJNA301005) | activated carbon metagenome | isolation source: dual media filters at the Ann Arbor, Michigan drinking water treatment plant | place: USA: Ann Arbor
TGAGTGGTTTTGCAACCTCAGTCTGGCCTCAGACTTGGTCGCTATCCACTCCCCATGGAATCTTCGCTTCGCTCGCAATGACGGCTGAGGGGCCGTCGTCCTACCCGTTCTGCTTTTCCACGAACGCCGCGAATGCATCCAGGTACTGCTGCAGCAACTTTTGCACCGGCTCCTTCGCAAGCTGGCCCTTGTCGTCGAAGGCGTCGCCGATGCCGTTCAGGTAGATTTCGGGCTGGCCGAGGATCGGGCCGGCAATGCCCGGAAGGATGTTCTGTAGATGCTTGACCGCGTTGACGCCACCGAGCGCGCCGGGCGCGTTGCCGATGATGCCGATCGGTTTGCCAAGGAACGAGCTCTTGCCATAGGGGCGCGAGGCGACGTCGATGGCGTTCTTCAGAACGCCGGGGATCGAGCGGTTGTATTCCGGCGTCACGAACAGCACGCCGTTCGACTTCTGCAGCTTCTCGCGGAACGCCAGCCAGTCGGCCGGCGGGGCAGCTTCAAGATCCTGGCTGAAGAAGGAAATGCTTTCCAGCGTGGTGACGTCGAGCTTCAGCGAGGCCGGCGCCAGCTTGGCGAGCGCATTGGCGACCTTGAGCGAGAAGCTTTCCTTGCGGAGACTGCCGACAATCGTGACGATGGTTTGGGTGGCCATTGGATATCCCTTTTGAAGCTGGTGCGCCTGCGCTGTCTTACGCTGGTTCAACAAAAAGATGCAAGTGCATGTATCATCTTTGGTGAGATCTCTGCCTTAATGCGGAACAGGCCGCCTCTTTCGGGCGGCCTGTCGATTTCGCAAGGGAACAATCGCCCGGGCCGGGCTCTCAGCCCTTGCTCGGGTTGATCAGGAATTTCTCGCCGGTGGAGCGCTTGTTGTAAACCGCGATGTTGGAAAGTTGCAGCACCTCCGGCAGCGACACCACCTGCGTGTAGTGGCTGGCAAAGGTGGTCTTGAGTTCGGAGGCGACGCGCTGGCGCAGCTTGCCGATTTCGGCCGGGCCGATCTTCTGCAGGAACGGCGTCAGGAGCCAGCCGCCGACACCCCAGGTCAGGCCGAACGCACGGTTTAACTCGGTCGGACGGTTGTCGAGGCTGCCGTAGATGTAGACCTGCTTGTACACGTTCGAGCCGTAGCGGCTGTATTCCTTGGCGGTCTTGTTGGCCGCGGCCTCCATGCAGGTGAGGATCTGCCCCGCCAGCTTGCCGCCGCCGATGGCATCGAACGCGATCGTGGCACCGGTTTCCACCAGCGCGTTGGTGAGGTCGTCCATGAAGGTGGGCGAAGTGGAATCGACGACATGTTTGGCGCCGATCTTGTGCAGGATGTCCGCCTGCTCCCTGCTGCGCACGATGTTGACGAGGCCGATGCCGTCCTTGATGCAGATCTTGTTGAGCATCTGCCCGAGGTTCGAGGCGGCCGCGGTATGCACCAGCGCCTTGTGGTTCTCGCGCCGCATGGTCTCGGTCATGCCGAGTGCGGTCAGCGGGTTGACGAACCAGGACGCGCCGTCGGCGGCCGTCGTGCCGGCGGGAAGCTCCATGACGTCCCGCGCCTTGATGGTGCGATACTGCGTGTACATGGCGCCGCCGATCATCGAGACCGTCTTGCCCATCAGCGCCTTGGCGGCTTCCGAGGCACCGGTCCGGATCACAACGCCGGCGCCCTCGTTGCCGACGGGCAGCGACTGATCGAGCCGCGCCGCCATCATCCGCATGGCGGCTTCCGGCATCTTCGCGGTGATGATGGGAGCGTCCTTGCTGCCGGAAACCTTCGCGGTCGACATGTCGGCCGGGCCAATCAAAAGCCCCAGATCGGACGGATTGATCGGCGTCGCGTCGACCCGGACCACGACTTCGTCGTCGGCCGGCTCGGGCGTCGGGACCTCCACCAGCGACAGTTCGAGTTCGCCGCTCTTCTTGAGCAGCGAACGCAGTTGCAGCCCGCTTTTGCCGTCACTCATCGCAATCCTCCCGTTTTGTGTCTGTTATACTTGGATGCGCCGGTGCATCACGCCAGTGCTTTCAACGCCGCCCTGCCCGCGTATATTGCCTGCGCGCCGAGTTGCTCCTCGATGCGCAGGAGTTGGTTGTACTTGGCGGTGCGGTCGGAGCGCGCCAGCGAGCCAGTTTTGATCTGGCCGCAATTGGTGGCGACCGCAAGATCGGCGATGGTGGAGTCTTCGGTCTCGCCCGAGCGATGGGACATCACCGAGGTGTAGCCGTATTTGTGCGCCAGTTCGACGGCAGCGAGCGTCTCCGTCAGCGTGCCGATCTGGTTGACCTTGATCAGGATCGAGTTGGCCCGGCCGGCCTTGATGCCATCGCCAAGGCGCGTGACGTTGGTGACGAACAGGTCGTCACCAACGAGCTGGCACTTCTTGCCGATCAGGTCGGTCAATTCCTTCCAGCCGTCCATGTCGTCCTCGGACATGCCGTCCTCGATGGTGACGATCGGATAGCGCGACACGAGATCGGCGAGGTACTTCGCCTGTTCCGAGCGCGAACGGGTCTTGTTCTCGCCGCCATAGACGTAAGCGCCATCCTTGAAGAATTCGGTCGCGGCACAATCGAGCCCGAGCATGACGTCGTCGCCCGCCTTGTAGCCGGCCTTTCCAATTGCGCTCACCACGAATTCAAGGGCGGCGTCCGCCGACGGCAGGTTCGGCGCAAAGCCGCCTTCGTCGCCGACATTGGTGTTGTGGCCGGCCTTCTTCAGTTCGCTGCGCAGCGTGTGGAAGATCTCCGAGCCGCAACGCAGCGCTTCAGCGAAGCTCGCAGCGCCCACCGGCAGGATCATGAATTCCTGGAAGTCGATCGGGTTGTCGGCATGCACGCCGCCGTTGATGATGTTCATCATCGGCACCGGCAGCGTCCGCGCCGAGGTGCCGCCGACATAGCGATAGAGCGGCATGTCAAAGGATTCGGCCGCCGCCTTGGCGCAGGCGAGCGAAACGCCGAGAATGGCGTTGGCGCCGAGCCGGCTCTTGTTCGGCGTGCCGTCGAGCTCGATCATAATCTGATCGATCTGGACCTGCTCCTCGACGGCCTGGTCGCTCAGCGCCTCGTAGATCTCGCCGTTGACGGCCTCGACCGCCTTCTCCACGCCCTTGCCCAGATAGCGCTGCTTGTCGCCGTCCCGGAGCTCGACCGCCTCATGCGCGCCGGTCGAGGCCCCCGAGGGCACGGCCGCGCGGCCGACCGAGCCATCTTCCAGCACCACATCAACTTCGACCGTGGGATTGCCACGGCTATCGAGGATTTCACGGCCAATGATGTCGACGATGGCGGTCATGTCTTTTACTTTCTCTTGCACTTTCCTGGAAGGGTTCGGGCAGGTTTGGGGGCGTCTTACACGGCGCGCAGGCAAATGTGAACGCTTACGCGCCGGCCTCTTCCGAACGGCTCCTCAGGGGCAGGGTTAACTGCCCAAAAGTTGGTCCCGGCATCAAAGACTTCACGTTCACAAGCGGGGGTAACGCGATGAATCACCGCAAGTTTCCCGGAACTGGACTCGCCGGATTGGCCCCCGGTTGACGGTCACGCCGCTTACGTTCATGTCAGCCGTCGCAAAGGACAATCATGATGGCCAAAAAATCTCTGCAACTCGGTCGCGCCGTGGAATGGCCGGATGCTCCCGAGAAGGCAAAACTCGATCGCGTTCCCAATCCGCAAGCCGGCACCGATTACGTGGTGCGCTTCACCGCGCCGGAATTCACCTCGCTTTGCCCGGTAACGGGCCAGCCGGATTTCGCACATCTGGTGATCGACTACGTGCCGGGCCAGTGGCTCCTGGAATCGAAATCGCTGAAACTCTACGTCGCGAGCTTCCGCAATCACGGCGCTTTCCACGAGGACTGCACGGTGATGATCGGCAAGCGGATCGCCGCCGAGGTCAAGCCGAAATTCTTACGCATCGGCGGCTACTGGTATCCGCGCGGCGGCATCCCGATCGACGTGTTCTGGCAGACCGGCCGGTTGCCGAAGGGCATGTGGATCCCCGACCAGGGCGTTGCGCCCTATCGCGGGCGTGGCTGATCGGAACCGGACGGCCGGTGCGACGGACCTACCGGGTATGCGGACCTACCCGTCCAACCATCACCATCGACACGATCAAAGTCGCCACCATCTGGCAACCCGTCCCACTGCAGTCGAGGCAATTCGCCGCCTGTTCGATTGATTGATCATCGACTGGACAGCGCAGGTTCTGATCACCGGTGGGTATCCCGGCAACATCTGCGCAGGCGGGAGGAACACATCTTGCCGGTCGATCATCTTGATCTGGATCAAGCGTATTCGTTCTACACGAAGCCTAAAAAGCCAAACACTTAGGCTGGGGCGAAAGCCATCGCGGCACCCCGACGCAGTGAGCGTTCCCTTTGTGAGCGAGTGCGCATGAGCGAGGCCGACGAGAGCCAGTACCGCCTTCAGGCAATCCTCGACACGGCGGTTGACGCTATCATCACGATCGACAAGCACGGCATCATACAGAGCGCCAACCCGGCGGTTGGCAAGCTTTTCGGATTCGCGTCTGCAGCCGAGCTGCTTGGCCGCAACGTCTCGATTCTCATGCCGGCCAGCCATGGCCAACAACACGACGAATATATCGCACGCTACATGCGGACGGGCGAGGCACGGGTTATCGGGATCGGGCGCGAGCTCGAAGCTGTGCGGAGCGACGGCTCCATCTTCCCGATCGAGTTGGCCGTCAGCGAGGTGCCCGGAGACGGCGCGCGGTATTTTACCGGTATCATCCGGGACATCAGTGCACGCAAACAGGCCGAGCAGGCCCTGCGCGAGAGCCAGGCGCGGATCCAGGCCGTTCTGAATACGGCCGTGGACGGCATCCTGACGATCGATCAGCGTGGCATCATCGAGAGCGCCAACCCGTCCGCAGGCCGCCTGTTCGGCTACGATCCGGCGGAACTGATTGGCCGGAACATATCGATGCTGATGCCGGCGGAGCATGCCAAGGCGCATGACGGCTATATCGAACGCTATCTCAGAACCGGCGAAGCACGCATTGTGGGCATCGGCCGAGAGGTGGAAGGACTGCGACGTGACGGGTCGACGTTTCCGGCAGAGCTCGCGGTGAGCGAGGTGCGATTCGGTGACCAGCTTCGTTTCACCGGCATCATCCGGGACATCACCGTTCGAAAAAATGCAGAACAGGCCCTGCTCAGGGCCGACGCCATGAAGGACGAATTTCTTGCCAATACGTCGCATGAACTGCGGACGCCCCTCAACGGCATCATCGGGATTGGCCAATCGATGCTGGACGGGGCAACCGGCCCGCTGAACGAAGAGCAGCAACACAATCTCGGTATGGTCGTTGCCAGCGGCCGGCGTCTAGCCAACCTCGTCAATGACATCCTGGATTTCTCGAAGCTGCGTCACGAGACGGTCGAGCTGCGCCGTCGGCCTACCGATGTTCATGCCCTCACGGAGCTTGTCCTGGCGATTTCCCGCACCCTCGTGGGCAAACGCGCGCTGCGCCTGTTCAACCGGATCGATGCTCAGGTTCCCCTGGTCGAAGTCGACGAAGACCGCGTACAGCAGATCCTGTTCAACCTGGTCGGTAACGCGGTCAAGTTCACGCAGGCCGGCGCCGTTGAGGTCTCGGCAAAGGTACGGGACGAATGGCTGGATTTGACGGTGAGCGACACCGGAGCCGGCATCAGCGCCGAACGGCTCGAGACGATATTCGAATCGTTTTCGCAGGGCGATGGATCCGCCGCGCGCGAACAGGGCGGCACCGGTCTTGGGCTGGCCATCAGCAGGCAGTTGGCCAAGCTTCACGGCGGAAACATAAGCGTGACATCGGCCGTCGGTGCCGGATCGGCTTTTACCCTTTCGCTTCCGCTAAGCCTGACCACGCGAGAGATGCTCACGCTCGAAAGCCGGCCGGACGAAGCTGTCAGCAAGATTCTTCCGGATGTCGAACTGAACCGGACGACGGCGGGAGCCGGCCCACGATCATCTGCCGGTGCCGGCCTGCGGGTTCTGGTGGTGGACGACGAGCCGGTCAATGTTCAGGCTCTGGTGAATTTCCTGACCCTGGCAAAGTATGAGGTCGTCACGGCCGCGGACGGGCAAGAGGCGCTTGATCTTCTGGCCGGGGAAAGACCGTGCGACATCGTCCTGCTCGACGTGATGATGCCGAAGCTGTCGGGCTTCGATGTCTGCCAGCGCATTCGTGAACATTACTCGCCCGCGGAACTGCCGGTGATCCTGCTGACGGCCAAGAACCGCGTTTCGGACCTCGTCATGGGGTTCGGCGTGGGAGCAAATGATTATCTGACCAAGCCCTTTGCCAGCGACGAACTGCTGGCCCGCGTCAGTGTCCATCTCGAACTCGCCAAGATCAGCGACAGCTATTCGAGGTTCGTACCCCGGCAGTTTCTGGAGCAACTGGGCAAGGAGCGCATCGTCGATGTTGCGCTTGGCGACCAGGTGCAGCGCGAGATGACGGTGCTTTTTTCGGACATCCGCAACTTCACCCAGATGTCGGAAGGCATGAGTCCCGCGGAGACGTTCGGATTCGTGAACCAGTATCTCGGCGCGATGGAGCCTGCCATCTCGGGCCATGGCGGGGTCATCGACAAATTTGTCGGGGACGCCGTCATGGCGCTGTTTCCTCACCGGGCCGACGATGCCGTACAGGGAGCGTTGGACATGATCCGGCGACTGGAGGCCTGGAACGCACAGCGGGTCGACAGAAGCGAGCCGTCGGTCAAGATCGGCATCGGTCTGCATACCGGGAGCCTGATGCTCGGAACGGTGGGTGCGCGCGACCGGATGGATACCACCGTCATCTCGGACGCGGTAAACCTCGCCTCGCGCGTCGAGGGCCTCACGAAGACCTACCGCGTTCCGCTGATCATCACCGAAGCGACCTTCCTCGCTCTGAACAATCCCGCAGACATTTCGGTTCGCCGAATCGACCAGGTTCTCGTTCAGGGAAAATCGCAGCCTGTCGTGCTCTACGAGGTGCTGGACGCCTGCGACCTGCCCGCCCGACAGGCGAAACAGCGCGCACTGGCGGACTTCGAAAAGGGCGAGGCGCTTTACGAGGCCCGGGACTTCTCAGGCGCCATCCGTTATCTGGAGCGAGCCTTGGCTCGCAATCCATCGGATACAGTTGTCGAGGTGCTGCTCGAACGTGCTCACCGCTTCTCCGGGACGGCGGAGGAATGATCTCGAAGCCTGGTCGCATCAATCCGGATTTGGCTACGTGCCAATGTGTCCGCGGCACTCAATACGCGCTGAGCAGGTCGACCTTGGCGTTGGCGAGGATCAGGCGCCGCGCCAGCAGGCCCGACAAATTCCGCATGATCTTCATCGCGGTCTGCGGGTGCAGCCGGCGATAATCGTCAAAACTGTCGAGCGGCAGTTCGAGGCACGTCACCGGCGTATCGGCCCATACGTCGGCGCTGCGGTACTGCTCGATGATGGCCATCTCGCCGAATTCCATGCCGGGTCCAAGCGAGGCCAGCCGCACGCCGCTCGGCAGCTTCACACTGACCATTCCGCTCTGCAGGAAGAACAGCGAGTTGGCGGGCTCGCCGGCGCAGACGATGCGCTGGCCGGCTTGATAGCGCCGCGCGGTCGACAGCTCAGCCAGTGCCGCGATTTCCTCCTGCTCAAGGTCTGCCAGCAATGCCTGTTCGCCAAGGTGGCTGGTTTCCTTGGACGAGGTGAAGCCGCCATAGCGATAGATCAGCTGGTCCTCCGCCCATTCGATGGCTTCATCGAGCAGCGCGAAGCGCCGCAGCCTTTGCGGCTCGACAGTCCGCGCCCGAACCGACGTCCACACCGGCGACGTTGCCTCCACGCCGGTCAATATCGCCGTGACGCCGGCATTGCCGAGCATCGCGAGGTTTTCCCCGAGGAGTTGTGCGCCTGCCGCCGTCAGGTCCGGCACGCGCCGGAAGTCGAGGATCAGGAGCGGTGCGTTCGGCGGTTCTGCGGCCAGCCGCCGCGTCACATAATCGATCGTCGCAAAATTCAGCGCGCCGACCAGTTCGATCACCCTGATGTCGCTGTGGCGATCGTCGAGAATCTGCTGCTCGTGCGGCTGCCGGCTGCGGCGCGACGAGATGCCGAAGATGTCGTAGTCGGCAATGACGCAGGTGCGGACATCTGCGCTTCGGTTGAGCATATGCAGGTCGAAGCGGCCCGACAGCGCTTCGCACACCTTCAGGCCGCGCACGCTGTTGCCATGGCTGTCGAGGCACGGCGAAAAGGTCCCCAGTCCGAGTTGCGAGGGAAGCGCCGCAACGATGCCGCCGCCAACGCCACTCTTGGCGGGAATGCCGACGCGATAGATCCACTCCCCGGCATAGTCGTACATGCCCGAGCTGGTCATGACCGAGAGCGTGCGGGCGACGATGTTGGGCGAGATGACCTGGACGCCCGTCACGGGGTTGACGCCGCGATTGGCGAGCGTCGCCGCCATGACGGCGAGATCGCGCGCGGTGACCAGGATGGCGCATTGCCGGAAATATGTATCGAGAACGGCATCGACGTCATCCTGCAGCACCAGGTAGTTGCGCAACAGCCAGGCGATGGCGCGGTTGCGGTTGCCGGTGAGCGTCTCCGAGACGTGCACGGCGTCGTCGACGTCAAGCTCGCGTCCGGCGAACAGGCCGAGCTTTTCTCGGATGCGATCGAATGCGGACGCGCCAGCGGCCTCATGGATCAGTCCCGAACAGGCGATCGCGCCGGCGTTGACCATCGGGTTGAACGGCCGGTTGTCGTTGGTGAGCCGGATCGAATTGAACGCCTCGCCGCTCGGCTCGACCCCAATGGCGGCCGCCACCCGCTCCTCACCGACCATGTCGAGCGCGAGCGCAAACACGAAGGCCTTGGATACCGACTGGATGGTGAACGGTACCCGGCTATCGCCGACCTCGTAGACGTGGCCGTCGATGGTCACGAGGCCGACGCCGAAATGCGCGGGGTTGGCGCGCTTCAGCTCCGGGATATAATCGGCGACCGCGCCGGAATCATCCGATCTGAATTCCTCGTAGCATGCGCTCAGAAAGCGCTGCAGCGGCGGCTCGTTGGCATAGCCGGTGTTTACGGGGGCGAAACTGGTTTTGGCCGGGCGGCTAACTTGGGCGTCCACATCATCACCATGTAAATGGTGAAAATCGAAGCAATCCGCATGCCATCGGCGGCTACCTGCCTTGCTCCTGTGCACCTGGCCACACCCGGCAGATGTGCGTCATGCTGACGCTGGCCTTACGGCTACGTTACGGCCGCATCCGCCGGCCGGGTCTGTCGCAACAGCTTTGCGCAGACAAAACCGAGCGCGATCATGATCGCAGCTGATGTCAGCAAGGTCGGCACCTTGCCGGCGTGCTGGATCCCGAAGCCATAGGCGATCGGACCGATGGTCTGGCCCATGAAGAAGAAGAACGCGTGCAGCGACAGCGCGGAGGCGCGGGCTTCCGCCGACAATTCGCTGGAGAACACCTGAAGGCTGCCGTGAATCATGTAGAAACCCCAGCCCATGAAGATCAGGCCGAGCGTTTGCAGTATCCACCCCGGTCCCATCGCCATCGCGACGAGTTGCACGCCGACCAGCGCGCCACCCGTGATCATCATCCCGTTGACGCCGATCCTCGGCAGAAACCGCGATACCGTCATGGTGTAGAACAGCCCGCCGACCGCAAAGCCCGCGATGACGATACCCGCGATCGATAGCCTGGTCTCCCCAAGGTCGAACAGGAAGGCGGCGATGAAGGGAAATAGACCGAGCACGCAGCAGCCTTCGATGAAGACGGCCGAGTAGCAGATGCGAGCGTTCGGGTTGGCGAAGATCGTGCGATACCCCTGCTTGAGGGCTGACAGGCTGGGTCGTGGCGGACGCGTCAACGCCGCGCCGCGAAATCCGACGGCCACCACGATCGAGGCCACCATCACAATCAGTCCCAGCACGGCCAGCACGCCGCGCCAGCCGAGAAAATCTCCGATCAGGCCGGACACCGTAGCGCCCAGCAGATTCCCGGTCATGGCGCCTGCCAGCGTGCGTCCCATCGCGATTTGCCGCTTCTCGGGCCCGACGAGATCGCTCGTTAGCCCCAGCGCGATCGGAAACACGCCGCCCGAGCCAATGCCGGCCAGAATTCGGCTGGCAAACAGGAGCGGGAACGACGTCGCCATCGCGCCCAGAATGTTGGCGAGGCCGAGCAGCATAAGCGCCACGATCATCAGCCTCGCCTTGCCGAACATGTCGGCGAAGGCGCCGAGCACCGGCTGAATGATCGCAAAGGTGAACGCGAAGGCTGCGGCGAAACCGGCGGCGGTCGCGATGCTGACCGAAAAATCCTCGGCCACGTGCGGCAATACCGGATCGAGCGCACGGGCGGACAGGGCTGCTGAAAAGGTCGCGAGCGCAATGATATTGAGCGCCGGCGGCAGGCGGCTGGATGCGGTCACGGCGATGCCGGCATCATTGGCGCGCCGGATTCTTGATGGTGCGCTTGGCGAGCGCGTCGAACTCCATCAGGGTTTTCAGCAAGGCTTCGAACTCGCGCAGCGGCACCATGTTGGGCCCGTCCGACGGCGCGCGATCGGGGTCGGGGTGGGTCTCGATGAATACGCCGGCCACGCCGACCGCGACCGCGGCGCGCGCCAGCACCGGCACGAATTCGCGCTGGCCGCCGGAGGAGGTGCCCTGCCCGCCCGGCCGCTGCACCGAATGGGTGGCATCGAAAATCACCGGCGCGCCGGTCTGCGCCATGATCGGCAGCGCGCGCATGTCCGAGACCAGCGTGTTGTAGCCGAACGAGGCGCCGCGTTCGGTCACCATTACGTTGGGATTGCCGCCGCCCGTGATCTTGCCGACAACATTGGCCATGTCCCACGGCGCCAGGAACTGGCCCTTCTTGACATTGACGACCTTGCCCGTGGCGGCGGCCGCGAGCAGAAGGTCGGTCTGCCGGCACAGGAAGGCCGGGATCTGCAAAACGTCCACTGCCTGCGCGACATCAGCGCATTGCGCGGCCTCGTGGACGTCGGTCAGGACAGGTAATCCGAGAGAAGATCGGATCTCGGCAAAGATCGGCAGCGCCTTCGCCATTCCGATACCGCGGGCAGCGGAGCCCGAGGTGCGGTTGGCCTTGTCGAAAGAGGTCTTGTAGACGAGGCCGATCTTGAGTCGATCTGCGATCTCCTTCAGCGCGCCGGCCACCTCCAGCGCGTGCGCGCGGCTCTCGAGCTGGCAGGGCCCGGCAATGATCGAAATCGGCAGATCGTTGCCGAATTTGACGTTGCCGACCGAAACAACCGGGGATGCTTTGAGATTCGCGCTCAAGGGGTTTTCCTCACGTCAGGCGCGGACCATGCCGGTCCGCACCATCAGGATCAACCCCAATCAGTTCCCGAATAACAGGGTTGCACCGCCGGTTACTTCACCGAGGAAAACGCCGTCGGTACCAGCAACTGGCTGACGATATTGTCGATGATCTGGCCGTCTTCCTCGCTCTTGGCACGGCCGGCGATCCAGTCGGGATCGGACTGGAACGCCGTCCACTTCTTCTCGCGATCGGCGAGCGAATCCCAGGCGACGAAATAGGTCAGCTCCTGATTGGAGGTGCCGATCAGCGTGGTGAAGAAGCCGGCCTGCTTGATGCCGTGCTTGTCCCACAATTTCAGCGTCAGCGTGTCGAAACGCTTCATCAGCGCCGGCAGGCGGCCCGGCAGACAGCGGTAAACGCGCATTTCCATGATCATTGATGGTTTCCTCCCTCATTTCGCGACCGGTTATAACGGCTGCGATTGACTCTGTCTTGGGGCGCCGGTCACATGGCACCCTTGCTTGACCACATGGACGTAAATCGTATATACGATATGTCAGACTTCGATCCAACGAAGGACGCGCTCAATCTTTCCAAGCACGGCATTTCGTTGGCGCGTTGGGTCGACCTGGAAGTCCTGGCGATCGTGCGAGCCGAGCCTTTCGACTACGGAGAGCCTCGATATCGCGCATACGGGCTCATCGACGGCGTGGCGCATTGTCTGGTTTTTGCAGTCCGTGATGAGCGCCGGCGACCGATCAGTCTTCGGCGTGCGCATGCAAGGGAGATGAGACGCTATGCCACGGAAAGCTAAATCACCTGTGTCTGACGCAGACAATCCGGAATGGACCAAGGCGGATTTCGCGGCGGCTGTGAAATTCCTCCGCGGTGTGCGGCTCAAGGATTTGACGGCAGGTGAGCTAGCGCGAATTGCGGGAAAACGCGGACCTCAGAAGGCGCCTACCAAAATCCCGGTTTCAATTCGCCTGAGCCCCGAAGTTGTCAAGCACTTCAAATCCAAAGGACCTGGCTGGCAGGCACGGATAGATGCAGCATTGCGCAAGATCGCCAAGAAGGCAGGTTGATCGTCCGTCGGCTTAACCTGCTGTGCGCTGCCTGAATGAAAGACGCGAACAGCAGCGAAACAATTGACGCGCTCGTCAAAGGCAGCCGGTACTGACTATCTAGGAAAACCGCTGCCATGCAGCTTCCCGGGAGACGCCGAGAGCCTTGCCGATCGCTTCCCATGTCACGTCGCGCTTGCGCAGCGCGTCAACGTGGCTATTGAGCATCTCGCCAGCGGCATCGGCAATCGACGCCGTTCGCCCGAGGAGACCGATCAATTCCTCATTGGGATATTGATCCCAGTCGGAGCTCTGCACCGGCACGGGTCCGCCGCCCAGACACTGGTTACAGACCGCGACGCATTCGTTGCAAATGAAGACGGTGGGCCCAGCGATCAGGGCTTTCACACTCACGGAATCTTTGCCGCTGAACGAGCAGAACAAGGACTGCTGTGACGCTTTTTCGGCCCACGGCCTCGCCATGTCGGCGCCTCTGAACGAGGTTTTCTGTCAAGGGACCCTTGACGACTACACCAGCCGGCTCTGCACCACCGCGGCCTGGATGAACGACGCAAACAGCGGGTGCGGTTCGAAGGGGCGTGACTTCAGCTCGGGGTGAAATTGCACGCCTATAAACCAGGGATGGTCCTCGTATTCGACGATCTCCGGCAGCACGCCGTCGGGCGACAGGCCGGAGAAGCGCAGGCCGTGCTGTTCGAGCCGGTCCTTGTAGGCGGTGTTGACCTCGTAGCGATGGCGGTGGCGTTCCGATATCTCGGTCGCGCCGCCATAGACTTCCGACACCCGGCTGCCGCGCTTCAGCGCCGCAGGATAGGCGCCGAGCCGCATGGTGCCGCCGAGATCGCCGGACTTCGAGCGTTTCTCCAACTCGTTGCCGCGCAGCCATTCCGTCATCAGGCCGACCAGAGGCTCCTTCGTCGGACCGAATTCGGTGGAGTTCGCTTCCTCGATGCCGACGAGATTGCGCGCGGCCTCGATGACCGCCATCTGCATGCCGAAGCAGATGCCGAAATACGGCACGTCGCGCACGCGCGCGAACTGCGCCGCGCGGATCTTGCCTTCAGCGCCGCGCTGGCCGAAGCCGCCGGGCACCAGGATGCCGTTGACGTGTTCGAGGAACGGCGCCGGGTCCTCGTTCTCGAACACTTCGCTTTCGATCCAGTCGAGATTGACCTTCACCTTGTTGGCGATGCCGCCATGCGACAGCGCCTCGATCAGCGATTTGTAGGCGTCCTTCATGCCGGTGTATTTGCCGACGATGGCAATCGTCACCGCGCCTTCCGGGTTGCGCACGCGCTCGTTAATGACGTTCCAGCTCTGCAGCGCCGGCGGAATTTTGGGCGCGATGCCGAACGCGGCCAGCACTTCGTCGTCGAGACCGGCAGCGTGATAGGCCTCGGGCACGGCGTAGATGTTGTCGACGTCCCTCGCCTCGATGACAGCACTTTCGCGCACGTTGCAGAACAGGCCGAGCTTGCGCCGCTCTTCCTTCGGGATCTCGCGGTCGGTGCGGCACAACAGTATATCCGGCTGGATGCCGATCGAGCGCAATTCCTTGACCGAGTGCTGGGTCGGCTTTGTCTTCAGTTCCCCCGCGCTCGGAATGAACGGCAGCAGTGTCAGATGAATGTAGACCGCGTGATCACGCGGCAATTCGTTCTTGAGCTGGCGGATCGCCTCGAAGAACGGCAGGCCTTCGATGTCGCCGACCGTGCCGCCGATCTCGACCAGCACGAAATCATATTCGTCGTTGCCCGCGAGTACGAATTCCTTGATCGCGTTGGTGACGTGCGGGACGACCTGGATGGTCGCGCCGAGATAATCGCCGCGGCGTTCCTTGCTGATGATGTCCTGATAGATGCGCCCGGTCGTGATGTTGTCGGCCTTGGTGGCCGGACGCCCGGTGAAGCGCTCGTAGTGGCCGAGATCGAGATCGGTCTCGGCGCCGTCATCGGTCACGAACACTTCGCCGTGCTGATACGGCGACATCGTTCCGGGATCGAGGTTGAGATAGGGGTCAAGTTTTCGGAGACGGACCTTGTACCCGCGAGCCTGCAGCAGGGCACCCAGTGCCGCCGAAGCCAGACCCTTTCCGAGCGAAGAAACCACGCCGCCGGTGATGAATATGTACCGCGCCATGGGGCTTAACCTTTAAGGCCACACCCCCGATTCGCCAAAACGAATCGTCCGCTCGGGCGAACATTGTGCCGGGCTGTGGGTGACGTGAAATTTACAGCGAAATCAGAGCATTGATGGGAAGTTCTGATGCAGGACGGTAGTATCCGTCCTGCATAGCCACCCCGCTTTATTGCGAACGCGGCGCCTGCGGGCCCGACGGCGCGGCCGGCTGGCCCTGCTGTTCATCGACCTTTTTCAGCGTGTCCAGAACGCCGCCAGAGGTCGGCGGGGTAATCGGCGTCGCGCCGCCGGACTGCGATGCCGGAGGCGTGCCGATGATCGAGGTCGGGGTGCGATTGGCGCCGGCCAGCCAGGCCAGCGTCATGCTGGTGACGAAGAAAAGTCCCGCCAGGATGGCGGTCGTGCGCGTCAGCAGGTTGGCGGTACCCCGGCTCGACATGAAGCCGGCGCCGCCGCCCATGCCGAGACCCCCGCCTTCGGATTTCTGCAGCAGCACGGCGCCGATCAGCACGGCGACGATCATGAGGTGAACGACGATAATGACGGTCTGCATCTTAAACCTTCCGTCACAAGCCGAGAGCGCCGGGCTGCGGCTGCACCATTGGCTTGCGGGTTTTCCTGAAGTTGCGCGGTGTTACACGATCGGACGGGGCATTGTCACCCCCAACCGCTGCCCCGGAGATAATTGCCGCAGCCGCGGCGGCAAGCCCATCCGGCGTCCAGCTGACGATCGGATTCGAACTTGAAGCAGCGCCAATTTCTCATATAATAGACAAATGGATACTATTATAGACGACCTGAGCGCCCGGCTCGCGCACCGCCTGCGGTTCGAACGCGACAGCCGCGGCTGGTCGCTGGCGGATCTGGCCGAGCGTTCCGGAGTTTCGAAAGCCACGATCAGCAAGATCGAGCGCGCGGAGGTCAGCCCGACCGCGGTCGTTCTGGTACGGCTCGCAAGCGCGTTCGACCTCACGCTTGCAGGCCTGATGCTGCGCGCCGAAAGCCAGGGCGGGCGCCTGTCGCGCGCCGCCGAACAGCCCGTGTGGCGGGATCCTGAAACGGGCTATCTGCGGCGGCAGGTGTTCGTCCGCCCCGACCATCCCGTCGAGATCATCAGGGTCGAAATGCCGGCAAAACGGCGCGTGACGCTGCCGACATCATCCTACACCCATATCCGCCAGGCGCTCTGGGTGCTGTCGGGCGCGCTCGTGATCATCGAAGGCGGCGAGCGCCACGAACTCGGCACCGGCGACTGTCTCGGATTCGGCACCCCTGCGGAGGTGACCTTTGCCAATGAATCCAGTGCCCCCTGCACCTACGTCGTTGCGCTGGCACGGAGTTGACAACTTATGCCCGACATCCAGATCAAGGCACTGAAATCCTCGCCGGATATCTGCGCGGCGCTCAGTGACATGTTGATCGAAACCGTCGCCAATGGCGGCTCGGTGAGCTTCATGCATCCGCTCTCCCTGCAGTCGGCGGAAACATTTTGGCGCGACGCGCTGGCTTCCGCCGACCGCGGCGAGCGGATCGTTCTCGGCGCTTTCGACGGCGAAGAACTGATTGGCACCGTGACGCTCTTGCTCAACCTTCCGCCGAACCAGCCGCATCGCGCCGAGATCGCGAAAATGATGACGCGGATCAGTCACCGGCATCGCGGCATCGCCACGGCGTTGTTGCGCGAGGCCGAGCGAATCGCAATCGCGCGTGACCGCTGGCTGCTGGTGCTCGATACCGCCGAGGACGAAGGCGCCGCCGGACTTTACGAGCGGATGGGATTTAAGCTGACCGGCTTGATTCCGGATTACGCGCTCAAGCCGCACGGCGGACTCACGGGCACGCTGATCTACTGGAAGCGCCTGCGCGAGAATGTGCCAGCGTGAGCTAGCACCCCTCGGCGATTGCCAGGAAATCGGCCGCCTTCAGGCTGGCGCCGCCAACCAGTGCGCCATTCACATGGGCGACTGCCATCAGCTCCGCAGCGTTGGACGGCTTTACCGAGCCGCCGTAGAGAATGCGGATCTTGCCGCCTTCGGCCTTGAACCGATCGGTGAGAACACCGCGGATAAACCGATGGACCTGCTCGACATCGCCGGCGGTCGGGGTCAGGCCGGTACCGATCGCCCAGACCGGCTCATAGGCCACCACCAGATTGGCCGCGGTCGCACCATCAGGCAGCGATCCCGCGAGCTGTCCGCCGCACACGTCGAGCGTCTGTCCGGCGTCGCGCTGCTTCTGGGTCTCGCCGATGCAAACGATGGCCACCAGGCCCGCCCGCCAGGCGGCCTCCGCCTTCTGCCGGACCAGCGCATCGGTTTCGCGGTGATCGGCACGGCGCTCGGAATGGCCGACAATGATGGCGCTGGCGCCGGCATCCGCCAGCATTTCCGGCGAAAGGTCGCCGGTATGGGCACCGGAGGCCTTCGGGTGGCAATCCTGGGCCCCGACGGCGAGTTTTGAACCGCGCGCCCGGTCGGCGAATCCGGCGATCAGTGTGGCCGGGGGGCAAACCAGCAGGTCGGCCTTTCCGGCCAATGCCCCCGCCCCGGCAATCATTGCTTCGAATTCACCCAGAGCGGATTTCAGGCCGTTCATTTTCCAGTTTCCGGCGATCAGCGGCCGAATGGCGTCGGTCATGTCAATTTTCCCGCAAATGTAGGACTTTGAGGCTCGGAGAATGCGCTAGCAGAGGCGCGCCGCCAGTTCCAGACACCGGTCCGGCGATCCCCTGGCCGTTAGCCGCTTCAATTCGCCCCACGGGCGAGGTTGCGAGGGGGCAGCCGCCACTTTATGATGCATTTTCAACTCGGTGACGTCCTGTTGCGGAAATCGATCCTGGAATCGAATTCCCCTGGGCACGACCCGGTTCCCCTCTCCTTAAAAACAAGTTGGACCCATGCTTCGAGGAATTCGGAAAGCCTCATCAAACTGGCTCGGCAAGATTGTCATGGCCGTCGTGATGGGCGTTTTGATTGTAAGTTTCGCAGTTTGGGGCATCGCCGACATCTTCAAGGGGTTCGGCCAGTCGTCGCTGGCGAAAATTGGCAGCACCGAGATTTCGACGGAGCAGTTCCGTCAGATCTACACCGACAAGCTGCAGCAGCTCGGCCGCAGTTTCGGCCGTCCGCTGACCCCTGAACAGGCGCGCGCGTTCGGACTGGACCGTCAGGTATTGCAGCAGACCATTGCGGAAGCCGCCCTCGACGAAGAAGCGCAGCGCATGGGGCTTGCCCAGTCGCAGGAAGAAACCATGCGGCTGATCTACAGCGACCCCAACTTCAAGGGACTGGGCGGCGGCTTCGATCCCGCACGCTTCCAGGCCACGATCCGGCAGTTCGGCTACACCGAGCAGCGCTATCTCGCCGAGCAGCGCCGCGTCGGGCTGCGGCGGCAGATTGTCGGCACGGTCTCCGCGGGCGTCGAGCCGTCAAAGGTGCTGCTCGATGCGCTGATTCGTTACCAGAACGAGCAGCGCTCGATCGAATTCATCAAGCTCGATGCCGCGCAGGCCGGCACGATCGATCCGCCCTCGCCCGAGGCGCTGGCGGCGTTCTTCGAGGACCACAAGACCCAGTTTCGCGCGCCCGAATACCGCAAGATCGCGTTCGTCGCGATCACTCCGGAAGAGATCGGCAAATGGACCGATGTCACGGATGAAGACGCCAGGAAGATCTTCGAACAGAACCGCGACAGGCTCGGCACGCCCGAGAAGCGCGAGGTGTCGCAGATCGTGTTTCCCAATGAGGGCGAAGCGCAGGCCGCGCGCGGCCGCATCACGTCGGGAACGTCGTTCGACGATATCGCCAAGGAGCGCAATCTCAATCTTTCCGACGTCGATCTCGGCCTGATCGCAAAGAGCGCGATCATCGATCCCGCGATCGCGGATGCGGCGTTTTCGCTGCCGTCAGGCGAAGTCAGCCAGCCGGTGCAAGGCCGGTTCGGCGTCGCGCTGGTCAAGATCGGAAAGATCGAGCCGGGCGTGACGCCGACCTTCGAAAGCGTCGCGGCACAGGTGAAGAAGGAAATCGGGACCGAACGCGCACGTGCCAAGGTCACGGAAATGCAGAACAAGATGGAGGACGAGCGCAGCGGTGGCGCCAACGTGGTGGAGGCGGCCCAGAAGCTTGGCCTGACCGCCGTCACGATCGAGGCCGTCGACCGCTCCGGCCGCCTGCCCGACGGCCAGCCCCTCGCCAACATTCCGCGCGGCCTCGACGTGGTGTCACAGGCTTTCAACAGCGATGTCGGTGTCGACAATGACCCGATTTCATTCGCCGGCGGCTATGTCTGGTACGACGTGCTCGGCATCACGCCCTCGCGCGAACGCACGCTCGACGAAGTCCGCAGCCAGGTCGAAGCGAAATGGCGCGAGGACCAGATCTCGAGCCGGCTGCGGGCAAAGGCCACCGAGATGGTGCAAAAACTCGAGCAAGGCGGCACGCTTGCCGACGTTGCCGCTGCGGCTGGCGCGAAGGTCGAGACGGCGGCCGGCTTCCGCCGCGATGCCTCGCCGCCCGGCGTGCCTTCCGCCGCCGTGACGGCTGCCTTCCGGACCGCCAAGGACGGCGTCGGTCAAACGTCCGGCGCCGGCGGCAGCGAATGGATCGTGTACCGCGTCACTGACGTGACCGTGCCGCCGGTCGAGACCGCCTCCGAAGAACTGAAGAAGCTCAAGGACACGCTGCAGCGCGGGATCACCGAGGAGCAGATCGCGCAGTACGTGAACAAGATCGAATCCGTGATCGGCACCACCATCAACCAGGCCGCCTTTGCGCAGGTGACGGGCGCTAACAATTGAGCATAATCAGGCGGGCAGGCCTCGTGCCGGCCCGCCGGTGATGCTTAAAGAAGACACCCAATCCTGAAGGCACGCGATGGACGACCTCAAATCTATCATCGGAAAAGTCGCTACCGGCGCCACGCTGTCGCGTGAAGAAGCGGCCGCGGCGTTCGACGCCATGATGTCCGGCGAGGCCACCCCCTCGCAGATGGGCGGTCTCCTGATGGCGCTGCGCGTGCGCGGCGAAACCGTCGACGAGATCACCGGCGCGGTGTCGGCGATGCGCAGCAAGATGCTGCGGGTGAAGGCGCCGGCGGACGCCGTCGACGTGGTGGGCACCGGCGGCGACGGCTCCGGATCGGTCAACGTGTCGACATGCGCCGCCTTCATCGTCGCCGGCGCCGGCATTCCGGTCGCCAAGCACGGCAACCGTGCGCTGTCCTCGCGCTCGGGCGCGGCCGACGTGCTGGCCTCGCTCGGCGTCAAGATTGATCTTACACCCGACCAGGTCGGCCGCTGCGTGACCGAGGCCGGCATCGGCTTCATGTTCGCACCCGCGCATCATCCCGCCATGAAGAATGTCGGGCCGACCCGGGTCGAACTCGCCACCCGCACTATCTTCAACCTGCTCGGACCGCTCTCCAACCCGGCCGGCGTCAAGCGCCAGATGGTCGGCGTATTCTCACGGCACTGGGTGCAGCCGCTGGCGCAGGTGCTGAAGAACCTCGGCTCGGAATCGGTCTGGGTGGTGCACGGGTCCGACGGGCTCGATGAGATCACCCTCACCGGTCCAAGCTTTGTCGCAAGCCTCGACAACGGCAAGGTCAGCACCTTCGAGGTGACGCCGGAGGACGCGGGACTCTCGCGCGTCGAGGGTGACGCGCTCAAGGGTGGCGACGCCGACGCCAACGCGGTGGCATTGCAGAGCGTGCTCAACGGCAAGCCCAGTGCCTATCGCGACGTCGCACTCCTGAACGCCGCGGCGGCGCTGATCGTGGCTGGCCGCGCCAGGGATTTGAAGGAAGGCGTGGCACTGGGGACCCAGTCGCTCGACAGTGGTGCTGCGGCGGCACGGTTGAAGCACTTGATCGCGGTCTCGCGCGGCTGATCCGGGGGCGCAAGAGATGTCCGATATCCTGACCAAGATCGAGGCCTACAAGCGCGAGGAGATCGCGGCCGCCAAGCGCGCGCATCCGCCTTCCGACGTCGAGGCGCGCGCCAAAGAAGCATCGCCGCCGCGCGGTTTCGTCCGCGCGATCCGCGACAAGCTTGCGCGCGGCGATTATGCGCTGATCGCGGAAGTGAAAAAGGCCTCGCCGTCGAAGGGGCTGATCCGCGCCGACTTCGATCCGCCGGAACTGGCGAAGGCTTACGAGGCCGGCGGCGCGGCGTGCCTGTCGGTTCTGACCGACACGCCCTCCTTCCAGGGCCATCTCGACTTCATGGTCGCGGCGCGCGCGGCGACCAGCCTGCCAGTGCTGCGCAAGGATTTCATGTTCGACACCTACCAGGTAGTCGAAGCCCGCGCCCACGGCGCCGACTGCATCCTGATCATCATGGCCGCGCTCGACGATGCCGCGGCAAAAGACATCGAGGACGCGACGATCGCGCTCGGGATGGACGTGCTGATCGAAATCCACGACCGTCACGAACTCGATCGTGCGCTAAAACTTCGCTCGCCGATGATCGGCGTCAACAACCGCAATCTGCGGACGTTCGAGACCACTCTGGCGACCAGCGAGGCGCTGGCGCCGCTGATCCCGCGCGACCGGCTGATGGTAGGCGAAAGCGGCATCTTTACCCCCGCCGATCTCGCCCGGCTCGAACGCGTCGGCATGTTGACCTTCCTTGTCGGCGAAAGCCTGATGCGGCAGGAAGATGTTACCGCGGCGACCCGCGCGCTGCTGACGCGCACCGATGCGCCGCGCGCGACCGGGACCCGCTAGCCGATGGCGCGCAAGACTCCCAAAGACAGGTCTTCCAAAGAAAAGGCTTCCAAAGGCGGCGGCGCCCTCACCCATATCGATGCATCGGGCGAAGCGCGGATGGTCGACGTGTCGGCAAAGGAAGCGACCGAGCGCACGGCTATCGCCGAGGGACGCGTCGTGATGACCAAGGCGACGCTGGATCTGATCGTCTCCGGCAACGCCAAAAAAGGCGACGTGCTGGGTGCCGCCCGCATCGCCGGCATCATGGCGGCGAAGCGCACGTCGGAGCTGATACCGCTGTGCCATCCCCTGGCGCTGTCGAAGATGACGGTCGACATTGCACCCGACCGGAAACTGCCCGGCTGCGTCGTCCGCGCCACCGTCAAGGTCACGGGGCCGACCGGCGTCGAAATGGAGGCACTGACGGCGGTGTCGGTTGCGTGCCTCACGATCTACGACATGATCAAGGCGGTCGAACGCGGCGTTCGCATCGAAGGCATTCATCTGGTCGAGAAGCTCGGCGGCAAATCCGGACATTATCGCGTCGACAAATAAACGCCGCTGCCGACTCAAAAGAAAGAAAAACCAATGATCCGATGGATCCTCGTTTGCGCCATCACCGCGATGTCTGCTGGAGTGACGGAGAAAGCGCGGGCGCAGGCCGCTAATCCCGAACCCGGCTATTGTGCCCAATTCTATCCGAACGCGGATTGCAACAGCATCGGACCAGCGACGCCGGGAGCTGTTGACCCCGCTCCCGAGAGCAAGCCGGAGGAAGCGGCACCCCCGCCTCCACCTGCTGTCAAGAAGGCCGCAAAAAAGCAGGCCGAGAAGAACAATAAGCCGCAGACCAGCGCGACGGTGGCACCGCCGAGGTGACTTCCCGGCGGTAACGCTGGCGTGACCGGCAGAATGCGGAATGCAGCTTGGGCTGACGGGGTTGTTTGTTTCGGGACCTTCACAGGGAGGAATCCGATGTCGATCTACCGATTTCTTGGCACAGCGACTGCGTTGGCACTGATGATCTCGGCGCCCGCCATGACACCCGCCTGGGCGCAGCAGGTCATCTCCGAGCCCGGCTATTGCGCGTTTTTCTATCCGAACGCCAATTGCCAGAGCAAGGGCCCGGGTAATCCCTACACCGGCGACTATCAGCGGCGCGTCAGCCAGGGCTATGTCGTGCCGGACAGCAGTCAGACGGTAGGCGTTGCAAGAAAGCCAACGCGCAAATCGGCGACACGCATTCAATGATAGCTTTGCCGGTTCTCCCGGTCGCCAAATAGCTCGGTGACTTTTTCGAAACGATCCGTCGGCATCAGCGCCGCCGGTCTTGCACGATCACGCCGCGGTCGGTTCCATGCGCAGCCGTCTCGATCTCATCAGTGTAGGAATACTCGACGAACTTCTTGTAGATCCAGTGTCCTCCGTGGTTACGCCGCCACACCAAGCCCCAGACGAGGCGACCGGTAATCGATCGCCTGGGAATGATGATCCGCCAGAGATGCCAGGCGTTGGCCCATGCCTGTCCCAGATCCGAACGCACGGCAGAATTGATATCGCTGCTATTGGCCATCTGAGTGATCCGCGATATCAGGAGGACTCCGAACGCGACGCGCGGCTAGCTTAAGAGTGGCTGGCAGCGACGAAACAGCCGCTGCCAGCCGAGTTGCATCAGCTGTTTGCCAGCGGCAAGGCGACATAACGCGACGCGTCGCCGGAACGAAGCCGCATCAGCACGCTGCTCTTCTTGTCGGTACGGGCAGCTTCAAGCGCATCGGCGACGTCGCCGGGTTTCGCAATGTTCTTTCCGGCAACCTCGAGGATCACGTCGCCCTTCTTGACGCCGCGATCGGCCGCCGCGCTTTTCGGTTCGACCTTCGCGATGACGACGCCGTCCTTGCCATCTGCCTTATCGGCAGGTGCAAGCGTGAGGCCCAGACGCGGAACGTCGGTGCCCTGCGCAGGCTTGCCATCGCCCTCGATGTCGGCCTTGGCCTGCTTGTCGTTCGGCAGTTTGCCAAGGGTCATGTTGAGAACCTTGCTCTTGCCCTTCTGCAGAACGTCCAGCTTGACGGTGCTGCCGGGTGCCAGACCGCCGATGACGCGGGCGAGTTCACGGGCATCCTTGACCGGCTCGCCATTCACCGCGGTGATGACGTCGCCAGCCTCGATGCCGGCCTTTGCCGCCGGTCCGTCCTTCTGCGGGTCAGCCACCAGCGCACCCTGCGCCTGCTTCAGGCCCATGCCGTCGGCGATATCCTGGGTCACGGGCTGGACCTGAACACCGATCCAGCCACGGCTGACGTTGCCCTTGTCCTTGAGTTGCGCGACCACGCTCTTGACGGTGTTCGCCGGGATCGAAAACGCGATGCCGACGCTGCCGCCGGACGGCGAATAGATCGCGGTGTTCACGCCAACGACCTCACCCTGCATGTTGAAGGTCGGGCCACCCGAATTGCCCTTGTTGACGGGCGCGTCGATCTGAATGAAATCGTCGTAGGGGCCGCTTCCGATGTCGCGGCCATTGGCCGAAACGATACCCGCGGTAACGGTACCGCCCAGGCCGAACGGGTTGCCGACTGCGAGCACCCAATCGCCGATCCTGGCCTTGCCCGCCGAAAGCTTGGCGAACGGGAAATCCGAACCGCCTTCAACCTTGATCAGGGCGAGGTCGGTGCGGGGATCACTCCCGACGACCTTCGCGGTGTAGGTCTTGCCGGCGTCCGTCGTGACCTCGACCTTGTCGGCTCCCTCAACCACATGATTGTTGGTCACCGCGAATCCGTCGGCGGAAATGAAGAACCCGGAGCCCTGCCCCATCGCGCCGTGCCGGCGGTTCCGGCCGGGATTCTCGAATTCGCCGTTCGGACCGCCGAACTGACGGAAGAAGCGCTCCATCGGCGAGCCCTTCTCGTCGGATTCATCCTTGCTGCTCGCGTCGGCGACCTTGTCCTTCATCGTGACCTTTACCGAGATCACCGACGGCTTCACCCGCTCCACCACGTCGGCAAAGCCCATGGGCTGCGTGGCGGATGCCGCACTGGCGGACTGCGCATGCGCCGCGCTGCCAAAGACATCGATGCGATCGGGCGACGCGCTCATGCCATAGATCGCAAGTCCGGTCACGACCGATGCCATCAATGCCACTTTCCGTGCCGAGAACAGGGAACGTGTCCGCTGCCCGCGAGAAACAAGATTACGTTGGTCCATTGCAAAAAATCTCCAGGATGATGAGTGAGCGCAAAGCTGCACGCCGCTGTTGATGCCGTTTCCCGCATTACGCGATGCTGACGGGGGAATTAATGTTTTGAAATGAACCGACCGGGCTTACCGTCCTGTAATGCGAGCCGCATGCGCGCGGTAAGCGATCGTTGGCGTGCGTTCACAAGCAATTGGCGCGAAGTCACAAGATGTGCGCCGCCCTTTCATCTAAACGTTTCGGCCGGCTTCCTCTGCAAAGCGGGCGTACGCGCGAATATGGAAGAACATCAAAGAAATCGGGAAACACTTCTGCGGGGCGCGGAAGATTGCGAACTGATCGCCAGACTTCTGGCTGTCATCCGGATGAGCGAACAGATGCGGGAGATGACGGTGGGTTTGAAGAAAATCATCGCGGCACAACGTGATTGTCGATCCACGCGAGCGTAATCATTTTTAGTGAAACGGCGGCCAGTACTTCAATGACGAAACAGACTTCATTGCGCGTCTATTTCAGTTGCCTGTCTTGCAACGCGGTTTACTACGCCACGCAGAGGCGGAGGCCGAGCGCCGAAACCAACCGCTTCACCTGCAAAAGCTGCAGGACGATGGTGCACCGGTGGTGGGGTAGCCAATACAGTTTTACGAATTGGACGGGTCCGCTCGACAACGCCAGGCTACCTGCCGCGGGCTTGCGATGCGCGCGCGGACTAGATCACTGAACGGGCAGGAAGCTAGCGGCGGGAATCTCTTTGAGCCTGCGCTCTCTTGTTCGCCTGTGACACCCGCCCGATCGTCGACCGCGGCAGCTTGATATTTCGCCGGCGACTTGGAATCGCCGTCATGCCTTCATGAGAAGTTGGCCGATTTTCCGGACGCGAGAACTGTTGTGCCCTGCGAAGAAAAAGCGCGCGCCGAGCCGCTTCTCCCAGTTCCTTCCTCGCCTCGAATTTCTGGAGACGTGCGATCTCCTTGTTGACCCGTTTCAGGGCAGCCACGAAAACCTGCTTGCGGTGGAGAGAATGCTCGGCGGTCCCCGAGACGTTCTGGCCGCGTGGCTCGGCCTTTCCTTTGCTGATGCGACGCCGGCCGAAGGCGAGCGTGCGCTCCTTGTCGCGGAGCTTTCTGAGCGATGATTTCAGGTCTTCAAGCGCCGCACGATCCGCCTCCCCGATGTCGGGGTGATGCGAGGTCCTTATGAGTGCTTTCTCATCGTGATTGAGGATGCTCAGCTCGAACTTGCAGGGTGCAGACATTTAACACCTTTTACATGCATTTCGCTACTTGCCGTCGCTGCGTCAGCCAACCTTACCAATCGTGTCCCGCGCTTCCGTGGCACTGACGTTAGCTTGATGCCATCGTGCAGGGCACTCGTCCAGCGGATGGGCGGATGAGCGAGATCCGCCCAGCACGCTACTATAGCCGCGCTCGCTGCCCGAGCGGAACCCGAAAAATCCTGAAGCCGGCGATATCGGGAAACCACTCTGCCGCTTCCGGCGATGCCAGCGCCAAAACTGCAGCCGTGACTTCGCCGCTGATCAGCCGGTCGATCGCCCCGGTGTTTCCTTCACCTTTGCCTTCGCTGAACTGGACTTCGGCGGCGCCTGCCGCCATCAGCGCGGCGCTGACGCTTCCGCTGGCGGCGGACTGCTTCCCCCCAATCGCGATGATTTTGTTGTTCAGGTCGGATAGCGAATTGATCTCGGGACGCGTGAGGACAAGCGCCACGAGATTGTCGAGGTTGGCAGGCGATACGGATGCAGTGGTCTCGGCATCGCTTGCGTCGCCGGCTTTGCTGGCCTGCTCGCGCTCCAGCGTGATCGCCGTTACGCGCTCGGCCATTCCGGTCGCTTCTGCGACCTGCTGCTGAATCGTCCGGGACGCCGAAGGCAATGCAGCATCGCCTCCAGGCATCGCAGCTGTCCTGGTTTTGGTGGTCTCAGGCTCGGCAGTCTCGGGCTTGGCGATTACGGAGTTTGCGATCTCAGGCCGGGGTTGCTCCGCGGGTGGTACCGCGGCGATCTCCAGCGTGGCAGGCGGCGGAGCAGCGGCTTCGGGCTTGGCAGTCTCTGCCGGCGGCACCGCTGCGATGGACGCTGGCTGAGTCACCCTGTCGGCGCTTTCCAGTTTGAGCTCCGGCTCCTGACCTGCTGCGACCGACTTTTCCACGGTCTGTTCCGGAGTCACGGTCGCCGCGGCCGGCGGAGTCGCCTTCCTGGTTGCTTGATGTGCGAGCTTGGGAGCGGTGACCTTTTTGGTGTGCGACGCCCTGGCGTTAGACGGCGTGGCGTTCGACGCCGCCATGCCGGCGCGCGGCGCCGGGCGGGGAACCGGCATGGGCTGCCTTGCCACGCGTGGCCGGGGCGTGTGCACGACGCTTTCTATTTCCGGCTCAGCCGGCGCCACGACGTTCGCCTCGCCTGCCTCGCGGTGTTGAGAAGGCGATGGCCGGGACCAGGCCATATAGGACTGACACGCCCTGTTGCACGGCAGCCCGTCGATATAAACGATGCCGGGCGAATCGAGCGGATTTGCCTGCAGGGCTCCACTCGAACAGAGGGAAAAGATCAGGGTCAGCAAAGGCCATTTTCTCGACATAACACCACCGTTTGAACGCGCATGGAGCGGGAACCGGCTTTCGCCAGAGATCACGCCGGAGCTACGACTGGATCAGGATGGGGTTTCAAGAAAAGGTGGTCTTGATCCAGATCGCTGGAATCCGGCAATTGCGATCGCAGTGCATCTAATTCGCCGACGATGCCCGCACAGCAAGACGCATCAATTGAGTGGACTGGACTGCAATTTCCGTTTCCCTCACCCGGTGGTATGATCGCTGGCATCGCCTCGACGAAGGGCATTTGCTTGAGGTCTCAGCCTGACCGTCATCTGGTGGCGGATAGCTTGCAGCGTGGACCCGCCTGCCCCTTGCTCAAACAGGCACGCGGCTCCGGGCCGCGGGAATGATGCATCAGTCGGAACAAAGCGCGACACTGGAAACCAGTGCCGTTACCCAAACCACTGAACTGGAGGCAGACATGATCAAGGATATTCTTGTCAACCTGTCTTACGGGACATCGCAAGATGGCGTTTCCAATTGCGCCTTGTCGGTTGCAGAAACATTCGGCGCGCACCTCACGGGGATCGCCTTCTATCCGGCAGTGCTCGGTGGCGTCGACCTGCCGGCCAACTTTATTCGAGCCCAGCAAGGTGAAGCTCAGGAACGCGCGCAGGCCGTTGCCACCGCGTTCGACGAGGCGACGCGTCGCGCCGGCGTTTCAGCCGAAACACGCCGGATTGAAGCTGGCACCGGCGACGTGCCCAGCCAGTTTGCGCAAATCGCAAGACGATTCGATCTTTCCGTCATAGGCCAGCTTGAAAGGGACCGGGATCATCGAGCCGCGAGTATCGTCATTGAAGCGGCACTGTTCGAATCCGGAAGACCGGTGCTCATCGTTCCCTTTATTCAGAAGGATCGTCTCAAGCTCGATCATGTCATGGTGTGCTGGGATGGCAGCCGGGCAGCCACGCGAGCCATCGCCGATGCCATGCCGTTTCTTACCCGGTCCGGCAAGACGAGTATTGCCATTGCGGACACTCAAAGCGCCAAAAGCACAGACCTTCCGGGTGCGGATATCGCGACCCATCTCACCCGTCACGGCGTAAACGCCACGATCGAGCGCATCCCCGTCAGCAAGATCGATGTTTCAAATACAATCCTGTCTTATGCAGCCGAAGCAGGTGCCGATCTCATCGTCATGGGCGGGTACGGCCATTCCCGGCTGCGGGAATTCATTCTTGGCGGGACGACACGTGGCATGCTTGCCTCGATGACCAAACCCACATTGATGTCGCACTGATCGACCGAAGAGCAACTCCGGGACAACCAACCCTTGCGACCACGGCGTCGGGCTCAGTTCGCCACCGCCCGTTTCGCAGCGTTGGCGTTCACGGTCACCCCGCGCAGCAAATTGAACGCCGCGCCCAGCGCCTTGTCGTCCTTCTCGTTCGGCGGGACGTAGGACTGCGAGCCGGCCTGCTCGGCGCCGTCGGCGGCGAGGTGGCCGCGCATCGAGGCTTCGCCCTTCATCTCGGTGCGGCTCTTCAGTTCGTCCGGCACGTCCTGCAGCACTTCGACGTCGGGCGCGATGCCCTGGGCCTGGATCGAGCGGCCCGACGGGGTGAAATAGCGCGCCGTCGTCAGCGCCAGCGCGCCGTTGCCTCCGCCCAGCGGAATGATGGTCTGCACCGAGCCTTTGCCGAACGTGCGCGTCCCGATCAGGGTGGCGCGCTTGTGATCGCGCAGCGCGCCGGCCACGATCTCGGAGGCCGACGCCGATCCGCCGTTGATCAGCACGACGAGCGGCTTGCCCTTGGTCATGTCGCCGCCGCGCGCGGAAAAGCGCTGGGTTTCCTCCGCCATCCGCCCGCGCGTCGAGACCACCTCGCCCCGGTTCATGAAGGCGCTCGACACCGAAACCGCCTGGTCGAGCAATCCGCCCGGATTGTTGCGGAGATCGACGACATAGCCCACGAGCTTGTCCTGCGGGATCTCCTTTGAAATGCTCGATATCGCCTTCTTCAGCCCGTCGGTGGTCTGCTCGTTGAAACGGGTGATCCTGATATAGCCGATATCGCCGCCATCGGTGTGGAAGCGAACCGGCCGCACCCGGATGATTTCACGCAGGATGGCGATGTCGATCGGTGCGGCTGAATTCTTGCGGCTGATCTTCAACCGTATCTTGCTGTTGGGCCGCCCCTTCATCCGGCTCACCGCCTGTTCGAGGCTCAGGCCCGCAACGGCCTCATCGTCGATGTGCGTGATCACGTCGCCCGACAGGACGCCGGCCCTGGACGCAGGCGTATCATCAATCGGCGTGACCACCTTGACGAGGCCGTCTTCCATCGTGACTTCGATGCCGAGCCCGCCGAACTCGCCATGGGTGGTCTCCTGCATGTCGCTCCAGCCCTTCTCATTCATGTAGCGCGAATGAGGATCGAGCGCGGAGATCATGCCGTTGATGGCGCCTTCCATCAGCTTGGAATCGTCGGGCTTCTCGACGTAGCTGGTCTTGATCCGCTCCAACACGTTGCCGAACAGATTGAGCTGCGCGTAGAGATCCGGACGGGCCGCAGCCTTTGCCGCCGCAACCAGATGCGCGCCCTGCGGTCCCATGACGAGAACGGCCAGGCAGGCGCCCGTTGCGGTGCCGAGGAGAAAGGCAAAGTTCCTGCGCATCTTTGAAGCGTCCCTTTATCATCATGGACGCTCACGATTGCTGTGAATCGGCGCCCTCCCGGCAAGACCAGCACACAATGGCTTTTTGGTCGGATCAAGGCGCCAATCAACCGGGCCAATACGGCCTCTCAGGAGGCTAAACTTCGCTTTAAAAGGCTCTATTTGGCCTCGTGCAATCCGTTTTGCCAGGTAGAGGGCTGCGTTCCAAAGCCGCGCTTGGCGCGGGTGCCCAGCCAGTAGCCGAATTGCGGCGGAACATTGCGGAATGGCCCGTCCACGCCGAGCTTCAGCGCGGCGTCCATCGGCCAATTCGGATTGTTGAGGATCTCGCGGCCGACGGCGATCAGATCGGCCTGCCCGTCGCGGAGAATCTGTTCGGCCTGATCGCCATGAATGATGAGGCCGACCGCCATGGTCATGATGTCGGCGTGGCGCTTCACGTACTCCGACAGCGGCACCTGATAGCTGTACTTGATTTCCTTGCCGAGGATCGGCGCCATCTCGGTGATGCCGCCGGAAGAACAGT
>LNFM01003605.1_pt1 | contig 30193 bp, 13 predicted proteins | sample 596031 | NCBI WGS metagenome assembly LNFM01 (sample SAMN04254537, study PRJNA301005) | activated carbon metagenome | isolation source: dual media filters at the Ann Arbor, Michigan drinking water treatment plant | place: USA: Ann Arbor
GCTGGGCTATGACAACCTCAATGACTACTACGACGTTCGCCTGAAGGAGGCCCGGCTCCAGCGGCTGACGCCGCGCGCCGGCTTTTCGTTCCTGAAAGCCTCGCTCGAAGACCGCACGGCGATGGAGCAGGCGTTCGCCGAGTTCCGCCCCGACCGGGTGGTGAACCTCGCCGCCCAGGCCGGCGTGCGCTACTCGCTGGAGAACCCGCGCGCCTACATCGACGCCAACATCGTCGGCTTCATCAACATCCTCGAATGCTGCCGCCATGGCGGCATCGAGCATCTGGTCTACGCGAGCTCGAGCTCGGTCTACGGCGCCAATCGCAAGCTCCCGTTCGCGGTCGAGGACAGCGTCGACCATCCGGTCAGCCTGTACGCGGCGACCAAGAAGTCGAACGAGCTGATGGCGCATACCTACAGCCATCTGTTCGGCCTGCCGACCACCGGCCTGCGCTTCTTCACCGTCTACGGGCCCTGGGGCCGGCCGGACATGGCCCTGTTCCTGTTCACCCGCAAGATCCTCGCCGGCGAGCCGATCGACGTCTTCAACTTCGGCCAGCACACCCGCGACTTCACTTACATCGACGACATCGTCGAGGGCGTGATCCGCACGCTCGACCGCGTGCCCGGGCCGGACCCGGCCTTCGATCCGCTGCTGCCCTCGCCGGCCAGCTCCAGCGCGCCCTATCGCGTCTACAACATCGGCAACCATCGGCCGGTGCAGCTGTCGCGCTACATCGAGCTGATCGAGCAGGCGCTGGGCCGCATGGCCGAGAAGCGCCTACTGCCGCTGCAGCCCGGCGACGTGCCCGATACCGAAGCCGATGTCGACGCCCTGATGCGCGACACCGGCTACAGCCCGCAGACGCCGGTCGAGGTCGGCATCCAGCGCTTCGTCGACTGGTATCGCGGCTTCTACGGAGTCTGAACACGCAGCGTCGGGGGACCTGCCCATGGCCAATCCCACCACCGAGCCCACTCCGCTCAGACACTGGCTGCCCCGAGCGGCTGAGTGCTGGCCGCGTTCGCCTGCCCTGGTCAGCGCGAGTGCGCGATTCGACTACGCCCAACTCTGGCAGGCGGTCGAAGTTCGGGCGGACGCTCTGCGCGCGGCCGGGCTGCAGCGCGGCGAGCGCGTTGGGCTCGCCGCCGAGCGCTGCGCTGAAACGCTGATCGACCTGCTGGCCGGGATCGAGCTCGGCCTCTGCTATGTGCCGCTCGACCCCGCCTATCCCGACGCGCGGCTCGCGGCGATGCTGGAGGACGCCGCGCCGCGCGCCGTGCTGGGACGCGAATCCGATCTGCTGTCGCTGGAGGCACGGCTGGGTCCGCTGCCGCGCCTCGATGCGATGCAGGCGCACAGCCGGCCGCATGCCGGCGAAGCTGAACTCGCCTATGTGCTGTTCACTTCCGGATCCACCGGCCGGCCCAAGGGTGTGGCCATGGGCCCGCAGCCGCTGGCGCATCTGATCGACTGGCACGGCGCACATCCGCGCCTCGGCCAGCCGGCGATCACCGCGCTGTTCGCGCCGCTGTCCTTCGACGTCCACTTCCAGGAGATCGTTTCAACGATCGCCACGGGCGGCTGCCTGGTACTGCTGTCGGAAGCCGAACGCCGCGACCCTGAGGCCCTGCGCGCGGCGCTCGTGCGCGAGCGCGTGCAGCGCCTGTTCCTGCCCTATGTCGCCCTGCAGATGCTGGCCGAGGCCTGCGTCGAGGCCGCGCCGCCGCCGCTGCGCGATGTGGTCAGCGCCGGCGAGCAGCTGCAGGTGACGGACAGCATCCGCCGCCTGTTCGCGCGCCTGCCCGGCAGCGCCCTGCACAACCACTACGGGCCGACCGAATCGCACGTGGTCACCGCCTTCGAGCTGGAGGGCGATCCGTCGCTGTGGCCTTCGATCCCGCCGATCGGTCGCGCCCTGCCGCATGTGCGCATCGCGCTGGGGCCGCTCGAAGACGCGGCAGCCGCGGACGAAGGTGAGCTGCTGCTCGGCGGCGAGACGCTGGCCTGCGGCTACCTCGGCCGCGCCGAGCTGAGCGCCGAGCGCTTCCTCGACACAGCCAAGGGCCGGCAGTACCGCACCGGCGACCGCGTGCGCCTGGATGCCGACGGCGTGCTGCACTACCTCGGCCGTGCCGATGCCCAGCTGAAGATCGACGGCTACCGCATCGAGCCCGGCGAGATCGAACTGGCCCTGCTCGATCAGGGCGGGCTGCGTGATGCCGCGGTCGGTGCCTGCGAGCTGCCCGGGCTGGGCCGACAGCTGGTCGCCTGGGTGGTGGCGCGCCAGGCCGACGACGACAGCGCCTTGATCGAATCCCTGCGCGCGCATCTGCGCGAGCGCCTGCCGGCCTACATGCAGCCGCTGCGCTATGTCGTACTGGCGCGGCTGCCGACCACGCCCAGCGGCAAGATCGACCGCCGCGGCCTGCCGGCGCCGCAGCTCGACGCGAGCATTGACCGCACGCAGCCGCCGCGCGCGCGCCTGCTGGCGCTGTGGCGCGAGGCGCTGGGCCGCGGCGATCTCTCCGAACATGCGTCGGTGTTCGCCGCCGGTGCGCGCTCGCTGAGCGTGCTGCGGGTGGTGGCGCAGGCGCGCGCGCAGGGCATCGAGGGCCTGAGCGTGGCCCTGGTCTACGATCGGCCCAGCGTGGCCGCACAGATCGAGGCGCTGGAGCGCGGTACCGAAGGCGCGGCACGAAGGCAGCGCCACGCGGCCGATGCGCAGGCACCGATCGCCATCATCGGCTGGGCCCTGCGCGCGCCCGGCAGCCGCGATGTCGAGGCCTTCTGGCAGAACCTGCTGGACGGCGTCGAGGGCCTGCGCCGCTTCAGCCGCGACGAGCTCGACCCCTCGCTGCCGCGCGCGCTGATCGAGCGTCCCAACTTCGTCGCCGCGCGCGGCGTGCTGGAGGATGCCGACCGCTTCGACGCCGGCTTCTTCGGCCTGTCGAAGAGCGAGGCCACCCTGCTCGATCCACAGCAGCGTTTGCTGCTGGAGCTGGCGCAGACCGCGCTGGAAGACGCCGCCCTCGACCCGCAGGCTCTGGCGGCGCAGGGCGAACGCGTCGGTGTCTACGCCGGCACCGGCAACAACAGCTACGCGCCGGCCCTGCGTGCCGCCGAGCCCGAACGCGTGGCCGCCAGCGGCGAGTTCGCCCTGATGCTGGCCAGCGAGAAGGACTACGCAGCAACGCGCATCGCCCACCGGCTCGACCTGCGCGGGCCGGCGGTGAGCGTACACACGGCCTGCTCCACCGGCCTGGTCGCCGTCGCCGAAGCCGTGCAGGCGCTGCGCGCCGGGCGCTGCGAAGTGGCGATCGCTGGCGGCGCCTCGGTTCTGGTGCCGCAGCAGTCCGGCTACCTGCACGTCGAAGGCGGCATGGAATCCGCCGACGGCCGCTGCCGGCCCTTCGATGCTGAAGCTTCCGGCACCGTATTCAGCAGCGCCGGCGCGCTGGTGGTCCTGAAGCCTCTGCAGCAGGCGCTGGACGACGGCGACACCGTGCATGCGCTGATCCGCGGCGTGGGCCTCAACAACGACGGCGCCGGCAAGGCCAGCTTCACCGCGCCCAGCGTGCAGGGCCAGACCGAGTGCATTCGGCTGGCGCTGGACGATGCCGGGCTGCCGGCCAGTGCGATCGGCTATGTCGAGGCGCACGGCACCGGCACCGCGCTCGGCGATCCGATCGAAGTCGAAGCCCTGCGCCGCGCCTATGCCGAAGATTCCGTCGCCGCACAGACGGTCGTGCTCGGCTCGCTCAAGTCCAACCTCGGCCACACCATTGCAGCCGCCGGCGTGCTCGGTCTGATCAAGGCCGCGCTGTGTCTTGAGCGCGAACGCATCCCCGGCACCCTGCACTACCGCGCACCGAACCCGCAGATCGATTTCGCCGCCACGCCCTTCCGCGTCAGCGCCGACGCTCAACCCTGGCCGCGTGGCGCCCAGCCGCGGGCCGCGGCGGTCAGCAGCTTCGGTGTTGGCGGCACCAATGCGCACGTCGTGCTGAGCGAGGCGCCTTCTCGCGCGCTATTGATCGCCACGGACGAGACGAACAGCCTGCGTCTATTCCCAATCTCCGCGCGCAGCCCCGAGGCGCTCACCGCGCGCGCCACCGATCTGGCCGAGGCGCTGGAGCGCGAGGCGCTGCCGCTCGACGCCGTGCTGGCCACGCTCGTGCGCGGCCGCAGCGCGCTGCCGCTGCGGCGTGCGATCGCCGCGCGCGATCGCGCGGAACTCATCGCCGGCCTGCGCCGCGAGGCCAAGCCGGAGAACGCCGAGCCATCGCCACGTCTGGTCTTCCTGTTCCCCGGCCAGGGCTCGCAGCATCCGGGGATGGCCGCGGCCCTGCATGCGGAAGTGCCGGCCTTCGCGGAAGCGCTCGATGCCGCGCTGGCCGCGGCCCAGCCGCTGCTCGACATCGACCTGCGCGCCCTGCTGCTGGAGCCCGGCGACAGCCGCGCCAGCGCCCTGCTGGCCGAAACCCGCTACGCGCAGCCGACGCTGTACTGCATGGAGGTCGCGCTGGCGCAGTGGCTGGCCAGCCTGGGTCTGAAGCCCGCCGCGCTGATCGGCCACAGCCTCGGCGAGTACGCGGCTGCCGCCGTCTCCGGCGTGCTGTCGATCGAGGACGGCGCGCGCGCGGTCTGCGCGCGCGCAGCCGCGATGTGGGCGCAGCCGCGCGGCGGCATGCTGGCGGTACGCGCGGGCACCGACGTGCTGGCCGCGCATCTGCGCGATGGCATCGAGATCGTCGGCTACAACGCGCCGCAGCTCTGCGTGCTGGCGGGCCCTGCTGCTGCCATCGATGCGCTCGAAGGCGAGCTGGGTGAAGCCGGCCTGCAGGCCACGCGACTGCTGGTCTCGCACGCCTTCCACAGCGCGGCCATGGACGGCGCACTGCCTGCCGTGCAGCAGGCGCTTGCCACAATCGCGCTGAACCCGCCGCGGCTGCCGGTCTACTCCTGCGTCAGCGGCGCGCCGCTGCGCGCGGACGAGGCCACCGACCCCGCCTACTGGGCGCGCCAGGTGCGCGCGCCGGTGCGCTTCTCGGAGGCGCTGACGCGCGAGCTGGCCGAGCCCGGCACGGTGCTGATCGAGCTCGGTCCCGGCCAGGCCCTGACTGCGCTCGCGCGCCAGCACCGCGACGCGCAGGGCCGTGCACCACGCGTACAGCCCCTGCTGCCACCGCCGACTGCCTCGGCCGATGCCGCCCTGCATGCCGTCGAAGCCATCGGTCGCCTGTGGTGCGCCGGCCTGCCGCTGGACTGGCCGCTGCCGCGCGATGCGCGGCGCGCGCATCTGCCGACCTATCGCTTCGCCGACACCCGCTTCTGGTTCCGCGCACGCCAGCCCGCCAGCGCAGAGCCATCCATTGATTCAGCTGCTGAACCGCAGGCCGCGCCGAGTCGCGCCGCCGAGGACCTGCCCATGGCCGACCGCCGACCCACCCTCGCCCTTGAACTGCGCCGCCTGCTCGCCGACGTGGCCGGGCTCGCACCCGAGGACCTGTCACCGTCCGAGAGCCTGGTCGAGCAGGGGCTGGATTCGCTGAGCCTGACCCAGGCCACGCTGGAGCTGGAGCGCGTGTTCGGTCTCAGGCTGCGCTTCCGCCGGCTGATGGAGGATCTCGACACGGTCGAACGCCTGGTCGAGTTCCTGCACGCCGAGCTGCCGCCGGAGCGGTTTGCGCCCGCACCGGCGGCGGTCGCCGCAAACATCACACAGGCTGCCGCCGGCGCGCAGTCGAGCATCACGGCGGTAGGCGCTTCTGCCGGCGCGCTGCCGCAACCGATTGCCCTGCCTGCGCTGCCCGTCGATGCGGGTGTACTCGGCCTGATCCAGCAGCAGATGGCGCTGATGCAGCAGCAGCTGGCCCTGCTGGGCGGGGCTGCGCTGCCGGCGCCTTCGGCCGTTCCTGCGCCGGTTGCGGGGGCGCAGACGGCCGTGGCTCAGAAGACGGCGACGCCAACCGCTACCGCGCCGACCGCACTGCCGACCGCCGCCGGCACCAGCGTGTCCACTGCAACCTCAACCAGCACCGGCCCGGAGAGCGACGACAAGGCCGACCTCATCGCCAAGCCCTTCGGCGCCTCGGCGCGGATCACGGTCAAGCCGCTGCAGCAGATGAGCGCCGCCCAGCGCGCCTGGCTCGACGACTTCACCGCGCGCTATCTCGCCCGCAGCGGCAAATCCCGCGCCTTCAGCCAGCAGCACCGCACACGCATGGCCGACCCGCGCGTGGTCACCGGCTTCAATCCGCTGTGGAAGGATCTGGTCTACCCGATCGTGGCCGACCGTTCCGACGGCGCGCGGGTCTGGGACATCGACGGCAACGCCTACATCGACCTGCTCAGCTGCTTCGGCGCCAACCTGCTGGGCTATCAGCCCAAGGCCCTGGTGGCGGCCATGCATGCGCAGCTCGATCGCGGTCTGGAAGTCGGCCCGCAGCACCCGCTGGCGGCGGAAGTCGCCGATCTGATCAGCGAATTCACCGGCCATGCCCGCGTCGGTTTCTGCAACACCGGTTCCGAGGCGGTGATGGGCGCCATGCGCATCGCCCGCACGGTGACCGGGCGCAAGACCATCGCCATCTTCACCAACAGCTACCACGGCATCTTCGACGAGGTGATCGTGCGCGGCACCCGTCAGCTGCGCTCGCTGTCGGCGGCGCCGGGAATCCTGGCCAACGCCGTCGAGAACGTGCTGGTGCTGGACTACGCCTCCGACGAAGCGCTCAAGGTGCTGCGCGAACGCTGCCACGAGCTGGCGGCGGTGATGATCGAGCCGATCCAGAACAAATACCCGACCCTGCAGCCGCGCGCCTTCGTGCAGGCCCTGCGCGAGATCTGCGACGGCTGCGGCGCGGCGCTGATCTTCGATGAAGTGGTCACCGGCTTCCGTCTCGCGCCGGGCGGCGCCCAGCAGTTCTACGGCGTGCGCGCGGATATCTGCACCTACGGCAAGATCATTGGCGGCGGCCTGCCGTTCGCGGCGATCGCCGGCAGCGCGCAGTGGCTGGATGCGCTCGACGGCGGCCACTGGGCGTACGGCGACGACAGCTATCCCGAAGCCGGCGTCACCTACTTTGCCGGCACCTTCGTGCGCCACCCGCTGGCGCTGGCCGCAGCCAGGGCCACGCTGCTGGAGCTGAAGCGCGGCGGCCAGGCTTTCTACGACGATCTCAACGCGCGCACCCAGGGCCTGATCGATCGCCTCAACGCCGCCTTCGTCGCCCGCAATGCACCGGTGAAGGCCGTGCACTGCGCCTCGCTGTGGCGGCTGCAGTGGGACGAGGACCAGAAATACGTCAGCCTGTTCTACTACCTGGCGCGCTTCCACGGCCTGCATCTGTACGAGCAGTTCGGCCACTTCGTCACCGCGGCCATGGGCACGGGCGAGCTGGACCGTATCGTCGAGGTCTTCATCGGCGCGCTGGACGAGCTGATGGCACTGGGCTTCATCAGCCGCCGCGACGGCGCACCGCCGCCGGAGCGCATGCGCATCGAGCCAAACGAATCCAACACGAAGGCCAGCGTGCCGCTGGAAGGCCCGCTGAGCCCCGGCCAGGCCGAGCGCTGGCTGGCGGCGAGCTTCGACGAGAACGCCCTGCGCGCGCTGGACGAGACCTTCAGCCTGGAGCTGCGCGGCGACATCGACCGCGCGACGCTGGAAGCCGCCCTGCATGCGCTCTGCGAACGCCACGCTGCGTTCCGCCTGCGCTTGGCCGAGGACGAACCGCGCCAGGCGCTTGATGTGTCGATCGAGCCGCGCTGCCGCATCCACAGCCTCGAAGGCACGCCCGACGAGCAGGATCGCGCACTGGTCGCCGCGCTTGAAGCCGCCGCCGCGCAGCGCTTCGCGCTCGGGCGCGGGCCGATGCTGGCACTCGACCTGTTCTGGCTGGGTGAGAGGCGCGCGGTGCTGCATCTGATCGCCAGTCATCTGGTGTTCGACGGCTGGGCCGCCAGCGTGTTCCTCGCCGAGCTGGCCGAGCTGTATCGGGCCCGCGTCGAGGGCCGCGCGCCGACACTGACGCCTGCCGAATCGCCGTTCGCATTTGCGCAAGCGGAGTCCGAGCGCATGGCCGGGCCCGAGGGCCAGGCCGCACTGCGGGCCTGGTCGGACGCTCTGCGCGATCCGCCCGCAGCGCTGGTGCTGGGCGACCGCGAGCCCGGCGCGCGCCGCAGCTTTGCCGCCGACACGCGCGCGTTGAGTTTCGAAGGCGCACTGGTCGAAGGCCTGAAGGCGGTGGCGAAGCGCGAGCGCTGCACCCTGTTCCAGCTGTTGCTGGCCGCCACCGCGGTGGCCGTGCAGCGCCTGTCGCAGCGCGACGATTTTGTTCTGAGTCTGCCCTATGCCAGTCAGGCTCTGGGCCGACATCCGGCGCTGCTGGCCGACGGCGTGCTCGACCTGCCGATCCGATTGCGCCTGCCGCCGGCGGCGGCGGGCGCGCTTGCCGCCCTGCCGTTGGCGCGCTCGGTGCTGATGGACGCACTGGAGCAACCGCTGATCACCCAAGGGGCCCTCGCGCGTGCATTGGGCCTGCCCGCGAGCGGCAACCGTCCGCCGCTGTCGGGCGTGTTCTTCAACCTGAACCCGCGCGTCGATCTGTCAGGCTTTGCGCCGCTTTCGGCGCGGATGCGCGAGGGCCGCAAGCCGGGCCTGCTGGGCGAGCTGATCTTCAACTTCTACGACGAGGGCGAACGGATCGCGCTCGACCTCCACCACAGCGTGGAGTTCTTCAGCGCCGCGCGCATCACGGCGATCGCCGAGGCGCTGGGCAACGCGCTGCACGAGCTGGCCGGTCTCGCACCGCCGCCTGCGCTCCGATCCGCGGACACCGCGCCGACGCTGCAGGCGGTGCCCACACCCGCGCCCGTCCCGATCGCCGCAACGCCCTGCCCCGAGCCGCCGCCTGGCCACGTGCTGCCGATGGTCGCCGGGGTGCTGAGCGCGCATCCGCAGGCCGAGGCCCTGCGCTTCGGCGGCCGAAGCCTGAGCTATGCCGAACTCGGGGCGCGCGTGGCCGGGATCGCCGCCGCGCTCAAGGCCGCCGGCGTGCAGCCGGGCCAGCGGGTGGGCCTGTACTTGCGCCGCGGCCTCGACCTGCCGGCGGCGATGCTCGGGGTGTTCGCCGCCGGCGCGGCCTATGTGCCGCTGGATCCCGCCTTCCCGCGCGGCCGTCTGCTGCACATGGCGGACGACGCCGGGCTTGATGTTCTGCTCTGCGACGATCCAGCCACCGTGCCCGCCGAGCTGGCGGAGGGGCGTCGCTGCCTCGCGTTGGCGGAGATCGCGTCGGCCGCGCAGTTCGATGCACGGCAGTGGCCGGCCGATCCCGAGGCCCTGGCCTATGTGCTCTACACCTCGGGTTCGACCGGCAAGCCCAAGGGCGTGGCGGTGCGCCAGCGCAATGTGGCGAGCTTTCTCGCCGCGATGCAGGTCGAGCCCGGCCTTGGCGCCGGCGATCGCCTGCTCGCAGTGACGACGCCCTCCTTCGACATCTCGGTGCTTGAGCTGCTGCTGCCGCTCACGGTTGGCGCGACCTGCGTGATCGCCAGCGAAGACGAGGCCAAGAACCCGGGCCTGCTGTGGCCGCTGCTGCGCGACGAACGCTGCACGCATCTGCAGACCACGCCCTCGGTGCTGCAGATGTGGCTGTCCGATGGCGAGCTGTCGGATCTCGCCGGGCGAAGCGTGCTGCTCGGCGGCGAAGGCCTGCCGGCGGCGCTCGCCGCGCGGCTGCTGCCTGTGGTCAAGGCGCTGTGGAACATGTATGGGCCGACCGAGACCACGGTCTGGTCCAGCGGCTGGCGCGTCGAGTCACCCGAGCGCGGCATCCTGATCGGTGCGCCGATCGCCGGCACGCAGCTGTATCTGCTGGACCCCGAGCAGCGGCCGGTGCCAACCGGCGGCGAGGGCGAGCTGTGCATCGCCGGTCTGGGCGTGGCGGCGGGATACCTCAATCGGCCGGAGCTGAGCGCCGAGCGCTACGTGCAGCTGCCCGGCATCGAGGGCCCGCTGTACCGCACCGGTGACCTCGCGGTGCTGGAAGCGCCCGGCCGACTGCGCCACCTCGGCCGCATGGACGCGCAGATCAAGCTGCGCGGCTACCGCATCGAACTCGGCGAGATCGAGTCGGTGCTGCTGGAACAGCGGGAGATCGAGCGGGCCGCCGTGCTGGTGCGCGAAGACCGCCCCGGTGACCAGCGTCTGGTCGCCTATGTGGTGCTGCGCGCGGGGTACACGCTGGACGAGGCCGCGCTGCGCCAGCGCTGCGCCTGGCAGCTGGCCGAGTACATGGTGCCGCAGCATGTGCTGGCACTCGATGCGCTGCCCCTGCTGCCGAACGGCAAGACCGACCGCACGGCCCTGCCGGCGCCGCCGCAGCAGAGCGCGGCTGGTCGTGCGCCCGCCAATGAGCTCGAAACCACCGTCAATACCGCCATCGCCCAGCTGCTGGGCCTGCCGCAAGTGGGTATGGAGCAGAGCTTCTTCGCGCTCGGCGGCCATTCGCTGCTCGCGATCCAACTCGTGACCCGACTGAACAAGGCCACCGGATCTGCACTGAAGATGCGCGACGTGTTCGAGCAGGCCTCGGCCGAAAGGCTGGCCGCGCTGATCGAAGCCCAGCGCAGCGGCTCGATCGAGCGCGAGGAGCTGGCGCCGATCCAGCGCGCGCCGGACCAGCAGCGCGGACCGCAGTCGACGATGCAGGCGCGAGTGTTCCAGCTCTGCGAGCTCGACCCCTCACGCACGACCTACAACATGCCCTCGGCCCATCGCCTGCGCGGGCCGCTGGATCGCGCGCTACTCGAATCAGCGCTGCGCGCCTTCGTCGCCCAGCAGCCGGTGCTGCGCACGCGGCTCACCCGCGGGCCGGACGGGCTGCAGCAGGAGGTGCTGGCCTTGGTGCCGGTCTTCCTGCCCGACACCATCGACCTTCGCGCGCTGCCGCCAGCGCAGCGCGAGGCCGCGCTGATGCAGCGCATTGACGCGCTGATCGACACGCCGATCGCCACCGACCGCGCGCCGCTGTGGCGGCTGGCCCTGTTCCAGCTCAGCGCCGAAGAACACGTGCTGTTCCTGATGACCCATCACGCGATCTGGGACGGCTGGAGCTTCGACGTGTTCTACCAGGCCATGGCGGCGGCCTGCGCCGAGCCTGTGCAGGACCTGCCCGCACTGCCGGTGAGCTATGTCGACTACGCGAGCTGGCAGCGCGACTGGCTGCGCAGCACGGCCTATACGCGGCAGCTGCAGTACTGGCGCGAGCGCCTGCACAGCCGTCGCTATCTGCCGCTGCCGACCGACTATGCCCGCAGCAGCGGCATGAGCGGCGCGGGCCTGAGCCTGATGCACGAGCTGCCGAAGTCCTACATGGAGGCCCTGCAGCAGCGCGCGCGCAGCTGGGATGCGACGCCCTACATGCTGCTGCTGGCGGCGTTTGCGGCCGCCCTGCAGCGCGCCTCGGGTCTGTCCGAGCTGTTGATCGGCACGCCGGTGCGCGGCCGTAATCACCCGGAGCTGGAGTCGCTCGCCGGTTACTTCGTGAACCTGCTGGCCCTGCCTGTCGATGTCGATGGCAGCAGCGCCCTGCGCGCTCTGGTGGCCACGCTGAAGCCGCGGGTGATCGAAGCCTTCGCGCATGCCGACGTGCAGCTCGAAGACCTGTTGCCATTGCTGCAAGGCGCGGGCATGGGCGCGGGACGGCTCTACCAGGCCTCGTTCTCGTTCCAGGACGTGCGCGCGCGGCCCGAGCGCTGGGGCGCCCTGCAGCACAGCCGCTTCGAGACCCGCACGCCGGGCGTCACCGAAGACCTCGCCCTGTTCCTGGTCGAGACCAACCACGGCCTGCACGTGCTGCTGAGCGGCAACAGCGCGCTGTACCGGCGCGAGACCCTGCAGGCCTTTCTGGACGGCCTGGTGGGGATGATGCAGTCACTGCTGGCGGAAGCGGCCGCACCACTCGCGGCCCTGCCCTTCGCCGCCGACTTCCGCGCGCACGCAGCGACGGCAGCGGATACCTCGATCGCGGCCGTCATCGAGTCCAGCCGCGTCGACAGCACGCCAGCTTTGCCGGGGCCGATCGCCGGTGCGCCGCGAACGGCGGCCGACTACGAGGCCCTGCTGGGCGCGCTATGGTCCGAGCTGCTGCCCGCGGCCGAGATCACGGCGGACGCCAACTTCTTCGATCTCGGCGGCCACTCGCTGCTGGCGCTGTCGATGATCAACCGGCTGGAAGCGCTGTGCGGCCAGCGCCCCAATCTGCTGCGGGTCGGCCAGGCCAGCCTGCGCGGTCTGGCCGAAGAGCTGGCCCGCGGCGCTCCCAGCTCCGCCCAGCCCACCCACGCCACCCCTGCAGAAGCCGCACCCACGCGCGGCTGGCTGCGGCGACTGTTCGGACGCTGAGGATTCCCTACCGATGAGCCTGTCTTCCCTGCGCCACTGGGCCGCACGCGCCGACCACCCGCTGGCGCGCGCGCTGCGCTCGGCCAAGAAGCGCCTGCACCACTTCACCCTGCCGGCGCCGAAGCTGCTGGTGCTGCCGATGCTGTGGCTGTTCCTCGGCCTGCGCAGCGTGGTGTTCTTCGTGCGCGGCAAGCTCATCGCGGAGCCGCTGCTGAAGGCCTACTGCACGCGCTTCGGGCGCGGCGTCACCGCCGGCATCTATGTGCCCTGGGTGATGGGCCGCGGCGAGCTGGTGCTGGGCGACCACGTGCACTTCAACGGCAAGCTGAGCCTCAAGTTCGCCGCCAGCTTCGTCGCCCGGCCCAGGCTGCAGATCGGCGACCACTGCGATATCGGCCACGAGGTGACCTTCGTCGTCGGTCGCGAGATCACGCTCGGCCGGCATGTGCAGGTGGCCAGCGGGGTGAGCTTCCGCGATTCCGCCGGCCATGCCAGCGACCCCGCCGCACGCCTCGCCGGTGCGCCGCCCAGCGACGAGGATGTGCGCGCCATCGTCGTGCATGACAACGTCTGGATCGGCGCCGACGCGATGATCCTGCCGGGGGTCGAGATCGGCGAGGGCAGCATCGTCACCGCGCGCAGCATCGTCAGCACCAACGTGGCGCCCTACACCGTGGTGGCCGGCAGCCCGGCGCGGCGGGTCGGCGTGCTGCCGCGGCCGGACGAGGCTGCCGCGGCGCCCGCGGTCGAGGCGACGTCCGATTCGGCGCAAGCAGACGCCCGGGCACGGCCCGACACCGCCTGAGTGCTAGCATTCCGCGCCCCGGCATGGCCTGCCGGCACACACCCGCCCGGATGCAGGGCGCGCCCGCCGCGCACTGCGTCGCCGTTGACGACCTCCCACGCACGGGCCGCACGCCCGCACACCCGGAACACCTGCATGAGCCCGATCGAAACCCAGGTCCGCGCCTTCCTGGCCGATGTCTTTCCCACCGCTGGCGACGCGCCGCTGGACGCCGAGACCAGTCTGTTCGAGGCCGGCATCATCGACTCGATGGGCGTGCTGACGCTCGTGACCTGGCTGGAGGAGACCTACGGCTTCAGCGTCGACGACGATGAGGTGCTGCCGGAGAACATCGACGGCATCGGCGCCCTGGTGCGCTACATCGGCCGCAAGACCGGAGCCTGATCGTGATGAAGCGTTTCGAGGCCTTCCTGCGCGACGCCGCCGCGCGCCGCCCGCGGCACACGGCCCTGGTCTGCGGCGAGGAGCGTCTCGACTACGCCGGCTTCGACGCCGCCGTCGAGCGCTGCGCCGCGGCGCTGGTGCACGAAGCGCAGCTGGCCAACGGCGAGCGCTGCGTGGTGTTCGCCGAGAACCGCATCGAAACCTGCGTGGCGATCTTCGCCACCCTGCGCGCCGGCGGCGTCTTCAGCGTCATCAACCCGACCACCAAGGCGCACAAGCTGGCCTTCGTGCTGGGCAATTGCGAAGCCAGCGTGCTGGTCACCCAGCTCAGCCTGCTGCCGGCCGCGCTGGAAGCCGCCGCACACACGCCCAGCCTGCGCCGCATCGTGGTGATGGACGCGACCGTCGCGTCGGAGCTCGGCGCGCTGGGCCTGGGCTGGAACGGCTTTCTCGACTCGACCGATACGCGGCTGCCGGCGGCGCCGCGCGGCATCGATATCGATCTCGCCATGCTGGTCTACACCTCGGGGTCCACCGGCAACCCCAAGGGCGTCATGATGACGCACAAGAACATCCTGCACGCCGCCACCTCGATCACCACCTATCTCGAAGCGAGCGAGGACGAGGTGGTGCTGAGCGTGCTGCCGCTGGCCTTCGACTACGGCCTCTACCAGCTGCTGATGGCGGTGCTGAAGGGCTACACCCTGGTGCTGGAGCGCAGCTTCGCGTTTCCGCAGAAGGTGCTGCCGCTGCTGGAGCGCGAGCGCGTCACCGGCTTCCCGCTGGTGCCGACGATCGCCGCCATGCTGGTGCAGATGAAGAGCCTGAAGCCGGAGTGGGTCGCACCCGTGCGCTTCCTCACCAACACCGCCGCCGCGCTGCCGCCGGCGCACATCCTGAAGCTGCAGGAGATCTTCCCGAACGCGCGGGTCTTCTCGATGTACGGCATGACCGAGTCGAAGCGCTGCACCTGGCTGCCGCCGGCCGAGCTGGCGCGCCGCCCGGACAGCGTCGGCATCGCGATCCCCGGCACCGAGATCTGGGTCGCCGACGACGAAGGCCGGCCGCTGCCGCCGAACACGGTGGGTGAACTGGTGGTACGCGGCGGCCATGTGATGCAGGGCTACTGGCGCAACGAGGAGGCGACGGCCAAGGCGCTGAAGCCCGGCCGCTATCCGTGGGAGAAGGTGCTGCACACCGGCGACCTGTTCCGCATGGATGACGAGGGTTTCGTCTACTTCGTCGGCCGCAAGGACGACATCATCAAGTCGCGCGGCGAGAAAGTCGCGCCGAAGGAAGTCGAAGCCGCGCTGTATGCGCTGCCGGGCGTGCGCGAAGCCGCCGTGGTCGGCGTGCCCGATGCAGTGCTGGGCCGCGCGATCCGCGCGGTGGTGGTGCTGGCCGAAGGTGTCGCGCTCGACGCCCGCGCGATCATCGCCCACTGCCGCAGCCAGCTGGAGGACTTCATGGTCCCGCGCGAGGTCGAGTTCCGCGGCAGCCTGCCCAAGACCAACACCGGCAAGATCCAGCGCGCGCGCCTCCAGGCCGAGGCCGAGGGGCGCGAGTTCAACGAGGACTGAGCGGAGTCAGCGCCTTGCTGAGCCGGTTGCGAAACTGCGGCAGCTGGTCAAGGCCTGCAGGCGCGCCAAAGGCCGGCGGAACGTAGCGCCCGGACGAGCGCAGAACCCCCGCTCCCCGAACACGGCCCTTGGGCCCGCGTGCCCGCCATCGCGAGAACTGGCTTTTTGCGGAGGCGACGGTATGGCCGTCTGCACAAGGCGTGCAGCCAGGTGCGTTGTTCACGTGCATCCAAAACGCGCTGTCCCGCTCCCGGTAAACAGAGCGCTTGCGACCCCATGGACCGTCGCCCCCACGAATGCGGGGGCCCAGTCCCCTCCTGACCCAGTCGCGAGATCACTGCATCCCCGTCCCCGCCTTCGCGAGGACAGGCTCTTCGCGGGAATGACGAATCCGGGTTTCTTCGAGAACACCTGCGCCGCTGCACCGCGCCGGGACGCTCTCGGGTTTTGGGTCTTCGCTCTCCGCTCTTCGCTCTTCGCTCTTTGCTTTTTGCTGTTGCCGTGGCTCCTGCGGGCAGGAGCCCGCGCTCTTCACGGGGCCCCTGGGGAGCGGCGGGAGTTCGTGGATCAGCCCACAGGGGCGGCCGCAGGGATGCGGCCGATGTTCGTGACAGGCCAGGGACGGCCTGTCCACGAACACCCACGGACTCACGCGAACCCTGAGCGCACGGATGCGCGAAGGGCGCGGACGAGGGGTGGCCTTTCTTTTGGTTACTTTTCTTTGGCCACTCAAAGAAAAGTGACTCGGGCCGGCCGAAGGACGGACCGAAAGCTCTTGCTCTTCGCTTCAAGCAACCAAGCTACCAAGCAAAACCGGCGCGAGCGTCGAGCTCACGATGGGCCAGGGCCCACCCTATGGGCTTGCCCACACCGTGTAGAAGTCCCCGAACATGCGCGGATGCCGCGCCTCCAGCTCGGCCCAGGCCATCACGTCCTGCGGCAGAGCTCCCTGCTTCGGCAATACCGCCCGCTCATCCGGGCCAAGTTCCAGACCGCGGAAGCGCAGGCCGGCGGCGTGGATCTGCTGGGCCAGGCCCGGCAGATCGAGCGGCGTGGCGTCCCAGTCCAGCAGCAGGGCGCGACAGGGGCCGAGGGCGTGGAACTCGGGGAGGGTGTGCAGCGCGCTGATCGGTGAGCTCTCCGGCAGGTCGAGCAGCTGCGCGCGGGCCGTTCGCAGATCGTTGCGGACGGGGTCGAAGCCGATCGTCTGCAGGTGGGTGCGGGCTGCTGCCAAGGCGGTACGCAGGCGCGCGCTGGGCACCCGCAGCCGCAGCAGTCCGCGCGGGGCCAGCCAGGGCTTGAGCTCGGCGAGGCGAGGGCTGAGCGCGCCCGGGCCCAACAGGAGACGCCCGCTGTCGATCACCGTGTAGCCCCCGACACCGGCAGCCTCCAGGCCGCCACGCCCCACGCTCAGCTGCGGCAGGCGCAGGCGCTGGGCCTGTTCGCCCAGCGCAGCGGCGAGCGCAGCGTCGGGCTCCAGTGCGCGCAGGCTGGCGCCGCGCAGGCGCAGGGCCAGCTCGAAGGCCCATTCGCCGTGGCCGGCGGCCAACGCCAGCACCCGCGGATTGCCCAGCTTGGGCAGGCGCGGCAGCGCAAAAGGGGCAATGCGCTCGGCCAGGTAGTCGGCCAGCGCCAGCCCACGCGGACTCGCTGGAAGATGGGTCCAGCGGAGACTGGGCAGGGGGCCGGGGTCGGCCGCCGCCTGCGCCAGCAGGGCCTGCACCGGGGCGGGACCACCGCGCGGCTTCAGCGCCTCGAAAGCGGCGATCTCGGCAAGTGGACGATAGGCGAGCAGCGCCGGCAGCCAGGCCACCGGCCAGGGTTCCTGCCGCGCCAACGTCGCCTGCAGGCGGCTGCGCAGGGATTTGACCGCGCCGCGCTCGGCTTCGGTTTCCGGCCACACGTGGTGCTGGCGCAGGGCGTGCGCGGCCAGCGCACACAGGAAGGACAGCAACAGGTCGTCAAGCGGTGCCTCGACACTGCTGCGCGCAGCCCGCTCGAACAGAATCCCGCGCAGCTGCGCCAGCAGGCGCTGCAGGTCGCGATCGGGCAGCACCGGCTGGCGCAGCAGGGCGCGCACCAGCGGGTTGCCGTACACAGCCGCGCCCAGGCGCAGGTCGGAGGCGCTGTGCGGCGGCAGCGGCTGTGGCCAGGCATCGCGTACGCGCTCAAGCCAGACCCGCGTGCGCGGATCCGCGTGCAGGGCCTCGCAGGCCGGCCGCAGCAGACGACGCGGCGGCGCCCATGGGGTGTCGAGCGCACGCACCAGCAGGGCGGGATCGATGGACTCAGACAGGGCGACGCCCGCTTCAGCGCGACGGCGCAGCAGCAGACCGGCCCAGGCCTCGCCGGCGGCCAGCGGGCGCGGGTCATCCCGCAGCAGCGCGGCCAGTTCCGCCTGCGCGGTGTCGAGCTGTCCTGCAGCGGCCCTCAACAGCGCGTGATGTGCGCGGTTGCCGCTGTGCTCGGGACGCAGCTGCAGGGCGCGCGCGCTGTCGACCAGCGCTTCCTCGAAACGTCCCAGCTCGGCCAGCAGTGCACTGCGGTGGAAGAACAGTTCGGCGTCGGCGGGCGCGCGCTCAAGGGCGCGGTCGATCTCCTCAAGCGCCGACTGCGGCCCGCTCTGGCTGCGCCGCACTTCGGCAAGGATGGCGTGGGCCTCCGCACAGCCCGGGTCGATCTCCAACGCACGCGCAGCCAGGGCTCGAGCCTCTTCGTGGCGGCCCTTGAGCACCAGCACAGTGGCGAGGTTGGACAGCACGGACACGCGCTCGGGCACCAGCGTCAGCGCCTCGCGGTACAGGGCCTCAGCCTCGTCCAGGCGGCCGCGCTGGTGGTAGTCCAAGGCCGTGAAGAACAGGTCCTTGGCGCGTTCGGTGGGGTCCATCGGTGGCTGCGTGCGCGGTTCGAGGCCGACTAGGGTGCACCATTCCCGCAGTGTCGGCATCCAGCTACGCGCACCCGGCGCAGCCATCGCCCGGCACGATCGCGCCTGCTTCTCGGCATGCACTGGCGCTTGCGGCGACGCGGCGGCGTCCGTTGAGATCCGTAAGCGCGCCGGCGGGGTTTTGGCTACCCTGCCGTGCGCGCCGGCTGACCGAGCCTCGGCGGCAGGAGTGGCGAGCGGAGGTCGGGCGATGATCGAAGCCGAGGAGCTGCAGCCGCCAGCGATCACCCGCCTGCTTCGACAGTGGCAGGGCGGCGATGCGTCGGCTCGCGAACGACTGGTCGAAGCCGTGTACGGGCAGGTGCGGGCGATCGCCCAGCGCAGCGCGCGCGCCCTGCCCGGTGGCAGCCTGTCGGCGACCGAGCTGGCGCACGAGGCCCTGCTGCGACTGCTCGAGGCCGAGGCCAGCTGGGAAGACCGTCGGCACTTCTTCAACGTCGTCGCCCAGGCCACCCGCCAGGTGCTGGTGGATGCGGCGCGTCGACGCCTGCGCGACAAGCGCGGCGGCGGCGCCGTACCGCTCAGCCTATCGGCGGCCGATGGCGTGGCCTGCGAGGAGGACGCCACCCTGCTGCGCCTGCACGAGGCGCTGGAAGCGCTGGCGCGGCAGGACGGGCGACGCGCGCAGGCGCTGGAGTTGACCTACTTCGCTGGCCTCGACCGCGAGCAGGTGGCGCGCGCGCTGTGCGTCTCGGTGCCTACCGTCGACCGCGACCTGCGCTTCGGTCGCGCTTGGCTGAAACAGGCCCTGGAGTCGGAGTGAACCCTCGAGTGGCGGCTGCGCCTGATCCGATCGCCCGCGCCGCGACGTACATCCGATCACTCCCATCCGCGCCCCACAGGCCGATCCCCCATGTCCGAGCCCGCGCCCTCGCTTGATGTGCTCGCAGCCCACTTCGACGCGCTGGTGGCGCTGCCCCCGGCAGCGCGCGCCGAGGCGCTGGCCGCACTCGCGCTCACGCCCGCGGAGCGGCACGCGCTGGCGGGCCTGCTGCGCGCCGACGAGGACGCCGAGACGGTGATCCGCGGCGCGCTGGCAGCCACCGCCTTGCGGCTGGAAAGTGAACGCCCCGCGGCCAGCGCAGGCAGCCGCATCGGCCCCTGGGAAGTGCTGCGCGAACTCGGCGCCGGCGGTATGGGCACGGTGTTCGAGGTGCAGCGCGTGGACGGCGGCTACCGCCAGCGCGGCGCTCTCAAGCTGCTGCGCGGATTTCCCACCGAGGACGGCCGCCGCAGGATCCGCCAGGAGCGGCAGGTGCTGGCTAGCCTGGAGCACCCCTGGATCGCCCGCCTGATCGACGGCGGCGAGCTCGCCGACGGACAGCCCTACTTCGTCATGGAGTACGTCGAGGGCGAGGACGTCTGCGCCCATGCCGCCCGCCAACACCTGGACCGCGGCGCGCGGGTGGCGCTGGTGCAGCGCATCGCCGAAGCGGTGGCACACGCCCATCAGCGGCTGGTGATCCATCGCGACCTCAAGCCCTCGAACGTGTTGGTGGCCGCCGACGGCACGCCGCGCGTGCTCGACTTCGGCGTGGCCAAGCTGGTCGATGTCGGCGGCGACAGCCGCGACACCTCGACGCGGGTGTGGACGCCGGGCTATGCCAGCCCCGAACAGTCCGCCGGCCGCGCGGTGACCACCGCCACCGACGTGTTTTCGCTGGGCATGCTGCTGCGCGAGCTGCTTGAAGCGCGCCGGCCCGACGGCGGCGCCAGCGCGGCGGGGCTGCAGCCGGTGGCGCTGGACGCCGACCTGCGCGCGATCCTCGCCCAGGCCACCGCGCCAGAGGCGAGCGAGCGCTATCCCAGCGTCGAGGCCCTGCGCGACGAGCTGCAGCGCTGGCGCGAGGGCCGGCCGGTGCGGGCGATGCGGCCGCGTCCGCTGTACCGGCTGTCGCGCTTCGCCCGCCGCCATCGCGGCAGCGTCAGCGTCGCCGTGCTGGTGCTGCTGGCCCTGCTGCTGTTCCTGTGGCGACTGGGTCTGGAGCGCGACCGCGCGCTGGCGGCCGAGGCCCGCGCCGAGCAGCAGCGCGCGCTGGCGGAGCAGTCGGCCGTGCAGGCCCAGGCCACCCTCAACTTCTTCAGCGGTCTGCTGCTGGAGCTGTCGCCCGACGGCGATGTCGATGCCCCGATCACACTGCGCCGGATGCTGGAGCGTGGCGCCGATCGGGTCCGGCGCGAGCTGCCGCAGGGCGCTTCCGAAGTCGCCCTCGTCAACGCCTACCTGGGTTCGCTGCACGCGATGCTCGGCGAAGCGACGCAGGCCGAGCCGCTGCTGCGCGACAGCCTGCAGGCGCTGTCGGCACAGGGCCTGGATCGGGGGCCGGCCTATGCGCGGGCCGCCTCGCAGTACTCACAGCTGCTGGTTGACCTGGGCCGTCTGCCGGAAGCCACGTCCTGGCTGGAGCGCGCCGAGCGCGCCTTCGCGGCCCTGCCCAGCGCGGACGCGCGGGCGATGGCGACAGCCCAGCGCGTGCAGGCGGCCACCTATGCCGAGCGCTTCGACGAGGCCGAGCGCGAAGCGCGGCTCGGCCTCACGGTCGCACTGCGAGAGCGCGCCAGCGCCGATGCGGTGGCCACGCTCGATCAGCAGCTGGCCGGCGCGCTGAACTCGCAGGCGCGCTCGGCCGAGGCCGCCGACGCCGCCGCCGCCGGGCTGGCCCGACTGCGCGAGGCCGGGCTCGGCAACTCGCTGTTCGCCTACCAGTTCGAGTTCGAGGCCGGCCGCGCGCGGCTCGGGCTGGGCGAAGCGCAGACCGCGCTGGATCACTTCGATCGCGCCCGCGCCCTGTACGTGCAGGCCCGCGGCGAAGGCGGCCTGCTGCGGATCATCGTCGACGAGTGGCGGATGAGCGCGCTGCACGCGCTGGGCCGGCCGAGCGAGGCCCGCGCGCTGGCCGAGCGCGTGCAGGCCGACTGGCAGGGTCTGGGCCGCGCCCCCGACGCACTTTCGCGCTGGACTCTGGCGCATGCGCGCCTCGCCGAAGGCGACCTGGTCGGTGCACGCGGCGAGGTCGAGGCCCTGCTCGCCGATGCCAGCGGCTTCGCCGGGCTCCAGCCCGGCCAGGCCGATCGCGTGCGCTGGGGCGCGGCGCGCGTGCTGGCCCTGAGCGGCGCTGCTGCGCGCGCCAAGGCGGCGATTGCGGACGCGCTCAAGGCCGCGGCCTCGGCCGACGGCGAGAAGCCTTCGGCCGAGCGCTGGCGCCTGCTGGCGGTCGAGGTGCAGCTGCTGGAGGGCGAGGCCGAAGCAGCCGCCCGCGCACTGGACGCACTGGAAGCCGAGGCCGGCGGCGCCCTGGCGCTGCGCGAGCGTCAGGGCCTGCACGCGGCGCGGCTGCAGGCGCAGGTGCGCACGGCCAGCGATGCGCTTGAGGCCGCGGGCGAAGCGCTGGACTGGGCCGTGCAGCAGACCCGAACCGCCGCTGCGCTGGAGCAGGCACGGCTGGCGGTCGATCGCGTCGACTGGCTGCGCGCCCGCGGCGAACGCGCCGCCGCGGCAGGCCTGCTGGGCACACACCTGCCCGAGCTGCGCGCGCGGCTGCGCAACGAGCAGCCGGACCGGGCCCGCGCCGAGGCGCTGGCGGCTTCGCTGGGGCTGGAGCTCGAGCCGCGCTGAGCCGCGCGTGATGGGATCCCGCACGCAAGGGCGTAGCAGACAGGGCACCTCTCTGGAGTCCGCCCCATGCGCCCTGCCTGTTCGTTCGTCTGTCTCGTTGTTTCCGCCGCGCTATGGGCCGGCGCCGCACAGGCGCAGTCCTACGCCTTCTTCCGTGTCGATGGCCCCGGCGGCGTGCAGGCCAACGGCGGTGTCTTCGAGCCCGCGCTGTCAGCCGACGGCCGCGTGCTGGTCTTCAACGTCGGCAGCGGCAGCCTGCTCTCGGGCGGCGCTTCCGGCGCCCAGGTGATCGCACTCGATCTCGGCAGCGGCGTGCTGTCGGTGGTCAGCGGCACGCCCGGCGGCCAGGCCTCGGCGGCCTCGACCGTCAACGAGAAGGCGGTGGCCTCGGCCAACGGCCGCTTCGTCGCCTTCGACACGGCCTCGTCGACCTACACCGGCGGCGCTGCCGGCGTGCATGTGGTGCGCATCGACCGCGTCACCGGCACGGCCGCCCTGGTCAACCTCACCGCCAGCGGCACCCTGCCAACGGGCACGCTGTCCCGCGTGGGCGGCATTTCAGGCGATGGCCGCTACGTCGCGTTCAGCTCCAACGCCAGCGGCCTGGTGGCGGGCGACGCGGGCTCATCGAGCTTCGCCGTCTACGTGCGCGACCTGAGCTCAGGCACGACCCAGCGCATCGACCTCACGCCGGGCGGCGGCCCGGGCAACGGCGGCGCCGGCAGCGAGCGGCCGACGATCAGCGAGGACGGCCGCTGGGTGGCCTTCGCCAGCAGCGCCAGCAACCTGCTGGGCACGCCGACCAGCGGCTCGGTGCGCATCTACCTACGCGACCGCATCAACGGCACCACCAGCCAGGCCAGCCTGGGCCCGGGCGGCAGCGATCTGAGCGGCGCGCGCAACGCGGTGATCTCGGCCGATGGCAGCCTCGTCGTCTTCGGTTCGGCCGCGGGCAGCCCCAGCGCTACCCAGCTGTGGGTGCGCCGGCTGAACCAGCCCGCTGCCGTCGCGGTGCCCGCCGCCGCCGGCATGGGCATCTGCGACAGCGCGCGGATCAGCAATACGGGCCTGGTGATCGCGCAGTGCCGGCGCGGTGTCGGCCAGCCGGCGCAGGCCTATGCCTGGTCGCTGGCCCAGCCCACGCTGCCGCCCGAGCTGATCAGCGGCAGCGATGCCGGCAACACCGTGCCCGGCAACGGAACGAGCGGCGTACGCGTGGCGGTCAGCCGCGACGCCAGCGTGTTCGCCTTCGACTCGCTGGCCAGTGACCTGGTCATCGGCGACAGCAACAACGCCAGCGACGTCTTCGTCTACGCCCTGCCGGCGGTGCTGGAGGGGCTGTTTGCGGATGGGTTCGAGTAGCGTCTTCCGCAGGCTCGACTCACACCAGCGCCTCCACCACCTCGGGATGGCCGAGGAATTCGCGCGGGCTCGCGGTCTTGCCGTAGGCACCGGACTGGAACACCACCACCAGATCACCCTCCTGCGCCACGCCCAGATCGGCGCGGTCGGCAAGCAGGTCGAGCGGCGTGCACAGCGGGCCGACCACGCTGGCGGTCTCACGATCGCCGGGGCGCGCATTGACCATGGCCGGATAGTTCTTGCGCAGCACCTGTCCGAAGTTGCCGCTGGCGGCCAGGTGGTGGTGCATGCCGCCGTCGCAGACCAGGAAGACCTGGCCGCGCGAGATCTTGCGGTCGATCACCCGCGCCACGTAGACGCCGGCCTCGCCCGCCAGGTAGCGGCCGAGCTCCAGCACCAGATGGCCCTGCGGGAAGTCGCGGGCGCAGCGCTCGGCGAGGCTGAGCAGGCAGTCGGCCACCGGCGCGAGCTCAAGCGGGGTATCCGCGAGCGTGTACGGGATGCCGAAGCCGCCGCCGAGGTTCAGGCTGCGCACCGGCGCCGGCAGCTGCTCGGCCCAGCCGAGGATCAGCTCGTAGCTCCTGGTCTGCGCCTCGACAATCGCCTCGGCCTTCAGGTTCTGCGAGCCGGCGTAGAGGTGGAAACCCTCGAAGGCCAGCCCGAGCGCGCGGATCTCGGCCAGCAGATCCGGCACCCGTTCGGCATCGACGCCGAACTGCTTGGCGCCGCCGCCCATGCGCATGCCCGAGGCCTTGAGCTCGAAGGGTGGGTTGATGCGGATCGCCACCCGCGCGGCCTCGCCGCTGGCGTCGCTGGCCTGGGCGAGCGCGCGCAGCTCGCGGAAGCTCTCGATGTTGATCAGGATGCCCGCGGCCTGCGCCTGCTTCAGATCGGCATCGCTCTTGCCCGGGCCGGCGAAGCTGACGTGCTGCGCGTCCATGCCGGCATCGAGTGCAACGCGCAGCTCGCCGACCGAGGCCACGTCCAGCCCGTCGGTGAGTCCCGCCATGTGCGCGACCACCGCCGGCATCGGGTTGCACTTCACCGCGTAGTGCAGGTGCACGGCTGGCGGCAGCACGCCACGCAGCTGCGCGACCCGCGCGCTCAGCCGGCTGCGGTCGTAGACGTAGCAGGGCGTGCGGCCGATGGCGTCGACCACCCGCGACAGCGGGCGCCCGCCGATCAGCAGTTCGCCGCGGGCGTCCACGCGCCAGGGCAGGCCCTGGGCCCAGGGCAGTTCGAGTTCGGGGCTGGAGGGCTGGCTCATATCGGATGCGTTGTGTGACGGGGCGCACATTGTGCCGGATGAGGCCGCGCAGCGTGGCCGTGCCCGGCGTCACGCAGCCTGCTGCGCGCTGAACGTCGGGCCTCTGCACCGGCCCGGACTGCCAACCCGCCCGGCACTGCAAACCTGCGTGACTTCACTGTTCCGGACATGCACGGCTCAAGGGCGAAGCGTCTCACAGTTGTTGACAGGAGCTGTCACGAGTCTTGGCGGCGCCGCGCCAGCACCGCCCGGCGCCCCGCCCCTGACCGATGAGCTCAATCATGACCCTGCGCGCCCTCGCCTTCTGCCTGTCCGCCCTGCTCGCCAGCAGCGCCGCGCCCGCCGCCGAGTGGTTCGTCAGCCCGACCGGCAACGACAGCAGCGGCACCGGCAGCCAGGCCAACCCCTTCCGCACGGTCAAGCGCGTGCTCAGCACCACGAATGGCGTGGTCAGCCACGGCGATACCGTGACCCTGCGCGGGCCGGTCGGCAACCGCACCTACAACGAATGCGATGTGCGCCTGCGCGTGCGGCTGACGCTGCGGTCCTTCCCCGGCGAGCGCGCGCATGTCCACTGCGACATCACCACCAACAACAGCGCGACGATCCAGATCGACCCGGGCGCGTCCGGCAGCGTGCTGCGCGATCTCGAGATCAGCGGCGGCCGCTACTACGGCGTGTTCCTGCAGACCGGCTGGTACCAGGGCGGCGGCGAGCAGCTGACCGGTGCGCGCGACGTGCTGATCGAGGACCTGCTGATCCACAGCACCGGCCGCGACGGCATCAAGGTCACGCCGAAATCGGACCGCCTCACCGTGCGCCGCACCGAGATCCACAGCACCGGCATGATCTATCCGGCCGGCACGCCGCTGGACAACCGCAATGCCGACGGCATCGACAACGTGCAGGGCTCGGGCATGCGGGTCGAGGACAGCTACCTGCACAACATCTCGACCACCGGCCTGTACTTCAAGGGCGGCGCCCAGGACGTGGTGATCGAGCGCAACGTCATCGACGGCACCGGCATGGGCGGCATCCTGGTCGGCTTCGACACCAGCGTCGAGTTCTTCGACCGCCAGGCCAACCCGGGCTGGTACGAGTCGATCCGCGGCACCGTGCGCAACAACCTGGTGATGAACACCCAGTACGCGGGCATCGGCCTGTACGCCTCGCAGGACGCCCTGGTCGCCCACAACACCCTGGTCAACACCGCCCAGACCGGCCATGCGGCCCTGTACTTCGGCGTGGTCTTCCAGGACTGGGACCCGATCGCCGGCCGCCCGGCCAACCTGCGCCCGCGCGTGCTCAACAACCTGGTGATCCAGAACGCCGGCAAGTGCATGGACATCCGCTACAGCAGCGAGCTGGGTGGCCTGTCGGGCCTGGCGGGCGCGACCGGCAGCAACTTCAACGCCTTCCGTGCCGCCAGCGGCAGCTGCCGCTTCACCGACCAGCGACCGGGCAGCCCGGTCGGCGGCAGCGGCACGCTGGCGCAGTGGCGCAGCCACACCGGCGGTGACGGCAGCAGCCTGCAGGGCAACTACAGCGTCGATGCCGCCGGCCGTCTGCCCGCCGGCAGCCCGCTGATCAATGCCGGCACGCCGCTGGCGGAAGTGAGCGACGACTTCGACCGCGAGCCGCGCGACAGCCAGCCCGATATCGGTGCCGACGAGCTGGCTGCGGACTTCATCTTCGCCGGCGGCTTCGAATAGGTCGCCGACCCTCCTGATAGCGTGATCCAATCCGCAGTTCCTGACTATACTGTGATGGATATCACCCTATAGGCTCTCGCGATGCTCCGCCTTCGCCCGTGGCTCCTGACGATGGCCCTGCTCGCGGCCGCTCCGCTTCCCGCCGCCGAATGGTTCGTGGCGCTCGACGGCGACGACGCCCGCGGCAACGGCAGCCGTGAGCAGCCCTTCCGCACTGTCGGCCGGGTGCTCAGCACCAGCAATGGCGTGGTCAGCCCCGGCGACACCGTCACCCTGCGCGGCAGCGGCGAAGGCCGTTACGAGGAGTGCCAGCTGCGCCTGCGCATGCCCCTGACCCTGCGCGCCGCACCCGGTGAGCGCGCCCACGTGCACTGCGATCCGGCCACGCCCGATTCCTCGGTGGTGCAGATCGACCCCAGCGCCTCGGGCAGCAAGGTGATCGGCCTGGAGCTGTCGGGCGCGCAGTACTACGGCGTGTTCCTGCAGAGCTGGTGGGAGCGCGAGGGCGAGGCGACCGCCACCGGCGCCTCGGACGTGCTGCTCGACGACCTGCACATCCACCACACCGGCCGCGACGGCATCAAGCTGACGCCGAAATCGAATCGGGTGACGATCCGCCGCTGCCACATCCACCACACCGGCGCGCTGTATCCGCCGGGCACGCCGCTGGACGAGAAAAACGCCGACGGCATCGACAACGTCGGCGGCCACGACATGCGGGTCGAGGACTGCCACATCCACGACATCGCCACCTCGGGCCTGTACTTCAAGGGCGGCGCCAGGCGCGCGCTGATCCAGCGCAACCGCATCGAGAACGTCGGCATGTCCGGCATCCTGGTCGGCTTCGACACCAGCGAGAAGTTCTTCGACACCCTCGACAACCCGGACTACTACGAGTCCATCGACGCGCGCGTGCAGAACAACCTGATCCGCGGCGCAGCCTATGCCGGTATCGGCCTGTACGCCTCGAAGAACGCGCAGGTGCGCAACAACACGATCATCGACGCGGCGCGCGAAGGCCACGCGGCGCTGTACTTCGGCATCGTCTTCCAGGACTGGAACGAGAACGCCGGCCGCCCGCCGAACCGCGGCGCCGACATCCGCCACACCCTGGTGCTGCAGGACGGCGGCGCCTGCATGGCGATCCGCTGGTCGCAGGAGCTGGGCGGCCTGGCCGGGCTGGAAGGCCCGGTCGGCTCGGACCACAACGTCTTCCACGACCGCCGCGGCAGCTGCGGCTTCAGCGACAGCCGCCCCGGCAGCCGGATTCCGCTGCCAGCCAGCCTCGCCCGCTGGCAGCAGAGCAGCGCGGACCGCGGCAGCATCGAGACTCCATTCGCGCTGGATGCCCGCGGCGCCCTGCCGCTGGGCTCACCGCTGCGCGGCAGCGCCGGCAGCACCGCGCCCGAGGATGACCTCTACGGCCGCCGTCGCGGCAAGGCCGCCGACCCCGGCGCGGTACAGGCGGATGCCGGCTGAAGCCGGCGGCGCAGGCCGCTGCCAGCCCCCGCATGAGGGTCTGAGCGAAGTCGAGCACGCGGGCCCTGGAGATTCTTTTGGCCGGCTTGATCGATTACGCCGCCGCTTTGCGAGTAGGTCTAGTGTCGACGCGAGTTGTCTCGTTCGACCAGGGGCGGAGCTCCGCCGCCCTGGCGATTGCTATCCCTCGCAGCGCGAGTTTTTGTGTTCGGCGTCACCCCCGGCCCTGGCACGCGGGGCCGGGGGCTTTCCGAACCTGTCGCCACACCGCGCCCTGGCCACCAGCGCTCGAACCCGCGCATGCGCCGCACCGCACGCAGTCTCGCTCAGCCCGTGCGCGCCAGCGGACGCCGCATCCGATAGCCGCGCGTCATCGCTGCCGCTCTCCACGCAGGCCACCGCAGCGCTCCTCCCGCCGTCGCCCCCGCGAAGGCAGGGGCCCAGCCGACCCGTCGCGCCTGCCGGGCTGGGCCGCGGACGCCACTCTCCGGCCCATCTCGCGCGCCGAACGGGTATCGCTACGCGTGGATCGTCAACCGCTCGCTCGTGCCTCCCACCCGGCGCAGATGCATCGATCCGCAGCCACCGGCCCGGAACCTGCGGGACGACGCGCGCATGAACACGCTCGACTTCCTGCCCGGCCCGAACGGTGCGCTGGCCTGTCGCTACTGGCCGGGCGAGCCACAGCGCGCACCGGTGCTGCTGCTGCCGCCCCTGCATGAAGAGATGAACCGTTCGCGCGTGCAGCTGCGGCGCATCGGCGAGCACCTGCAGGCGCTCGGCCACAGCGTGCTGCTGGGCGACCTGTCGGGCACGGGCGACAGCGCGGGCGAATTCGGCGAGGCCTCGCTCGATCGCTGGCGCGCAGACGTCGATGTCCTGTTCGATCACCTGCAGACCGGCCACGGCGCGGCGCCGGTCGCCGTGGCCCTGCGCGGCGGCGCGCTGCTGATTCCCGCACGCTGCCGGCACTGGATCGCCGCCTTTCCGCTGGCCAGCGGACAGCAGCAGATCCAGCTGTGGCTGCGCCAGCGCCTGTACATGGGGCGCTTCCAGGGCGAGGACATCGACCGCGACCGCCTGCTCGAGACCTGGCGTCGGGAAGGTATCGAGCTGGCCGGCTATGCGCTGTCCGCGGCCCTGCTCGCCGAACTGGAACCCGCGCGGCTGTCGCTGGCTGCAGCGCAGGTCGCCGGACACGTTCTGGAATGGCAGCAGGCACAGCCCTCGCCAAGCTTCGCCGCCGCGGTGGCGAAGGCTTCGCTGCAGTGGCGCTCACTGTCCGGCCCGGCCTTCTGGCAGACCCCTGAAACCGCCGTGATCGACGGCCTGCCGGAGGCGATCGCCGCATGGATGCCCACGTAGTGCCCGCCGGCGCGGCCATGCCCGAGCCCTTCTTCATTCCGCTCGGCGAGGCGCGGCTCGCGGCGATGCTGCACCACGGCCGCGCGAACGCCGCGGCCGGCGTGCTGATCGTGGTCGGCGGCCCGCAGTACCGCGTCGGCGCGCACCGGCAGTTCCTGCTGCTGGCGCGCCGACTGGCGGCCGCCGGCGTTCCCTGCCTGCGCTTCGACCTGCGCGGCATGGGCGACAGCAGCGGCGAGACGGTCGACTACCTGCAGGCCCGCGCCGACATCGACGCCGCCATCGACGCCTTCAAGACGCGCTGCCCCGGCCTCCGCGGCATCGTGCCCTGGGGCCTCTGCGATGGCGCAGCCGCGATCCTGCTGCATGCGGCGACGCGGTCGGACATCGCCGGCCTGGTGCTGTTGAACCCCTGGGTGCGCCAGCAGCACACCCATGCACAGAGCCTGGTGCGCCACTACTACTGGAACCGCCTGCGCTCCAGGGACTTCTGGCGCAAGCTGCTGCGCGGCGGCGTCGACATCGGCCGCGCCCTGCGTGGCCTGCTGTCGGCACTGCGCCAGAGCCGTCCTGCACCTGAGCTTGCAGACGACGGCGAGGCCAGGACGGCGGTGACGGCGCAGAACTTCATCGCGCGCATGGCCGCGCGCTGGCAGCGCTGCGAAGCGCCGAGCCTGGTATTGCTGTCGGGCGACGATCTGGTCGCCGCCGAATTCCGCCGGCTGTGCAGCGACAACCCGCACTGGAAGGCACGGCTGAGCCACCCGCGGGTGACCTGCATCGAACTGCCCGGCGCCGATCACACCTGCTCCAGCGCGCAGCACCGCGCCCGGGTGGAAGACGAAACCCTGGCCTTCGTGCAGAGCCTCGAAGGCGTGGCCTGCAAGCGTTGAAGCCGCATCGATGCGGCGACGTGAGGCGGTCAAGCGCGCGTAAGCCAGCACCCGAGGCGTAGGCGTGATGCGAGCAGCCAAGCCTGTGTAGGGTCACTCGCCCCCTGAGCCTCACGCGATCCGCCGAACCCGAGGCAAGCCTGAGGCGATCAGCCAAACCTGAGGCAAGCCCCCGGCAGGTGCGCTGCGCTTACCTGCCCTACGCGCACAGGCGCATTCGGTTTTGACGTTCGCTTGGCGTCTTCCGCTCTTGTAGGGCTGGTAAGCGCAGCGCACCTGCCAGCACGTCCTCACGACGCGAACCACCACCCGACACCACGACGCGCGCTCGCACCTCCGCGCCTCCAAACCCACCGTCACGCAAGCC